>Ga0302278_10002892_pt1 | contig 19325 bp, 19 predicted proteins | sample III_Bog_N3_2_FD_194543 | JGI IMG/M metagenome (GOLD analysis project Ga0302278, IMG submission 194543) | Peat permafrost microbial communities from Stordalen Mire near Abisko, Sweden - III_Bog_N3_2 | ecosystem: Environmental > Terrestrial > Soil > Wetlands > Peat | place: Sweden: Abisko...
ACGGCCCTCGATGTCAGAGGACTTGCCTGCGCCGTCGACGATGGTGGTGTTGTCCTTGTCGATGGTGATGCGCTTGGCCTTGCCGAGATCTTCGAGCTTGACGCCTTCCAGCTTGATGCCGAGGTCTTCGGTGATGGCCTTGCCGCCGGTGAGGGTGGCAATGTCGCCCAGGATGGCCTTGCGGCGATCGCCGAAGCCAGGAGCCTTGACGGCAGCAACGTTGAGCGTTCCGCGGAGCTTGTTGACCACAAGGGTGGCCAGTGCTTCGCCTTCCACGTCCTCAGCGATGATCAGGAGCGGCTTGCCGCCACGAGCGACCTGCTCGAGGAGGGGAAGCAGATCCTTCATGGCGCTGATCTTCTTTTCATAGATCAGGATGTAGGGATCGTCGAGTGCCACTTCAAGGCGCTCTGCGTCGGTGACGAAGTAGGGGCTGAGGTAGCCGCGGTCGAACTGCATGCCATCGACAGTCTCGAGACCGGTGTGCATGGTCTTTGACTCTTCGATGGTGATGACGCCGTCCTTGCCCACAACCTTGACTGCGTGAGCGATGATGTCGCCGATCTCCTGGTCGCCGTTGGCCGAGATGGCGCCAACCTGCGCAACAGAACCCTCGTCAACCGGCTTGGAGAGCTTTCCAAGGGCTCCGCCCTCGGTCCACTTGCCGTCCTTGTCGCGGGTGCCGATGATGGCGGTGACTGCCTTGTCGATGCCGCGCTTGAGGGCCGTCGGATTTGCGCCGGCCGCAACGGTCTTGACGCCTTCTTTGAAGATGGACTGGGCCAGAACGGTAGCGGTGGTGGTGCCGTCGCCGGCAACATCGGAGGTCTTGGAAGCGACTTCGCGAACGAGCTGAGCGCCAACGTTCTCAAGGGGATCCTTGAGATCGATTTCCTTGGCGACGGTAACGCCGTCCTTGGTGATGGTGGGCGAGCCGAATTTCTTCTCGATAACCACATTGCGGCCCTTGGGGCCGAGGGTAGCCTTGACGGCGTCCGCGAGGATGTTGACTCCGCGCAGAATCGCCTGACGGGATTCTTCACCGTGTAGGATTTGCTTTGCCATTTTGTAAAGTCTCCTTGGTTCGTAGTTCTTAGTTCGTAGTTCACAGCCAAAGTCCACAACTGCTGTTCACAACGAACTGTGAACTCAGAACTGTGAACTGGTCCGCCGCAGCGGACGCGACTACTTCTTGACGATGCCGAGGACTTCTTCCTCACGCATGATGAGGAATTCCTCGCCGTCGATCTTGATCTCGGTGCCGGAGTACTTGCCGAAGAGGATCTTGTCGCCGGCCTTGACGTCGAGCGGGAAGACCTTACCTTCGTCGTTGGACTTGCCCTTGCCGACGGCGATGACTTCGCCTTCCTGGGGCTTTTCCTTGGCGCTGTCAGGGATGATGATTCCGCCGCGGATCGTTTCGCCCTCTTCAAGACGGCGGACGAGGATGCGATCGTGGAGGGGTGTAAACGTGGTCGTTGCAGTCGTTGATGCCATTGCTTCGCTTCTCCTTCAGATCTCGGCCGGGAATCTCCCCGCCGGTCAATAAATTGCGTGTTGCAGTAAATTCCACGGAAGGCGCCGGAGCCGCAAACCCGGTCGATATGTCTGTTGGGCGCCAAGCAATCCTGCCAGCGATGTGCTAGCAGTTGCCCCTTCCAATTGCTAACAATAGGGCAATGAAATTGCCTTTGTCAAGTCCGGGAGCGCAAAAACATGAGTGTAGGCCACTCATAAAATCATCCTGACAACCAGAAATCATGCTCAAGATTGCAGCGCTGGCCCATGAATCGGTCAAACAGCCGATAAATGCGATCCCATTCTCTTTAAGGATGGAGTTACTCCCGGAACCAGGTCAATCTGGAATCCTCTGATTTTGGCAACCTCCTCGGCCGAAGAAATGACCAGGAACGCTCGATTCTGTTGACTTTATGGGGACACGCTCATGGGAGGGTTGACCAGAGTTCTGAGGGAACGGAGCGGCCAGTCAGCCGTCTGGTTGGCCGCCTTTCTTGGTTTGCTGGCTCTGGGATTCATGGCGCTGGCGGTCGATACGGGCTACTTCTTCCGAGAGAAGCGAATGGCGCAATCTGCCGCCGACGCTGCCGCCATCGCTGCCGCTGAAGAAGCGACTTCGGGAAACTCGGGAAACATGCAGGCCGCGGCCAACGCAGTGGCCAAGATGAACGGCTTTGATCCTGGAGCTGTATCGAACCCGGCAACCGTGCAAATCAACAGCCCGCCGAAGTATGGCAGCTACGCAGGCAGTTCCGGCTACACGGAGGTGATCGTCAGTCGCCAGATTCCGACGTTGCTGCTTGGAGTCTTCAGCCCGTCTAGAACTGAATTGACGGTTGGTGCGCGTGCCGTCTCCGGTGGCGGACAGTCGGCCCCGACCTGCATATGTGTTGAGGCCCCTTCCGGCCAGGGTCTCAACATGAGCAACAACGCACAGCTTGTGGCTTCAACTTGCGGGATTACAGTTGACTCAAGCAGCAGCAATGCAGTGGGCGTGGTGGGCAGCGCAGGCATCAATGCGCTTTCACTTGGAACCGTTTCAACGAACTGGGACAATTCGAACAACGTAAACAACGCGGGCACCATCTCTTCGAACACCAAGGTGGTCACCGGCGTTGCCACCTGTAGTCCGAGCATCGCCGCGCCTGCGCTTCCCAACGGCACGCCGTGTTACGCCAACCCCATTCAGGGCTGGACAGCCCAGAACAACTACACCGGCGTCTATACCCTCCCGATGTCGGGCGAAACGGTGGTCAGCAGCACGGTCTGCTACACCAGTCTGGACACCAGCGATGCGGCTTCGGTGACGTTTTCGCCGGGGTACACCTACTACGTGCAGGGGAACTTCACAACGGGCGGAGGTGCGCCAATCTCCGGCAGCGGTGTGACGTTTTATATAGGAGGAACGGTTAACATTGCCAACGGTGTGACGGCGACGCTCTCAGCCCCAACCAGCAATGGCGTCCCGCAGACGCTGTTCTATGTTGCGGGGAACACGGTGACCATCCAGGGAGGATCCACCTCAAACTTCTCCGGGCTGGTTTACGCACCGAACGCGGCCGTGACGCTGAACAACGGCACCGGAACAACCATGAACATGGACTTTGTTGCGCAGACGCTCACCATGGCCGGTGGCGCAACTCTGAACAGCTATGCCAGCACCAATCTGGGCACATTGAACACTTCCGTAGCCAAGCTGGCGGAGTAAGACATGAGCACCGGACTCCGACAAATTGGGCATCCTGTTCTCAGGTCGGCTTCTCCGTGGCTGGTTTTGATGATCAGAGCAAGCGCCGGCATGCTGAAAGCGGAGTCTGGCGGCGCCCTCGTCGAAATGGCGCTCTGCATCCCTTTGCTCGGTGCGCCGTTGCTCATTGGCACAGTCGAAACGGGGATAGTTATCTACGAATCGATCGAGGTGTCAAACGCTGCTCATGCCGGCGCTGCCTACGGGATGATGAGTTCAACGTTTGCGGCGGATTCGGCCGGCATGACCGCTGCTGCCAAAGGAGAAGCAGGGGACGTCAGCAACATTCTGAGCGTGGCGCCCACCACCTTCTACGCGTGCTCGCAGTCCATCGGAGGCACGCATTACACAACGCAGAGCGCCGCGAACTCAGCCTGCACCGGAACGTCCAATCACAGCCTTCAGTTCGTGCAGGTGAACACGAGCGCTTCGATTCCGATCCCGTTTCGCGTTCCTGGACTCCCCACCAGCTTCAACCTGACCGCAACCTCGGTGATGGAAGTGGAGGAGTAATCGTGCGGCCAGTGTGGATTCGCGTGCGCTCCCGAGGTTTGCGAGCAGCCGGATTGATTGTGGGCCTCATCCGCCGGGAAGGGAATCGCGGCCTAGGCAACGGGGCGGGCGGCCGGTTGTCCCGGGACGAGGGCAGCTCGTTGGTTGAGTTTTCGATTTCGATTCCTGTGCTCCTTACCTTCTTCTTCGGGCTCATTCAGGTTTGCATTGCTACTTACACCCGAGGGGCAATCTCAGAGTGCGCGCGGGAGGGAACTCGTTACGCGATGGTTCACGGATCGAGCTGCCAGACCGCCTCCAACGCCTCTTGTACTCTAGCGGCTGCAGCCATAAACACCTATGTATCCGGTGCCTCCTGGCCGAATATAGGCGGCGGCACAATGACCGTGAACACCACCTATCCTGACGTGAATGAGAACCCTGGGAGCCGCGTCCAGGTCGCTGTCACCTATGCGTTTCCGTTCCGCATCCCGTTCATCCCTTCCGGCACGCTCACCATGCACAGCACATCGGTGATGTATATCGCCCAGTGAGTTTTTCGGTCCAGATCCGGGATTCCCACCGCACGCGCCGAACGTCTACAATGAAGAAATGGTTCGCAGCACCTTCTTCCGCCTCACTGTCCTAATGGCCGGCTTCGGCCTGGCACTCTCCCCACTCGTCGCACACGGCCAGAGTGATTCAAGCCATCGGGGTCGCAAATACAAGGCCCCTGTCCCCACCGCGCGCATTGAGGTGACCATCCTGAAGGATGTGAATGGCAAGCCCATCGAGAATGCCGCCGTAATCTTTCACCCCATGCAGGGAGAGAAGGACGAGGGCAACATGGAGCTGAAAACCAACGAGGACGGAAAGACGATTATCGACGTCCTGCCGCTCGGCGCCACCGTGCGGCTGCAGGTAATTGCCAAGGGGTTTCAGACCTTCGGCGACGACTACAAGATCGAAAAGGGCGAGATGGCCATCGAGATTCGCATGAAGAGGCCGGGCGAGCAGTATTCCATCTACAAGAAGCACCCAGAGGTCGAAGAGGGGGGCAAGGACTCCGCTCCTCCTGCCAAGGCTCCGGACTCGACAACGCCACCGAAGTAGAGCAGACCGCTTTCATCCTGACCGGTGTTGAGAATGCAATGGGAAATCGACTCCTGAGCGGCAAATCGGCACTGGTTACCGGCGGAGCGCGCCGCATTGGCTGTGCTATTGCGCTTGCGCTGGCGGCCGAGGGCGCAGATGTCGCCATCACCTTTCTGAAATCAGGCGAGGAGGCGCACCAAACCGCCCGCGCAATCGAGTCTCTCGGAGTGCGGGGTATTGCGCTGGAGTGCGACGTACGCTCTGAGGACTCAGTGAAGGCGGCGGTGGCCGCAACGGTTGGGCAGTTTGGCCACCTGGATGTGGTGGTCAACAACGCAGCTGTCTTTGAGCGTTCGCCGCTTGATCGGTTGACTGTGGCCGCATGGGATGCGGTCTTTGAAACCAATGCGCGCGGGCCGTTTCTGGTGGCGCGTGAGGCGCTGCCCCATTTGCGGGCCACAGAGGGCCGCATTGTGAATATCGGCTCACTGGGCGGCAGCCATGCATGGGCCGATCACGCGCACTACTGTAGTTCGAAGGCTGCGCTGCACATGCTTACGCAGGCCATGGCCAAGGGCTTTGCGCCGGAGGTCAGCGTGAATTGCGTTGCGCCGGGATGGATCGAAATGGGTGAGAACGGCGATGCCGGAGCGAGGTTCGCCGTGCGTACGCCGATGGGGCGGAACGGCACGGCAGAGGAGGTGGCGCAGGCGGTGCTGTTCTTTGCTACTGGCCCTCACTTCGTCACCGGGCAGATACTGGGTGTGGATGGCGGTCTGGGACTGGCGTAGCAAGCATCAAGATCGATTGCCGAAGACCCGTCCCCAGAACCCCTTGCTTGATGTTGAATCATCGTTCGGCGGCTCCGGCTGCTGGCGGGATTTGCTCTGCGCTCGTTTTGAGCTTTTGGGGATGAGGTTGGGATCGAACTTGAGTGGGACGTGCTCCCACAAGCCTATTGGGTCAGGTTGCCTGGGCCAGGTTGATCCCTCCAGTGCCGCGCGAGGATTGGCGACAAAGAGCCGTTGCGCAGTTTCGACGCCCGCCTTGCCGCTGACAAAGTCGTAAGCCTTCTTCAGGTGCGGCGGACGCCATTTGGGATTGTGAGCATCTGTTGCGATGAAGTGGATCCAGTTGCGCTCGAGCAGTTCGAGCGAAAACGCCTCGGCGGCCTTGCCGAACCGGCCATAGAGCGAGCTTGCCGTGACCTGTACCAGGCAGCCGTCGCGCATCCACTCGGCCAGCAGGTCGTGACGGTGATAAAGCACCTGGTTCCGCTCAGGGTGGGTGATGATGATGGTGTATCCCACCCCTTGCAACCGGCGCATGGCCTCAGTCAGTTGCGGCGGGATCACCATCTCCGGTAGCTCGACCAGCAGATAGCCTTTGCCGTCGATGGAGTAGCGGAGCGGGTTCTCCAGCGCATCGAGGATGTTGTCGGCGTTGAGATGGAAATCGCAGCCGAGGGTCAGCCGGATTACGCCTTTCAGTTGGGCGCGCAACTCCTCGAGCCGCTCTTGATTCACGGCCATCTGAAACGGGTATGTGTCGTTGGCGTGGGGCGTGCAGACGATGTCGGTCACGCCTTCATCGGCCGCCTCAATGGCCATTGCGAGAGACATCGCGATGGCCGGAGGGCCGTCGTCCACGCCATAAATCAGATGATGATGAATGTCGATCATGTGCCGCTTCTCTGGGGCTTCAGGAACTTCAGCGAGTTGCCAGCGCCTCAACCATCGAGGCAAAGATCTTCCATCCGTCCGCCGATCCGAGCAGTTGTTCGCTTGACCGGTCGGGGTGGGGCATCATGCCAAGTACATTTCGTCCGGGGTTCAGAATTCCAGCGATGTTTGCGAGGGAGCCGTTGGGATTTGCCTCCGGGGTGATTTCGCCTTTGGGGGTTGAATAGCGAAAGGCAATGCGGTCTTGCGACTCGAGGCGGTGAAGCTCCTCGGGCGTGCAGAAGTAGTTGCCTTCCATGTGGCCGATGGGGATTTTGAGGACTTCGCCCTTGGTCAACCGGCGGGTGAAGGGGCTGTCGGTGGTCTCGACGCGGAGATGGACATGCTTGCAGATGTACTTGAGTCCCGCGTTGCGCATCAAGGCGCCGGGCAGCAGGCCGGCTTCGGTGAGGATCTGGAAGCCGTTGCATATGCCGAGCACCAGTCCGCCGCCGGCAGCAAATCGCTGAACCGCCTGCATTACCGGCGAAAAGCGGGCGATTGCGCCGGTTCTCAAGTAGTCACCGTAGGCAAATCCGCCGGGGACCAGCACCGCATCGACGCCTTGCAGGTCGTCAGAATCGTGCCAAAGGAAGGTTACCGGCTGGTGGGCAATCTCGGCGATGACGTTGTAGGTGTCGTGGTCGCAGTTGGAGCCGGGAAAGACGAGTACCCCGAATTTCATGGTTCTAGGGTAGCAGCTTGACTGGGCGGGTTGACCATTTTGAATCTTTCGAGGTACGGCGGGCGGTGCGGCAATATTTCTCTTTTCATTCAGATGGTTGAACGGGTACCATTTCGCGTATCCCATGGTGCGTTTTCTTTCGGCGCTGCTCCCCATGAAAGCCACAGGTTCGTTCATCCCCATTCTGCTTGCCTGACCAACGGTTTTTCACGAGGAAATCAAGGATGCGCATTCGCCCTCTGGCCTTGCTGGCCACTCTACTGCTGCCGCTGCCGCTGCTGGCACAAACCTACAACTACACTTACACCGGAGACGACTTCAATACCCCCCAATCCGGCGGCGGGTACACCTACCTATCCGGCGCGTACACCGGCAGCGATTTCGTGAGCATAACCTTCACGGTCCCCGAGCCGCTGCCAGACAACTTAGTAGACACGAACCCCTGGTACACTGTTGCCCCCCTCTCGTGGAGCATCTCCGACGGGATTCAATCGAACAGCAGCACGGACTATGACGCGTTCTATGGAATAGGGATCGAAGTCACCACCAACGCAACCGGGCAGATCGTGGGCTGGCACGTATTCGAGCAATTTCAGGGTCGCCAAATCGAAACGGAATACAATGGCCCGCTGGACATCAACAGCGGCGACTACGGCTTTGACCCCTTCCCACCAGGAGGGGAAGCGCTATTGTCCTCCTTTCCTGGCACTCCTGGGTCCTGGTCGGGGCCGGTGTCGTCGGTGCCGGAGGGCTCGTCGTATCCGTTGCTGTTGCTGAGCGGACTCTGCCTTTGCGGGGTAGGTTTTTTCCGATTCCGGAAGGGGGCCGGGGCAGGAGAAGCGGCGTAACCTCCATCGAACTCGACACGGTCGCGGAAATCCCGAAAAGCCCCTCGCGCGAAGGGCTTTTCAGTTGGTGATGCCTATCAGGTAGATAAATCAGACGGGTATTCGGAAGAAACAGCCTGGAACCTGTCGCCCTGAGGCGCGGCGTCTTGCCCACCACTGCCGATGGTATAATCACAGGGTTAGGCGCGTGTTTGCGCCCGTATTCTGACTATCCAAGAGGCACTATGTCCGGCCATTCCAAATGGGCCACAATCAAGCACAAGAAGGGCGCGCTGGATGCCAAGCGCGGCAAGATATTCACTCGCCTGCTGAAGGAAATAGCTGTAGCAGCCAAGGGCGGCGGCAACCCTGACACCAATGCCCGGCTGCGTACCGCCGTGGCTGCCGCAAAAGCCGAGAATATGCCGCAGGATAATATAAAGCGGGCCATCCAGCGGGGCACGGGCGAGCTTGAAGGCGTGAACTACGAAGAGATCAGCTTTGAGGGCTACGGGCCGGGAGGTGTCGCGGTAATTGTTGACACGCTGACCGACAACCGTAACCGCGCTGTGAGCGAGATTCGGTTTGCTTTCTCGAAGAATGGCGGCAATCTGGGCGAAACGGGCTCGGTCCGCTTCATGTTCCACAAGAAGGGCCTGATCGCCGTCGAGAAGGATGCCGCCAGCGAAGAAAAGCTGATGGACATTGTCATTGAACATGGCGGCGAGGATCTGAACGATGAGGGCGACACCTGGGAGATCATTACCGAGCCGGGAGCTCACGAGGCCGTAGCGGCTGCTGTGAAGGCTGCTGGGATTCCGATCGTGATGAGCGAAGTAACGATGGTGGCCTCGACCTATACCAAGGTTGAGGGCACGCAGGCCAACCAGATGATGCGCTTGCTGGAAGTGCTGGAAGACCTCGACGACACCCAGAATGTCTATTCGAACTTCGATATGGATGCAGAGCAGATGGAGCACGCGGCGGGCTGATCCAACTGAGTGAAGGAATCAGGAGAGGCCGCCCAGACGTGGCGGCCTTTTCTGTGATGATCGGTGCGATTCTGAACGGAGAAAGGGAACGGGTTTGATTCAACGCATGAGGTTCATCCTGTTTGTTGCCATGGCAGGGGCGCTGATGGCCAGCGCCGAAACACCGAATACAGCCTCTCCCACAGACGCGGACAACCCCGTTGCCCAGGTGCGCAACAACAAAAGCTGGGAGTACGGTCCTTTTGTGAATGGCGGAACCGGCGTGGGCAACCGCGACAACTTTCAGTTTTTCAGGGCGGGTTTCCAGGTGGGCAAAGTGCTGACGCCGGTGCTGCACGCGTGGCCATTTCCAGGCCAGTTCGAACTGAGCGGAAACATCATGCCGCTCTGGATGGCATTTACTCCCGCGCCACATTACCAGACAACCACTTGCGCTGGCCCCGACGGCACGTCGTTCAGTTGCTCGCTGCTCGCCGAGGGTGGCATGTACCACGGCGTCAGCATCACCCCGGTCATCTTTCGTTGGAACTTCCTGACCAAATCGAAGCGCATCCAGCCGTGGTTCCAGGCGGCCGGAGGTCTCATTTACACCACGCACAAGTTTCCGCCCAACTACTTTCCCACGCAGATCATCAACGGGCAGACCGTGAAGATCGACAGCGGCACCTCGGTATGGAACTTTTCTCCTCAGGGCGGAGGTGGCATTCACTTCTTCACCCGGGACGGAAGGTCCTTGGACCTCGGGGTGAACGGGGTACATATTTCCTCAGCTTCGCTCGGCGACCGCAACCCTGGAGTGAATGCAAGCGTCGAAGTGCAGTTGGGCTACACGTTTTGGAAGTGAATGGCTGGAACGGATAGGACAGGCAAGACAGGTTGACGATGAGCGGACCGGTTGTTGAGTGCGTACCAAACTTCTCAGAGGGCAGAGATGCCCGACGGGTCGAAGCCATTGTGGCTGCGATGCGCGTGGAGGGAGTGCGGCTGCTCGACTGGTCAATGGATGCCGACCACAACCGTTCCGTGGTGACGATTGCAGGCGAGCCCGGTGCCGTGGTTGAAGCAGCAATTCGTGGTGCAGGCAAGGCGGTCGAGCTGATTGACCTGACCAGGCAAGAAGGCGTCCATCCCCGCATCGGGGCGGCCGATGTGATTCCTTTTGTGCCCGTCTCTGGAATCAAGCTTGAGCAATGCGTGCTGCTCGCGCGGCAGGCTGGTCTTGAGATCTGGCGGCGCTACGGCGTGCCAGTTTACTTCTACGAGTCAGCAGCGGCGCGGCCTGACCGGGCGAATCTTGAGGATGTGCGACGAGGGCAGTTTGAAGGGCTTCGGGATGCAGTGGGCAAAGAAGCAGCGAGCCGGCCGGATCTGGGCGGTCCCGGATTGCACCCAACTGCTGGAGCGTGTGCGGTGGGAGCCCGCAAGTTCCTGGTGGCCTACAATATCTATTTCGGCTCGTCGGACGTGTCCATTGTGAGGGCGGTTGCCCGCGAGATACGCGCCGCTTCCGGCGGCCTGAAAGGCGTGAAGGCAATGGGCGTGATGGCCCATGGACGGGCGCAGCTCTCGATGAACATTACGGACTTCAAGGCGACCCCGATCTCGCAGGTGTATTCCGCGATTGCGAAGCTCGCGCATCGGCATAAAGTTGCTCTGGCCGAGGGCGAGGTTATCGGGTTGATTCCCGAGGCGGCATGTGAGCGGGAAAGCGAGTGGATGCGTCTATTAAGTGGGTTTGATCCGCACACCAAGATTCTGGAGCATCGGCTTGAAGCTCCACTTGGCTGGCCCGGAGAGCCGTCGCGTTAACTGGCCGCGATTTGTCGGTCCAGGCAGAGGGCAGGCTTGGAAGAGCCAGCCGGATTCAAGGGATGTGCTTGAGCCAGAGAGCTGAAGTGCATCAAAGATGGATGGAGGAAGAAATTGTTAAGGTTCCTGGTTAAGTTTTCAGTTGTTCCAGTTCTTGTGGCCGCGGCCTCGCTCGCGCCGGCGGCCCAGTTGTCAACCGATGCGCGCACTGCGATTCCGCGCGATGTGCAGCAGTTGGTGGTGATCGACTATCGCGCGATGCAGAACTCGACTGCGGCAATGGATCTGAAAGAGCGGGTCATGCCCCCCGACTTGAAGCAGTTTGACGATGCGCTGCGCAAGTCCGGCCTCAACGACAATCACGATGTCGATCAGCTTGCGTTTGCGCTATTCCGGCCGTCCGCCGCAAGCGACGGACTGACCACGTTGGGCATAGCACAGGGCCAGTTCCCGATGGACGATATCCTGGCGAACTTTCGCAAGAACAAGGTGCGTGCGACGCTGATCAGGACCAATCGCGTCTACCCGATGGCAAAGGTCGGGATGGTCATCTGCTTCGTCGACCCATCTACCATGGTTTTTGGATCGAAGGAAGCCGTGGAGAAGTCTCTTGATGCGCGCGACGGTGTGACGCAGAGCCTGCTCAACAATAGCCCGATGATGGACGCCATGCGCAGCGTGGACTCGCAGCCGCTGTGGAGCATCCTCGACGACAAGGGCACACAGACCATGATGCGCCAGGTTCTCGGCGAGGCTGGATCGTTGACCGACTTTGAGTCGGTGCGGAAGCGGCTGCTTGGCTCGTGGTACGGGATGGACTTTCAGCACGGGGTGAAGTTCGACCTGACCATCTCTACCGGCGACTCGTTCGCGGCAGCTACCATCTCATCGCTGTTGACGGCGGCCGTTCTGGTGCGCAAGATGAGCGGTTCAGAGGCGGAGAAGTCCGCTCTGAAGGCGACGGACATCTCATCAGACTCCGGCAAGCTGGGGATTCACTTTGCTACTTCGGACTCGGACTTCAACAACCTGCTGCACTCTCCGCTATTCCAGAGCATGGTGCGGTAAGCGGGCGGCTAAGCAGCGATCAGGATTCTCTACTGTGCGGGCGTGAGCTCCGGGTGGAACTCCGCCTTGCCGCCGGGTAGCAACACAATCTCCAGCTTGCCTTCCTGCATCTCGGCAACGTGGGGGCCCTCGATGGTGACGATATGGTCATCGTCGGTTGTATACGTAACTTTGATGGGCCCTGAGCTCCGGAACTGCATGCGATAGGGGAAAACCGCGCCGGAGTCCAGCAGCCCGGTGCCGAAGCTCGCGCTTGGGTAGTCAACTTCGAGCAGCTTCACGGGCTTGCCGGTACGGTTCTCCACTGTCGTGTCCACATGGTAAGAGTGGCATCCAGCAACTGCGAGAAACCCCAGAAAGACTCCTGCCGCCAGCAGAATGCGCAGTGAAGTCTTCATTGCCAGGCGCATGCCGGCGTGAACTGTTTCGGTCATTGACCGACTCCTTCTTGGTCCGGTACACCTTCGTCGGCTGCCTGTGACTCCACTCTTTTCTCCAGCCTGTCAAGCCGCTTGAGCAGCTCCGGCAGGCGCTGAAATATGGAGACGGCCCGCAGCCACACGCGATTGTCGAATCCCGGAGATCCCGAGATCATTTTGCCCGGCGGGATATCGTGCGAGACAGCCGACTGTGCCGTGAGAATCACCCCGTCACCCACCGTGCAGTGGCCGGCAATCCCGGTTTGCCCGGCAAGAATCACGTTGTTTCCGACCACGGAGGACCCCGCCAGCCCGGTCTGCGCGCAGATCAGCGTGTTTTCGCCAACCTTTGAACCATGGCCGACCTGTACGAGGTTGTCGATCTTGGATCCGCTGCCAATCACGGTCGAGCCTACAGTTGCGCGGTCGATGCACGCATTGGCCTGAACATCCACACGATCGCCCAGTTTCACGGGGCCAGACTGCGGAATCTTTTCCCACTGGCCGGACTCGTTCTTGGCAAAGCCGAACCCGTCGGAGCCGACGATCGCGCCGTTCTCCAGGGTGACATGATCGCCGAGAATGCAATTCTCGCGAATTACGGCGTGGGCGTGGGCGAAGAGATGGCTTCCGACCTGAACGCCGGGGTAGATCACCACATGGGGCAGCAGCGTGGCATGGGGCCCAAGCCGAACATTCGCCCCGACAACGACGTATGCTCCGATGTGGGCCCCATCGCCGATTACAGCGGTGGGATCGACTACCGCGGATGGATGGATGCCTGGGGCATAAATCACCGGCTGGTAAAACAGCGCCAGAGCACGTGAAAAGGCAAGATACGGGTTTTTGATTCGCAATGTTGGTGTGTTCAGGTCCTGAAAGCCCGGCTCAACCAGTATTGCCGCAGCGCGAGTGGTGCGCGCGAGTCCGGCGTAGCGTGGATTGGCTACGAAGGTGACTTCGCCCGGCCCCGCCTCTTCAATTCCTCTGACACCAGTAATTTCCAACTCCGCGTTTCCGCGCAGCTCGGCACCAAGTTCTGCTGCTAACTCCCCTAGCTTCATCGGTTCCGATTGTACCGGAAGGGCTCGGGGTCGCGCTGAAAACGTGCCTATGCCGTGAGGCAATCTTTCGAGGGCCTAGTAGTCCAGGCTCTGAACTTCCTGCTTGAACTGCAGAAACTCAAACGTACCAGGATGAGACTTAACCAGCCGCTCGCTCAACTCGGCGGCGGAGACGGCTTGAGGGGCACTCCCAGATTTCTCGACTGCAGCCGCGTCGAGAATGAAGCCCTCGGCGACCTTAGCGGGCCAGGCAGAGGTTCCTTTTAGTTGTTCATTGAGTTTCGCGCAATCCACAGGCTTGGCCTTCTCGCCGGGCATGTAGTCGCCATGATCGTGGTCGCGACGGATCCGATCGCCGCCCGGGCCGCCACCGATCTGCATGCCGATCACATCTTCGTTCTGCCGGAACGACTTAATGATCGTGCGCAACGTGGCGTCCTCGGCAGCAGAATATGCGACGGGAATGCTGGATGAGCTGATGGACATGAGCCACTCCGGAGAGGTTCCGGTTCGGATCACATCGATCCGGGCGCTTCCCTTGCGGGGGCCAACGCCATCCATCAGGTCGAGGTCATAGATGGCCTCGAGCGGCCGGACCTTTCCGTCAATGGAGTTGAAGCTCCTTGAGCTGATGAGTGTGAAGGTTGCGGGTGGCAATTTGTGGGTGGCTCGGAGCTGATTCAGCACGTTAGTGAACGCAGTGAATAGACCCTCTTCGTCAGGAAAACCGGCCTGCGGCAAACTGCTGTATTGAGGCATATGCGCGAGCAGATGTCCCTGGGAGCTGCTGGGGTCAATGACCATCTGGTAGAAGCTCAGCGCGACAGCCTCGCTGTGCGGGCCCTTTGCAGTGAGTGACCCACCGGAGACTTGAACTATGTTCCAGTCGGTGGGCAGGCAGACTGAGGCGCTCTTATCGCCGCCTGTGGCGAGGTGCATTGGGCCAATTGCTCCCGGTCCGGTCGGTGCGTCCGTTTGCGGATTCGGTGAGCCTGCCAAGGATGCCGATTCGAGGTTCTGCCCTTCTGCGGCCAGCATATGAAGCAATTCTGGTTCCGTGGAAAGGAAGCGGTCTGCCTTGTCGAATAGGACGGCCGCCTGCGGCGGGGTGCCTGGCGTCGCGGTGACGATCACCAGGCCCGCCATAGGCTTGATGCCATCACTCTTTGCGTCAATAGTGAAGAAGGCCGCAAGGGTGCTGCCTTCCCGCGATTTCAGATAGCCTCCAACTTGCGGCGGGTCGCCGAAGCGAGATTGAACCTTGCGAAGCATAGAGGCCATGCCGTCTACGAGAGAAGTCTGCGCGACAAGTGAACCGTAGATGACCTGCCCGCCGCCAGGGTTCTGAAGAGTCTTCGTGCCGATTGTTGTCAGATCCTGCGAGCGACACCATATGGTGCCGCAAGCCATTGAAAGGATAAGGCAAAGGCCCCGTGTCAGATTTGATTGAGTGCTCGTCATCATGGGCTCCTGGGCAACGTTCCGCGTGAAAGTTTCCTAGAAGTCCCTGCCTCGTATCAGCTCCTGGTTGGGAACGTACTCGAGCGTGGTGGGGTTCGATCTCACGAGCGCATCTGCAAGGTCGTTGCCGGCGAGTGCGTGAAATGTTTCGGGTGAGTCTCGGATGACAGAACGATCGAGGATGTAGTCCTGGTTGATCTTGCTTTGCCAATCGATCTCCGCATTGTGAGAATCGTCTGCGGCGTTGTTCTGATTCAATTGCTGGCGGTGCGCCTCGTAGGCATTGGCGCTGTTCTCACGGCGCTGGTTGATGGCATCGGTTTGCGCCTGGTTCGCGAGGCCCTGTTGGTGAATCCGGCTCAGGTCGGCCGCGCCTTCTCTGCCAATGACCGCGGCGTCCTGGGAGTAGGACTCGACCACCGCCACCAAAGTGGGGTCCATCGCGGTGCCATACTTTGCGGGAATGTTGGACATGCTTGCCATAAATGCCCAGCTTGCCGCTCTGGGGTTCAGTGGGCCCAAGAGCGAGACCCACACACTGCCATTGCGCAGGCCCATGCCGTCGTTGAAGTCCACGGTGAACTTGGCCACAACGGATTGGCCGCCGGATTGCCTGCTCGCCGGTTGCGGGACGAACCCCGTGAAATTGAAATTGCCCTGTGGTTTGCCGTTGTTTCGGCGGACCTGGTTAAACGCGCAGACATAGTCGACGAAGAGATTCTGACTCATAGGGCAAACAACTTTGGGTCCGCGCGACGCCATGGGTCCGCTAAGCAGGCGCTGCCCCATGGGGCTTTGCGGGTTGATGATGTTCTGGTAGATCAGCCCCATGAAGACCATCTCGCCGCGATCGCCGAGTGCGACGAGCGAGCCACCGGCCACATTTTGGAGTTGCCAGCTCCGCGGCATTTTGATCATGGCGCTGCGGTCGCCGGCCGTTGCAGGGAACAGCTGTTGAGGAGCGCCAGAGGGCTGAGCGCTTCGGTTTCCCTGCGTACTGCCATTCGCTGAGCCCGATGAGCTGCCCTGCGAGCCCTGCCAAGCAGTTGTCAGCGTCTTCATCATCTTTGGCTCATTCGACGCGAAGCTTTTGGTGTCGTCGTAGAGGACCGCAGCCTGGGGCGTGCCTTTGTCGGGGAAAGAAATGATGACCAGCCCAGACAGGGGCCGGCCGCCTAATGTCTTTGCATTCAAGGTGAAGAATGTAGCAAGAGAGCCGCCGTCGCGGGACTGAAGAAACTTGCCCACCTGCGGCTTGTCGCCGAAATGGTTGTGAACAAGATGGAGCATGTAGACCATGGCGTCCACCTTGGAGGATTGTCCGGTGAGTGGACCATAGACGAACTGACCGCCGCCTGGATTGTCGACAGTCTTTAAGCCGGACTGTGCAGACTGTTGAGCATTGCAGGACGAGCCTCCTACACCGAGGCAGAGGATTGCAGCGCACAGTTTTAGGGTCAGTCTCATTTTGATGGGGCTCATGGGGGAATCTCCTTTGGGTGCAACAAACTCGAAGATGAACGCTCTTCAATCAAGAGTGCGGGGAATGGGCGGAAAATGCCTCAAGCAGAAATCAAATATGCCCGTTATGAAGGTTCTGGGAGTTATAGGGAATCGTGGCCAACAGGAAAAAGGTCGGGCTGGTCGGCGTCGTCGCGGCGTGTTCCAAGACTCTTGCGGCTCGCAGCGCCGATCAGGCTGACCACCTCGAGTGTCTGGATCGAACTACGGGGGACGTAGATGCGCTGGGTGTTGGAGCGCGTGTCTGGAGGCGTCAGTAGAAGCCCAGACCCATCCACAAGCGATCGGTCATTGGCTGCCAGGCCCTCCAACTCCTCGCCGTCGGTCAACGTCATGCGGAGCCACAGACCGGCCGTTCGAGGGCGTGTGGCGAATCGCTTCTGCATGAGCCGCTCTGGATTGGAAGCTTCGCCCTGAGGGAAGTCGCGGACGTAGCAGACCCACTTCACGTCGACCCAGGGGATCCGCAACACTTTGCCCGTGATGTCAAGGATCTCGCACTCGGTTGAGCCGGGAGATGCACCCGCGTATCCGGCTGACCAGTCGCGGGAGAACTTGCGTACGATGACGGGCTTGCGGGCAGATGCCATCGCCTTGATTGTCGCACGGGGGGATTGTGGCAAGGGTGGTGCAACCTGCCTTCCGGGAAAACCAGGCAACTGCCTAGTCATCTTGGGATCCAATTCCGGATGAGGATGTTACCCAGGCAAACATACTCATTGTGGCGGCTGGCCCATCCAGACCTAGCCAAGGCTTGAACTTTGTGTTAATGTACTGGTTGCTGTCTCAGCCGGATCGCGCTGTAAGAGCAACCAGATCAGGCACTTGGGCATCAGAATTCAACCCGCGGAATGAGGCGGCGAAAGCAGGGAGGGAGATGGCGGATTACATCTATCTTCTGGACAACCGGTTATCGGCAGACCAGCGAAACGCGATTCGACAGTTGCGCGAGGCTGCGCGCGAGGCAGGATTTCTACTTTTTCTCACAGGTGATTCGGTTCGCGACCTTACGAGCGGACACGCGGTGCGTGATCTTGAGGTAGCGGTTCATGGAAATGCGCTCAAGCTGAAGAAAACAATTGAGAAAGTAGGCGGGAAGATTTGGGGCGAAGATGAGGCATCGAAGAGCCTCTTCGTCTGTTTTCCGGGGACCGTGCGGGTTGACGTGGTCAGCACGCACAGAATCGACTACCCCAAGCCGGGCAAGGCCGTCCACCACCCGGCTACCATTCTCGAAGATTTGCGCAGGCGCGACTTCACCGTCAACGCCATGGCCATCTCGCTGAATGAAGGCTCCTTCGGCCTGCTGATGGATCCGCTGAACGGCGTTGCCGACATTGAGACCCGGACTCTGCGTCTGGTCTCGAATTACGGGTTTCTTGAGGAGCCATCTCTTCTCATTCGTGCAACCCGCTACCAGACCCGTCTCGGCTGGGAGATGGACCCCAAGACCCGGACTCGCTATGAGAATGCGGTCGCCGAAGGGGTGATCGAGCATCTTTCCGAGACTGCCCGGAGTCAGGAACTCGAGCAGATCGGCCATGAAGAAGAAGGACTTCAGGTCCTGCAGGCTCTGGAGACAGCGGGCTGGATGAAGGTACTCTTCCCAGCGTGGACCGCCGCAAAGGCTGATGCTGAAAAACTGAGCGCGCTTCACGATCTTGCAGTGGAGCTATTTGTCCAGGGTGTTCACCCTGACATTTCGGCTGCGCAAATGCAGTTGCTCACTGCTAAGCTCGCTCCCAAGGATCTGTCCGCGCTTAAGAAAGCTATGCTGCGCCCAGGCTTTGTGGAGGAATGGAACAGTCTGGACTCGCTGGCATCCAAGTTTGCAAAAGTTCTGCTGTCCAAAGAGAATGCGACACCCTCGGCAGGCTTCAAGCTTTTCACCAGCTATGATCCGGAAGCAATTCTCTGGCTTGGATTTACCACCAAAGACATGGCCGTAAAGGATCGCTTTAACCAGTTCCTGAAGGTCTGGCCCGAGGCCAAGCAACGCATCCCTCATGCACTCATGCAGGAGATGCGGATCACCCCCGAGTTGGCCATCTACGCGGATGTCGTACATCAGATCTTTCTGCAGGTCATTGACGGCAAGCTGGAAACGCCGGAAGAGATGCGCGCTTTCCTCGAGCCACATTCTCCGCCTGCTCCTCCACCGCAGGTCACGATCAAGCGCACGCGCGCCAAGCGCTCTGAAGCCAAAGCCAAGGAGCGTTCATTCGAAGACGACGAAGAGGGCGAAGACGATCTCGAAGTCGACGACGAGGTCGATGAGATTGAAGGCGATGATGAGGAGTTGGACCTGGGCATAAAACTGCCCAAGGTGGATCTCGACGCTGACCTGGAAGAAGAACCGGAGTCTGGAGACGACGATCTGGACGGCGACGACGAAGAGCCGACTCCGAAGCGTGGGGCCAAGGCGGCTGCGGCAACGAAAGGCTCGGCAGGCAAGGGGAAGAAGGCGGCTGCGCCGGCTGAAGCTCCCAAGACCGCTGCCACGGTAAAGCCAGCAGCCTCTCAAGAGAAGCAAGTAGAGTCGGCCAAGCCACCAACCAAGGCTCCCGAGAAGCCAGCCCCGAAGGCTCAGGTGGCTTCTAAAGCTCCAGCAAAGGCAGTGGACAAGGTGGCAGCGAAGGTTGCCAAGCCCGCGCCGAAGCCCAAGCTAGCGCCCAAGCCTAAACCGGCGCCGAAGCCAAAGCCCAAGCCGAAGGCGTCCCCGAAATCAGTTGCAAAATCCGCCTCGGCAAAAAAGGCAATCAGTTCTAAGGCTGCGAAGCCCGCAAAGTCCGCCAAGCCCACGCCGAAAAAGGCACCTGGTAAACCGGGAAAGAAGAGATAGCAAGCAGACGTTGTTCCAGGTTCGACTCTCAGCAGGGTATCGGATGCTCCGAAGAGCTGAGCCC
>Ga0302278_10002898_pt1 | contig 19312 bp, 19 predicted proteins | sample III_Bog_N3_2_FD_194543 | JGI IMG/M metagenome (GOLD analysis project Ga0302278, IMG submission 194543) | Peat permafrost microbial communities from Stordalen Mire near Abisko, Sweden - III_Bog_N3_2 | ecosystem: Environmental > Terrestrial > Soil > Wetlands > Peat | place: Sweden: Abisko...
AACGACGGCGACCACCGGAATGTCGATTTCCGGGAAGATGTCGATTGGCATGCGCAGTGCTGCGCCAACGCCCATCAGCGTAATGAGTATCAGCAATGCGACTACCGTGTAAGGCCGTTTTAACGCGATTTCGACGACGGACATGCAGGGTCCTCTATTGCAAGGCGGATGATCTTGGACGAAACGAGGTCATTCGAGCGGCTCTCGCCGTCCTGGCGAATTCGCTGCGAGAGCAAGGCACGGAAAGGGCTTGAAAATCATTGCCATTGTAGACCGCCACGGATTGCCCCTCGCCGTCACCACTCATGCGGTGAATCATCATGAGTTGACGCTCGTGCAGCTGACTTTTGATTTCTGCACGATTGAAGCCAAGCCGGACAATCTGATCGGTGATCGGGAGTACGACAGCGACAAGCTTGACGCGCAACTGCGCACCGAGGGCGTTGAAATGATCTCGCCGCATGGCTCGAACCGGATAAAGAAGAAGACGCAAGACGGTCGTCGTCTGGGACGCTACGAGCGACGTTGGATAGTTGAGCGCTTCTTCGCTTGGATGCGATGGCAACGGCGGCTCCTCGTTCGCTGGGGCACTACTCGACCAGTTTCCTCGGCTTCGTGCATCTCGCAGCCATTTGCATACTGCTCAAGCAATTTTGCGATGGGTTCTAGAAATCCGATCATGAACGATCTCGGACGGCTCCAGCAACAGAAGGGAGCGAGACGGTGCTCCGCGCCTGCGTGCGCCCTCCGCATCAAGTAGTTGGCCATGGTGGGAACGAACAAGATGAACGTGTAAGGCCTTCTCAGCGCGATCCGGACGATCCACACGGCGACAGTCTCCTAACGGCAGCTCGACCGTTGTGGACATCATGCCGCCTCCCGGGCGCGTGCGAGACAGGAATTTGCAGCGCTAGATGTCCCCACTGCGCCCCAGACACACTTTGTTACAAAATTCTCATCCCAAAGGCCGGGGACGTCACACCCGGGGCAGGTTCCCGTCGGATGCCTCGGGAAGAAAGATCCGGACGCACAAGCCGCAGGGTTGCCGATCCAGGAGATCGATCGTGCCACCGTGAGCTAGAATGATGGTCCGCGCAATGGCCAATCCCAGGCCCATGCCCTGGCTATCCGCCTCCTGAGCCGACGCGGCGCGGTAAAACGGCTCGAACACTTTGCCTTTCTCGGCGTCTGGGATGCCGGGACCGTCATCCTGGATCTCGACGATGAACCCTCTGTTCGGCCGCCGCTCGAGCGATACGCACGCGGTGCGGCCGTACTTCGCAGCGTTCGCAACGACATTCGTCAACGCGCGCATCATGGATTGAGGTTTGCAGTGATAGCGGCTGCGCCCGGAGCCCGCATAGGAGACCTCGCGGCCCAAGTCGGATACCAGGTCGCAGACGGTCTGCAGTAAGGAGTCGAGATCGACGATGTCGGGAACCTCCACTTCATCGACACCGCGAATAAACGACAGCGTCGATGTGAGCATTGCTTCCATGCTCTCGATGTCGTCGAGCATTTTGGATTTCTCGTCCACGGCGCGATCGGTCTCGATGCGCAGACGCAGCCGCGTGAGCGGCGTGCGCAGATCGTGGCTTATCGCCCCCAGCATGCGAGTTCGGTCCGACAGAAAAAGCTGCAGGCGCGCCTGCATTTCGTTGAAGGCGCGTATGGCTCGCCTCAACTCCGCCGGGCCTTGCTCGGGCAGCACCGGAGCATGCACGTCGAGGCCGACGCGTTCGGCCGCGTTTGAAAATCGGTTGAGCGGCCGATTCACGGCCCATGTCGACCAAGCCCAGAGTCCGCCGGTGGCAAAAAGCAGAAAAGCGACGATCGCCACCTGCTCGATATGACCGAGCCGGCTCTCCAATCCGATGGCAGTGACGAGTTCGACCGCGCCTCCGCCTCGCAGCGAGACATCGATGCGCTTCGAGTTTGCCATCGAGCCTCGTTCGATCGTCTGAACCGTTACGGCGGATCCTGAGCGATGCAAACTGGTGACTATTTGCTCACGCAGTTCCTCATCAGACGCACTTGCCGTCGCTCCCGGCGTTGCAGGCGTCCCGGCGTCAACGAAATACGCGACTCTAAATCCCTCGTCGTCCCATAGCTTGGCGAGCGCGGGCCGATCGGTTTGCGACACCGATTCGAGCAAGCGTACGATCATCGCAACCTTGGTTACCGCCAGTTCGGGCCGCAAGACCTTCTGCCACTGTGGCAACAGCGCGATATATAGGAGCGCCGCCATGGCCTGCGAGAGCACCAGTCCGAGGAGCAATATTCCGGCCACTTGGCCATGTAAGCCGGTAGGCGACAACCAGGTCAGCAGGCGCCTCAAGTGGCGGTGACCTCGGGAGTAAAGATGTAGCCGCCGGATCGAACCGTTTGGATCAGCACGGGATCCTTCGGATTTTCCTCCAATTTTCGCCGTAATCGGCTCACTTGGATGTCGATGCTGCGGTCGAAAAGCGCCGCGGCCCTGCCGCGCGTCAAGTCCAAAAGCTGCTCCCGGGTCAGAACACGCTTCGGATGCTCGCAAAATGCCACCAAAAGCTCAAATTCGCCGCCGGTCAGCGGGATTGCGGCGCCATCCGAGGATTGCAACCGGCGTAACCCGAGGTCGAGCTTCCAGCCGGCAAAGGACAGAAGCGAATGGCGCCGCTCGCGCGGGGCGCGCGCCACCATCTGAGAACGGCGAAGTACCGCACGAATGCGCGCCAGCAACTCATGCGTGCTGAAGGGCTTCGTCAGGTAATCGTCCGCCCCCATTTCCAAGCCCAAGACGCGATCGACTTCGCTGCCGCGCGCCGTGAGCATGATGATCGGCACGCTGCTTGTGGCACGGATCCTTCGGCACACCGACAGGCCATCCTCCTTCGGCAGCATGATGTCGAGTATGAAGAGGTCTATTCGGCTTACATCGAAGATCCGGTCGAGTTCACGGCCGTCCCGCGCAGCGCTGACTCTGTATCCATTCTGCTGCAGGAAATCGCCTACCAGCGTGCGAATGTCGGCATCGTCCTCGACAAACAGAATATGGGGGGTCTGATCCGTCACCCCATGATTTTGCCGCTTAAAGCCGCAGGTTGGCGCCTTTTTTTTGTAACTGAATGCAACGATCAACACCACTCCCATGGGGCCTGTATTATGGCGGTGACCCGGCCTGACCCGAATCGCCTTCGGTGCGGTAGCGAACCGATCTATCTCACGACTGCGTGTAACGTACACCCTTGGCCAAAATGTAGGTGATTCATATGGCCACGACAACTTCATCCTCATTTGCCAACCCTCCGGCCGCCCCATCGGCGACGCCGGCAAAGGCCGATCAGTCGAGCGGGCTGACCAGTGACGAAGCGCGCCGTCGGCTGGACAAGGTGGGTGCCAACGCGATGCCCGATACGGCGGTGCACCCGCTGCGCCGTGCGCTGGAGAAATTCTGGGCACCAGTCCCATGGATGCTCGAGGGCGCGATCGTGCTCGAACTGGTGCTTGGAAAATACGTCGAAGCCGCCATTATCGCCGCCCTCCTGGTGTTCAATGCGGCACTTGGCTTATTCCAAGAGAGCCGTGCCCAGGCAACCCTGGCCGCGTTGAAATCGAAGCTGGCGCTGAATGCGTCCGTACGGCGCGACAGCGCCTGGAAGACGGTCCCTGCCGCCGATCTGGTTCCGGGCGATGTGGTGAAGCTCTCGCTCGGCGGGGTGGTCGCGGCGGATGTGAAGCTGACCGGGGGAGAAGTCCTGCTCGATCAATCCATGCTCACGGGCGAATCGGTTCCCATCGAGGCCGGACCGGGCGTGCAAACCTTTGCCGGAGCGCTGGTACGTCGAGGCGAGGCAGTGGCGGAGGTAACGGCGACTGGACCACGCACCAAGTTTGGCCGCACGGCGGAGCTCGTGCGCACCGCCCATGTCGTCAGTTCTCAGCAGAAAGCGGTGCTGCGCGTGGTCCGTAACCTCGCCGCGTTCAACGGCGTCGCCATCGTCTTGTTGGTAACCTATGCCTATTTTCTGAAAATGCCGCTCGCCGAGATCGTACCCCTCATTTTGACGGCGGTCCTGGCCTCGATTCCGGTCGCGCTACCGGCGACGTTCACGCTGGCAGCCGCGCTCGGGGCGCGAGCGTTGGCCAAGTTGGGCGTGCTTCCTACTCGCCTCTCGGCGGTGGATGAGGCGGGAACGACCGATGTATTGTGCGCCGATAAGACCGGTACGCTGACCCGGAACGCACTGACGGTGACGGCCGTTCATCCCATGCCCGGCTTCGATGAGGCACATGTTCTGGCGCTGGCCGCGCTGGCCAGTTCTGAGGGAGGGCAGGATCCGGTGGATGGCGCGATTCGCGCCGCCGCGGCGAGCAAGACGGTGGCCGACGCACCCAGGCTCGTCGAGTTCGTGCCATTCGATCCGGCGAAGAAGATGTCCGAGGCAGCCGCCACTGATTCGAGCGGGGCACCGCAACGAATCGTGAAGGGCGCCTTTACCGCGGTCATTGGCCTCACACCCGCATCGTCAACCGCCGCGGAACAGGCGAAGGGGCTCGAGGATCATGGCTTCCGCGTACTGGCGGTCGCCGCCGGGCCGCCAGCGGCTCTCAAGCTGGCAGGACTCATCGCGCTCAGCGACCCGCCGCGAGCGGACTCGAGCGATCTCGTCAAGGAGCTGCACGGTTTGGGCGTGCGCACCGTGATGGTAACAGGGGACGCTGCGGCGACGGCTGCCATCGTGGCACGCGCAGTCGGGCTCGATGGCGCCGTGTATCCGCCGGGCCCCATCCCGGACAACGTCCATCCCGAGCAGTTCGCGGTCTATGCCGGCGTGCTGCCGGAGGACAAGTACAAGCTCGTCAAGGCTTTTCAGAAGGGCGGTCACACCGTCGGGATGTGCGGCGACGGCGCGAACGATGCGCCGGCGCTGCGCCAGGCGCAGATCGGCATCGCGGTCTCGACCGCTACCGACGTCGCCAAATCGGCCGCCGGCGTGGTGCTAACCGAAGCTGGACTCGCCGGCATCGTCGCCGCGGTCAAGCAGGGACGCATCACCTTCCAGCGCATCCAGACCTACACGATGAACTCCATCATCAAGAAAATCGCGACCGTGCTGTTCTTGGTCGTGGGCGTGATCATGACAGGACACGCGATCCTGACTCCGCTGCTGATGGTCATTGTAATGGTCGCCGGTGATTTTCTGGCCATGTCATTGACGACGGACCACGTACGCCCTTCCCTGGCACCGAATGCTTGGCGCATCGGTCGCTTGACGATTGCCGGCATCATCCTCGGTGTCTGCATGCTGGCCTTCTGCAGCGCCGCCCTGGCCATCGGCAAATTTGCCATGAATCTGCAGATCGGGGCGCTCAGAACACTGGCCTTCATCGCCCTGGTCTTCGGCAGCCAAGCGATGATCTACGCCATTCGCGAGCGCCGCCACCTGTGGAGTTCTCTCCCAAGCCCATTGCTTGCCGTGTCGTCCGTTGTCGATATCGGGATCGCCTCGACGTTGGCCATTGGCGGTATCGCAATGGCACGCCTATCGATCTCTCTCGTGGCTGGAATGCTTGCAGCCGCGGCCCTTTCCGCTTTCATAGTGGATTTGGTCAAGGTTCCGGTATTTGTGCGTCTCGGGATTGCGAAGGACCCACGTCATGCTCCGAGTTCCCCAACACCTGGCGCCACGCCTGATGCCAAATCGGTGCCCAAAGGCCAGACCATAGCCGAATCGCCAGGCGACACCAATCCCCCGTCCCAGCCCCCGCCGGAAGTGTCGCCGCAACTCGTCAAGCGGGTCCATGAGCTTTACGAGCAGCTCGGACGCCAGGACGTTCGAGCCGTTGACGACTGGGACAAGGCGCAAGAACGAGATTCGAAGGAACACCCGGTCAAATGAATCGCGGCAATTCTGGCGGCATCAAACGCGAATAGGAGAAATATGAAAATCCATTCTGATGACTTCAGAGTACGGGAAAGCGGCCACGTCAATCTCAGGAAGTGGCCGACGCTCATCGAGCCGGTCTACAAGTCGAAGGAGCAGTACTCGGAACTGCTCGAAGAACACGTCAAGCAACTCAGCTCGATGCAACAGCTGCATTATGCGACCAATTCACACGCCATCCTTCTCATTTTCCAGGCGATGGACGCAGCGGGAAAGGACGGCGCCATCAGGCACGTCATGTCCGGAGTCAACCCGCAGGGCTGCCAGGTGTTCAGCTTCAAACATCCGAGCGCGACTGAATTGGAGCACGACTTTCTCTGGCGCACCACCCGCAACCTGCCGGAACGCGGGCACATTGGAATCTTCAACCGCTCCTATTACGAGGAAGTGCTCATCGTGCGCGTGCATCGGGACATTCTCCGAGGCGAAGGGCTCCTGGACCCACCTCACGACAAGCGGCTCTGGCGTGGCCGGTATCGCTCGATCAACGACCTGGAGAGGCATCTCTATGTAAATGGCACCCGCATCATCAAGTTTTTCCTCCATCTTTCGAAGGACGAGCAACGCAAGCGCTTCCTGGCGCGTATCGACGATCCCGACAAGAACTGGAAGTTCAGCCTTGACGACATCAAGGAGAGGGGGTACTGGAAGCAATACATGAGGGCGTATGAGGAGTGCCTCAGTGCCACGAGCACCGCGGACGCCCCCTGGTACGTCGTGCCGGCCGACGATAAGGAGAACGCGCGGCTCATTGTATCGAGAATCGTGCTCGATTCGTTCAAGCGGCTCGAAATGGCTTACCCCAAGTCGGACGCCAAGCGCCGCCGGGAACTACGGTCGATTCGCCGGCACCTTGGACGATAGTTCGCGCATTTCCGCCGAGCGAATGACGGGATCGCATCGGCGCCATCGATTATCTGGTCCAGACGAACATCTCGCCGGTGAACATTGTGACCTTCAACCGCGTGCCGTTTGGCCGGCTCGACTACGGCATGCCTCAGGGTGCCAACACGGGGGCGCGCTAACGACGCGCCGTCGATCGACGGTTTGGGCCGATCCAGCGGTTGACGTACTGGCAATATTCTACGTAGCTGTCGCCAAACTTGTCCCGAAGAGCGATTTCTTCGGGGCCGATTTGCACGATCACCAGGATTCGGGCAAACAGCCAAACGGCGAGGAAACTGATCGGGCTCCCCAGGAGCCACGCCCACCCGGAGAGCACCAGCACCAACCCCAGGTACATTGGATTTCGGGACAAACGGTAAACCCCGGATACGACCAATCGGCTGGCCCGCTGCGGCTGCATGGGATTGACCGTCGTACGAGTACGAACAAAAAGCAGAATCGAGTATAAATCCAACCCCAGTCCAAGCGCGATTGGCACCCATCCGGCTTCATTCCAGGGCGCAGGAACCCATCGGAGCATTGGCACAAACTGATTCACCAGCCAGATGAGCGCTGCCGTGCATAGCGCGTAAACAGGCGGTGGAATTCTCGTGCGAATCATGTCTTGGGGGGGGCGGCCGCAGCCCCGCCCTACAAATCGCCCGTCGCCCGTTTCAGTCGGAATTGTGCAATGAGTAGATCGAAGGACGCGTCATCGCGGTTGGTCAACGCGACGACACGGAGGCTCTCCGCGTCCAATACCTGATTGCTGGTACCGAGTCCACTCGCGTAGAGTTCCTTGGCCACCCGGACGTTCTCCTCGGCCTGGTTGACAGCGGCGACGGCAACGTGAATTCTCGCAAGCGCTTCCTCACGATTGAGCGCCGCGGTTTGCACTTGAAGCGCCACGACCGATCGCAAATCGGCGAGTTGTTGACCCGTGGCGCGGGCGTGCCCCTGTAACGCGCTCGTCCTTGCCTTGAGTTGCCCGCTGTCGAAGACTCGCCATTGAAAGCCGATTCCGATCGAGGCGAAGTTCTCGCGGTCGAGGATCTCATTGTCGAAGTGATTATAGCCCGCGTGCAAAGCCACCTGCGGTAGTCCTTGCGCGCCCTCCGCCCGTGCGGCCTGCTCAAACTTCTCTTGCTGCGCGGCAAGTGCCGCAATCTCCGGCCGACGTTCAAGGGAATGCGCAACCATTTGATCGAGCGGTTCATCGGTCTCAGCGGCCGGCATGCTCGGGGGCTCATCGAGATCGGGGGCGCGATCCAAAGGCTGACCCACCCAGCGGTTGTATGCAGCCGTCGCCAAATGCAGGGCATTCGCGGCGCGCAATCGTTGTTGCTGGGCGTTGGCGAACGACACTTCAGCGCCGAGCAAATCCGACCGCGGCACCGCCTGTTTGTCGTACATGATCTGAACATCGTCGCGATGTGATTGGAGGCTCGCGACGTTCGACTCGGCGACCGCCAATGCTCTGCGCGCGCGGAACACCGACACATAAGACTCCGCCACGGCGAGTTTTACGTCGGCCGCGCTTCCCACCTCCTGGGCGGCGGCGCCTCGGGCGCCGGCCGCAGCGGCTCCGATGGCTCCGCTGGTGCGACCGGACGTCCAAACCGGCACCGATAGGTCGGCGCCTGCCATTGCGTAGCCGTCGTGCCGCCAAATCGGCGCCTGCAATTGGCCAGCCGGCGTCGTGATGTCGAGAAGCGGCGCATGTTGCAGCTCGGTGTAGGACCCGTTGACATCCAGCGACGGCCAACGTGCGCGCAGCGCGGCGGAATGTTCCGCGTCTGCGGCTTCCCGTTCACTGTGCGCAGCCGCGACGGTCCCGTCCGACTGGAGCGCCATGGCCCACGCGTCGTTTAGCGATTCCGCTTGGCTGACCCAGGGGATCACGAGCAATACACCGAGCGCCCAGCGCGGGCGCCCTGGGAAGCCGCTGCGACTCAACATACGAGCGATCATGATACCCATCGACGTCTTCAGCTGGCGCGGCGCTTGAGCGACATGATGCCGAGCGCCTTGAGCACATAGGTTTCGTAGACGGGCGTCAGCGATCCGGTGCGGACCTTGCGCATGAAATACTTCTCAAAAGCGATTTTCGCCAGATGCACCCACTTGCCCTTCTTGGACCAGGTCACGTTGCGCGGCGGGATCTGCGGCAGCGCTACGAATGCGGCGCCCGTATCGCCGAAGTCCGCCAGACAGATCGCATTCCACGTGGCCTCGTTGTGCGCGGGCTTGCCGGCCAGTTCCGCAACGATATTCGCGGCCGTGGCCGACACCATCGACTCGATCATGTAGCCGGTCTTCGGCGCACCGGTGGCCACCGGCGTGGCTTCGACGGGCGGGATGGCGACGCAGACGCCGACTGAAAATATCTTGGGGTACTTGGGGTTGCGTTGATGCTTGTCGATCATGACAAAGCCGCGCGGGTTGCACAGTCCCGGCACGGCCGCGACGGCGTCGACGCCCTTGAACGCCGGGATGACGGCGCTGAACGCGAAGGGAAGCTTGTGCTCCTTCTTGAGGGCGCCCGACTCGTCGAGCTCTTGCACCGTCATTTCGTTCGCGGTTACCGACGTCATTTTGGCGTTGGTAATCCACTTGATATGGCGCTCGCGAAGCTCCGATTCCATGAGACCCTTGCTGTCGCCGACGCCCCCCAACCCCATGTGGCCGACATACGGCTCGCTCGTCACATAGGTCATGGGGACGCGATCTCGAAGCTTGCGCTTGCGCAAGTCGGCATCGAGAATCATCGCGGTTTCGTACGCGGGTCCGAAGCAACTCGCGCCGGGCGCGGCTCCCACGATGATGGGGCCGGGATTCTTCAGGAATTCCTGGTAGCGCTGCCAAGCAAGGGCGGAGTGATCCTGACTGCACACCGACTGCGTAAATCCCTCCGGCCCCAACCCCGGCACCTCCTCGAAGGCGAGGCGCGGTCCGGTCGCAATGACCAGGTAGTCATAGTTGAGCGTCTTCCCGTCGTCCAGCGTGAGCTTGGAGCTTTCCGCGTCGATTTGCATCACCGTATTGACGAGCCAGTCGATGCCTTTTCGCTCGAGCGGGCCCTGCATGGTGACTCGCGTCTCATCGCTCGAGCGCCAGCCGGCCGCGATCCACGGATTCGACGGCGTAAACTCGAAGTACGGCCGGGCGCCGATCAATGTGACCTGATGATTCTTCGGGAGATGTTTGCGCAGGTCGAATGCGGCGGGAACCCCGCCTAGTCCGGCGCCGATGACGATGACGTGTGCCATAAATCCCCCCTTTTTGAGTTAATGAACGGCGCCCGCGTGGGAGCGCCTGATGTAGCCGTAGTACAGCAATGGAATCAGCAGTAGCGTCAGCACCGTAGACACCAAGATGCCGAAAATCAGCGAAATGGCGAGACCGTTGAATATCGGATCGTCGATGATGAAAAACGCACCGATCATGGCGGCAAGGCCCGTGAGGACGATGGGCCGCGCGCGAATGGAGGCTGCGCTGATGACCGCCTGGGCCTGCGGCTGGCCGGCCGCGATTTCCTGGTTGATGAAGTCCACCAACAGAATCGAGTTGCGAACGATGATGCCGGCGAGTGCGATCATGCCGATCATGGAAGTCGCGGTAAAATTGGCTCCCAGCAACGCATGGCCCGGCATGACCCCGATGATGGTCAGGGGAATCGGCGCCATGATGATGAGGGGCACGGCATACGAGCGGAACTGCGCGACGACGAGGAGGTAGATGAAGATCAGGCCCACTGCGTAGGCGAGACCCATGTCGCGGAACGTCTCGTAGGTGATGGTCCACTCCCCGTCCCATTTCACACTGAAGTCGCTCAGGCGATCGGGCGGACTCACGAAGCGTTGCAGGATCGGCTGACCGACGGGAGGCGACTTATTGATTTTCGAAACGATGCTGAACATGCCGTAGAGCGGGCTATCGAGGCGGCCGGCCATGTCGCCGGTGACGAAAACGACCGGTAATAGGTCTTTGTGGTAGATCGTCGCGTCCCAAGGCACCTTCGACACAGTCACGAGCTCGGATAGGGGGACCAAGGAGCCCGTGGCACTGCGCACCGGGAGGGCGAGCGCCTGCTCCAGTCCCTGCTTATCGGCCGCACCGAGTTCCAGATGCACGGCAATCGGATCGCGTTCACGCCCGGTGCGCACGTAGGTGGCATCGAATCCGGCGAGCGCCATCGTGAGCGTTTCCGTCACTGCTGCCTGGGATACGCCGAGCAGAGCCGCCTTGGCTCGATCGAGCGCGACGACGAAACGAGGGACCGCGGCGGCGAGGGTATCATCGGTATCGACGATATCGCGAGTCGTATCGAATACCGCACGCAGGGCCCGTCCAATTCTCTCCTGGGCGGCATACACCGGCCCGTAGATTTCGGCAACCAATGGCGCCTGCACCGGGGGGCCGGGCGGTACCTCGACCACCTGAACGGATGCCGCCCCGAGTCGCTTACCTTCCGCCGCCAGTTCCGGTCGAATGGCGCGCGCAATATCGTGGCTCTTGCGGCTTCGATCCTGCTTGTCGACCAGATTGACCTGCAGGTCGCCCTGATTGCTGTCGCCGCGCAAGTAGTATTGACGCACCAGTCCATTGAAATTGATGGGCGCGGCGGTTCCCGCATAGGCTTGATAATTGGTGACTTCGGGTACCTTCCGAACGATGGCCGCCAAACCCGCCAGCACCCGGGCCGTGCCTTCGACGGGCGTCCCTTCCGGCATGTTGACGACCACCTGGAATTCCGACTTGTTGTCGAAAGGGAGCATCTTCAAGACGACGAGTTGGACGACCGCGAGCAGCACCGCTACGCCGATTGCTCCAGCGGTGCCCAGGTACAATCGAAGGCGGTTGCGGCGCGCATGATCGCCCAGCAAGAACGGCGCCATCAAACGCTCGAACCAGCGGTGCAGCTTGCCTTCCGTTTTGGATTCCGTCGCTTCGCCAGGCGTTGCGCCGGCGAATAGTTTCCGGCACAGCCACGGCGTGAATATCAAGGCGACGGCCAGCGAGATCAGCATTCCCATGCTCGCATTGATTGGAATCGGACTCATGTAAGGGCCCATGAGGCCGGAGACGAATGCCATCGGCAGCAATGCGGCGATCACCGTAAAGGTGGCGAGAATCGTGGGACCCCCGACCTCGTCCACCGCGATCGGAATGACGTCGGATAGAGCACCTTTGCCCAAGGACAAATGCCGGTGCACGTTCTCGACGATCACGATGGCATCGTCGACGAGGATGCCGATCGCGAAGATCAGGGCGAACAGGGAAACCCGATTGATCGTAAAGCCCCAAGCCCAGGAGGCGAAGAGCGTGGCGGCCAGCGTGACGATGACGGCGGCCCCCACCACCGCGGCTTCGCGCTTGCCGACGGCCAACAACACCAGGATCACGACCGACGCCGTGGCAAATAGGAGTTTCTCGATCAGTTTCTTGGCCTTGTCATTCGCCGTGACGCCGTAGTTGCGGGTGACGGTCACCTCGACCCCGGCCGGAATCGTGATGCCTTTCAGTTGTTCGACGCGATTGATGACCGCGGTTGCGACATCGATCGCGTTGCTGCCGGGCTTCTTCGCAATCGCGAGCGTCACCGCCGGCGATTGATTCACGGGCGGCAGCCCCATCTGCCGGACGGCGGCGCCGGTACCAAACCACGCGTATTGCGCGGGTGTCCCCGGCGCATCGGTCACCGTCGCAACATCATCGAGATAAATGGGGTTTCCATCCCGCGCCGACACGATGAGGCCGCCCACGTCGTCGCGATTCGCGAGGTATTGACCCGCCTGTACGGGCGATAGCCGGTTGCCCTCAACGACCGCCCCGGCCTGACGTACGAGATTCGCCGCCTGCAGCGCGGCAGCGAGGTCAGCTGCCGTGAGGCCCGCCGCAGACAGTCGACCCGGATCGAGCTCCACCCGAATCATGGGTTTGGCATCCCCGATCGTAGAGACGTTGCGCGTATTGGGGACTCGCTTCAATTCACTTTCAATTGCGCGCGCGATCTCCCCCAGTTCGTGTCCGCCCATGGCCGGATTGCGACTCCACAAGGTGAGGGTGACGATGGGCACATCGTCAATGCCCTTCGGCTTGATCAGCGGCTGCCCGATACCAACGCCCGCGGGGCGCCAATCCTGATTGGAATATACGGCGTTGTAGAGCCGCACGATGGCGTCGTTCCGGTGAATTCCGACTTCATACTGGACGGTCAGGACCGCGAGGCCTGGCCGCGACACCGAATAGATGTGTTTGACCCCGGAGATCTCGCCAAGCACCTTCTCCATCGGTGTTGCAACGAGATTCTCGACCTGTTCGGAGGTCGCACCGGGGAATGGAATAAGAATATTGGCGAACGTGACCTCGATCTGCGGCTCCTCCTCGCGCGGCGTCACGATGATCGCGAACGCGCCCATCAGGAGCGCCGTTAACGCCAGTAGGGGCGTGAGCTGGTTCTCCAAAAAGAACCGGGCGAGCCTCCCGCTGAAGCCGAGCGGGTTCGTCACGAGGCGGGTCCCGCCGCTACTTGCGCGCTGGCCGCGATGGGATCGAGCGCGATTCGCTCGCCAGAGGCGATCCCGGCAAGGATCTCCACTTTGTCGCCGAAGCGGTGTCCGGGACGCACGTACCGGAGCGATGGCCGCCCGTGTGAATCGAGCACATAGACACCCGTGACTTCGCTGCGCTCGACCAACGCGGAAACAGGTATCAAGAGGCGATCCGTTTCACCGACGACGAGTCCCACTTTGACGTACATGCCGGGAGCGAGGTCCCGCGCGCCGGGCGGCAGATCCAACCGGGCACGAAACGTGCTCGATGGAGCGGCGGCCTCCGGAAAGATCGTGATCTTCGTCGCTTCGACGCGCTCATCGCCGATGTAGATGGCCGCTTGTTTGAGCCTGCGTACCTGCATCACGACGCTCTGCGGAATGTTCGCGTCGACCCGCAGGTCGCGAAGCGACAGCCCGGTCATCAAGGGAGTCCCGGGACTCACGGATTCCCCCACCTCGACGAGCCGTTTCGTGACGACTCCGCCATAAGGGGCACGAATCTCGGTATAACCAACGCCCTCGCGCGCCGTCGCAAGGCCCGCATCCGCAGCCGCCAGGCGAGCGGCCGCGGCATCTCGATTCGCCGTCGCCTGATCGAGCTGTGCCTTCGACACGACGTGCCGCTGGAACAGATCCGATATTCGCTGATGGGTGGTCGCCGCCTCCGCGTTGCGCGCTTTTGCCTCCGTGAGCGCGGCCTGCGCTCCCTCGAGGCTTGCGCGCTGTTCATTCCCCTTGAGACGGATGATGACGGCGCCGGCGGGCACCACGTCGTTCACATCGTAGAGAATTTCCGTGATTCGCCCCGCCGTTTGCGCCGAGAGCGTCGCCTGATTGACGGCCTCGATCGTGCCGTCAACCGTGCGCTCGAGCGGTGCATGCACCGGCTGCACGACGATGCTTGCCAGAGTCGAAGCTTGCGAGCTCGCGAGGGGAGGTGGCGTCTTGCCGCCGCATCCCCCGACGAGAAGGACGATTCCCGAGAGGAGAATCGAGAGAGATGCCGATCGGCATGAGCGCACGGGAGGCACTTGGGTTCCTTCAGGAAAACGCGTTGCCGGGCTTGACGCCGAATCGCTTTAGGGCGATCGCCAGCGGGCAGAATCCGGTAAACGACGACTGGAACAGATTGGCGCCTACGAATGCCGTGAGCCAAAGCCAATCGACACTCACGAAATGCGCGAGAAGCAGGCTCAAAAGGATCATCGTGCCCGCGAATCTCATCACCCACCGATCGATGCTCATTCGTGCTCTCCTTTTCCTGCGTAGAACCATTCGCGCGTTAAGGTGGCATATTATATCATTGTTTGCTAAATTAGCAAGTTATGAACCGCAGACAATTTTCTTGCAGCCCAACGGAGGTAGGCGTGAGAACTTGTGAAGCTAGTGGTACCCCGCGCCGCCGGGTGCTGCCCGCACTCGAGGGCATGCAGGATCATGCAATCGAAGCGGCAACCTTCCTAAAGGCGCTGGCCAACGACCAGAGACTTTTGATGCTGTGCTGTTTGATCGACGGCGCTTTGTCGGTTGGCGAGATCAACGCGCGCGTACCCTTAAGTCAGTCCGCCCTGTCTCAACACTTGGGCGTTTTGCGTGAGGCAGGCCTCGTGACCACGACCCGGAAATCGCAGACCGTCCATTACGCCCTGGCGCAGGGTCCCGCGCTCGATATCATGGAAATCCTTTACTCGGCGTTTTGCGGGTCACGTGCCCCGAAGAAACGCGCTAAAAGGCAGAAGGGCAAGGCCCCCGGGGGAGAATTGCTGTGAAAACGCCATCAACCCATAGCCCATGAGCGAGCCTATATCTTGCTTCATCAGCGATTGATGCACCGCAGGTCGGTTTTGGAGCCCGTCAAGCGGCCGCTTCGCGCACTTGGATCTCGAGCGCTCGCACACCGCGCAGCGAATTTGCCACCAAGCAGACCTTCTCGGCCCGTTCCAAGAGTTCTCGCGCTTTCGAGTGATCGGTGTTCGGCTGGACGGTCAATACCGCTCGCGTGATGTAGCGGACAAATTGGGTAACGCCGGAGTCCCGTTCGAGCGTGCCATCCACATCGGCTTGGAGGCTGATCCAATCGAAGCGGGCGGCGCAGGATACGCCTCGGAACGTCAATATGAAACAATCGGCAATCGCGGCCACGAACAACGTCTCGGGTGACCAGTGGCCTTCGGGTCCATCGAATTCCGGGGGTGGCGCCGTGTCGAGACGCGGCAATCCGGGCGACGTCACCGAGACCATTCCTGTCGCAGAGGCTTCGGCGCTGACGGTATAGACGTGCGGGTAAGGCTTCATGATGGATTTCTCCGTGGAATCAGCGTGCGGGCCGCGCAATCAGCGGGAAGCTCCGGGCGTAATCACCGGCAGGCCTGCCGCCTTCCAGGCCGCGATACCGCCGCGCCCCAACGTTTCGACCGGTGATTTCGGCTCATTCACGAGCGATCTCCTTCTTTCGGGCACGACGACCCGGTGCGGTTCCCGCCGGTTTACAGAACAATCGGTACAACAACTTGGCGAGCGGCTTGATCTCCCGGGACTTCAGCCGATAGAACACGGACCGTCCGTCGCGTCGCCGCCCGATCAAGCCTTCCGCCTCGAGAATCGCCGCTTGCTGTGACAGCGCTGGGGCAGGCAGGCGCGCGCGGAGCGCCAATTGGGTTGCCGAGAGTTCCGCATCCATGAGTGCACAGACGATCCGCAATCGCCCCGGATGCCCGACCGAGCGAAGAAATTCTGCGGCCCGTTCCGCCGATTCGTTCAGCACATCGACTCGCATCTTAACCAGAACTCCCTAAAGTGAGGACGTGATACATCACGAAATATTCGTGGTGGCTGCCGGGCGATCACCCGCATTCCGATCGGCGTCGAGTTCGAACCACATGGCATTCAGTATCGCGAATGCACAGGCAAGCCCCAACCCCAGTATCCAGCTGAAATACCACATGGCAGTTCCTCAATAGCTCGTGTCACGATTGGCTTCAATGTAGGCGCTCGTCACCGGCCCGCGCATGACTCGGTAAACCCAACCCGTATAGGCCAGAACGATGGGCAGAAAAATGATCACGGCAATCAACATGATGCCGAGCGTTCGATGACTGCTCGAGGCGTCCCACACCGTCAGGCTGCTGCCGGGATGCGAGGACGACGGGAGAAGAAAGGGGAACAAACTGACGCCCATGCTGCCAATGACGCCGGCAATACCAAGACCGCTCACCGTAAACACGACGAGCCTATGGCGAATGCCGGAAAGCGCCGCTACCAGCAAGGGAGCCGCGAGGCCGACCATGGGCACCAGCATCGTCAGCGGCCATTTGCCGTAGTTGGCAAGCCAGGCTCCTGCCTGGGCTACGGCGGTCTTTGCGAGAGGATCGGGCTCCCCGCCCGGTAAAGCGCCGGTCACGATCGCCATCCCGTAATGGCTCATCCAGATCCACACACCCGCCAGCGCGAACAAAGCGACCCACGCCAGCGCCGCGACGCGGGAAACCGCGCGCGCGCGGCGCGCGATATCACCATCGGTTTTCATGGCCAGATACACCGCCCCGTGCGTTACCAGCATGGCGACGCTCACCAGCCCGCTGAGCAGTGCGAACGGATTCAACAGATCGAACAAGCCGAAGCTGTAGGTCGCGCGAAGTTCCGAATCGAAGCTGAACGGCACCCCCTCGATGAGGTTCCCCATGGCGACCCCGAAGACCAGCGAAGGGACCGCGCCGCCGGCGAACAGCGCCCAATCCCAGGTGGCGCGCCAGCGCGCGCCCGGCATTTTACTGCGAAACTTGAAGCCCACCGGCCTTAGGATCAGCGCCGCCAAGACCAAGAGCATCGCCAAGTAAAACCCCGAGAAGCTCGCGGCATACAGTGCGGGCCACGCCGCAAAAATGGCGCCCCCGCCCAGGATCAACCAGACCTGATTGCCTTCCCAGACTGGCCCGACGGTGTTGATCACCACCCGCCGTTCGGTATCGCTGCGCGCAATGAACGGCAGCAGCATCCCAACGCCCAAATCGAAGCCATCCATGATGGCGAAACCGATGAGCAGCACCCCCAGGAGCAACCACCAAATGACTTTCAAGGTCTCGAAGTCGAACATGATTACTCCTAATGCCGCGGGCCGAGGGTTGCCGGAACCGGGCCGGAGTCCGCGGCCCCGGCGCGCGGCGGCGATTCCCTACCGGGCCCCAATTTGACGTACTTATTCAGCAAGAAAATGTCGATCACGGCCAGCACGGTGTAGAACACCACAAAACCGGTGAGGCTGAGGGCGACACTCGACGCGGGAATTGGGGACACCGCTAGAAACGTGGGGAGCACGCCCTCGATCGCCCACGGCTGGCGCCCGTGTTCAGCGACGAACCATCCAAGCTCCGCCGCGCACCATGGCAGCGGTAGCGTCCATAGGGCTGTCTTGAGGAAGGTGCGGCTCTGCGCGATTCGGCGGCGCGCGGCAAGATAGAAACCAATACCGAAGAGAGCGATGAAATAGAAACCCAGACCCACCATCACACGAAAGGTCCAAAACATGGGCCCCACCGATGGCACCGTATTCCAAGCGGCCCGGTCAATCTGCGCGGGCGTCGCTTGCGCGGGATCCTCGACGTACTTGCGCAGCAGCAGTGCATATCCGAGATCGCTCGCATGCTCCTTTAGTGTCTGACGCGCAACCACATCGTTCGGGCTTTGTCGCAATGCACGCAGCGCCGTGTAGGCGGGTATGCCATTGATGATTCGGTGTTTTGCCTGGTCGACCAACTCAACAATCCCGGGCACCTCGGTGTCCAAGGACCGCGTCGCGATGATCCCGAGCATCCATGGAACCTGGATCGACGCATGCGTCCGATGCGCATCCGCGTCGGGTATGCCGACGATGGTGAAGGGCGCCGGCGCCGGCTCCGTGTGCCACATGCCTTCGATGGCGGCGATCTTCATTTTTTGGTGTTCGGTCACGGTATAGCCGCTTTCATCGCCCAACACGACCACCGATAACGCGGCCGCGAGTCCGAAGCTGATCGCCACGGTCGCTGAGCGCTTGGCAAATTCGACATGACGGCCTCTGAGGAGGTACCAGGCACTGATGGCGAGCACGAAAACCGCCCCCGTCACGTATCCGGCACTCACGGTGTGTACGAATTTCGATTGTGCGACGGGGTTAAATATGACGTCCCGGATCGAATCCAGTTCCATGCGCATCGTGCTCGAATTGAAGTGCGCGCCCGTGGGGTTCTGCATCCAGGCATTCGCAATGAGAATCCACAGAGCGGACAAGTTGCTGCCGATGGCAACCAGCCAAGTAACCACCAGATGCTGGCGCCGGCTCAAGCGGTCCCAGCCGAAAAAGAAAAGACCAATGAAGGTCCCCTCCAGGAAGAACGCCATCAAACCTTCAATGGCGAGCGGCACGCCGAAAATGTCGCCCACGTAGTGCGAGTAATAAGCCCAGTTCGTGCCGAACTGAAATTCCATCGTAATCCCGGTGGCAACGCCCATGGCGAAGTTGATGCCGAAAAGAATGCCCCAGAAGCGCGTCATGTCGCGCCAAATGGGTCGATCCGTCATGACGTAGACGCTTTCCATGACGGCGAGGAGCACGGACAATCCCAACGTCAGCGGGACGAATAGAAAGTGATACATCGCGGTGGCCGCGAATTGCAGCCTGGACAGATCAACCAAATTCAATGAACTCATTTAGAATCCTTAGGTGCATTCGCCCCGATGAGCGCCGCCGCGGTTGCGGCAGCATCCGACGGCAAGCGATGTGCCGGACCGAAGAACAATAGATAGATGGCTAGCAACAGGGCCGCCTTCAGAGCGACCGCAACAGTCAAATCTCGCGCCGGCCCAGGCGCGAGCCGGCTACATCTGCTGAACAAGCTCTTCATGACTCCTTCTCGCTTGAATGCGGGACGATACGCAGAGTTGCGCGCTTTCGCAAGTATGCAA
>Ga0302278_10002904_pt1 | contig 19299 bp, 12 predicted proteins | sample III_Bog_N3_2_FD_194543 | JGI IMG/M metagenome (GOLD analysis project Ga0302278, IMG submission 194543) | Peat permafrost microbial communities from Stordalen Mire near Abisko, Sweden - III_Bog_N3_2 | ecosystem: Environmental > Terrestrial > Soil > Wetlands > Peat | place: Sweden: Abisko...
CCCGTGATCGCTACGAGCTTCCCGAGGGGAACGCAGATACTCACGTTCCGGAGGTTGTTTTCGCGCGCGCCCCTTATCGCCAGCGCCTTTCCGTTACCTTTCCGCCGCTGCCTGGGCGTAGCGATGAAGCGCCTGCCTGAGAGGAACTGCCCGGTGGGCGACGTCTCGCACGCGAGCACGTCGGCGAGGCTTCCCTGCGCGACGACGGATCCCCCGTGGACGCCCGGTCCGGGTCCCATCTCCACAATGTGATCGGCGGCGCGGATGGTGTCTTCATCATGCTCGACCACGATAACCGTGTTCCCGATGTCCCGCAGGCTTTCGAGCGTAGCGATCATCTTCACGTTGTCTTTCGGATGAAGCCCGATGCTCGGTTCGTCCAGCACATAGAGCATTCCCATCAGCCCGGAACCGATCTGTGTCGATAACCGAATGCGCTGCGACTCGCCGCCGGAGAGCGTGCCCGAACGCCGGTTGAAACTCAGGTAATCAAGCCCGATGCCCAGCAGCAGTTGCACACGGCCGCGGATCTCGCCCAGTACATGACGGCCCGCGTCCGCGCCCCTTCCCGTGGGCTCGATGCCGCCCAGAAAGGCGTTCAGTTCATCGAAGTGAAGCTGCCCCAACTCGTGGATGGTCTTGCCCCCGACGGTGAACAGAAGTCGCGTTGCCCGTATGCGGGCTCCATTGCAGTCGGGGCACGTATGCTCCACCATCACCTTGTCGAGCCACGCTTCCATGCCAGAATTGGCTTCGCCCCGCTGGCGATAGCGGCGATAATTTCGCTCGATGCGCCGGGCGATGCCGCCGAAACCGACGTGTTTGCCGTCCGAGTCCTCGCGCTTCACCTTCGCTTCCGGGGGGACGCGGACCACAATTTTCCTGCCGTCGAGCCCGTTCAGGATTGCGTTGCGCACGTCGGCCGGCAGGTTTTCCCAGGGGGTATCAAGCGAGAAGCCGAGCTCCTTCGAGAGGCTGTACAGAATTCTTCCGTCCCACGTATCGGGATTGTATTTGAACGCTTCGCGAACGAAGCATCCGCCAGCCACACTTCGACGGGGGTCCGGAACGAGCAGATCCGGGTGCGTGAGCTTGTAAACGCCGAGTCCCCCGCAGGTGCGGCAGGCGCTCTCGGGGTTATTGAACATGAAGTACTCGGGCTGAATGTCGCCGTAAACGAAGTGGTGCGTCTTGCTGCACGCCGAGCGGTAAAGGCGCTGCGCTTCCGCTTTGGATGCGCCGCCGGCAATGTGCATCTGGAGCAGCCCGTCACCCACCAGGAGCGCGCTCGCTATGCCCGCTTTGATCGCTTTCTCGTGTTTGCGGCCCACCACGAAACGATCGACCACGGCGTCCATGAGGTTGACCTCTGATTCGTCAAGTTCCACTTCGGCGGAAATGTCGACCCTTCGGCCGTCTACGATCAGCCACCGGCAGCCTTTCTTGCGCACATCCGTCAGGACGAAGTCGAGATCCTCGCCGTACTGCCGGAATACAGGTGCACGCAGCTCGATTTCCGTGCCGTCGGGCAGGGACAGAATGGATTCCAATATCTGGCTGGCGCTGCGGCTGGGCGTCGGCTCACCGGTACGCGGGCAGTGCGGCTCGCCGATCGTTGCAAACAGCAGATTCAGGTAGGACGCGATATCCGTCATGGTGCCGACTGTGGACCGCGGATTACTGCCTATAGTCTTCTGCTCGATGGAGATCACAGGGGACATGCCGTAGATGAAATCGACGTCGGGCTTTGCCACCTGGGCGACGAACCGTTTGGCGTAGCTGGAGAGTGATTCCATGTAGCGCCGCTGCCCCTCGGCATAAATCGTGTCGAAGGCGAGGCTGGACTTGCCCGAGCCGGAAAGGCCGGTGACGACGATCAGCTTGTCGCGCGGTATTTCCAGAGACACATTCTTGAGATTGTGTACACGCGCGCCCTGCACGGCAATGGTGCGGCGCGCGGCGGGTCTCGCGGTCTTAGAATTCATCCGGCGGATCTCCCAGATGCACGAAGGCCAGTTCCTCGACGGTCACGTTACTTTTCCGGGTGATCTGAACCGGCGTCGATACTTTGCCGATCAGACCCAGATCGGCCAGGTATTCGCAAGCGAGTGGAATGCCCCCGACGTCGAGATGCCTCTTGAACCAGGCTTCGATCTCGCTGCAGGAACGGGCCTCGGCGACCTCTTTCAAGTAGTCGAGCACGGGCCGGAACAGCGTTGGCGCACGCTCCGCCAAATAGCCATCGATCGCGTCCAGCGCCGCCTGCACGCCGGTGCGGGTCTTCCGGGTGTTCAGCAGGTCGGAGTACACGGTCTGGAAAAACGCCGGGTTCAGTTTGACAGCCTGCGGCATCACTTCACGGTCGGCGAGCAGATGCGCGCCGATCACTTCAACCCGCGCCAGCGAGTTGGCCGCAAAGAGAATCCAGAGAGCCGTGTAATCGAGGTCGCCGCGGGTGACGAACCACTTATGAGCTTTGTAGACCGCGGGCAGAGCGTGCGTCGCCGCTGTGAGGAGCTCGGTTTGCCTGTCTCGTTCGCCGATCTCGCAGAGTTGACCGCAGAGGCGGGCGATAGTTTCGTCATGGGTAAACAGCAGGCTCCCCTTGGCCAGCAGGGAATGCATGAACGAGTTGCGAACCGCGCCCTCAACGGTCCTGCGAAACTCCGCGCGAGGCATCAGAAACGCATGGACGTTGATTCCTTGTGCGAGCAGCGACAGGCTGGCCGCTTCGACCTTCCGGTCGTCAACGGTGACCAGCGCAAGGTCGATATCGGACTTCTCCCAGACGACATCGTGTGACATGCTGCCGCACAGGATCGCAGCCAGGATAGAGCGATCCGTTTTCACCTGCGCGATGAGATCGTCAAGTGCCTCCTGGAACCGCTTTTGGACGGATACCTTCGATGTGCCCATACACCCGCGCTGTTTTGGTTGGAAGTGATTCTTCGCGGATTATAGCGTAAATGTAAACGTCGCTTATCGAAAGGCCGTTCGGCACGCAAGCCCGCGCGACAGTATCCCGGTTGAATCCTCCGTTACCGTTGACGTGGAGAAGCACCGCGCCGCCTGTGAGCAGGATCTGCGCGAGTTCGTTGAAGAAACCAGCGAGCGCTGCGTATACATTCCCGCGCAGCTAATCGTAATCGAAGATGTTGACCATCCGATGCAACTCTCGTTCATTATTGACCGATAACACTGACAGATAATGATGCCAGTGGCCAGTATTCCTGCGACTGCACCGTAAAGACCGCAGGCAAGGTTTGGGCTCCGACTTCCAGCGCAAACGCCAGACTTCTTCAACGCCTTCTCCTATGACCGTTTGCTCTTCTCGAACAAACGGAAGGGGATATTCCAGAACGCGTCCCGGCTGATTCTGAGCGCGTGCCGAAACGGTGGAAGCGATCAGGATTCCCGCAAGTAACAACAATGGCCGTGAGACGATCGTCCTTCGCTCCCGGGTCTACTTGGCTGCGGCCTTCGTTGGTTCTTCCACCGGAACCTTCGGGCCCGGATGCGAATTATCCTGTTCGCTGGAACTGGCCAGAGCGGGAGATTCGGCGTCCTTCGGCTTTCCACCCGGATAGCCAGAGGGGGACACGCCCGACATAGTCTCGGCCTTGCTCCCGTCCGGTCCCGTCGTGCTGGTGCCGCAGCCGATCAGTAATCCCGCCGCGACGAGGGCGGCCAAAGCGATCATTTTCGAAAACATCTCCACCATCATAGCGCCGTGTTTACCATGTTAGGAATGGCTCCGCGCAATTCCAATAACAAGGTCGCGAACAGTCTGGTGGCGATGAGTTCCGCGGCGGTGCTTGCGGTCTACGCGGTGGGCTACGTACGCACGCAGTCGGCGGCGGACCGGATGGAAACGCAGAGTCAGGAACGGCGTCCCCTGCCGCGCGTTCCGGAGCGGCCGGCGTCTGACGCTGCGCCCATCGTGCGCGTCACGTCCCCGGGACCCGTCGCCCCGGATTCCCCTTCCGAAAAGCCGCCTGCCATCGCCGTAGCTCGCATCGAACCGGCAACGAAGATCCCCAAAACGGCCGAACCCACCGCGACGGAATTACCTCTGCCCGCCGCCGCTCCCGCCGTTCTTCCACCACCCGTCGTCCTCGCTGAGCCAGTACTCGCCGCGCCGCCGCAGCCGACACCACCACCGCCCGCGCCCATGTGGAAGGACGGCACCTATACCGGCTGGGGAACATCCCGTCACGGCGACATTCAGGCCTCAGTCGTGATTCAAAGCGGACGCATCGCTTCCGCCACCATCGCACAGTGCCTGACGCGTTATTCCTGCGACGTGATCGAAAAGCTGCCACCTCAGGTCGCGCAGCGGCAAAGCCCCGAGGTCGATTACGTTTCCGGCGCTACACAGAGCACGAACGCCTTCTATTACGCGGTTGTTGAAGCGCTGAACAAGGCGAAGTGAATCCGCGATGTCAATCCGGACCGAGACTGCGATGGGAACAATCGTAACCATTCATGTCGTGCAGCCTGCCGGTGCGCTTGTGGACGCGGCCATAGACCGGGCTTTCGGCTGGTTCCGTGAAATCGAAGCCTGCTGCAGCCGTTTTCGCGGGGACAGCGAACTGACGCGGCTCACCACGCAAATCGGCGCGCCGGTGCCGGTAAGCGCCATCGTCTTCGAAGTTGTGCGATTCGCGTTGATGGTGGCGGAGGAGAGCGGCGGCGCGTTCGATCCGGCCGTCCGGGGAGGGAACTATCGCGACGTGGAACTCGGTCCGGACCGCCAAACCATCACACTTCGCCGACCGTTGACCCTCGATCTGGGTGGCGTGGCGAAAGGCCTCGCAGTCGATACCGCTGCACGCGAGTTGGCCCCGTTCCGCGACTTTGCGATCGATGCGGGTGGAGATCTGTATCTGGGCGGCCTGAATCCGCAGGGATCGCCGTGGTCGGTGGGAATCCGCCATCCGCGCAGAGACCGCGAACTGATCGGAACCGTGCGCGTCTCGAATCAGGCTGTCTGCACCTCCGGCGATTACGAACGGCCCAATCATCTGATCGATCCCCGCAGCGGTGCGGTCGCGGATTTCGTAGCCAGCGCAACGGTGATCGCCGACGGAGCCATGCTGGCCGACGCGCTGGCGACTGCGGCGTTTGTACTGGGGCCGGTGGAAGGCATCTCACTGCTGGCACGGCTGGGTGTGGAAGGCATGATCGTAACGCCGTCGCTCGAGCGGTTCGAGACCGAAGGGTTCTGCGATGTGGCGTAAACTGGCGAGGTTTTTCAAGACACCGAAAGGGATGCTCACGATCATCCTGGCGATCCTGATCGCGATTGCCGCACCGGGGCAGGGCATTCGTACGCTGGGGCCGGGCCTCGTCGCCGCATTGCTCGCTGCGGGGACTGTGGATCTGGCCATCCTGCGGGTGCGCAAGAAGACCTGGGAATTTCCCAGCGGCGCGGTGCTTACGGCCATGATCGTCGCCATGGTGCTGCGGGCGCAGGAACCCTGGTGGGTAGTGACCGTGACGTCCGTAGCGGCGGTTCTGAGCAAGTACCTGGTCCGGTCCAGATACGCCAACGTCTTCAACCCGGCCGCGCTGGCGATGATCCTCAGCTTCTATGTCTTCCACACGGGCCAAAGCTGGTGGGGGGCCCTCACCGAAGTGCCGCCTGCCGCGCAATTAGTGCTGGTGGTGGCAGGAGTCTTTATTACCGACCGGATCAACAAAATGCCGCTCGTACTGGCATTTCTCGGTACTTATTTCCTGCTGTTCACCGCCACCGCCTATGCGACCGACCCGCGCTGGATAGCCGAGATCTTCCGTCCGCCGGATATCGAAGCGGTGCTGTTCTTCGCCTTCATCATTCTTACGGATCCGCCGACGTCGCCCGCCAAATATCCGGACCAGGTGATTTGCGGCGCGCTGGTGGCCGCAGTCAGTTACGCGTTCTTCGAGTGGGCCGGCGTTGTTTATTACCTCCTCGCCGGGGTTCTGGCGGGCAACGTATGGGAGGCATGGCGCCGAGTGACCCGCCGGACGGGAGAGCGCTTTCCCGCCGGCATCGGTACATTTCTGCGCGAAGTGGGACCCTATTCGGGGAAGTAATAAAGCAGAATCGAGTGGCCGATGCGCTCGGTCGGCGCGATGTGCTCGGGCCAGCGCGGCTGGCCGAAGATCCGCCAGGGTGTGATCGAAACGGCGTTCCAGCCGGGCCTCGGATGGTCCCCGTCGGGCATCTGCACGAATCGCGGAAAGTTATTGCCGGCCGCGAGGTAGCCGGGGGTCGATATCTTGAACGTGAACTCAGGAACACCCAGCTGATACATACGGTCCGCAAGGCGTTTCATGTCCTGGCTCCAGTCGAGGTCCGAATCGGCCAGGATGCGGTCGGGCCTGTCCCCCGCGAGTTCATTGGTGTAGGCGATGTAATCGGGATGCTGCCGTGCTCCCGAAACAAGCTGCCAGGCCAGCAGAAGCACCGCAATCCCTTGTCCCGCCCGGCCCAGACGCTGCCAGAGATGGACCGCCACGATGCCGCCGCACACGGAAAGCCCGAGATACACAGGCAGAATGTGGCGGATCCCGATGTTGATGCTGCCGAACGACGCGACAATCGCGATGGCAACCGAGAACGCCAGCGGAACCGCAACCCGACGGGGGATCAAAATCAAGCCTGCAGCCGTCAGCATCAATAGCGCGAGCGGCGTTTTTACAGCCGCAACCACCGGGTAGTAGTACCAAAATCCATGCTGGCTCAGGGTGCCGAGAAGCCATGCGGGATGTCCTTCCCGGTTGTGCTCCCAAACTGCGTAAATGCCGTTGAAAAACGCGGGTGCGGGGAATCTCAGATGCAGGAGCGGCACGCTGCCGAAGCTGAACCGGTATGCCGCCTCAATGGCTCCGGCGGAGGCGGCCACGCTCAGCAACGCCGGCAGGATGCGGATGCGAATCTCGCGCAGTGCCGTTCCGAACGAAGGCCGCGTTTGAGCGAGGTGCACGCCATAAAGCGCCAGCAATGCCGGAGGGAGGAACAGCAGCGCGGAGAATTTCGAAAGTACAGCCAGTGCGGTGAGGAGTCCAAACGCGACGGAGCGCATCCAATCTGGTCTTTCGGCCCAGTAAACCGCGCAGAGCGTTGCCGCCCCCGTGAAGGCCGTCAGCGCCATATCGGTCGTCACAAGGCCGGCGTGGCCGAGCACTGCGGGCACAGTGGTAAAGATCAGGGTCGCAAGGATCGCGCAAGCCGGTCCTGCGAGCCGCCGCGAGCCGAGAAAAACGACTGCACAGGCGATCCAGAAAAGCGGCAGCATCGCCAGCCTGCTATAGAACAGATTGCGCGCGTAATGGTGGCCGTAACCGAGCAGGTGGAAGCCTTCGTTATACATTTCGGGATCATGTCCCCAGCGGCTTCCGGCAAGATAGAGGCCGGTGGCTCCAAGTACGCGCGCCAGCGGCGGGTGTTGGTCTTCGTATGTATATGTCCCGCCCTGCAGCCATTCCATCCCGGCCGCGAGGTGCGCCGGTTCGTCGGTCGTATTGCTCAGAACCTTGTAGGTGGCTATGATACGGACCGAGGCAATCAGAACCAAAAGAGTGGCGACAATGTGGGCGAACTGTGCGAGACGCGGGACGGGCATCGTTGCCCTACCATGGTAGCCGCAGATGTATGAAAAGTTCCATTTGCGCGTCGCTCTTCCGGCCGACGTTCCGCGCGTCGCGGACTTGATCGGAGAGTCCGTCCGGAAACTCCAGGCGCCGGATTACTCCCCTGTGCAGCGGGAAGGAGCCATTGCCACGGTATTCACGGTGGACAGCCGGCTAATCGCGGACGGCACGTACTTCGTCGCGTTCACCGAAGACGGCGAACTGGCGGGTTGCGGCGGCTGGAGCTATCGCAAAACGCTGTACGGCGGCGACTCTCAAATGGAGCGAGCGGAGCCCGCACAACTGGATCCGGCCGTCGATGCCGCCAAAATCCGCGCCATATTTGTGTCGCCGAAATTCGCAAGGCGCGGCCTGGGAACGCTGCTGCTCGAAACCGCGGAGAACGCGGCCATCGCGGCCGGATTCCGGCGGTTCGAAATGGGCAGCACGCTGACGGGCGTTGCCCTCTATTCGCTCAAAGGCTATTGCGAGGTTGGCCGGATCATGGTGCCGGTTGCCGGCGGCGAACAAATCGAAGTCGTCCGCATGATAAAGAAGTGCTAAAACGGATCATGCGCCTCCTGCCCGCCGGTTGTCTGTTTTTGCTGCCCGCGCTGTTCGCCCAACAACCGCTCACGTCTCTGCCCTATACGCCGAGCCTCGATCTTCACGCCATGGATCGCTCCGCGCAACCCTGCGAGAATTTCTACCAGTACGCCTGCGGAACGTGGATCAAGGATAATCCGATCCCCGCCGATCAGCCGCGCTGGGACGTTTACGGCAAGCTCACCTATGACAACCAGCTTTTTCTGTGGGGTCTGTTGCTTCAGGCGGGCAAAACGGATGCGAAGCGCACGCCCAGCGAACAGAAGATCGGCGACCTGTTCCACGCCTGCATGGACGAATCGGCTGTGGAGAAGGCTGGCACCGAGCCAATCCGGGCCACACTGAACCGGGTCGCCGCGCTGAAATCGATTAAGGAGTTGCCGGCTTTTCTCGCGCAACAGCATCTCACGCTGTACGCGAGCAGCATGTTTTTCGATTTGGGCTCGAGCCAGGATTACGCGGACTCATCGTCCGAAATCGCGTATGCGGATGCGGGCGGCCTCGGCCTGCCGGATCGCGATTACTACACCAAGACCGATGCGAAGTCCGGGGAAACACGCCAGAAGTACGTTGCCCACGTCGCGCAGATGCTGCAGTTGTTGGGGGATTCGCCGGAGTCCGCAGCCGCGGAAGCCAAAGCCGTGATGCGAATCGAAACCGCGCTCGCGCAGGCATCTCTTACACGCGTCGAACGCCGCGATCCCTACAAGCTCTTCCACAAAATGACACTCGCGGAGTTCCAGGCGCTGACGCCGTCGTTTCCGTGGAAGCCATACCTGGCTGCACTGAAGGCTCCTGCTATCGCACAGGTGAACGTCGCCCAACCCGCGTTCTACAAGGAATTCGAAAACCAGCTGAAAACCAGTTCTTTGGACGATCTCAAGGCCTACATGCGCTGGCATGTGGTGCATGCCAAAGCGCGCTTCCTTTCTTCCGGCTATGTGCAGGCCGATTTCGATTTCTTCAGCAAATACCTGCGCGGCACCACCGCCATGCAACCCCGCTGGAAGCGCTGCGTACAACTGGTGGATCACACGCTGGGCGAAGCGATGGGACAGGTCTTCGTCGAGAAGACTTTCACACCGGAAACGAAGGCGCGCACCGTGGCCATGACGAAAGAAATCGAAACAGCCATGCGCGAGGAGATCGAAGCTCTGCCGTGGATGAGTCCGGCCACCAAAGAGCAGGCGCTTCTGAAACTGCGCGGAATTTCCAATAAAATCGGCTATCCGGATAAATGGCGCGATTACAGCTCCGTCGTCATACGCCCCGATGATTACTTGGGCGACGTGGACCGCGCGGTCGCTTTCGAATCCCACCGCGATCTGAACAAAATCGGCAAGCCGGTCGACCACAGCGAATGGCAGATGTCGCCGCCCACCGTCAACGCCTACTATGACTCGCAGATGAACGACATCAACTTCCCGGCGGGCGTATTGCAGCCGCCCCTCTTCGATCCGAAGATGGACGACGCGCCCAATTATGGCAACACCGGCGCAACCATCGGCCACGAACTGACGCACGGCTTCGACGATGAAGGCCGCCAGTTCGACGCCAAAGGCAACCTGCACGACTGGTGGACACCCACCGATGCCGCGGAATTCCAGAAGCGCGCCGATTGCGTCTCCGACGAATATTCGCAGTTCACCGTGGTGGATGACATCAGGATCAACGGCAAGCTCACTATGGGCGAAGACGTTGCGGATCTGGGTGGAACGCTGCTCGCCTACATTGCGTGGAAGGCCGCGAATAAGGGCAAGACACTGCAACCGGTTGACGGACTGACGCCGGACCAGCGGTTCTTCGTCGGGATGGCGCAGTGGGCCTGCGGCAGCGAACGCCCCGAAAACCTTCGGATGGGCGCCATTACCGATCCGCACTCGCCGCTGGAATACCGGGTCAATGGCGTCGTATCGAATATGCCGGAATTTCAGAGCGCATTTTCCTGCAAAGCGGGTCAGCCGATGGCGCGGGAAAGATCATGCAAAATCTGGTAGTTACTTCCATGCGGCCCCTTATCCTGCTGTTCATTGCTTCGACTGCCCTGTTTGCGCAGCCTGCCGCTGCCCCGAATCCCGAAGAGACCGCGCGTAAACAGCTCGAATACACACGTTCCCACTACACCAAATTCGACTATCGGATTCCCATGCGCGACGGTGTCAGGCTCTTCACCAGCGTTTACGTGCCGAAGGACCCGGCGCAGAAGTATCCCATTCTGATGCAGCGTACCCCGTATTCGGTCGCCCCTTATGGCATCGATAACTACCGCCCGACGCTCGGTCCGTCCGACATGTTCACGAAAGAGGCCTTCATCTTCGTCTATCAGGACGTTCGCGGCCGTTATCTCTCGGAGGGAACCTTTGTCGACGTGCCCGTCCACCAGACGCATTTCAGCGGCCCCAGGGACAGCGATGAGAGCACAGACACCTGGGACACGATCGACTGGCTCGTGAAAAACGTCCCGAATAACAACGGGCGCGTCGGCATCTGGGGCATCTCGTATCCCGGATTTTACGCCGCATACAGCCTGATCGGTTCGCATCCCGCGTTGAAGGCGGTGTCGCCTCAGGCGCCGATGGGCGACGTCGGAAATGGCGACGACGCGTATCACAACGGCGCGTTCTATCTGGCCGCAAACTTCGGCTTCTACACCGGTTTCAAGCCGCGCGGCCCCGAACCGGAGCGCCCCGCGCGCGCTGTGCCGTTCGACTACGGTACCTCCGACCAGTACGACTTCTACCTCCGCATGGGTCCCCTTGCCAACGCCAACGAGAAGTATCTGAAGAACGAAAATGTCTACTGGAACGACCTGCTGGTGCACGATACCTACGATGAATACTGGCAAAGCCGCGCCCAGTCGCCGCATATGAGGAACACTACGCCGGCCGTTATGTTCGTCGGCGGGTGGTTCGACGCGGAGGACCTTTCCGGCCCGCTGAAACTGTTCCGTGCGGTTAAGGCCACCGGTCCTCAGGCCCCCGACACTTTGGTGATGGGGCCATGGCCGCATGGCGGATGGTCGCGCGGCGATGGCGAGAAACTCGGCAATCTTGACTTCGCCTCTCAGACAGGGTTGTTCTACCGCGAGCATATCGAATTTCCGTTTTTCATGCAGAATCTCAAAGGCAAGGGCGACGGATTGAAGGCCTCCGCGGACGCGCCGGTTCCCGAAGCGTATGTCTTCGAAACAGGCACGAATCAATGGGCTCGTTTCGACGCCTGGCCGCCGCAAAACGCCGCCGACACGTCGCTGTACCTCGACGCCGGCGGTAAATTGTCATTCAGTTTGCCGACTGCCGCGGGCTTCGACGAATATGTGAGCGACCCCGCTCGTCCTGTGCCTGTGACCGGCGAGATCGGCCAGGGGATGGCGGGCGATTACATGACGTACGACCAGCGTTTCGCGGCTCAGCGCCCGGACGTGCTGACATACCAGACGGAACCTCTCGACCACGACGTGACTATCGCCGGTCCCGTGAGTCCCTCGCTGCGCGTTTCGACCACCGGTACCGATTCGGACTTCATCGTCAAACTGATCGACGTTTACCCCGGCGACTATCCCGATCCCACTCCCAACTCCAAAGGAATTCACATGGGCGGCTACCAGCAGATGGTGCGCGGCGAGCCGTTTCGGGGAAAATTTCGCGATAGTTTCTCGAAACCGGAGCCGTTCACGCCGGGAAAGACGGCGAAGATCGAATACATAATGCCCGATATCTGCCATACCTTCCGCCCCGGCCACCGCATCATGGTGCAGATTCAGAGTTCCTGGTTTCCATTGACCGACCGCAATCCGCAGCAGTTCATGACCATCCCGCGGGCGAAGGCCTCGGATTTTCATAAAGCCACGGAGCGTGTCTATCGCGGGGGCGTTGAGGCCTCTTCGGTCCGCGTGAAGATCCTGCAGTAGACGGATATTCAAACGGGGCTGTGCCTTCGGACCATCGAAGGGTACACGGCGACAGCCGCGTCTATATCAGTCGTCAAATCCAGCGCAGGTCACAATCCGATCCTCATACGAGGTAGTACCTCGTAAGCGGTTTCGCGAAAAAATGTGCCGTTATGAAACATCGCCTAAAGTAATCCCGAACCGTGCCGATAAAGACCATAGCGACAGAAAATCGGCCGCTCATCGGCCTCTGTCGTCAAAATCTTTGACGAAAAAAAGGACGGTCCAATATGGACTCTTCGGTGTTAAGAAGACACGGCTCGACGCTTTTAGCTTTAATGGTCGCGCTTACGGTTGGCTCCAGTGCTTTGAAAGCAACGGGTAACCTTCTCACGGCAACAGCGTCGGCAACAACGCTTACCTGCAATACGGCAACCGGCACGACGCCGGCTACTATTGTCGTTAAGCCGGTAACCGCGCTCACGGGCAGTGCGACGATCGCGGTAACCTACGCCGCTGTAAGCGGCGGCATTAGTGTGTCCCCCGCCAACGGGACCCTCAACTCGACAAACGGTGGCTCGGGTGGCGTTGGTCTGACATTTACAGTCACCTTCGCGGCTGGCTGCACCGGCGTCACAAACCTCGCAACCACGCCGGTTCAGTTCAAGCAGGCCGGCACGAACGACGTTTCCGTCACGCTTACCACCAACCTGACGGCGACCACATCGGGGCTTTCCGCCTCTCCCAGTCCCGTCACAATCAGTTGCGTGGCCGCTGGTAGTTCGAGTCCCTACACATACACGGTTGGCCCTGCGGTCACGGTGAACGTGCTTTCGAACGCCCTCAACTTTAAGTTCGGCCAGTTGGCTCGTCGTTAACGGTTCGGGAGGTACTGCGACTACTTCAAGCGCGGTATCCCTGACGGTTCAGGCTTCCAACTCAACTGACGTCTGTCATGGTCTGGCCCCCGGACAAACGGCCACCACGACGTTTGCACTTGGTGGCAGCTCTAACGATCCCGGCAAGACCATCTCCGTTACGCTTCAGGTGACCCATCCTTCGCCTTTGACCGCGATCGCTCCCGTTACCCTCTCGTATGTCAAAGGTTCGGGTTCCCCAGGTAAGGCCAGCGTCAACATCGCTTCGGTTTCCGTTCCGAGCGCGTTTTTCGCCGTTGACACTACGACCCTTCCGAGCTGGCTGACGGTCGACTATGCCAGCGGCAGCGCACCCAAGACGATTCAGTTCAGTTCCACGACGGTATGCGACTCGCTCGCTCCCGGCACGTATAACGCCACTGTCGCGAACGGGAACCCGGTCCGGATCAACGTTTCCGGCTATGGTCCGCTGTCCGTGTCGGTCAGTCTTCTCATCACAAACACAGCACCCAAGCTGACGGTTGCCGAAGGCACGACACGAAACATCAGTTGGACGATCGGCAATGCATTGCCTACACCGGTGATCACGGCTACGTCGTCCGATACGCCGATTCCGTACACAGTGACTTCCGGCGGAACACTGGCGCCCATCATCCCCAATAATGAGCTCAGCGGACTCGCTTACAGTTTCGGCACGCCGATCAATGTAAGTTTCAATTCGCTTCTCTTTGCTTCGGCAACTCCGAACAGCGTTCTTACGGGCACGGTTACTCTCTCATACGGGAGCAATTCCTCAATCGTGGTGACATTTAACATCACAGTTGTCTCTCCGGCCTCCACATTGTCGGGCGTCAGTCCCTCAACCATTCCGACAGCGACCACCGGAACGGTCACTGTGTCCCTTACCGGTACAGGTTTTATCGTGAGCTCAATTGCCAGCCAGAAAACTCAGGTCGGTATCATTCAGAGCGGATCGACCATCACGGCTGACCCGAATTTCAGCTGGCAGGTCCTCAGCGGATCTACCATTCAGCTCACCATCTCGGTTAACTCGACGGATACACTCATGCCTTTCGCCAGCGGCGGGAATGTGACGATCGGTGTCTGCAATCCGACGAACGGATCCTGCAGCACGGCGGGTCCCGGTGCAACGCAGGTACTTGCCATCGGTTCGTATCCGATCATCCAGGCGGTAACCAGTTCCTCCGCGCTGGTTCAGGCGTCGTTGGGGATCATACCCAGCGTCGCTCCTTACGACATGATCAGCATCTTCGGTTCGAACTTCTGCCCGATCTGCTCCAGCAGCCAGGTTCTATATGGGGCGCCTGATCCGGTTCTCATGACCTATCCGGTGACTCTGAGCCCGGACAGCGGCACTCACAATCTGTCCGTCACGTTCTGGGTCCATCCCGGTTCTGGCCCTGATGTCACGCAACTGGGTACGGTCGGCGGTCCAATGTTGTTCGCCACTAACAGCCAAATCAACCTGCTGGTGCCGAGCACTGTCGCGGCTCAGATTGGCAGCGAGATCGATGTTGTCGTGAACTACGGCACTGCTCATAGTGCACCCTACCCGGTGAACCTCATCGCCACGGATCCGGGAATTTTCACCATCGGTGCGGACGGCCAGGGCAGTGGCGCAATTCTCAACAGCGCCTATGCCCTTGTCGGAAGCGCCAATCCGGCAGGAGCGCGCCACACCTCAACCGATTCCGATATCGTCCAGGTCTATATGACCGGCCTCGGTATTCCGGATAGCACCGCCGACGACACCGCCGCGGGCGGCAGCGCCGCATGGTCGGCCGACTGTGCCTCAACTGCGTCCTTCCTTACCGAATTCAACTCGGTCACGGGCAACAGCCTCACGGGACTTGATGGAACTCTGGTAAACCCGAGTGCCATCAACACCAATCGTCTCGCACCCTGTCTCCTGTCGAGCGGAACCGACGTGCCCACCGTCACCTTCGGTGGCCAGCCCGGAGTTGTGAAATACGCCGGCTGGGTGGCCGGTACGGTCGCCGGGCTCTACCAGATCAACGTCCAGCTGCCGCCCAGCACGGCCGCTTCCGGACACTTCACCACCACTGCCGGCGCGACCCCCACGACCCTGACGACACCTGTCCAGTTACCCGTTGTCGTTACCTCCAACAGCGTTTCCAGCCAGTCCGGGGTTTACCTGTGGGTTACGCCTTCGCTCAAAGTCGAACCTATTTTGGGTGACGGGTCTTACACCTTCGTCACCTCCGGAACCGTAGGCGTCCCATGGTCCGGCTCAAACAATCTCATCACCGCTACGGAAGGAACCAGCCCTTACACCTACGCTGTTACCTCCGGATTGCTGCCGGCCGGTCTTTCGCTCGTAAACGGCGGAACAACCGCTTCGATCACCGGGACTCCGGCGGCGGGTACGGCGGGTAACAACTACGTCGTTACCGTCACGGCCACCGACTCGGCTGCCGTGCCGCTGACCGGCTCAGCCACCTTTACGCTGACTGTCGCAGGCGGCCTGTACGAGACCAACACCGTTCCGTACGCAAGCCTCGTGGCAGGCACCGCTCATGCCGTTTCGACGATTACCGCCACCAGCGGTGTCGCTCCCTACGCTTATACGATCACGTCGTCGCCGCAACCCACAGGTATCACGCTTGTGACCAACGCCGGCGCAACCGGGACCCTTGGAATCGGTACGACAACCCCGGCCGGAAACTATACAGTTACGGTGACGGGCACGGATTCGACCACGGGTACCCCGCTCACTGGCGCCGATCCGGTCACTTTCCATGTGGCCCTCGACGTAACCAGCACGAGCCTCGTCGTTCCCGGCGCGGGAACTTCCGGCACGCTGACCACGGTCTCCGCGACAGGAAACAACGGTATCCTCTCCTACGCGCTCGATCCTGTGTCCTTAGCCAAGGGTTGGACGATTAACTCGTCCGGCGTGATCTCAACCACCAGCGCAACTGCGGGCACCTACACCTCCGGAACCACCGGAATCGTGGTAACAGTGACCGACGGAACCGCTCCGACCGGCGGTACTGCCGCGACGACTACATACAACGTCCCGACCTTCACGGTCATGTAAGCAAAAGTTGCCCAAATACAGGGCAAAAGCAGCAAACCTCGCGGCGGGAGCTAACCACTCCCGCCGCTTTTTTCGTTTAGGCAGTTCCAGCCAAGCCATCTGCCCGAGAGCTTCTGAACGCCTCGCCCGCGCCCGACTGTCCTGCGTCCCGGATAATCACCATGGTGGCGGAAGTGGGGGTCGAACCCACACGTAGAGTGAACTACGCCAGATTTTGAGTCTGGTGCGTCTGCCAGTTCCGCCATTCCGCCGCGGAGGATCACCATTAGTTTATATGATGGGCTTTGCGGATTCCATCACTGCGTACACTGATCGAGCGGATCGCTTGTGTCGCCGCCATTCCCCTCCTCGCCGCAGGCATTTACTCCGCCGTACGCCTTTGCGCAGCCGACGCTGAGTATCGCGCGAACACCACCGGGTCTTTGGAAAAAGCCGTTCAGATCGAGAGCGACGACGCGGAATACCACGCGTTGCTGGCCGAACACCTCGAAGGCGAAGGTCGGGAACCAAAGGACGAGCGCGAAGCTGCGGTGCGCCTCAGTCCGCTCGAATCGAAGCATTGGATTGCGCTCGCCATTCGCGCCGAAAGCGCCGGAGACCTCAGTCGCGCCGAAAAACTTTACCTCCATGCGGCGGATGTGGATCGAACCTACGCGCCGCGCTGGGCTCTGATGAATTTTTATTTCCGGCGTCAGGATTCGCAGAAGTTCTGGCTCTGGGCCAAGCGCGCCTTCGAAATGGGATACGAGGATCAGAGAGCGGCATTCCGCTTTTGCTGGCTCATGACCGACGACCCGCTGGTCGTGGAGCGGGCATTACCTCGAAACAAAGAGATAAGACGCGGGTATCTCGATTTTCTGATCGACACCAAACGTTTTCAGTACCTGGCGCCACTGGATCGGCAGGTGGCCGAGGAAGCGGACGCTACCGACCTTCCGTGGTTCATCCGGTATTGTGAAAGGACCGCAGTGCCAAATTCCCGATCCGCCGTGGATGTCTGGAATATTCTCTGCCGCAAAGGCCTCGAACCCTTTCGGCCGCTTTCTCCCGAAAAGGGTGAGATCGTGACCAATGGCGATTTCGGTATCGATCCGATTGAGCGAGGGTTCGACTGGCGAATACCCATTATTAACGGGGTACAGGTTGCGCCCCGCGCCGATCGGGGTATGAGCGTTCAACTCAACGGAAATCAACCCGAGGACTGCGTTACGCTGATCGAGATTATCCCTTTGTCACCCGGAACGAAGTACCTCATGAGTTACGAATACACTTCCGACTCTGCTGCCCCGCACTCCGGCTTATCGTGGGAGGTTCTCGATCCCGATTCGAACAAATCCATCGGGAGCAGCGGGCCGCTGAAAATAACGGGCGATAAAATCTCCGGCCAGGCAACCTTCACGGCGGAAACGGCGAGTGAGGCACAACTCGCCCTTCGCTATACTCGCGAACCGGGAACCGTGCGGCACGAAGAGGCGCTCACGCTGCTCGGCATATCCATCAAGGCAACCCAGTGAGAATTGTTTCGGCAGTCGCTCTCCTGGCCATCATCGTCTTTGCGGTTATGACTTCATGGGTTCAGGCGGTGTGGCCCACCGCGGTTCCGGAAGCGGCTGTGTTTACCGTTGCTGCCGCCTGGGCTCTGGTTGGAATTTCGGGCCGGGTGAAGATTCAATACAGCCCGATCCTGATACCTCTTGCGTTGATCGTGATCTGGGGAGCACTGCAGATCGCTCTCGGAACAAGTGCTTATGCTTTCGCCACCAAGTTCGGAATTCTCTATTGGGCGTGCAACGCGCTCGCGTTTTTCATCGCTCTGCAGATATTTGCCAGCGCTCACGCAAAGGGGTGGCTGATTCAGGCGCTTTTGTTTTTCGGCCTGGCTCTCGCAATCGCAAGCCCCGTTCAGGCCTTGTACAGCCCGAATACCGTGATGTGGGTGTTCGATCCGCTTCCGAACTTCGTCCCTCAGTTCGGCCCGTTTCCCTACAAGAACCAGTATTCGGCGTTCATCGAACTCCTGCTGCCAGTCGCCCTCTTCCGGGCGCTGACCCAGGAACGGGGGCGAACCCTCTACGTGGTAACGGCAACCATCATGTACGCATCCGTCATCGCGGCGGCATCGCGCATGGGCTTTTTCGTGGCGACGGCGGAAATGCTGGTCGTGCCTGCCATCCTGTATGGGCAACGTAAACTGAGGCTCCGTTCGCTTCGGAACAACGCACTTCTGTTCGCCGCGATTTTTATGATGTTGATCGCGGCCGGCGGACCCGCGGAAATGCTGGCCCGGTTTCAACAAAACGATCCGTATGCCGGGCGCCGGGAGTATTCCGAAGCATCGCTGAGAATGATCGCCTCTCGACCGATAATGGGTTTCGGGCTGGGTGCCTGGGACACAGCATACCCCGGCTTCGCGACTACCGACGAGGGTCTGCACGTTAATCAGGCACACGACGACTGGGTTCAGTGGGCGGCCGAAGGGGGATTGCCCTTCTTCGCGATCATGCTGTGGATGATCGTGTGGATCGTTCCTCGCGCACTCCGTTCCGGATGGGGAGCGGGAGTGGCCGCCATCTTCCTGCATTGCACGGTGGATTATCCGATTGAACGGGCCTCCGTCGCGCTCGTCATGTTCATCATGATGGCTGCTGTAGCCGCCAGGTCCGACGAATCGGCGTAGCCGCATTTGGCAGCGCAATTGCGGAAACCGTCAACTGTTCGGTCAGCACCGTTAGCAACCTTGGCGGCCAAAGCAGCCGCGCTGTAAGGTTTTTGCAAAAAACTCCCGCCAATCCCTTGCTCCGAAGGGAGCGCCCGCTATTGAAAATCGCGTGAGCGGTCCCATTGATTTGGTGCGAGGGGAGTCGGTCAAGGGTCAAGGCCGCGCCTTGACCGACGAGCATAGACCACACGCCGAGAAATGCCGGTGCATGGTTTCTCGAACCACGCACACCCTCATGGCGGCGAACGAGGTGGGTTGGGAAGAATAGCTGCAGGCTTATTCGGCAGGCTTGTTTGCCGTCTCCATAACGCGAATCCGGCGGCTCGTGCTGGGCGGTAATACTGTGGTGTCCCGTTCCCACCCAAAAAACAGCCCCCCCCATGTGCGGGGGCGAAACTGTAATTCAAAATTCAAAATGTCCTGCAAGGACGTCGATCAGGGGGACTACGCCGCTACGCCGTCATTTGGTGCCGACAAGGCGATCGTCGGATGAAGCGGTTAATCG
>Ga0302278_10002905_pt1 | contig 19298 bp, 12 predicted proteins | sample III_Bog_N3_2_FD_194543 | JGI IMG/M metagenome (GOLD analysis project Ga0302278, IMG submission 194543) | Peat permafrost microbial communities from Stordalen Mire near Abisko, Sweden - III_Bog_N3_2 | ecosystem: Environmental > Terrestrial > Soil > Wetlands > Peat | place: Sweden: Abisko...
GCTACGACCTGGTGATGGGCAACCGCTTTGCCGGCGGCATTGAGCCAGGCGCGATGCCGCCGCTGCACAAGTACCTCGGCAACCCGGTGCTCTCGGCTGCGGGGCGCATCTTCTTCCGCATCCCGGTGCGCGACTTTCACTGCGGGCTGCGCGCGTTTCGCCGCGACGCTATCCTGAAGCTGAACCTGCGCACGACGGGCATGGAGTTCGCGTCGGAGATGGTGGTGAAGGCGTCGCTCGCCGGCCTGCGCATGACGGAGGTGCCGACGACGCTGTCGCCCGATGGCCGCTCGCGCCCGCCGCATCTGCGCTCGTGGCGTGACGGCTGGCGCCATCTGCGCTTCCTGCTGCTATACAGTCCGCGCTGGCTTTTCTTCTATCCCGGTATTGCTGTGCTGCTGGTGGGCCTGCTGGCCTCGGCCATGCTGCTGCCCGGGCCGCTGACACTGCACTTCGGCGAGCGGGCGTTCACGCTCGATGTGGACACGCTGACCTACGCGCTGGGCCTGGTGCTGATGGGGGCGCACATTACGGTGTTTGCGGTGTCGGCGAAGGTGTTTGGAACGCAGGAGGGATTTCTGCCGCCAAACCCCGCGTTCGAACGCCTGTTCAAGTACATCACGCTGGAGACGGGGTTGCTGTTCGGCTGCGCGCTGTTGCTGCTGGGCGCGGGGATTTTGGTATATGCGATGTTCTTATGGCACGCCGCGGGCTTCGGCGATCTGTCGCCGACGCGTATGTTGCGATTGACGCTGCCCTCAGCCACGCTCTGCCTGTTGGGCGTCGAGGCGATCTTCGCCAGCTTCTTCCTAAGCCTGCTGGGCCTGAACAGGCGATAGTCCACTCCTGAACCGTCAAGTCGGCTTCTCCATCTAGCCGAGACCGGCATGCTCTGGACGGAGCGGAGCCTGGCTAACTCCGTCCGCTTTCCCGCATCCAACTCCAAATGTCCACCTTCGAAGTTCCCTATCGCACGCTCGGAAAGACCGGAGAAAAGGTGTCCGCCATTGGGCTCGGCGGCTGGCACCTTGGCCTGCCCACCGTCTCCGTGGAACTGGCCGTGCGCCTGATCCGCACTGCGCTGGACCGCGGCTTCAACTTCCTCGACAATTCGTGGGACTACTTCAACGGCCTCTCCGAACTGCGTATGGGCAAGGCGTTGCGGGACGGCTACCGGAAGAAGGCGTTCCTGATGACCAAGATTGACGGCCGGTCCAAAAAGGAAGCTGCGAGCCAGATTGAGCAGTCGCTGCTGCGGCTGCAGACGGACACCATCGACCTGGTACAGCACCATGAAGTGCTGCGGTTCGAAGACCCCAACCGCATCTTCGACGAAGACGGTGCGCACGTGGCAATGCTGGAGGCGCGCAAAGCGGGCAAGATTCGCTTCATCGGATTCACCGGCCACAAGGATCCGCACATTCATCTCTACATGCTCGACGTAGCCCGGGAGAATGGCTTTCACTTCGACACGGTGCAGATGCCGCTGAACGTGATGGATGCCCACTTCCGCTCGTTTGGAAAGCTGGTGGTGCCGCGGCTGGTGGAAGAGGGCGTCGGCATCCTGGGCATGAAGTCGATGGCGAGTGGCATCATCCTGAAGTCAAAGACTGTGACGCCAATCGAGTGTCTCCACTATGCTCTCTCGCTGCCGACATCGGTCGTGATCGCCGGTGTCGACTCGGTGAAGATTCTCAACCAAGCGTTCACTGCGCTCCGCACGTTTCCGAAGTTTACCGACGCAGATCGAGCTGCTCTGCTGGACCGCACGCGCAAGGCCGCTGCGAAAGGAAAGTGGGAACCCTTCAAAACGTCGTCGATCTTCGACGGAACGGCGGCGACGCCGAAGTGGCTGGGCGAAGAGCCTCCAAGACTGCAGCGCATCATGCCGCAATGACCTGCGTAGGCTACTGCCACGCGACCAGGCTTTCGGCTCCGTGGTCGAACTCAATGGAGGGGCCGTCGGGGGTGGGCTGCACGGTGATGGGAACGCCATTCACTGTGGCGCTGGCCGCCGATCCGAAGCGCCAGCGCACAATAATGCGAGCGGCCGAATTGCCGGAAATCCTCAGCGTCTTGCCTGCGCGCACGACTGCGCGACCTTCGAAGTCGATAAGCTTTGCATCGCCCGATCCAGTCCCAATGACCTCGTACACGCGGCGGTCGTCGAGTGATTTTACCGAGGTGTTGCCGCTCTCGGACTGCGGCACCAGCGTCATCACGTCTTCAGGGATTTTGGGAATGACGGCGCCCGCACGCACCCACACGGGAATCACATCCTCCGGCGCATCGGCGACCACCACTTTGCCGCCTGCGATTGGCGTGCCCGTCCAGTAATTCACCCAATCGCCTGCGGGCAAGTAGACGGCCCGCTGCGTGCCCGCATCAATCACAGGTGCGACCAGGAAGTCTGGCCCGAACAGATACTCATCCTTCGCCGCGCGCGCCTGCGGATCGTCCTGGTACTGGAGCACCAGCGCGCGCATTGGCGGCATGCCGGTGTGCGCGGCTTCCTGCGCTGCGGCGTAGCGGTACGGGAACAAGCTCATATGCAGCACCGCATATTTGCGATAGATGTCGAAAGCCTCGTGCGAGCCCGCAGGACCATTCGCATCGAAGTCCCAGGGGCCGATGTTCTTCGACGACATCACTTCCATGATGGGGGAGAAGGCTGCATACTCCGTCCAGCGTTCCAGCAGGCGAGCGTTCGGGGTGTCCGGGGTGGCAAGATACCCGCCCAGGTCGGCGGTCCACAGCGGCATTCCGCTCAGGCCAGCGCCGAGGCCTGCGGTCACCACGGTCGGCAAGCCGTTGAGCGGGGAAAAGCTGGCCTCGTTGTCGCCGCCCCACAGGAAGCCGATGCCGTTTGCGCCCACGGTCACGCTGCGCGCCAGTAGCACGCCGTTGCCCTTCAGGTCCTTCTGGATCAGCTCCTCCACCGCGCTGTTGTAGAGCACCGCATACTTGCCGCGCATCACGCGCGCGTCGCTGCCGTCGAAGAACTTCGCGTCGCCGAAGAAGTTGCCCTCGCCATCGTCGTCCTTGAAGCCATCCGCGCCGGCGGCGATCGCCTGGCGGACTTCATCCTGCCACCATTGCTTCGCCTTCGGATAGGTGAAATCGATGAGCGAGCCCATGCCCTTCCACCAGCGGCCCACATACGGGCTGCCGTTGGCATTCTTCACGAACAGGTTCTGATCGGCCGCGAACTGATAGTTCTCCGCCAGAGGCGCGATCTTGCCTGCGAACCCCGCCTCCTTCGGAGGATCAGACTTCACGTTGATCCATGGTGTGTGCCACAGCACCAGCTTGTAACCCTGCGCGTGGATGTACTTCACCATCGCGCCCGCGTCGTCGAACTGCTTTGGATTGAATTTGTAATCGTTATAAGTCGCTGCCCAGGGCGAGTCGATCAGGATGACGCTGGCCGGCAGTCCCAGGGCGCGATTCTTGTCCACATCCTCCTGTACCTGCGCCTGGTTCTGGTGGTAGTCGCGCGCCTTCCACGGCGCAAACGCCCAATACGGCGGCAGAATGGCGCGGCCGGCCTGCGCGGTGAAGTGGTCGAGGATGGTGGGGAACTCCGGCCCCGTAAACAGCACGATGCGTAGCTTGGCGGTGGCGACATCGACGACGATCTCGTTCTTGTCGGTTGCGTTCAGGTCAAACGACGCCTCGCCGGTGGTGTCCAGCCAGAGACCATAGCCGGTGGTGCTCATGAAGAAGGGGATCGGCTTGTAGCTCGACGTGCCTTTGACGCCCTCGTTGTCGGTGGAGAGATTTTTTACGACCGTGTGCGTGTGGTCCAGCGTGTCGAAGCGCTCGCCGAGGCCGAAGTAGCTGGCCGCATCGCTCACGTAGAAGCGCCAGTAGCCGACCTCCCACGCCACGCTGGTAATCTCTACCACGCCCGGCGCGACCTGGCGCAGATGGATCTTGTCGGTGGTGACGGGATCCCCGTTGAAGTCGAAATCGTGGATGAGCAGTTCGGCTCCGGTCTTGCCCGGAACCGTAAACGCAATCGAGTCCGCGTCGCGCTTTACCAACCCTGCCACGGGGACCTCGGGTGGGCGCACCACGCGCGTCGCTCCCGGCAGCCGTTCTCCGACATCTTGCGCCGCTGCGGTTCCCAACCCCAACGCGAGGCCCAGCGCTATCATCGCTACTCGTCCCGCCAACATACCCATTCCTCCGCGTCGAATCAGCAACTTCCGGTCACTCCGGTTCCAACTTCCAAAGATAGCTGATTTCGCGCAGCAAAAAGGGCCCCGGTCTGGGGCCCTCTGCTTTGAGTTGTAACAACGTCAACCAGGCGAATGCTGGCAGGCAGCCTTAGGAAGCGTGCTTGAGAGCGGCTCCGTAGCCGGCCTCGAAGGCCGAGCGGTATGCATTCTGCGCATCGTTGCCCTTAACCGGCGGATGCACATACAGGTGCGAAGCCTTGGCGTCGACCTTGCGCTTAGCCAGCGTGTCCAGCTTGGCTGCCTCGATACCGTCGCGGTAGCCCTGCTGCGCCTGCTCCGTTCCCGGAGGCGGCGTGTTCCAGTCCTGGGTTGCGCTGTTTTGGGTTTGATTCCCTGCTGGGGAACTCTGGGCAAGCGTCATAAAGGGAACGCTGCTCATAATCGCCACTGCAATCAGTGGTGTTGCGATTCGGGTTAACTTCTTCATGGTGTCCTCAAAAGTGCTTTAAGGGCGATACAGAGCCCCAAGCCAAACGAAACTTACACCACACTAGTAACATTTGGCAAGTCTGTATGTGATATATGTCACTTTTTGTTACATAAGTGCAATATGTAACCTTTTGGGTGCCTCTCAGGCATCCCGAACAGGTCACATATTGGTCAGTCCGCCGCGCATCTCCTCGTTGAACGCGGGCTTGATCGCCTGCAGCGTATGGGCCAACTGCTCCTGGTAAGCCTCGCTCCGTTCCGTCAATCTGGCCGTAGAAGAGCCGTACTCCGTATCCGGGGCAAGCCGCAATAAGCCCTCTGCCATCAATGTTCCTGCTGCTGCGCGCAGCTCGTCCAGCGTCGTATCGAGGTACTGGGCGTCGCGCGGATCCAGCAGCCACACCGGCTCGCCCGCGCCCAGCACGCCAGACAGCCAGTAGAGCTTCGAGGCCAGAAAGTCCTTGCGTTGCTGCTCGTTGGTGTCGTTGAAGATGAACTTCTGCTGCCGGGCGCTGTAGTAGCGTGTCGTCAACGGTACGGGTTGGCGATTGCCGCTCTTCACCAGTTCCAACTGACCCTGGTCCATGGTTTTGCGCACCGCGTTGTAAATAAAGCCTTCGGCGAAAGGCTGCTCCGGCGCCGGCACCACGTCGCGGAAAGTGACCGTCATGGAGGCCGCGATCTTGGCGTGCAGGATGGCTTCTCCGCCGTCTTCCAGACGCACTTCACCATGTACCAGCGACGTATCCGCGCCCGAGGTCGACTCGTGGAACGGCCAGCCGAAGTGGTCAAAGCTCAACGGCAGCCCATGCAATGTGACGTAGCAGTCCGGGCGGGGATTCTTCAGCCGTTTGGCGGACTCAGCGAGGTACGCCTTGACGCCCTCCTTGAGGTCGGCGCGGCCAAACTCAAAGCCTTCGCTCAGTTCCAGAAGCTCAGTCTTCTTCGGGTCCGCCGCCAACGCCAGCGTGAACTTCGCCGTCGCGCCACCGGAATACTTCTCGCCCGATTCAGTCGACACCACCACCAGCCCGGCCGACTTCGCCGCCGACTCCACCTGTACCGCCAACACTTCGCTCATCATCGCTCGCATCTTCCTCGCCTATCCATTCATCTACTGCATTAGCAGCCTCATCTATTCTACGTAAGTCGGCGGCCTTTGCCGCCAACGGGAAACCAACAGGTCAGGTGCACTATGGATCTCACTGGAAATACCATTCTCATCACCGGCGGCGGCTCGGGTATCGGGCTCGCGCTGGCCGAGCAGTTCCACCAGCGCGGCAACCAGGTCATCCTCGCCGGACGGCGCAAGGCGAACCTCGACGCAGCCACCGCCGCGAATCCTGGCATGAAGTCCATCGTGCTGGACACAGCGGACGCCGCCAGCATTGCCAGCGCCGTGCCGAAGCTGCTTGCGGAGTTCCCCACGCTGAACGCCGTGCTGAACAACGCCGGCATCATGCGCCCGGAGATGCTGAAGAAAGGTGAGGTCGCCGACGCGGAAGCCATCGTCGCCACCAACCTGCTTGGGCCGATCCGCCTGACCGCCGCACTGATGCCCCATTTTCTGGAGCAGCCCAGCGCGACCATCCTGAATGTTTCCTCGGGGCTGGCGTTTGTGCCCCTCGCGATGACGCCGACGTACTGCGCGACCAAGGCGGCGATCCACTCCTACACGCAGTCGCTGCGCTACCAGCTCAAAGACACCGCGATCAAGGTGCTGGAGATTATTCCGCCGTGGGTCGCCACTGAGTTGATGGGCGAGACGCCTACCGACCCACGCGCCATGCCGCTCGACGCCTTCATCGCGGAGACCATGCAGATCCTCTCGACCGATACGGAAGAAGTCTGCGTGCAGAATGTGCTGCCGCTGCGCCACGCAGCCAAGCGCGATGAGTTGGCGTTCTTCAAGATGTTCAACGATGCCATGGTAGCGCCCGGCCACTAACGCAGGCCGGACGCCCTTCAGTGAGATGCGCCCCCCAACCTGTTCTGCGCGGGGTGAACGGTCTCTCCTCTGACGCAGGTTCTTAGTACGCTACCAGTTTGACGCTGCCGAGCAGGCCGGAGGTCGGAGCCGCGGCTGGTGTAGTCGGACGGCCACCTGCACCGGCTGGAGCAGGCGTAACTCCAGCACCCGCGGCTCCTGCTGGTCTGCGACGCGCACCAGCGCCCGCGGGCGGAGCCGTCGCCAAGCCGGGCGCGGGCGTCACAGGCGCGGCAGCCGGAGCACCACCTGCACCGCCGCGACCGCCAGCGGGCAGCGCGTCTACTTCGATCACCAGGTCATTTGCTCCATTCTTCAGAGCGCCGGTAACGTCCCAGCGATAGGGCTGCCAGCCTGCCGCGCCCAGCTCTTTGCCATTCATCGTCACCTTGGCGTAGTCATGCACGTCGGCGATCTCGAGATAGATGCGCTTGCCTTTGGGTGCGGCCGCCGTGTCGAACTGCTTGTGGTAGGTGGCGGGTCCAGCAAAGCCCGCGGTGCCCAGGTCCTCCCACGACTTCAGCTCCGTCGTCAGCGGCTTGCCGTTGAGGGTCAGGCTCCAGTCGCCAGTCAGTTCGGCGAGCGTAGTGCCAGCCGCAAACGACGGCTCGACCGCCGCCACTTCCTTTGGCAGCGGGCCGACCACGATCACCTTCGCCTCGTACGGTGCGAGTACCAGCGGGACGCTGAGTCCGTCCGCAGCAGCGGTTGCGCCCGCGATGGGATGAATCTCACCGGTCGCGAGGTTCCAATCCTGCGCCGTGCCGTGGCCAGCGATGGTGGCCACGCGCGACTCTGTCTTGTTGCTCTCGTTGAAGAAGAGGTACATATCGCCGTCGGTCCACTGGCGGTGGGTGTAGGTTAGGCGCGGGAAGTCCGCGTCCAGCTTGACGTCCGGCTTGGGCAGCGCCGCAATTACGGCCGGCGAAATGTCCCCCGACGACTCGACCAGCGTAGCGAAGCTGAGGTCCGGCTTTTCTTTCGCGTCCATGAAGGTCTTATCGAGGATCAGGCTGGGCGTCTTGCCGACGAAGATCACCTTGCCGCCTTGCCTGGCGAACTCGCGCAAGCGATCCAGGCCGGTGCGCGTAATCACCGTCATCGACGGCAGCACAACGGCTTTGTAGGTTTGCCCGCTTAGGTTGGTGAAGCCGCCATTTTCGAGCTTTGCTACCGAACTGAGCGACTGCTCGTCGAAGTAGTCCCAGTCCACCTGGTGCTCAAAGAGTTGCCAGCCGAGCTTGGTGGTGCTGCGGTCGGCCTCGCTGGCCGCGTCGCCGCCCATCCATATGCTGTTGCCGGGATGGTAGAGCGCGACCTGCGCCGCCGGCCGTCCGATGGCCATCAGGTAGCCGCCGCGATTGGCGTACCACGCAATCATCGCGGCCTCAGGCGGAACGGGAGGTGGCGGCGCGGCTGCGTTCGCGTCCTGCCCAAAGCGCGTCACCGGCACGCGAATTTCCAGCGCATTGACCCCGCGGACGAGCTGGAAGTCCAACTGGTACTTGCCGTCGATGCCGGGGCCGCCGCCCTCTTCCGCCCACACCTTGGGCTTGCCGAAGAGGTGCGCGGTCGACGAGGCCAGCTTCGGAAAATTGTTGTTGATGTTCCACGTGCCGTCGGGCACATGGACCAGGCTCGGAATTAGCTGGCTCAAGTTGTCGATGCCGGGAACCTCAACATAGCGCTCGTCGCGGAAGAAGTCGCCTTCGCTGCGTTCCAGCGACAGCATGGTCTCTTCGTGGTTCAGGTGGACCAGGTACTCGACGTTGTGCGCCTTGGCCCAGTTCGCCTGCTCGCCGAAGAACGAGTCCTTGAAGATGCCGCTCCACACATCGTAATAATCCGCACGCGCGCGGTCCGACCCGGCGATTGGCTCGCGGTCGAACCACGACGGAATGTAAGGCGTCAGGTCGTAGCCCTTCTGCGCCTTGAAGTCTTCCAGAAGTTTCGGCGTCCATGGAATGCCGCTGCTGTAGTCCGGCTCATCGCCGAAGAAGCCGAGCACAATCTTGCCGAACTGGTCGCCCACCGCGCCGTAGTAGGTCTCGTGCACCGTGTGCAGAAATGCGTCGGTCGCCTTGGGGTCGAGATAGTCGATGATCGTGTACGTCGCGTCCTTCGCCCGCGTTCCGTCCGCACGGTTGAAGTTGCGCGTCGGCGAGCTGAGATACACGTGGCGCATAAACTGCACCTGCCAACTGTGGCGGGGCTCATTTGGCGTGGTGCCTTCGGCGGGTGTCAGATACTTCAACTGCATGTCCGCCGGCACGGGGATCGGAATCACCTTCTCAATCGCCCCTTGGGCGTCCGTTTCCGTCGCCCAGATCGCCAGGGTGTCGGCGGGCACCGGCATCTGCAGCGTCTGGCCGGGGGCAACGTGCACGGTAATATCGGCCACGATGTCCTGCATGCCAAGCTGCGGATAGCGCTCGGTAATATAGCCGCCCGCAAATCCGCTGGGATAGTCGCTTTCGTCCTGAATCCACATCCGCATGTTGCGCTTCGCCAACTCGGCGACGGTGAACTTCACCTGGTCCATGTGGCCGGGCGAGAGATACGCAGGCTCGCCCGGCGCCCTGCGCCCTGGCGACAGGTTGATGATGAAAATCCCGCTCGCCGACAGCCGGTCTAGATCGCGCACAATCCGCGCCCGCACCTCGGCCGAGTCATACGGAATGCCCGGCAGCCTTTGTCCCGCGTTCGCCCCGTTCCAGCTCTGGAAGGGCTGAATCGCACCATACTCCCGCGGCGGCGCCTTGAAGTTCGCCGCCACCTCTTTGGTCGAGGGCACCACCACCTGCTGCCACGGTCGCGCACCCGCAGCCTGATCCTGCGCAACCAGCATCGTTCCAAACATCATGGGCGCAACCATAGACACGAGCGCAGACTTCATCACGAGCTTCATCGCAAACACTCCAGGGAAAACGCTTATTTTCGTTCGACAGGGAGTATACGTCCGCGCGCCTACGCAAGTCGCACGGATTGCGGCCTCGGCGCGGATTGTTGCAAATCACTCTATCGCACTAATTTTCTGAAGGCCGCTCGATGTGGTCGATCACCAAACTTTCGACCGATACTTTTGGCGGGATCAGTTTCAGGCCCAATGCCGTAGGGAATGCTACGTCGCTCAGACCTCGTCCGGGGAAACGGCTGGGCTGGTCCATGCAGGCGCAGCATTTGCCTCGGCTGTCCGCCGCCGGCTGGTGGCGGCTACCGCGATGGCGAGCACGGCAAATCCAGTCCCCAGCAGGAACAGGCTGCCGGGCTCGGGCGTCGCTGCTGGTGGGTCATTCAGGAATATTTGCGGTTCGCCATCGGTCCAGGTGCCGCTACCGCTCGGATCGGGAAGGTAGGCGAGGTCGGTTGCAAAGTAGCTGGACGGCAGTGGGTTCGAGCCCGTCACCGCGGCAATCGCATCGGCAGCGAGTGCCTGGGAGGTTGCGTCGAAGGCATTTGCGCCGTTGTAGCTGGGGTTGGACGCGTTGATGTCGCCGGGATCCAGGATGCTCCAGATCGCGAAGTTGATCTCGGAGTTGGTGCCCGCGGCGGTGTTGTACTGGTTGAAGAGCCACGCATCCTCCAGCAGGCTGGCGCCCGACTCGTGGTCGTAGGTGCCGGCGGGATTGACGCCGGAGAGACTGAGCGGGTCGACCTCCCAGGTCTCGCCAAAGGTGATCTCACGATTGAAGTTGATGCAGGACAGGAAGACGTTGGTCTGGGTTCCGCCCGAGTTGGTGACGGTGAACTCGTAGGGATAGACGTCGACCCCGTCCGTGCTTCCGCCAGCGACGCCGGTCAGGGTAAGCGTGTCGGCAAAGGCGGCGCGCGGGACGAGACAGACGAGCGAGAGAAGGAGAGCGGTCAGGCAGGATTTCAGGCGCATACGTGAGACTCCGTTAGGGTTTTCGTGTCGCTAATAATGGTATCGGCGATGATCGGCCTCTAAGCGTTTATTCATCTGCAACTTATGGGCCATTGCACATGGATTGTCGGTGCCGAGGTGCCTGTTCCATTGCTCCAGCCTGCACTTTGGCGGCTTACACCCAAGGTGGTTTCCTACGCCGCACCTTCACCCTTATCTGCGCATCTAACACTCAGATAACTTCAGGCGTAGATTGGTAGTGATATGGCATTCAAGTGGGAAAAACTGACCGTCAAATCGCAGGAGGCGATCCAGGCCGCCGCGTCCACCGCCGCTGAGAACGGCAATCCGGAAGTCCTGCCTATGCATCTGCTGGCGGCCCTGCTGGACGACCGCGAGGGCGTCGTTCTGCCGGTGCTGGAAGGCGCAGGCGTGCGGACCCAGGAGCTGCTGCACGGCGCCAACACCGCCATCTCTAAGCTGCCCAAAGTCTCGGGCGGCGCGCAGCCCGGGATGTCACCGGCGCTGACCAAAGTGCTGGAGCGCGCCAGCAAAGAGGCAGAAAACTTCAAGGATGAGTACGTCTCCGCAGAGCATCTGCTGCTCGCATTGACCGAGGCCAAGGGCGATCCTGTCCGCGACGCGCTGGCGGCCATGGGGGCGACGCACGATGCCGTGCTGAAGGCGCTCTCCAGCGTGCGCGGCTCGCAGCGCGTGACCGACCAGAACCCTGAAGCGAAGTTCCAGGCGCTGGAGAAGTATGGCAAAGACCTGACCGAGCTGGCACGCAGCGGCAAGCTCGACCCTGTCATCGGCCGCGACGAGGAGATTCGCCGCGTGGTGCAGGTACTCTCGCGCCGGACCAAAAACAACCCAGTCTTAATTGGCGAACCGGGCGTTGGGAAAACTGCCATCGTCGAAGGGCTGGCCCGGCGCATCATCCACGGCGATGTCCCCGAGATTCTGAAAGACAAGCGCGTGGTCTCCCTGGACCTCGCCTCCATGATCGCCGGAGCGAAGTACCGCGGCGAGTTCGAAGATCGCCTCAAGGCGCTGCTGAAAGAGATTGAAGACTCCAACGGCGAGATCATTCTGTTCATCGACGAACTGCACACCCTGGTCGGCGCAGGCGCGGCCGAAGGTGCGATGGACGCCAGCAACATGTTGAAGCCGGCGCTGGCTCGCGGAGGTCTGCGGGCCATCGGCGCCACCACGCTGAATGAGTACCGCAAATATATCGAGAAGGATGCCGCGCTCGAGCGTCGCTTCCAGATCGTCTACGTCGGCGAGCCCAATGTGGAGGACACCATCAACATCTTGCGCGGCCTGCGCGAGCGGTACGAGTCGCATCACAAGGTGCGCATCAAGGACTCCGCCATCGTTGCCGCGGCCACGCTCTCGCACCGCTACATTTCGGACCGCTTCCTGCCCGACAAGGCCATTGACCTGGTCGACGAAGCTGCCGCTGCGCTGGCCAACCAGATTGGCTCGGTCCCCACCGAGATCGACGATCTCGAACGCCAGGCAACATCGCTCGAAATCGAACAGGCCGCCCTGAAGCGCGAGAAGGACGAAGCCTCGCGCGAACGCCTCGAAATCATCCAGAAAGAACTCGCAGACGTCCGCGAGAAAGCCAAGAGTTTGCGCGCCCGCTGGCAGACTGAACGCGGAGCCATCGGTAAAATCGCCGAGCTGAAAACGCACTTGGAAGCATTGCGCTTCGAAGCCGATGAGCAAACCCGCAAGGGCAATCTCCAGCGCGCAGCCGAGCTGCAATACGGCGAAATCCCCAAGGCTGAAGCTGAACTGCATAAGCTCACTGAATCCGCCGACTCCAAGACGTCGCACCGCATGCTGAAGGAAGAGGTGGACGAAGAAGACATCGCCGCCGTCGTCTCGAAGTGGACCGGAATCCCAGTCGCGAAGATGCTCGAAGGCGAAATGGCGAAGCTGATCAAAATGGAGGACCGCCTGCGCGAGCGCGTGGTCGGCCAGGATGCTGCGCTGACCGTCGTTGCGAACGCTATCCGCCGCAGCCGCGCGGGATTGAGCGATCCCAAGAAGCCCATCGGCAGCTTCATCTTTCTCGGCCCCACTGGTGTCGGCAAAACCGAAACGGCGCGCGCCCTCGCGGAGTTCTTGTTTGACGACGAAGCCGCGATGGTCCGCATCGACATGTCCGAGTACATGGAGAAACATGCCGTCGCGCGTCTGATTGGCGCGCCTCCGGGGTACGTGGGCTACGACGAAGGAGGCCAACTCACCGAAGCCGTCCGCCGTCGCCCCTACGCGGTCATCCTCTTCGATGAAATCGAAAAGGCGCATCAGGATGTCTTCAATATCCTGCTACAGGTTCTCGACGACGGCCGCTTGACTGACTCCAAAGGCCGGACTGTAGATTTCAAAAACACGGTCCTCATCATGACCTCGAACCTCGGCGCATCGCAGCTCGCAACCTCCTGGGCCGACGGCGAAGAAGGCTTCGCCGAAGCCACCGAGCGCGTCATGGGCGTGCTGCGCGAGCACTTCCGCCCCGAGTTCCTCAATCGCATCGACGATGTTGTGGTCTTCCACCCGCTCGGCGAAGAGCAACTCACGCACATCATCGACCTCCGCCTCGGCGACCTGGAAAAACTTCTCGCCGAGCGCAAGATCACCATCGACCTGACGCCCGCCGCGCGCAAGGCCATCTTCAAGTCCGGCTACGATCGCGCCTACGGAGCACGTCCGCTCAAGCGCGCCATCCAGCGCCTCGTCCAGGACCCGCTCGCCACCAAAATCCTCGACGGCACCGTCCGTCACGGCGACCATGTAGTGGTCGACGCAAGCAAGCAGGGCCTCACCTTCAACGTGGGTGAACCCGCCCATGCGCGCTGACACCGCCGCAGGTTAGAATGCGCCATGGCCGAAGCAGCGAGGAATCTGGAGCCGCGCTGGCATGCGTTGGTCGCATTGCTGGCGGTGGGCGGACTGCGTGTGGCGCTGCCGCGCGAGCTGGCAATCGGTCCCGACTGGCTGTTTCTGGTCGTGGTCGGCGTGCTGACCTTCGCTCTGGGGCTCGCAGGGCATTACAAGCAGCACAAGCTGGCCACCTTCCTCGGCTACTTCGTCATCGCGGTCGTCACTGCGGACATGGCCTGGTCGCTCTACCTGCTGGTGGCTGCGCTGCCCCAACACAAGGAAAGTTCGCAAGCGCTGCTGAAGTCGGCGTGCGAGCTGTGGGTCACCAATATCCTGGTCTTTGCCTCCTGGTACTGGCGGCTGGATGCGGGCGGCCCCTATGCCCGCGAATTGCGCGACGAGCACACCGATGGGGCCTTCCTGTTTCCGCAGATGACACTGAGTCAGGAGACCCAGGTTGCCATGGGCGAAGACCAGTGGAGCCCCGGCTTCATCGACTATCTCTTTCTTGCCTTCAACACCAGCACCGCATTCTCGCCGACGGACAGCCCCGTCCTCAGCCGCTGGGCCAAGGTGCTGATGATGGTGCAGTCGCTCATCTCCCTGACCACTGTTGCGCTGCTGGCCGCGCGTGCTGTCAACATCCTCTAAGCGTTCACACGCCTTTACCGCTTTGCTTCGTCCTCCCGTTGGTCGGCACGAGATGTTTTTGCGAACATCGGGAGCACCACGCGAAGCTCGGCATAAGTCACGAAGTGACCGCTGCCCGGGCAGGGCGCCCGTCCGGCAGGACACGTTTCTCAAATAGGTTGAGAACTCTCTGATCCAGGAGCCTTCGCATCCCTCATCAGCAACCACAGCAACAGCAGCGCGCCGAAATACATGTAGCTCTGCAGCACATTTGCCACGGGGATGGCCGCGAAGAAATTGAACGGCGCAAGGAAGTCCGCGATCAGCACAAACGCCAGCGCCAGCTTGACCACGCTCCCCCATCCGGCGCGGTATATGCCGAACCAGAGCCAAACGAAGATGGGCAGCATCACACCGTAGTGGTGTTCCCACGCCATCGGCGTCGCAATCACGCAGACTATGCCGACGGCCCCGAGGTCGGCCATGCCGCCGGCCCGCGCGCGCCACTTGTACGCCAACGCCAGCAGCACCAGCACCGCCGTCGTAGCCAGCGTGACGTAATAGATCCACGGCACAAACGGCGGGTAGATGTACGGATGATACGGCAGGTTCTCGCCATTGAAGATGGCGCGGTTCAGCAGTCCGAACATCGACTGGTTGGCGTAGTGCGGCTGTGCCTTGCGGCTCAATCCAGCGAGCACGCCGAAGTAGTCGAGGTTGTTATGCACGCCGAAGACCGCCAGCGAGACCGCGCCGCCAACCGCCAGCGTGACCACACCCGCGGCGAGTGCATTCCACCGCCTGCGAAGAGCCGCCCACAGCAGCAGCAGACCAAACTGCGGCTTCACCATCGCCAACAGCGCCATCATCATGCCTGCGGGGCGCTCCTTGTGTTCAACCCAGAACAACACCAGCAACGTAAAGAGGAGGTCGAGAAAAATCTGTGCCTGCCCCAGCGAGAACGCCAGCGTAATCGGCATAAAGAAGAACGCAGCCATCGCCGTCGCCACCACAGCGCGCCAGCTCAGGGCGTGCCCAACTACCTTCACCGCGATCCGCACTTGCAAGCCGACCACCGCGCACACCGCAATCCACGAGGCAATCATCAGCGCGTGGAACACCGCCGGGTCGCCCATGCCCGTGCGCTTCATCCAGTACAGCGGCAGGATCGACGTCAGCGGATAGATCAGCGTGTCGTAGAGCTTCGCCTGGTAGATCGGCAGGCCGGGATGCGCGAGGTAGTAGTTCACCGAGCCCAGCATTGGTCCCCACGAGTCGGTGAACTGGCGGAAGTGGAGAAAGTCCATATACCGCACGCGCATCTCGTCCACTCCGGTGTGGAAGACGAAGTGTGCAATCAGCTTGAATCCAGCGTTCGCCGCGAAGATGTTGAGCAGCACAAACAGCAGCAGCCTGCGATCGCTCCTGCCCGGCGCCATCTCCCGCATCGTGGTCACGCTGCTTGCCTCCACATCCTGAGTTACGTTACGGCAATCCGGTGGCAGCCTCGGGTGTGCCATCGGAGTTCAGATACGTGATGCGGTAGAGCGTCTGGAACCGGTAGGCATGCTGGGTGTAGAGGTAGCTCGAATACCACGTGGGGTAATCGATGCCCTCGGTGTGGATCTCTTCCAGGCGCAGCGCCGGATTGTGGAAGAAGTGCAGTGCATCGCCGAATCTGGTTACGCCGTCCGTGCCGTCGTAGGCGCCTTCGGGTCCGTTGTGCGCGATGATGATGTAGTTGGCACCCCTTTCTTCGAGGTATTGCGGGACGCGGCCGGAGAGCAGGTACGGCAGGTATTGGCGATCGACCAGGCCGCCGAGGTCGATGAGGTCGATATGGCTGAAGTAGCCAATCGTGCCGATGTCGAAGACGCCCATCGGTGTGCCCGGCGGGTAGTGCGCATCCACGTATTCGGCCATCTTCAGGTGACAGTTGTCGATGTTGTAGATGCTGTCGCGCAATGCCACGTTCCAGCGCGGTAAGGTCGCGGCCGTGAGAACGACCACCAGCCCGAGCGCGAGCGTTTGCATCGGTCGCAGCAGGGCGCTGCCCCGTGATTTGCAGGCGACGAACACGAGCGCTATCAGGTCAAACATTGCAATGGAGATCAGCGGCGGGAAGAGGACCAAAACGAATGGCTGATACCGGCCGCCGTGGCCAGTTGCGGGCAGGGTGAAGCAGTAGCTCGCGTAATGCAGCGTCGCCCACAGGACGAGAATGGCGGTGCGGTTAGGGAACCGGCGCAGAAGTACGAAGCACCCATAGAATGCGAGTACGACAAAGACCATCGTCCATCCGCTGGTGCTATGGAAGAAGTTGTGCTGGATGACCTTGTGATAGGTCTCGATGGTTAGGCCGCGAACGGTGGATCGGCCGACGTGGAGCTTGTCGGTTCCACTGTAGAGGAAGCGCCGCCCGCGCAGGGTCATGGGGAGCAGCGCGCCGGAAGTCTTCAGATTAATGAGAAACGAAGGCACCAGAAAGAGGACGGCAACCGTGCCGGCGCGAAGAACATCGGCCAGTGTTCGGCCGCACCATTTGTAGAGACCAAAGAGAAGCAAGCTAAGCGCGAGGCCTTCGGGACGGGTCATGCCGAGGGCGCCGAGGGCGAGCCCCGCGAGCAGGGAAGTCCGCAAACTGGCGCGGGCATCGCTCTCAGATCCATCGCGGAACCAAAGCACAATGGCGGCGAGCGAGAGGGTAACGAAGAGTACGTGCTCCATGCCGATAAACGCGAGCCAGATGTAGTTGCCGGAGAGGGCCGGCAGCAGGACCAGCGCGAAGACATAGAGGTTGGGAAGCCGATCCAGCGCCGCCATACGCCACAGCAGAAAGCCCGACACGATTAGCAGGATGGAGTTGAGAATAAGCGGGAAGAATACCGGCGAATGATTCGGCAGCAGAAGATAGTTGAGCGCGAGGATGAGCGTCCACAGCGTGCTCGACGAGCCTGACGAAGTGACGCCGGGAGTGAATCCAAAGGTGTGGTATTGGATCAGGTTGCGGGCAATCTCCTGGTGTATCCAGGAGTCGTCCAACGGAAAGCCGAGGTTGTGGCGGAGAGCGACAGCCAGCGAGCAGATGCCGGCAAGGTAAGCGGCGGATACCAGTAGAATCCAGCGCCAGGTCAGCAGCGAACGGGACCGATCCTGCATGGAATGGATGGTATCCCCCTCCGGCGGCAACGCCCGCGCGCGATGCATCGAGTTTAGCATTTGGAGCCTGGCCGCAGGCATGTGCCAGACTCGTTGCGTCTGGAGCGATGGGTGACTGAATCCCCTGCACTTGCAACGGTATAATCGGCGCACGGCTATGCAGACGACCCTATCGGACCGCCAGGTCAACTCCTTTCGAGTGCTCTGTATGGCAGTGCTTCTGGCAGGCGCAGCTTGTTATGTCGTGTTCACCATTCACTGGCAGTGGATGTGGGACACGCCAGTGATGCACTATATCGTTCTGCTGCTGAACCACGGCAAGGTCCCATACAAGGATATCTACGACATCAATATGCCCGGCGCGTACCTTACAGAGCGCTGGGCGATCGCTGTTTTCGGCAGCAGCGACCTGGGCTGGCGGTTGTATGAGTTCACACTGCTCGGCTCCATGACGCTCGCCATGATTGTGATTGCCCGATCGGTTGACTGGCTGGCGGGGCTCTTCGCAGGCGTGCTATTCGCCCTGCAGGTCGGGTCGCTGGGGCCGTGGCAGGCTGCGGAGCGCGATGAAGTGATGGCGGTATTCATCTTTATCGGCTACGCATTCCTCTTCACAGCGATTCGCAAAAGCCGCCCTGCGCTGATGTTGGCCTACGGTGTTGCAATGGGAATCGCCATCCTGATCAAGCCGACAGTGCTCCCGTTGGCCCTTTGCCTTCTGCTGTTTCCATTCTTTGTGCTGCGCCGTCAGGGTAAGTCGCCGGCCGCACATATCCTGTTCGCGCTGGCCGGTTTTGCCATCGCACTCGGCATCCTGCTGGACTTCCTGCTGCCGCATCGGGCTTTTGCCTCGTTTTTCTACATCCTGCATAAGCTGGTTCCGTACTACTCGTCCCTGGCGCATCCCGCGCTGTGGGTGCTCATTCGCCGCAGCCTGCCGCAGGCGTTCCTGGTGTACGTGCCTCTCACGCTTCTGCTGGCTGTTACCCGGAAGCGCCCTGCAAACTGGGAGATGGGTGCGGTGTGGGCTGGCTTCCTGTTCGGCGGAATATCGTACTTCATCCAAGGCAAGGGGTACGACTACCACCGCATCACATTCCTATGCTTCGGCCTGTTGTGGATTGGGCTCGAATTCACCACAGCGCTGAAAGATCGCGGCTGGCGCAGGAACGTCGGAGTTGCGGGCCTCGTCTTTGCCGTGTTGTTCATGCTGCCCATGAATGCGCGCAAAGTGCATGGACGCCAGGATGTCGACGCCTCGGTGCCGGTGCTCCGGCAAGATTTGGTTCAGCTCGGCGGCGACAGGCTCCAGGGCCGGGTGCAGTGTCTCGACATGGTCGGCGGATGCCTCAGCGCGCTCTACCGTCTTGGCCTGGTCGAGAGCACAGGCTTCACCGGAGACACCACCTTCTTCGGCCCCAACGACGGCAACGTCGTCCCCTACTTCCGCCAGATCTTGTGGGACGACTTCCACACCAATCCACCGGCGGTCGTCATTCTCAGCAACGAGTGGTATCAGCAATCCACCTATAGCTTCGAGAAACTCAACACCTGGCCAGAGTTCCGCGACTATCTCAACTCCGCGTACAGGCTGGAGGCGACCCAGGGTCCTTTCGAGCTCTACGGCTATCCAATGTACTACCGCATCTACGTTCTCAGGCAGGACTATCCCCAGCCGGTCTTGCTCTCCGCGCCCGGTGAATAAATTGGGTAAGCTCTTCTAATCGCGCACCCGCTTCTCCTAATGAAAACCGCGCTACGGGATTTCCGCCCCACCCCAACCACGGCGAAATGCTCTAATCTATATCCATGTACGAAGACTTCACCGTGACCGACCGCTGGACCGGCGAGCCGTTGCACTGCACCTGGCGCGGCACCATCGTGGCCATCGCAACCCGCCACGCCGACGCCACCGACATCCGCTTCGATGTCTCCGGCCAGCCGGTCTGGATCGCCATGCCCAATCTCGCGTGGGTGGAGCAGAAGCGCCGCACCGGTAACGTCATCACCGACTACCTGGCCGCGCAGACCGCGGGCCGCTACCTGAAGCAGGCGATTGAGTCTGGCTACGATAACGGCCGCG
>Ga0302278_10002914_pt1 | contig 19269 bp, 20 predicted proteins | sample III_Bog_N3_2_FD_194543 | JGI IMG/M metagenome (GOLD analysis project Ga0302278, IMG submission 194543) | Peat permafrost microbial communities from Stordalen Mire near Abisko, Sweden - III_Bog_N3_2 | ecosystem: Environmental > Terrestrial > Soil > Wetlands > Peat | place: Sweden: Abisko...
AGCCTCGTCGATCTTGGAAAGCGCAAAGCCCACGTGGACGATGGTATAGTCGCCCACCTCAACCTCCGGCACGTAGTCCAGGCACACCCGCTTGACGACTCCGCCAAAGTCCACGCGCCCCATGCGGAGCCCATTCTCTTCGGCAATTCCCACCACTTTTCCCGGTATCGCTAAACACATGGCAAGTACCTTATACCCCGCCGGAGCGACGACCCAATGTGATTTGGATCACCTATTCATCGCGCGCGGCCTCATGTCTTCTCCGCTTTAGGAATCTGTCGATTGCTGCCGAAGCCTTGGGCTTCGCCACCCAAAACAGAACGATGACTGCAAGAAAAACAAGCCCCGGAAAACCGCCGAGGCCGTGGTCGGAGAACCAATCCTGCAAAGCCCAGACCTTAGGTCCGAACGTCCAATTGAGCAGTCCCAATAACCCGAAGCCGCCGAAAATTATGCCAAGAGCTGTGAGCCAAAGTTTCAACCGGTCATGAGGCAGCCGCACAATCTCGCCCTCTGGTGCGAAGGAGGGATCGAGCATGATTGACAGGTAATTGTCTCCCTCACTCAGTTTTTCGACTGCTTGGTCCCAATTCCTCATTTCCTGTTCGTCATCGGCATCGCTTGCTTCAATTTTGCGGATTAGCCTTGCGATCTTGCTCTCGTATTCGACGTCGTCGTAGTCTCTCTCGAACTCGGCGTTGATTTCGAGCATGTCGGGCAGCGTCCAGTCGGTTTCGGAGAAATAAAGCATCTTCCGCTCCACTTCTGTCAGTGGCGCGCCCTCGCGCCCTGCCTGTGCCGTAATCCGGCCTGCCAGATAATCCTTCGCCTCGCGAACTGATTTGAAGCCAGCCACGCCATTACCCACGCGCCTTCGCCTCGTTCCGCGCCACGCACGCCTTCACCATCTTCTTCACCAGCGCCGCCGGCAGCGGCGTGTCCAGCGCAAACTGAATCGTCCCCTTCGATACCCGGTACCCCTTCAGCTCCGTGGCAAACTGCTCGATCGCAGCCGCGCCCATCGGGAAAAAGCTGCAATGCCGCTTGAACGCCGCATACGCCACCAGCCCGCCCTTGTACTGAAATGACGGCATCCTGTAGCTGATCGCCTCGGTCGCCTCCTTCGGCGCAGCAGCGCGAATCGTCGCGCGCAACTTTTCGAGCGCAGTCCGCGCCGGCTCCGGAACCCGCACCAGATACGCCTCAACCTCCGCTTTGCCGGCCTCCGGATTCACCTTTCTCGCGACCATCGCAAACCTCCTGCGCTTAAGCCAGCTTCTCCGCGCGCGCTTCAGCAAGATACTTGAGCCACTCCTCCATCCCCGCTCCAGTCTTGGCTGAAGTCTCAAAAATTCTAATACCCGGACGGATCTCCCGAATATTGCCCAACGCAGTTGCGCGGTTGAAGTCCACCGCCTCCGCAATGTCCATCTTCGTAATCACTGCCGCATCCGCCGAGTTGAACAGCGTCGGATACTTCAGCGGCTTGTCCTCGCCCTCCGTCACGCTCAGCAGCGCCACGCGAATCTTCTCCCCCAGATCGTAGCTCGACGGGCAAACCAGGTTGCCCACATTCTCAATAAACAGATAATCCAGCGCGCCCAGTTCCACGCCCTCCCAGCCCGCCAGGTGCCGGTCGATCATCTCCGCGTCCAGGTGGCAAATCCCATGCGTGTTGATCTGCCGCACCGGCGCCCCGCTCGCCGCCAGCCGCCGCGCATCGTTGTCCGTCTCCAGATCGCCCACCAGTGCCGCAGCCCGAGAGCCCCGCGCACGCAGTTCCCGCAGTGTCCGCTCCAGAAAAGCCGTCTTCCCCGTCCCTGGGCTCGACACCAGGTTGAGCACTAGCACGCCCGCCGTCGTGAACCTGCCGCGCAGCCCCCGCGCCAGCTCATCGTTCTTCTTCAATATCCCTTGCCGCAGCTCAACAATTCTCGTCGTCAATTTGTAACTCCATCCTCAATCTCGATCGATTCAATTTCGAGCTCCCGCCCCTGCCGCAGCTCGTTCGAGGGCTGCCCGCACTGCGGGCAGCGAAAGCTCTGCACCCCCTCCAGCTCCACATCGGCCGCGCACGCCGCGCAGTGCATCACCACCGGCACCGTCTTCACCACCAGCCGCGAACCGGCCAGCGGCGTCCCCTCCGTCGCAATCCCCCAGCAGAACTCGAGCGACTCCACCACCACCGATTGCAGCGCCCCCACGCGCAGCCGCACCTCTTCCACGCGCGCGCCAGGATAAGCCGCCAGCGACTCCGTCACCGCGTCCACCACGCTCGAAACAATCGACAGCTCATGCATAGAAACCAAATTCTACGCCGCTGCCCGGCGTGGGGCTAACTCCGCGAACTCCGCCTGCTCCGCTTCCGGTTGCCCGCCCTATAAGCCCACCCGCGCAATATGTAAGATAAACACACAAGGATTCTTCCCCATGATCACCGCCGCTTCCGCTTCCCGCCTCGCCCTCAGCCAACTTGCCCCCGGCACCGTCCAGTCTGAAATCCGCGCCATGTCCACCGCCTGCGAGCAGATGGGCGGCATCAACCTGGCCCAGGGCGTCTGTGACACGCCGGTACCCGCGCCGGTTGAGGAAGTCGCCATCCAGGCCATCCGCGACGGCCACAACATCTATACCCGCCTGGACGGCATCGGTCGCCTGCGCAGCGCCATCTCTGCGAAGCAGAAGAGAGACTACGGCCTCCTCTACGACGCCGAGACCGAAGTCCTCGTCGCTTCCGGCGCCACCGGCGGCCTGCACGCCGCCGCCATGGCCCTGCTCAACCCCGGCGACGAAGTCCTCCTCTTCGAGCCCTTCTACGGCTACCACGTCTCCACGCTCAAGTCCATGCGCGTCAACCCCGTGCTCGTGCCCCTCGCCGCGCCCGACTGGGTGCTCGACACCGACGCCCTCCACGCCGCCATCACCCCAAAAACTCGCGCCATCCTCCTCAACACGCCCTCCAATCCCGGCGGAAAAGTCTTCTCACGGGAAGAAATCGAAGCAGTGGCCGCAGTCTGCCACACGCACGACTTATTCTTGTTCACCGACGAGATCTACGAGTACTTTGTCTACGACGGCCTGCGCCACATCTCTCCGGCCACGCTCGACGGCATGCGCGAGCGCACCATCGTCATCTCCGGCTTCTCGAAGACATTCAGCGTAACCGGCTGGCGCCTCGGCTATGTCACCGCAGACAAAAAGTGGATGGGCGCCATGAGTTACTTCCACGATCTGACCTATGTCTGCGCGCCGTCAGCCCTGCAGCACGGTGTCGCCGCCGGGTTAGAGCAGTTACCGCCCGCCTTCTATGCCGACTTAGCCGCCTCGCACCAGAGCAAGCGCGCCCGCATCTTATCCGCGCTTACCGCGGCCGGACTAACTCCCACCACCCCGGCAGGCGCTTACTACGTCTTGGCCGACGCCACCAGCCTGCCGGGCAAAACCGCCGCTGAAAAAGCCCGCAAGCTCCTCGCCGGAACCGGCGTAGCCTCGGTGGCCGGCAGCGCCTTCTTCCGCCCCGGCCGCGGAGAAAACCTTCTCCGCTTCTGCTTCGCCAAAAAAGACAACGACCTCGACGAAGCCTGCGACCGCCTGCGCCGCCTTTAGGGTCTCGTTGATGTGGTTCCGGGTGTCCCGGTACTTGAAGGGTACGGGCTTCAGCCCGTACATTGAGCGCTGAATTTTCACCAACGGGCTTTAGCCCCCGAGGGAATGCGACGCCGAATGCGAACGCGCAAATCGATTTTCTAACGAGCTCGTGGCAAGCGTCCCGCCCCTACCGCAGCGACGCCCCAATCACCACGTTCAGCCCGGCCATCAGCAACGCCGCGCCCGGAATCAGCAGCAGCGCCCGCTTCAGCCGTACCGGGTCGTCGCCGGCAATCGCGCCGATCACCCGCGAGCTGACCGCCAGCCCAGCCCACCCGCACGTGATCACAATCCCGATCGCCGTTCCCGTCATGCGCGGAAAGGCGTTGCCCACCAGCGCCAGCGTGGTCGGAAACACCGGCGCCATCGACACGCCTGCCAGAAACACCAGCGCCGCTGCGGCCACGGGTTTGGTGGTCTTGAGCATCAGGAATGTCGTCACAGCCATGGCAATCGATGCGCCCAGCGTCACCGTCGCCGGCGGCACATGAATCAGCACCTGCGAGAAGCCCACCCGCCCCAGCAGCAGCCCCAACGCAAAGCCCAGCGACAGAATGTTCAGCGCCCGCGTCTCCGGAATCCCCTGCGCGATCAGGTGCCGCGGCAACCAGTTCCAGATGCCCACCTCGCACGTCACGTAGAGGAACATGAACAGCCCCAGCAAAAACAGCAGCGGCCGTCCCAGAATCGGCCCCGCATCGGCCAGCACAAACCCCGCGCCCCCTTGCGCCGCCGGCATCTTCGCAGCCATCTGGATGGCCAGCGCCAGCACCGTCAGCGTCGCAATCGTGTAGCAGAGCCTCACCCAGTTGCGGCGGAACAGATTCGCGGCGATGAACGGCGTAGCCAGCCCGCCCAGCCCGAAGAAAAGATTCAGCAGGTTCAGCGCCGTCGCCCGGTGCGCTTCGCTCACCCCGCTCACCAGCGCGTTGGCGCCGGTGACCACAATGCCTCCGCCCAGCCCCAGCACCACCATCAGCACCACAATGCTGCGGAACCCCTTCGAGCGCGGCAGCCAGAACAGTGCAATCGCAATCAGCGCCAGCCCCAGCATCAGCCCGGCCTTGTCGCCCTCCGTGTCCAGCAGCGGCCCCACGCCCAGCGACGCAATCATCAGGCCCATCGCCTGCGCAAACGCAATCGTCCCATTCTGTGTGGGCGTCAGCCGGAACCGGTCCGACAGATCGGGCAGAATGGTGCCCAGCATCGCGGCAATCATTCCATAGATAAAAATGGCCACAATGGCCGCAAAAATCAGCACTGGTTTGACTCCCTCTGGAATTGCGGTGTTCAATCAAGGTCAATCACAGGGTGGGGAAGTGATCGCAGCCGGGATTGGGGAGAATTGTACCGCCCCCGAGCGGCTCTCGACCAAACCACCATGCTCCGCCAATCCTGCAACCAAACGAGAAGGCCGGCCCGCCGATGGAAAAACTGCTTGAAGACATCCGCTATTCCCTGCAAATGTTCCGCAAAAATCCCGGCTTTGCGCTGGCTGCGATCGCAGCGCTCGCCCTCGGCATCGGCGCCAACACCGCCATCTTCTCCGTCGTGAACACTGTGCTGCTCAAGCCGCTCACCTACCCCGACGCCGATCGCATGGTGCTCTTTCTCGCGCAGACAGCCGGCCTGGCCAACGACCTCCATAGCATTCCGGAGTTTCACTTCTTCGAGCGGCAAACCAGTGTCTTCAAAGATGTCGCCGCCTATGACAACGCCGGCCCCGGCTTCAATCTCACCGGCGGCCGTCCTCAGCAGGTCCACGGCATTCACGTCACACAGAACTACTTCCGCGTCTACGGCGCGCCCGTTCTGCTCGGCCGCACCTTCACGCCGCAGGAGGACTCGCCCCACGGCGGCAAAGTCGTCGTCCTCAGCTACGCCCTGTGGCAGAGCCGCTTCAGCGGTGATCCGGCCATCGTCGGCAAGTCGCTCTCCGTCGGCAACGAGCCCTACACCATCGTCGGCGTCCTCGCCAAAGACTTCGTCGCCGACCCCCAGGCCGACATGTGGCTCCCCTTTCAGTTCGACCCGGCCAGCATCGACGGCAATCTCTTCTTTGAAGTCACCGGCCTGCTCCAGCCCGGCGTCACCGTCGCCCAGGCCAATGCCGAACTGCACGCCGCCAGCCCCGAGTACCACCGCCAATTCCCCAACACCGACTGGCGTCCCTTCTTCACCGTTGGCCCCCTGCGCGACAGCATCATCGGCGACGCGCGCAACTCCCTGCTCATGATGCTCGGCGCCGTCGGCCTGGTCCTGTTCATCTCCTGCGCCAACGTCGCCAACCTGCTCCTCGTCCGCGCCACCAGCCGCAAGCGCGAGTTCGCCATCCGCGCCGCCATGGGCGCAGGACGCGGTCGCATCGTCCGCCAACTCCTCACAGAAAGCGTTCTGCTCTCCGTCACCGGCGGCGTTCTCGGCCTCGCGCTTGGCTTCCTCGGCGTGCGCGCTCTGCTCGCCGTCAGCCCCGCCGGCCTGCCCCGCATCGGCGAAGACGGCTCCGCCATTGGCCTCGATTGGCGCGTGCTCGCCTTCACCCTCGCCGTCTCGCTCGCCACCGGCATTCTCTTCGGCCTCTTCCCCGCCTTCACCGCCTCCCGCACCGATCTCAACTCCACGCTCAAAGAGAGCAGCAACCGCTCCGGCACCGGCTTCCGCCAGGGCAAAGCCCGCTCCCTGCTGGTCATCAGCGAGGTCTCCCTGGCCCTCGTCCTGCTCGTCGGCTCAGCGCTGCTCATCCGCACCTTCATCGCCCTCCACGCCGTAGGCCCCGGCTTCGACGCGAGCAACGTGCTCACCATGGAGATGTCCCTCAACGGCCAGCGCTACCAAACCTCCGCCGGCATCGCCGAGCTGCTGCGCGACGGCCGCAACCGCCTCAACGCCCTCCCCGGCGTCGAGCTGGCCGCCGCCTGCTTCTGGCTGCCCATCGATGTCGAAGACGGCACCGGCTTCCAGATCGTCGGCCGTCCGGTTGAAAAGGACGGCTTTGGAAGCCAATATATGAGCATTACGCCGGGCTACCTGAGCCTCTTCAAGATTCCCATCCTGCGCGGCCGCGACTTCAATGACAACGACAAGGCCGGCGCGCCCAACGTGGTCCTCATCAACCAAGCCCTGGCCAACAAATACTGGCCCAATGAGGACCCCATCGGCAAGCAGATCCGCGACGCCAACGAAGTTGGCGGCGTTGAAACCATCGTCGGCATCGTCGCCGATTTCCACTCGAGTGGCCTGAGCAAACCCGCCGATCCCACGTTAATCGTTCCGATTCCCCAGGTCACCGACACCTACAACGCCGCCTACGCCAACATCCAGCCGCTCTTCTGGGTCGTGCGCACCCGCAGCGATCCGCATGCGCTCATTCCCGCCGTCACCGATCAGTTGCGCATCGCAAGCGCCGGCTTCCCCGTCGGCCACATCCGCACCATGGACGAGGTAATGGGCCGCTCCACTGCCCGGCAAAGCTTCAACATGATGCTGCTCTCCATCTTCGGGGCAGTGGCGCTGGTGCTCGCCGCCATCGGCATCTACGGCCTCATGGCCTACTCCGTCGCCCAGCGCACCCAGGAGATGGGCATCCGCATGGCCCTCGGCGCGGACCGCAGCCGCATTCGCGGCCTGGTCGTCTGGCACGGCATGCGGCTAGCGCTCATCGGCGTCGTCGCCGGTCTCGGCGCAGCCTTCGCGCTCACCCGCTTCATCGCCGCGTTCCTCTTCGGCGTCAAACCCTGGGACCCGGCCGTCTTCATCGCCGTCCCGCTCATCCTCACCGCAGTGGCCCTCATCGCCGTCTGGCTGCCCGCCTCCCGCGCCGCCAAAGTCGACCCCATTGAGGCCCTCCGCGCCGAGTAGCCCCGCCGCTCCGTTAAACTGCTTGAGTGCCCCGCGTCGACGCCTCTGCTCATCAACTCGACCGTCATCCACGCATCCCAGCCTCAACAGCTCCGTGCCCCATCCATGCGCCCTCTTCCTGGCGCATGGGTGGGAGAGCGCAATCCGCGCTCGCCGCGATCCTCACCCTCGCCTCTCTCCTCATCGCCGGCTGCGGAACCCCCGGCGCGCCCTTGCCACCCTCGCTCAAGCTCCCCGACCCGGTCACCGACCTCGCCGCCGTGCGCACCGGCAACCAGGTCGCCCTCACCTGGACCATGCCCCGCCGCACCACCGACAAGCTGCTCCTCAAGGGCAACATCGCCGTGCGCATCTGCCGTGGCCAGAGCAGCGGAAAATGCGCAGCCATCCCCGCCGACCTGGCCTTTGCGCCCCTCGCCCACGCCGCGTTCGCAGACCAGTTGCCAACGGAGCTCGCCACCGGCGCCGCCCGCCCCCTCAATTACTTTGTCGAGCTCACCAGCCCCAAAGGCCGCTCCGCCGGACCGTCCAATGAAGCGATCATCCTCGCCGGAGAAGCCCCCGCACCCGTCGCCAACCTCGCCGCCGAGGTGCGCAAGCAGGGCGTCGTCCTCCGCTGGACCGCCGACCCCGCCGACACCCAGCCCTCGGAGCGCATGGTCATCCGCCTGCACCGCACCCTGCTCACGCCGAAGCCCGCAGCCGAAGCCGGCGCAGCCGCCAAACCCACAGCCCAGCCGGGCATCCTCGCCCCGCCCGCCGAGCCCGTCGAGCAGAGCCTGCTGGCCGGAGACCTCGTTCACCCCGGCAACACGCCAGACCGTGTCCTCGACAAGACCATCCGCTTCGGCCAGACCTACCAGTACAGCGCCCAGCGCGTCGCCCGCGTTCCTGTCTGCGGCCCCATCCCCGCGGACTGCCAGCAGTCCACCGACTGCAAAATCTTCGAGCTGCCCGGCCCCCTCTCCGACCCCATCCGCGTCGAAGCCATCGACGTGTTTCCGCCCGCCGTCCCCACCGGTCTGGCCGCCGTGGCCACCGTTGCGGACTCCTCCACCACCGCGTCCCCCTCCCCGTCCCCGTCACCATCCATTGACCTGAGCTGGCAGCCAGTCACCGATCGCAATCTGGCCGGGTACGCCGTCTATCGTCGCGAGGGTGAAGCGGAATGGCAGCGCATCTCGCCCGTGCAGCCCGTCGTCGGCCCCGGCTTCCACGATCCCGATGTGCAGCCCGGTCACGCCTACCGCTACGCCGTTACCGCCATCGACCAGCTGGGGCATGAGAGCAAGCGCTCTGTTGAGGCCGAAGAGACTGTGCCGAATCCATAGCGTTTCCGTGCGCCAGGAGAGATTTTCCGCATGAAATACTGCCGCTTTCTGCTCGAAGACCAACCCCGCTACGGCACCCTAGAAGACCGCCCTGGAGATTCATCGAACGCCGAACCGTGGATTGTCGACCTCGCTCCTGCTCCCGAAGAAGACCTTGCCTTCCATCTGGCCCACAGCCGCGCGGCCGCCCCGGGGCTCGACTTCGCCTCACTCGCTTTCGAGCCCATGCCGCTGAGCGCCGCCAGCCTGCTGGCCCCCGTCACTCCCTCCAAGATCATCTGCGTCGGCCGCAACTATCGCGACCACGCCAGGGAACTGGGCAACCAGGCCCCCACCGAGCCGCTGCTGTTCTTCAAGCCTCCATCGTCGCTGCTGAAGCCGGGCGGTGTTGTGCTCATGCCGGCCGTGGCTGAGCGCGTGGACTTCGAGGGCGAGCTGGCCCTGGTGATCGACAAGCGCGTCAGCAGGCTGGCCGCGGACGCCGACTGGCGCTCCGTCATCCGCGGCTACACCATCGCCAACGACGTCACCGCCCGCGACCTGCAGAAGAAGGATGGCCAGTGGACCCGCGCCAAAGGCTTCGACACCTTTTGCCCGGTCGGCCCGATCGTCTCGGACCAACTGGATCCCGAGGCCGGCGTCACCCTCGAGACTCGCGTCAACGGCGAGCTGCGCCAGCACGGGTCGACGCTGGATTTCATCTTTTCCATCCCGGAGCTGCTCCGCTATATCTCAGCAGCCATTACCCTTGAGCCGGGCGATTTGATTCTCACCGGGACGCCGGCCGGCGTTGGTCCGCTCAAGCCTGGGGATCGCGTGGAGGTCAGCATTCCAGGGCTCGGCGCCCTTATCAACACGTTCCAACCCGGCACAGACGAGCCGCCCGACGCGCCCGGAATGCATCCACCTTTCACTTTCCGCATCTGAAATAGAGGTACACTGGAGCCGAACGGCTCCGCCCCCGAACGAAATCGGATCGCCCATCCCCAGGAGGAAAATCATGCCGCAAAATCTTCTCGAGCAGCTCCGCCAATACACCGTGGTCGTGGCCGATACCGGCGACATTGAGGCGATGGAGAAGTTCCGCCCTCAGGACGCCACCACCAACCCCTCCCTCATCACTGCCGCCGCGCAGTTGCCGCAGTATCAGCCCATCGTGGACGGCGTGTTGGTGGACGCGCGTAAGGAGCTTGGCGAAGGCGCAACCGATGCCGCCGTGGCCAACCTGGCCTTCCAGCGGTTGGCCATCGCCTTCGGCAAAAAGATTCTGGCTATCGTGCCCGGCCGCGTCTCCACCGAAGTGGACGCGCGCCTCTCCTACGACACGGCCGCGACCATCGCCCAGGCGCGCACCATCATCGCGCAATACGACCACAACGGCATCGGCCGCAATCGTATCCTGATCAAGATCGCCTCCACCTGGGAGGGCATTCAGGCCGCCGAGGTGCTGGAGAAGGAAGGCATTCACTGCAACCTGACGCTGCTGTTCGGGATTCATCAGGCCATTGCCTGCGCCGAGGCCGGCGTTACGCTGGTCTCGCCCTTCGTCGGCCGCATCCTCGACTGGTACAAGAAGGACACCGGCAAGGACTACCAGGGCGCAGACGATCCGGGCGTCAAATCCGTCACCCGGATTTACAACTACTTCAAGCATTTTGGCTACAAGACGGTGGTCATGGGCGCCAGCTTCCGCAACACAGGCGAGATCACCGAGCTCGCCGGCTGCGACCTGCTCACCATCTCCCCGCAGCTGCTGGCCGAGCTTGAATCCACCCAGGCCGACCTGCCCCGCAAGCTCGATCCTGCGGCAGCGCAATCGCTCAACATCGGCAAGATTCCCATGGACAAGGACATCTTTGAGGCCATGCACGCCGCCGACCGCATGGCCACCGACAAGCTCAAAGAAGGCATCGAAGGCTTCTCCGCCGCCCTCGTCAAGCTCGAAGGCCTGCTCGCCAAGCGCCTCGCCGAACTTGAACAGCGCACCCCCGCCACCGTCTGAGCAGCGCGCCACCCGCCGCAAACACCCCGTGCCCCATCCATTCGCCGGCCGCTTGGCGAATGGGTGGGAAACCACGAACCTCCTGCGAGCCAAGAGCGAGTCCGCCGCGGCGGACCGCACCGCAGGTGCCTCGCAATCGTTCCCGTCCTCTGCTAACAATCTTGATTCGCCCCTCTTTATATTCACCACTTTTCCGATAAGCTCAGTGTCAAAGCACGATAAACAGGCACTGGCTCGCCGTCTTCCTGCATCTCACTCCACAGGCTGCCGGCCGTTGCCTCACAGGCGATACGGCTGCGCGTGCAGCCTTGGGAGGTGTGTATGCAGACCCCGTCTCATCCGCTCGAGCCCTTTTTCCAGCAGGCTGTGCGCAACAGCTACGAAGGCAAGCTGGGACTCAACGACCCCGACGTCACCGCCTACGTTGCCCGCCTCCTCTGCGAGTTCTCGCAATCCGACCGCCTCTACAAAGTGCGCGACGAAGTCGGCCGCCCCATCGATGAGCTCACCGAGATGATCTCCGCCTCTGACCCCATCAACGGCACCGCGCCCTCGTTCGATGCCGAGCGCGCGCTGCGCAAGCATATCGGCGACTACGCCCTCTTCGTCGCCGGCATGTATCCGGAAGCCATGGCCTCCGGCCGCCGCGAGCGCCGCCATCAGCCCTCGCTCGGCGAACTGATCGCCGCCGGCAAGGAGAGCTACTTCATCGTCAGCCAGTTCAACCTCTTCGAATACGAGCAGGAAGCGCCGCTCTTCGCGCGCCTCTCCGACCGCTTCGAGCGCTGCATCCTCGGCCTCACGCTCGTCCGCGAAGAGCTAGGCCCCCGCAAGCCCCTCCTGCTGCCCGAAACCATCAACTAGCAAGCTCGCAAAGAGCAGCAAAAGCCCCAGGTCTGCCTTCGCGGCAATGACCTGGGGCTTTTTATTCCCTAATCCCTGTTCCCTGCTCCCTGCCTTTTCACTCCGACCACACCCCGAGCACATTCCCCGCCCCGTCGGAGAAATGGAACCGCCTTCCGCCCGGAAACTCAAACGTCGGCACAACCACCCCGCCGCCCTCCAGCCTGATCGCAATCTCCGTGGCTTCCAGGTCCGACGAGTAGAGCACAACCAGCGGCCCTATCTTCGCCGAGTTGTCGTGCGGCTCGCACCGTACAAACCCGCCGTCGATCCCCGCGCCCTGAAAGCTCACGTAGTCCGGCCCATAGTCCACAAAGCTCCAGCCGAAGACGGCCGAATAGAACTTCTTGCTCTGCGCAATGTCGATGGAATGAAACTCGATGTAGTTGATCTTGTGGTGATGTCCTGCCTGGCTCATTCGTCTCTCCTCTCTGTTCTGATGCAGATTGACTCAAGGGGAGAGGCGTCGCGAGTTCCAGCGTCCAAAATGGAAGCGCGCAGGCACACCTTTCCCAGGTGCTCTGATGCGCCCCCATCCACATTCCCTCAGCAGCAGGAGAGTGCAGGTAGAGCCCGCTCATCTTCGTCCCGGCGCGCGGACTCGCGAGGTACCAGAACAACGTAGCAGAACTTCGCAATGCGTTGCAATCAGGATTTGAATTCGTTCACTGCAAACTTGCCGAACACCGCTCGTGCCGACAGCACGGAGCATCGCAGCAATCTAGTGTCCCAGCCACACTTGAATCCCACCCGTGATCGAACGCCCCGGCATGGCCACGCCGTTGATCTGCTGGTAGCCCGTGTTGCTCAGATTGCCCAGCCGCACATACGGCCGCACTCGCCCCGAGCCCCGCGCCAGCGCCGCATCCCACACCGGATACGCGTTCGCATTCCACGGCGCAACGCCCGCCTGCTGATACATCTTCACCACTTCAACTGCATTGGTCGCCACAAGCCCATGGGGCAGCTCGGCTGTCCAGGTAGCGCGCAAATTCTGCGCCGGATAGTTAAGCGCGTACTCCGATTGCAGCCCGTTCAGCGCAGGCTGCGCGCCCGACAGTCCCGTCCACGCCGCGCGGATCGTCTGCGACTTCGCAGGCTTCCACGTCACCAGCGCTTCACTCCCCGCAAAGCGCGGCCCGCTCAGGTTCGCCGCCTGCCACTGCGCCGCCGGCGACGCGCGCAGATAGTCAATCGTGTCATGCTGCCGGTTGTAGAAACCCGTCACAGAAACCGTAAGCCGGCTCCCCGCAATCCAGTCCACGCCGCCCTCGCCCGACCACGCCGACTCCGCCTTCAGATTCGCATTCCCCACCGTCGTCGGGTCCGAGTAGTAAAGATCCGTGTACGTCGGAATCCTCAATCCATACCCGCCATTGGCGCGCAACTTCAGCGTCTTCGTCACCCGCACACTCGCCCCCAGGTGCGGCGCAAACGCCCCCTCCGGCCCACCGGAAAACATCTCCTCGCGCCCGCCCACTGACAGATTCCAGCGCGCCTTCGCCGGCCGCAGGTTCAGGTCCGCATACCCCGCGCCCCGGTTGCGCGCATGCAGCCCCAGGTTGTTGCTGCGGATACTGTCCCCGTCCCCCTCCAGGCCAAGCAGCAGTACCGACGTCGTTGCAAGCGGAACTGTATGGCTCAGCGAAGCCTGCCACGACCCGTCGATGTGATTGTTCTCGTACACCGCCGGATCGTCGCGCAGCAGCACAAACTCGTCCGTGTGGCGGCGATAACCAAACGCCGCGACTGTCCGCGCGCCCAGTTGCTGACGCGCCGCCGAGAACCATCCCTTGGTCCGCTCCCACGATTCGTACGGGCCGTAAAACTGGTTCGCGCCAAAGGCCCGGTCGCTCGCCGCAACCAGCACATCGGTGATCCCCAGCCGCGTCCCCACCCAGTTCTCGATCGACGAATCCTCATTGCGATAATCGCGATCCGCCGTAAAGCCCGTCGAATAATTGCGGGTCGCTGTCAGCCTGCCGCTCCAGCGCGCGCACGCCACGCCCGCCACCACCGACTCCTCATTGGCGCCAAAGCTGCCCTCACCCGCGCGCAGCCGCAGTGAAGTTGCGGCGGGCGCAGCCGTGATGAAGTCAACCACGCCGCTCAACGCATCCACGCCATGCAGCGTCGAGCCCGCCCCGTGCAGCACTTCAATTGAATCCATCGCGTCCAGCGGGACAGGCAGATCGAGATTGTGGTGCGAGGTCTGCGCGTCGTCCATGCGAAAGCCGTTGAGCAGCACCAGCGCCTGCTCAAACGTGCCGCCGCGCAGCACAATGTCCGCCTGCCCCCCCCCCGCTCCGCGCTGCTCCAGGAAAACCGATGAGTCCGCGCGCAGCAAATCCTGCTCGGAGGCGAGCCTGAGCGCCTGCCCCGCCGCCGGCAGCACCTCCACCGAAACCACCGACTCAGCCAGCGGCGTCGGAACTGCAGCCCCCAGCACCACCACCGTCTCCGTCGGCGAAGGAAGCGCCGCCCCCTGCGCGGTTATCGCCGCTTGAGCAAAGCCGCGACTTGCCGACATCACTTGAACCATCAACAACGCGATCCAAACCGCACGACAGGCCTTGATTCTCATAGCTTCGACCATCTTCAGTCCGGCGGCAGTCGCCAGGCAACGGCAATTTGGTATTGTATTAAATAGTTGAGGTATTCAATTAAAGGATGAATTCATGCGCATCGACGCGTTTCTTCACGAAAGCCCCATGTTTGCCGTTAATCGCGCCGCGCGCCGGTTTGAGTCCCTCACGACTCAGGTTCTCGCCGGCGACGATCTGAGCTTCCTTGAGGGCCTGGTCCTCGCCGCCATGTTCTTTGAAGCGCCGCGCCTGGTCAAGCCCTCGCAGCTCGCGGAGACATTTGCCACCACCCGCGGCAACATCAGCCACTGCGTCTCGTCGCTCGAATCCAAGGGGCTCCTGCAGAGAAAGATCGACCCCGACGACGCCCGCGCCTATCTGCTCACCCTCAAGCCGCAGGGCAAAAAATGCGCCATGCGCGTGATCGGCACGTTTGACAAGCTGCAGAAGATCTTCGAAGACGAAGTCGGCAAGACCGCTCTGCGCGAGGCGCTCAAAACCCTCCGCCAACTGGATGCACTGAGCGCGGGGAAATAAAGCCATCCCCATCCGCAAAGGCGCCGCGCTCTCAAATAGGAACCGCTTCGCAGCCGGTTAGAGAATGTACCGCGACAGGTCCTGATCCTTCACCACTGACGCCACCATCTGCTTCACATACTCGGCGCCAATCAGAAACGTCTTCTCCGGCCCCGACGCAGTCATGCGCTCCTCATACGGCAACGGCGTGGAGGACTCAGCCTTGATGGCCTCGTTCAGCGCCGCGGCAGCTTCCGCGTCCGGCGCGCGGCGCGCAACATCCGGCGCCAGGAAGCTCACATCCTCAAGAACCCGCTCCATGATCGTATGCAGCCGCCGCGCGCCAATATTCTCCGTCTGCTCATTCACCTTGAAAGCAAACTCCGCCATCTCGCGCAGCGCTTCCGGCGCAAACTCCAACCGCACACCCTCGGTCTCCAGCAACGCCGCGTATTGCTTGGTCAGCGACGCCTTCGGCTCCGTCAAAATCCGCAGAAAATCATCGACAGTCAGCGATTGCAACTCCACACGAATCGGAAACCGTCCCTGCAACTCGGGAATCAGATCGCTCGGCTTCGACACATGAAACGCGCCCGCGGCGATGAACAGAATGTGATCGGTGCGCACCATCCCGTAGCGCGTGTTCACCGTCGTGCCTTCCACGATCGGCAGAATGTCGCGCTGCACGCCCTCGCGCGAAACATCCGGCCCATGCCCGCCCTCGCGCCCGGCAATCTTGTCAATCTCATCGAGAAAAATAATCCCGCTGGACTCGACCTTTTCAACGGCTACGCGGTTCACCTGGTCCATATCGATCAGGCGGCCTTCCTCTTCCTGCACCAGGTAGTCGAACGCGTCGCCCACCTTCATCTTCCTCTTTTTCGAACCACCCCCGAACAGGTTCGGCAGCATGTCCTTGAGGTTCATCTCCATGTCTTCAAGGTTCTGGTTCGAGATGATGCCGAACTGCGGCGCCCCGCGCTCGCGCACGTCCAGCTCCACCTGCCGGTCGTCCAGCTTGCCTTCGCGGAACTGCGTGCGCAGCTTCTCCCGCGAGCGCTGGTAGCTGTCCGATCCAGGCAGCGTGAGCTGCCCCTCCTGCGCCGGTGGCGTTGGCGGCGGAGGCGGCAGCAGCACATCCAGCAGCCGCTCCTCGGCGTTCATCTCCGCCTTGTCTTCCACTTCCTCAAGCCGCTCCTCGCGCACCATGTCGATGGCGATCTCCACCAGGTCGCGAATCATCGACTCCACATCGCGGCCCACATAGCCCACCTCGGTAAACTTCGAGGCTTCGACCTTCAAAAATGGCGACCCGGTCAGCTTCGCCAGCCGTCGCGCAATCTCGGTCTTGCCCACGCCTGTCGGCCCAATCATGATGATGTTCTTGGGCATGATGTCGTCGGCGATATCCGGCGGCAGCTTCTGCCGCCTCTGCCGGTTGCGCAGCGCAATGGCCACCGCGCGCTTGGCGGCCTTCTGTCCAACCACGTGCTTGTCGAGCTCGGCCACAATCTCGCGCGGCGTCAGCTCGTCCAGCGAGAGTTCCTGTTCTTCAGCGGATGCGGGTAAGTAAATTGCCATGGGGATGTTCGTAACTCCAGTGATCAGGCGGTTCGGAAAGATGGGCGCAGTTCTTTGCGGACCACCAGCTTCAGGCCCGACCAGGTTTCATCAATGGCGCAAACCTTCACGTCGACAAAGGGTGTCTTCAGTGCGATCGCGCGAATCGCGTTGTCGCTCAAATCGGTTTCTACGCGAGAGGATTTCTTGGGCCACGCAGCCCATATCGTGCCATCGGGCTTCACGGCCGTTTGAAGCGCGGCAAAGCCCGCCGTAAATTGACGCAGCGACGTTGCAAAAAGCAACGCCACATCCAAATCTCTTGCTGCGCGCACCGTCGGAAGACCGCGCAGCTCCGCAGGCATTGCCGCCGGAGCGTTCTTCACCAGCACGCGATCTCCGTCTTTGATGCCCAGCTTCTTCACCAGTGGCGTCCCCGAGTATCCTGTCATCGCGCTGCCTGCGTTTGCATCGCCGGGAAAACTACTTCAGTTCCTCAAGCGTGATGCGGTCATTGGTATAAATGCAGATGTCCCCGGCAATCTTCATCGCTTTCTCGGCAATCTCGCGAGCACTCAGATCGGTGTTTTCCAGCAGCGCGCGCGCCGCGGCCGTCGCATAGCTGCCGCCCGAGCCAATCGCCGCCAGCGGCTCGTCCGGGTCTATCACGTCCCCCGAACCCGAAATCAGAAACGTCTGCCCCTTGTCGGCCACCAGCAGCAGAGCCTCCAGGTTGCGCAGCATCTTGTCCGTGCGCCAGTCCTTGGCCAGTTCCACAGCAGACCGGTTCAGGTTCCCTGCATACTGCTCCAGCTTCGTTTCAAAGCGTGAAAAAAGACTGAATGCGTCCGCCGTCGATCCCGCAAAGCCGGCCAGAATCTTGTCTTGATACAGCCGCCTGATCTTCTTCGCCGAGTGCTTCAGCACGTGATCGCCCAGCGTCACCTGCCCATCGGCGGCCATCACCACCTCGCCGTTGCGGCGCACGCAGATCACAGTCGTCGAGCGGATCCGATTCCGCGCCCGCAGACTCTTCCGGGAATCCTGTGCCCGATTGGAACTTTCGTCCGAAACCACTGAAAAACCTCCGGAAAGAGAGCCTCCGGCAAGGGGAGGAGCTCGTTGAAGACGCAGTCACGAGTATAGCGCAGCGGGAAACCGCTTCGCTGCCCGCACCGGTGCACGTTGCCGCAGTCGCCCTGCGATATCCTCTAGGTGGAACAACTGGGAAGTGTTCTCCCTGCCCATGCCCACGCACAATGCAAATCCCTGGGTGATCGGCGCTGGCCTTGTTGTGTTGGCCGCCTTGACCGCGCTCGTGCTGTGGCAGTGGCTGCGCAAGCACCCCTCGGCCGAAGAACTCGAGCGCGTGCGCCGCCAGTTCCTGGTTCAATCCGGACGCATTGTCGACGGCATGCTCCTCGACGTCTGCGAAGTCGATGCCGACGACGGCCGCACCCTCACCATGCTCCTCTTCAGCTACCGTATCGGCGGCGTGGACTACGAGTGCTCGCAGGACGTGACCGACATGCGCGAGGTCGTCGACACCACCCAGATCCGCGCCGGCTTCCCCTGCTCGGTCCGCTACCAGCCCGGCAACCCGCAGAACTCCATCGTCGTCGCCGAGCACTGGACAGGCCTGCGCATCGGCCTGCCCCAGCTCCCCGTCTACGACGACCCCGACCCCATCGACCTCAGCCACCTCCGCCCCGGCCGCGGCTGAGGCTATCTCCGCAAAAGGGGGCGCCCTGTCGGCTTGCGGTCATCCCCGCATAGCCAACCGCACCATCGGAACCCGCGGTCATCCCAACAGAACCAGAAAATTCTACTTCGCCCAGGCGGTCACCCACTGCAGGGTAAGGTTGCTCCACGGCGGCCAGAAGTAGAGAACGGAATTGATGCACAAGCAAGCCAGCAATACGAAAGACGCGATCACGTGAGAGCGGATCAGACGGCCGCGATAGAGGTCCCAGCCCAGCATCAACACGATGAGGAGAATGTTGCCGTAATAGACGGTGAGCAGGAACGTGAAGGGAGTATGTGCATCGGCTGGGTAGATATAGCCAAGGAAACGCGAGAACCCGGGGCTTGCGAGCGCTGCGCTCGACAGGATCATCATCCGCTTGTGGGCGGCGGGGTTCTTGCGCAGGCCAATGCCGATGGCCAGCAGAACCAGGAAGGAGCTGATGTCGAGTATCTGCACCGCCATAAATGGATCGGGCCCGACGCCATGCGCCTTGACGTACATCATGGTCGCGGTATAAAGCCCAACCGGCCCCATCACCCCCATCAGGCAGGCCCACGCGGCCAGAAACCAGCCGAGCCTGCGGTGCACGTCGACGCGGTTGCGCACCACCAGGAGTACCTGAGCAGTGATCAGAAACATCCAGATGGTGAACACGGTGGCGTGCAGATGCAGAAGCAAGGGTGGGTGCTGACCCAGGAAACGCTTGGCATCGAGCCCGAAGCCGAGAAGCATTCCTATCCAAAGAATGCCAAGCCAGACTACGGAGGGGATTCGATCTTCGCGTGGGTTCCAGCTTCCACAAACGTGCCACTTCCAACGTGCGACTCTCTCCACGGGTGACCTCTGTTTTGATTTCCAGTATGCCGGAGCGTCGCAGATGCTGAAGTGGATGTCAATCGAAATCGAGCGGCAGATTCACGCGGTTTTTCCCTCTGTCGTTCACCCGATATCACTCATCCGCCTCGTCATTGCTGGCTGCCCCATCTCCGGATAGCCGACATTACAGGAAGCGCCTGTTATCAAGATGAAAATGGGTTAGCCTGCGAATCCCGCTTCGTCATACCGGCATTCAGGCATCCATCGCATGTGGTCCCACCCATGTTCCTTCACGCTGCTCCA
>Ga0302278_10002921_pt1 | contig 19229 bp, 12 predicted proteins | sample III_Bog_N3_2_FD_194543 | JGI IMG/M metagenome (GOLD analysis project Ga0302278, IMG submission 194543) | Peat permafrost microbial communities from Stordalen Mire near Abisko, Sweden - III_Bog_N3_2 | ecosystem: Environmental > Terrestrial > Soil > Wetlands > Peat | place: Sweden: Abisko...
TCATCCGCGCAGGCTGAAAGTGTGCAGCCTCTTCTGATTACACAAAGTATCGATGAGAGCAAACTGGTCACTCTGGGTGGCAATACGCGGCCCGAAGCGAAGGCGAAATACGATCGCGGCCCGGTGGCCGATAACCTTTTGATGGAGCACATGCTGCTCCTTTTAAAGCGCTCGCCTGAGCAGGAACGCCAATTGGAGCAGCTCATTGAGGAACTGCACGACAAGTCCTCTCCCAACTTTCATCAATGGCTTAAAGCCAAGGAATTCGGAGACAGGTTTGGGGTTGCGAACCAAGACCGCGAGACGATCAAGAATTGGCTACAGTCGAAGGGTCTAAAGGTCAATGTGGATTATCCGAGTGGCGTGATCATTGACTTTTCCGGAACCGCTGGGCAGGTACGAGAAGCCTTCCACACGGAGATTCACCAGCTGGACGTGAAGGGCGAGAAGCACATCGCCAATATGAGCGATCCGCGGATACCGGCCGCTCTCGCCCCTGCGGTAAACGGCATAGTGTCATTGAACGACTTCAAGCCGCATACCATGTACAAGCCAAAGAAGCAGTACACCGATGGCAGCTGTTTGTTCGGGACCTGTTATCTGGTAGTTCCCGGGGATCTGGAGACGATCTACAACATTAACCCACTTTTCACGGCCGGCATTTCCGGACAAGGGCAAACCATTGTAGTGCTGGAGGACACAAACGTCTTCAGCACGGCGGATTGGACGTCGTTCCGGTCGGTGTTTGGCCTTTCGTCGTATACCGGCGGCTCATTCACGCAGGTCCATCCTGCGCCTCCGAGTGGCAGCAATAACTGCACGAATCCGGGCGCAAACGGTGATGATACGGAAGCAATCATTGATGCCGAATATGCCAGTGCCGCCGCGCCCAGCGCGGCCATCGTACTGGCTTCGTGCGCAGACACGGCCTCTTTCGGCGGGCAGATTGCGCTGCTGAACCTGCTCAACGAAACGAGTTCACCGCCCGCCATCGTGAGCATGAGTTATGGCGAGTGCGAAGCTGTAAGTGGCGCGGCGCTCAAGGCCTCATTCAACACAACCTTTCAGCAGGCGGTCACCGAAGGCGTGTCAGTTTTCGTTTCCTCGGGCGATGCCGATGCGTCGGGCTGCTCGAGAGGGCAAGCAGACGCCACGACTGGCATCGGAATCACAGGTTGGGGGGAAACAGCGTATAACGTGTCCGTCGGCGGTACTGACTTCGGTGATACTTTTGCCGGCACCAACAGCACGTACTGGAACGCCACGAATTCGGCCACGTACGAATCAGCCCTGTCTTACGTTCCGGAGATTCCCTGGAACGATTCCTGCGCCAGCGCCTTGCTTTCGCAATTCGAAGGCTTTAGTGAACCTTACGGATCGAGTGGTTTCTGCAACAGTGCCGGGGCTGGAGATTTTCTGGGGCCGGCTGGAGGCAGCGGCGGCCCGAGCGAGTGCGCGACAGGAACGCCAACGCAATCGGGTGTTGTGAGTGGATCTTGCGCCGGCTACCCGAAGCCGTCGTACCAGTCTCTGGTCGGAAACCCCAGCGACGGGGTGCGCGATACTCCCGACGTAGCGCTCTTTGCCGCGAACGGAGTTTGGGACCACTATTACCCATTTTGCTTTAGTGGGCCGGGAGGCGCTCCGTGCACCGAACCGCCAGATGAATGGCCGGGAGCGGGAGGCACATCGTTCTCCACGCCCATCATGGCTGGCATTCAAGCTCTGGTGAATCAGAAAGCCGGTGCGCGGCAGGGCCAACCCAATTATGTCTACTACAGCCTGGCGGCGACCGAGTACGGCGCCAGCGGCGATCCTGCTTGCAATTCAACCCTGGGAAAAACCGCCGGTAGTTCGTGCATTTTTTATGACGTGACGCAGGGCGACGAGGACACGAATTGCACGGGCACGCACAACTGTTACATTCCTTCGGGTACAGTTGGCGTGCTCTCCACCTCTAACAGTTCGTATCAACCGGCTTATGGCACGCAAACCGGGTGGGACTTCTCGACTGGAATCGGCAGCGTGAACGCCTACAATCTGGTGAACGCGTGGCCGCCATCGGGGCCGAATTTCTCACTGTCGGCTAATCCGAGTAGCCTTACTATCAATCAGGGCAGCAATGGGACGAGCACGATCACCGTTACCCCGGCTGGCGGCTTCAGTGGGAGCGTTACTCTTTCTGCCTCGGGCCTGCCGAGTGGCGTGACGGCGGCTTTCAATCCGAATCCGACAACCTCAACCAGTACCTTGACGTTAACGGCCAGTTCCACTGCAGCCACTGGGACGGTCACGGTAACCATCTCGGGTGTGTCCGGTAGTTTGACCAATACCACTACACTCAGCCTCACGGTGCAGGCTTCGGTGCAGAGCTTCACCCTCTCGGCATCGCCGAATACAGTTACCGTCGCAAAAGGCGGAGCCAGCGGGACGAGCACGATCACAATCACTCCGGTCAACGGGTTTTCCGGCAGTGTAACCCTGAGCACTTCCACCTTGCCCAAGGGCGTGACGGCTTCGTTCAGTCCGAATCCGGCAACTTCATCGAGTGTGCTGACGTTGACGGCGAGCAAGACGGCGAAGGCGGGCCCGGTGACGTTGACCATCACAGGAACCTCCGGCAGCCTGAGCGCAACCACCACGATTAAGCTGACGGTGGATGCTTTGGGTAGCTTCACGCTCAAGGCCTCGCCGGCGACACTAACGGTTGCGCAAGGAAGCAGCGGGAACAGCACAATCACCATCACTCCGACGGGCGGCTTCGATCAGGAGGTCACTCTCGCTGCGAGCGGGCTACCTGCCGGAGTAACGGCGACGTTCGGCACGAATCCGGCCACTTCCTCAAGCGTGGTGACGCTGGCGGTAAGCGGCTCGGCGGCTGCCGGGAAGTCAACGATCACCATCACCGGCACGTACGGAACGCTAATTAAGAAGACAACGATCAAGCTCACGGTCACAGCACCGTAAGCTCTGGAAGTGTCGGACTACTGCAAGGCATTCGAAAACCAATCTTGCAGTCTCAAGGGGGGGCCGAGCAATCGGCCCCTCGACTTTTTGCCCGCTCCTAAAGTCTTGATCAGATGGACTGTCCGCGAATCGGTGACGCGGACACTTCATCGCGCCGATGAGGCGGTGGTGGGTTATCCTTCTTTGCGAGGATCAACCGTGAACAGGACATTCTTGTCGATCGCGTTTGCGTCATTCTGCCTTCTTTCTTCTCACCGCAATCTCTTCGGCCAAACGTATAGCCCGGCCTTATATCAGGATCTACACTGGCGGCTGATTGGCCCGTTTCGCGGCGGTCGCACGGTGGCGATCTCGGGTGTTCCGGGACAACAGAATGTGTTCTACATGGCTCCGAACAATGGAGGAGTATGGAAGTCGACCGACTACGGGCGCACGTGGAATCCGATTTTTGATCCGCATCCTCTCGCAACCTTTCAGGACAACGACGATCAGAGCTCGAGCGCTGCGGTGAGTGCGCCGGAGGATGAATTGGCAAATGATGATCGGCGCTCTGGTTCGATTGGAGCGCTCGCGGTCGCGCCGTCGAATCCAGACACGATTTATGTGGGCAGCGGAGAAGGGCTGCGACGTCCCGACCTCTCCGTGGGAAACGGGATGTATAAGTCCACGGACGCGGGAGCCACATGGCGGCATCTTGGTTTGCGCGATGCGCAGCAGATTGCGTCGATCATTGTCGATCCCAAGGATGCGAACCGTTTGTTTGTAGCGGTGCAGGGACACCCCTATGGACCCAACTCCGAGCGTGGTGTTTACCGGTCGCTGGACGGGGGGCAGACTTTTCAAAAAGTTTTGTATAAGGACGAGAACGTCGGGGGCATGGACCTGCTCTTCGATCCACGTAATTCGCAGGTCATCTATGCGAGCCTGTGGGCATCGCGGCGTCCGCCGTGGACGACTGGGGGAGGGTACAACGGGCGGGGCAGCGGACTGTTTAAATCAACCGATGGCGGCGACAGTTGGCATCCGCTGACCAAGGGATTACCCGGCGAGGCGGAAGGGATTGGACGAATCGGGCCTGCGGTTTCGCCCAGCGATCCGGAGCGCATGTATGCATGGGTGAACGCTAAGAAGGGCAGCGGGATTTATCGCTCCGACGATGAGGGCGAGAGCTGGCAACAGGTGAATGATGAAGACCGCATCTACGGACGCGGCGACGACTTTGGGTGTGTGCGCGTCGATCCCAAGAATAAAGATGTGATCTACGTCGCGAACACATCGACTTATCGATCGACGGATGGGGGCAAGAACTTTACGGCGATCAAGGGGGCTCCGGGAGGCGACGACTATCACACGATCTGGATCAATCCGGAAAATCCCGAAATCATTGCGCTTGGGGTCGATCAGGGCGCGACGATTACCGTGAATGGCGGCAAGACCTGGAGCTCCTGGTACAACCAGCCGACGGCGCAGTTCTATCACGTGATTGCTGATGATCAGTTTCCTTATTGGGTCTACGGCGGGCAACAGGAGAGCGGTTCGATTGGGACGGCGAGCCGCAGCGATTTTGGAGAAATTACTTTTCGGGACTGGACTACGGTCGGGGTTGAGGAATATGGATACGTTGCGCCGGATCCGCTGCACCCAAATTTAATTTACGGCGGCAAGGTCACGGTGTTTGATCGCAATACGGGACAGACACGGGACGTGTCTCCGGTGGTACTGCGGACGGGGCAGTATCGCTTCAATCGGACTGCGCCGCTGATTTTCTCGGCGGCTGATCCGCACGTGCTGTATCTCGGATCGAATGTGTTGTTCTCGACGCGCGATGGAGGAAATAGCTGGCAGATTATCAGTCCCGATCTCACGCGTGAGGATCCGGGAGTTCCTGCGACTCTGGGGCCGTTTGTGGCGGATGATCCGGCGAAGGGAAAGCACCGCGGCGTGATCTACTCGCTGGCTCCGTCGCCGAAAGATGTGAATCTCATCTGGGCGGGAACGGATGATGGGGTCATTCAAGTAACCCACGACGGCGGCAAGAAGTGGGAGGACGTGACGCCTTCGGATCTGACTCCGTGGAGCAAGGTGGCGCAGATGGACGCATCGCACTTTGATACAGCGAGTGTTTATGCGGCGGTCAATCGTTTTCGGCTGGACGATCTGCATCCTTATATCTACCGCACGCACGATGGCGGCAAGACCTGGCAGAAAATAGTCAGCGGGCTGCCGGAGGACGAGCCGGTCAATACAGTGCGGGAGGATCCGAAACGCAAAGGGCTGCTCTTTGCGGGGACGGAGCGCACCGTGTATGCGTCTTGGGACGATGGCGATCATTGGCAGTCGCTACAGCAGAATCTTCCGCCAACGTCGATCCGCGATTTGGTGATTCATCAGGACGATATTGTCGTGGGAACGCATGGGAGGTCGTTCTGGATACTGGATGACATCACGCCGCTGCGGCAATTCAATCCTGAGATCGCGAACGCTCCCGCCCATTTGTTCGGGGCGGCGATGACGTATCGCGTGCGGCGTAACAACAACACGGATACGCCTTTGCCGCCGGAAGAGCCGGCGGGGCAGAATCCTCCGGATGGGGCGATGATTGATTACTGGATCGGCCCCAATATCATTCACGCTCCAGTTACTCTGGATGTGTTTGACGAAAAGAGCATTCACCTCATCCGTCATTTTTCGAGCCTCGACCAGCCCGCACCCGTAAATCCAAAAGAACTGAATGTTCCGATGTATTGGATACGCCGGTCGCGGACCTTGTCGGCTGAGCCGGGAATGCATCGCTTCGTCTGGGACCTGACCTATCCCGCGCCCGATGTCCTCGAACACGAATATCCCATCTCGGCGATATATCACGACACGCCGCGTTATCCGCTTGGCGCGACGGTCTCGCCCGGCGTCTATAAAGTGGTCTTAACCGCGGGACGCCAGTCCTATTCGCGGACCTTCGTCATCAGAATGGATCCGCGAGTCAAAGTTTCTTCCCTCAATCTGGATCGTCATTTCGATCTCGACCGCAAAATCGCGGACGCTCTTCATCGCGACTACGAAGCCTTGCAAGAGGTGCGTGGTGTGCGCGCGCAATTGAAAGCCCTGACGACTTCGCCCAATGCGATCAAGAAAGATGCGATACGAACAGTGGTTGGCGATGTTGATGCCAAAGCCGCGACCATCGCGGGCGGAGAAGGCGGGTACGGGGCGCGTTACTTGAGCACACCGGAGGGGCGCAGTCTTTCGCGGCTGAACAGCGGATTGGGCGCGGTTCTCAGCGCGCTCGATACCGCCGACGCCGCGCCGACGACACAACAGGCCGCGATGTTCGAAGAGCTAAAGCAAGCTCTCGAAGAGCAGCTGTCCGCCTGGGGGCAACTCAAATCGAAGGACATCCCCGCGCTGAATGAACGACTGAAAAAGGTGGGATTGCCCGCAATCGATCTGCAAGAACCGGTTACGAACGAAAAAGATGCGGCGCAGACAACCTCGCGGGACCGGGATCAGAACGAGGAATAGAGTCCAACCCACCAATCCCTCATTCGGTCCCATCTTCATTTCGGTGCCGGCTCTTCGCGTGCTGAGAGCGGGTGGAGGTAGAGGTGCTTCGACTTCACCAAGCCAATCGTGCTGCTCCTGGCATGGCAGCGCTCAGGATGACAGAGCAAAAATGGTTCGGGGTGGACCGGCGAGGCCGCCCGTCCCTCCGGCGCTCGCACTTCGAATTTACAGCGGAAAGTCGCGACGCACGAACTCCATAGCCTGCTCGCGCGCTGCGAGCCGTCCTTCCAGTTGGGCGTCTTCCACGGCGGAGAGAATTTCTTTGAAGCGCGGCCCTGGAGTATATCCAGCTTGGATCAAATCGCGGCCGGTTACGAGCGGCTTCGGACGAACTTCTTCGGGTGGCGTCGAGCGCTGTTGTTGCAGCATGTAGTCGTAGGAGTCCAGGTTGCCGTTGCTGGAGAGGCAGTCGATGCGGTGCAGTTCCAGGTGTTCATTGAAGGCGGGCAGGCGCAGGAATCTTTTTACGGTGGATTGCTTCATGCGGTGCACGTCGGCAAAGCGCATGTGATTGTCGACTAGCGCGAGAATCTGATCGGTCTCGTAATTGGAGAAGCGCAGGCGGCGCAGGATTTCGGCGGCCATCTTTACGCCAACTTCTACGTGTCCGTCAAAGCGGATGCGGTCGGGCGCGACGCGAAAAGTAGGCGGCTTGCCTACGTCATGGAGCAGTGCTCCCCAGGCCAGAGTTTTCGAGGTTCCGGCAGGAAGTTTGTCGAGCAAAAGAAGAGTGTGGACGAAGACATCGCCTTCGGGGTGGTATTGCGGGGGCTGTTCCACTCCTTTCATGGCGGCGATTTCGGGCAACACTTCCAAAAGCAGGCAGCTTTCGTCCAGCAGTTGAAAGGCCCGCTTCGCGTGGCCCTCAGTGAGCATCTTGGTAAGTTCTTCGCGGATGCGTTCGCAGGACACCTGATGAATTTTGGGCGCCAGTTTTTGGATGGCGGCCATGGTGGCTGGATCGATTTGATAATCGAAGCGAGCGGCGAAACGGACGGCGCGCAACATGCGCAGTTTGTCTTCGGTAAAGCGACGTTCGGGATCGCCGATGGCGCGGACGATTCCGGCTTTGAGGTCGTCGCGGCCTCCGACGAAATCAAGGACATTGTTGGTGGCGGGATCAAGCATCATGCCGTTGATGGTGAAATCGCGGCGCTGAACATCTTCGCGTGGATCTTGACTGAAACGGACTTCGTCGGGATGGCGTCCGTCGGAGTAGGCGACGTCGCAGCGGAAGGTGGCGACTTCGATGGCTTTTCCAATCGACCGGAGGGGGATTCCGCTATCTGGTAAACGCTCATCGGATGATAGGTCGGGCACCAGTACGACTCCAAATTGTTCGCCTACGGCATAGGTTTCGGGGAAGATCTGCATGACTTCGCGCGGAATCGCGTCGGTGGCGACGTCGTAGTCGGCCGGTTCGCGGTTGAGGAGCAGATCGCGGACGCAGCCTCCGGCGAAGTAGGCCTGATGACCTTGGTGGCGCAGGGTGAGCACGATTTCGGTGGCGTGTTGTTTAGCGTTGGACATGCGGGAACTCAGATGCGACCAGGTGTTGCAGCAATGGTGCCGTGCTTCTCCGAGCACAGAATGCAGATGGTCTAAACTGGAAAGCTAAGAGCAAAAAGCTGAGAGCCAACAGCCAACGACCAACAGCCCATTATGCCTGACGCGAACATCCTCGGGATCGAAAGCTCGTGTGACGAGACGGGGGCGGCGGTGGTGCACTCGGGGCTGACGATCCTGTCAAATGTGGTGGCTTCGCAGATTGCGACGCACCAGCCCTACGGGGGTGTCGTGCCTGAACTGGCGTCGAGGGAACATTTGCGGGCGATGGTTCCGGTGGTGCGGCAGGCATTGGCTGAAGCGGGGCAAACTTATCAGTCGGTGGACGCGATTGCGGTGACGCAGGGACCGGGATTGGCGGGCGCTTTGCTCGTCGGCATCAGCTTTACCAAGGCGCTGGCGTTCGCGCTCGGGAAACCGTTGATTGCGGTAAATCACCTGGAAGGGCACATTCACGCGGTCTTGCTGGAGCATCGGCGGAAAGGCGAAGATCTGGAATTTCCCGTGCTGGCGTTGGTTGCGTCGGGCGGCCATACGCATCTTTACCTGGCGAAGCTGGAAGAAAATCTTTGGAGCTATCGGAACATTGGGCACACCCGCGATGATGCGGCGGGAGAGGCGTTCGATAAAGTGGCGAAATTGCTGGGGCTGGGATATCCGGGAGGTCCGATGATCGACCGGTTGGCGCCGCACGGCGATCCCATAGCGGTGAAGTTTCAGATGGCGCAGATGAAGCATGCGGACCGGCGGGATTCGAAGGTTGGCGCGCCAGAGCCGCTTGCGAAGGAGGGCCTGGGAGATCGGCAGTTTGATTTTTCCTATAGCGGGCTTAAGACGGCGGTGTTGCGCCATGTGGAGACGCACAAGTTGAAGTCTGCGATTGAAGCTCGGCGAGAGGTTCTCGCGGCTATAGCCAAGCCGACGGTGGAAGATGTTTTGCGGCTTTGCGATCGCCAAACCCTCAACTTAGTAGCCTCTTTTCAGCGAACGATGGTGCAGGATCTAGTGACGAAAACGCTGGCGGCAGCGCAAGAATATGACGTTCGGACAATTTTTGTAAGCGGCGGTGTGGCGGCGAACCGTGAATTGCGGAGCACGTTTGAGCGCGAGGCTGGGATGCAAGGGCTTCCGGTATTCTTTCCGTCGCGATCGCTTTCGACGGATAATGCGGCGATGATTGCGGCGGCGGCGTTCCCCAAGTTTCTGCGAGGGGAGTTTGTGGGGATGGATTTTTCTGCGGAAGCCGGCATGCGCCTGCGCTGAAGGCCGGCTCTTGAAAGAGCGATCACCGCCGAGGGAGCGCGGGTTCACGAAGGAAAAGCGCATGAGGTCGTACGCCCACTTTCCGGCAAGCAGACGGCAGTCGTCATTACCCCCTGTCATGGTTTATCGAAATCGTTACATTTCCCAGCTACAATAGTCGCGTGAAACCAACGATCTTTGTCGTAGAAGACGATCCGGATATTTCCCGGCTTGTCCGCCATCATCTGGAAGCGGCGAGCTTCAACGTGCGGCTGTATTCGACCGGCAATCTGGTAACGGTGGACGCCGAGCGGCAACGGCCAGCGCTGTTTTTGCTGGATATCATGGTGCCGGGAAAAGACGGGCTGGAGTTGTGCCGGCAGATCCGGCAGTCGGTGTCGCTGGCGCCGGTGCCGGTAATTTTTCTCACGGCGAAAAGCAGCGAGGCCGACCGCGTACTGGGGCTGGAGTTGGGTGCCGACGATTACATTCCCAAGCCTTTTAGTCCGCGAGAACTGGTGGCGCGGGTTAAGGCGGTGTTGCGCCGGTTCGAGCGTCCGCTGCCGCCGTTGCCGACGAAGATCGACGAAGTGCACATCGATCCGGGTGCGATGACGTTGACGGTTCGCGGGAAACAGGTGCCAACTACGGCGACGGAGTTCCGCTTGCTGGACTACTTCATGCGTCATGCGGGGCGAGTATTTACGCGCGATCAGTTGCTCGACTCGGTGTGGCGCGACACCGCTTATGTTACGCCGCGGTCGGTGGATGTTTATGTGCGGCGGATTCGGGAGAAGATTGAGCCCGATCCGGAAAATCCGCGTTACCTGAAAACGGTAAGGGGGGCGGGCTACCGTTTCGAGGTTGCGCGTTGAGAAGTCGAATTTTCGTTAAGTTGATGTTTGTATTCCTCCTGGTGATCGGGGTGACTGCGATCACGCTGCAGTGGACGGTGCACAAAGTCTGGGAAAGCACTCTGCGCGAGCAAATCGAGCGCAACCTAAAACAAAAAACAGTGATGTTTGCGCATCGGGTCGAGGCGGGAGGATCCAAGCCTCTGGCAGACATTGCCGCGCAGGAGGGGCAGGCTGCGGGAGCGCGAGCGACGGTGATCGATCCGACGGGCAAGATTCTGGCCGACTCGGAAGGGGATCCGGCAACGCTGGAGAACAGCGCGCGCCGGCCGGAATTCATAAAGGCACTGGCGGGCGAAGTGGGCGTGGACGAGCGCACCAGCCAAAGCCTGGGCATACCTTTCATTTATGTGGCGGCTCCGGTGGCAGGAGGTGCGGTGCGCCTGGCATATCCCTTGCCCGAGATCGAAATCACAGATCGTCCGTTGGGCGTGGCGCTGTTTTGGGGATCGTTGAGCGCATTCTTATTCGCGATGGTGGTGGCGGCGATTGCGTCGCACTATGTCGGACGGCGTTTGCAGCGGATCGTAAATTTTGCCGAACGGGTTGCGGCCGGGGATTTGACGGCGCGAATCGCATCGACTTCGACCGACGAGATTGGGAAGGTGGCGGCGGCGCTCGATAAAACGACACGGCGCGTTGAGGAAAGCTATGCTCGCGTGCAGACCAGCCAGCGCGAATTGGAAACACTGCTAAACAGCATGCAGGATGCGGTGGTGGCGGTGGATATTGATGGGCGAATCCAATGGGCGAATCGAAGCATGGATCGAGTCTTGCAGAGGGCACCGCGATTGAATTCGCCGTTGATTGATAGCGTGCGTGATCCCGATTTTCTGGCTGCGATTCAGGAAGCGGCGCGGGATCAGGTGGTAACTTCGGCGCGCTCGAACACGATTGTTTCGGGACGTACGTTCGATGTGACGGCGGCGCCAATGCCTGGAGGCGGGTCCGTGGCTGTACTGCGTGATTTGACGGAGACGGAGCGGATGGAGAAGAGCCGGCGCGATTTCATCGCGAATGTTTCGCATGAATTGCGGACGCCCCTCACTTCGATTCAGGGATATACCGAGACGCTGCTGGATAGTCCGATTGAAGACAACCATGTGCGCGAATTTCTGGAGATCATACGAAAAAATGGAGCGCGCATGTCAAGGCTGACTGAAGATCTGCTGACGCTGGCGCGAGTGGAGTCGGGGGAGCAGCGGTTTGGCATCCAGCAAGTCAGCGTCGAGGAGTTGCTGCAGGATGCCTGGGAGAGTTTTCGGGAGGTGGCGCGTCCGTATGGAGTGGAGTTGTTGATCGAGAACTCGGTTCCGGCGAGCCAGGTGAATGCCGATCGGGAGGCGATTCACCAGATTTTTTCGAACCTGATCGAGAATGCTTTGAAATACGCGGCCTCGGGAAAGAAAATCATTCTCGGAGCGCGGGCGGCGGCGAGCGGAATTGAATTCTATGTGCAGGACTTTGGGCCGGGGATTTCGTCCGAGCATCTGCCGCGTCTTTTTGAGCGTTTCTATCGCGTGGACAAAGCGCGGTCGCGGGAGTCCGGGGGAACTGGATTGGGCCTAGCCATAGCAAAGCACATTGTTCTGGCGCATGGGGGCGCGATTCGGGCGGAGAGCGACCTGAATCACGGATCGACGTTTTTGTTCATATTGCCCGTTCCAGCGCTGGAACCCGCGTAAGGGTCGACTCTCAATGGCGCGCGAATTCATTGACTCTTAACCTGTTTTCTGGCAGGCGGTATTATGCTTTTATAGGGGATGTGTGTCAGACTCCCAACCCGGAGAGTTTGCTTCGGGAGAGGCGGTACTCGACGTAGGTTTGCCTATGAGCACAGCCAGTATAAAGACTCCATTGCCGGAACCATCGCACACAGTCCTGGTGCAACGCACGGTGGAAGCGTGCGAACTGGCGCGCGAGGCAGCAGCGATCGCGGCCGAAGGGATTGCCACGGGGTCGATGTCGCGACTGAACGCGATTCGGCAATGCGAAAAAGAGCTGGATGCGATCGACCTGGAAGTGGACTCGGGGGTGACAACGACAATAACCCGCGTTCCTGAAGCCGAAACCAGGCAGCTTCTGGCCTGCATGAAGGTCATGATCGGATTGGAGCGCATTGGCGATCTTCTGCTGAGTTTCGCTACCAGCGCGCAGGCGGCCGGGGCGCGGCTTGATTCGCAAGATGCGCGGGATTTGACGCAGATGGCGACCGTCCTGGAAAAGATGCTGGCGGACGTCGGACTATCGTTTTCCCAGAAGGACGTGAGGAAAGCGATCGACGTGCTGCGGGCCGACGCGGAGATGGATCGGCTGCGAAATATTATTTTTCTACGGCATATTGAGAATCCCGAGAACGTGGCGCACCACTCGAGCCTGCAGGTCATTTTCATGACGCAGTCGCTGGAACGGGCAGGCGACCACGCTAAGAACCTGGCGGAAGAAGTTTGCCATTTCGTCAGTGGGCGCAGCATACGGCACTTGCTGATGGCGTACGACAAACCGAAAGAGCAGATGTTTATCGAGTGGCTGCGGCACAAGGACGAAAAGCCGTAGCAGGACTGGCGCTGTTCGATAGGGCCGGTGTGGCCGAATCTTCTGGTTAACTTTTCTAGATTCCTGCAATTCCCAGTTTCCCTTCAGACACTTAGGCGGTTGCTGAATCCTTTTTGCGGAAGTTGAGTTCTTCTCTAACAGGAGAGCTCTTTGGCTGCTTTCGTAACCGTTTCTCAACTGCAAAAAGGCTGGTCCAAACGGGCGTTGCTGGTGGACGTGCGTTCCGTCTCCGAATTTGCGGCGGGACATATCGCGGGCGCGGTCAACATTCCGATGGTCCGGCGCGGATCGACCACTTTAAGATTGAAATTGAATCGCCGGTGGAACTCAGCGAAAAGCACATACGAGGAGTCGAGGAATCGGTGCATCATTGCCTGATTCACAACACACTCTTGAATGCACCGCAAATCAACGTCGAGGTTAGGCAACCGGCGCCCGTCGGAATTTGATGGCGTAAGGTATCGTCTCGCGTAGTAAGAGATGGGGTGAGCATGGCTGCGCGAACCGAAAAATCGGCGGCAATCTCGATTCCAACTTAGCTGTGCCTCTGGCGCTTGACAGCTACGGGCTCCCCGGCGAGACTCGGGTTAGCCCTATCCATGTACGGATCCACACAACCCGAGGACACGGGAAGCGCCGAAGAGATCGCTCCTGTTGATGGAAGACCCGTCGCGGCAGGGTTCGAGCGCACAAACGGAAACCAGACGCTCGCAGAGACGGAACTGGACGCGGCGTTGCAGTTGTTGGTGGAGCGCGCGCAGTACATTACGGGGGCGACTGGAAGCGCGCTTGCGGTCCCGCAGGGCGACGAGATGGTGTGCCGGGCCAGCGCGGGTTCTTCGGCTCCGGCGGTGGGAGCGCGGCTGCAGGTTCGTTCGGGACTGACGGGCGAGAGCATTGCGCGTCGCCAGTTGCTGCGCTGTGATAATGCGGAGTCCGATCCGAGGGTAAACCTGGAGGCTTGCCGGGCACTGGGCATCGCGTCGATTGTCGTTTTGCCGTTGCTGCGGCGGGATGGGCAGGTGCGCGGGCTGTTTGAGCTGTTTTCGGATCATCCCTATGCGTTTGAAGAGCGCGATTTGATTGCGCTGGAACGGATGGCGGATCTGACTTTAACGGCGCTGGACTTAGCCGAGCAGCGCGAAAATCGTGGAGGCTCGGCGACCGCGACGCGAGGGACGGAGACTCCCACGATCGTTTCGGGTGCGGTCATTAATGGGCCGAACAATGCCGGTATGAAAGATGCCGGTACGAACAATGCCGGTACGAACAGTGCGGGTACGATCAGTGCCGGTACGAACAGTGCCGGAGCAGACGTCGTACAGGCGGCGAATCCGGTTCAGATTCTGCCGGCTGTTGAACGGGAAACTGTTGCTTCTGTTGTCCCGCATCCCGTGACGGCGGACCCGAGAATCGCTGAGCTGGGAGCAGCTAAGCTGGCAACTACCAGCCTCGAGGCCGTTCCGGCTTTGGTGGCGAATGGTGAGGCTCCGGGTGCCGTAGATGGGATTCCGGCGGCGATGCTCCGCGTACAAAAGTGCGAGGCTTGCGGGTTTCCAGTGTCGGAGGGGCGGTCGCTATGTTTGGACTGCGAGAAGAAAGAGATTTCGAAGAAGGATGCCGAGAAAAAACAGCGAGCCGCGGAGCCGGCGCCGATTCCTCCGCCAGTTGTCGTACTAGAAAACCAGGAGGAGGGGCGGTCCGCCGATGTGCCAGTCGAAGCCACCGCAACGGCCCTGCCAGAGGGTTCTGCAGTTTCGAGTTCCGCGGAATTTGTGCCGGCGTTCCTGGCGAACGCGGAACCGGTACAGGAGACATGGCTTTCGAATCATGTAAATCTGTTGGCCATCGTTGTGCTGATTTTGGGGATCCTGGTTGCGGTTGTGGTCTTTCGCTAACGCTGGTGATAGACGCCGCTGGATAACTATTTATGCACTGCCGAGTGTCGGTTGCCTTGACAAAATGGCGTTACAACCCATAATCTGCGCTTGATCCTGTCCCCACACAAAGGTGCCTAAGCATGAAAAATGTGTATGAAGTTCTACGGCAGAAGGAACTGGAACTGACCAGGCTGGAAAAGGAAGTTGAAGCCTTGCGCGTTGCCGCTCCGCTGCTTTCGGATGAAAAAGAATCACTTGCCGAGGCGCCCAAGCCAAGTTTGACTGCGACGCCGTCGCCCCAGCCGGTCCGGATTCCTCCGGTAGTCGCCGCGCAAGGTGGGGGTGCTCCGGCGCGGGTAGCGGGTTGGGAAGACGCCGCAAAGCGCTGGCCGTAACGGCTGGTGGAATTGCCGGATTGCGACATTCGTCCCGGCTGCGAAGCCGGTTAGTTTGATTGGCGAAAAATTAAATAGCCCAAGATGAAGACTTCATCTTGGGCTATTTGTTTTGCTAACGGTCTGGAACGCGCTTTGAAGTTTTCAGTCCAGCGTCGTGAAGGCTAGGGCCAAGAGTGTTTTCTGCTCCACTTCGTGAGCTTTAGCGGATCCGGTAGCCGGGCTGGCGCTGCCGGAGCGCTTCACGGAATGAACGGGGCGATGGTTGGCGATACGCTTCAAGCGCGGCAGCATAAAAGAAAGTCCGCCCATATTAGACGGCTCCTCCTGCACCCAAACGATGTCGCGAGCGGTTGCGTGACGCTCCAATTCGGCCGAAAGTTCTGCTTCGGGGAAGGGATACATCTGATCGAGAAAGACAATGGCAGTATTCGTATCTTTGCGCTTCTCGCGCTCGGCGCGAAGTTCATGCCCGATCTTTCCGGTGCAGATCAGAATGCGTTTGGCGTCCTGTGCTTCGGTGTCGGGGATCACCGGCAGGAAACGCTGGTGGGTGAGGTCGTCGAGTGGAGAAAGTGCGTCGGGATGGCGCAACATGCTCTTCGGAGTGAAGACGATGAGAGGCTTTCTCCAGTGGCGCAGAGCCTGGCGACGCAGCAGGTGGAAATATTGCGCGGCGTTCGAGGGCTGGCAGATTTGGATATTGTCGCGAGCGGCGAGTTGCAGGAAGCGCTCGACTCGAGCACTGGAATGTTCCGGACCCTGGCCCTCATAGCCATGCGGCAATAAAAGGACGAGGCCGGAGAGCAGGTTCCATTTGTCTTCTCCGGCACAGACGAATTGATCGATGACGGCTTGGGCAACGTTAGCGAAGTCGCCAAACTGGGCCTCCCACAAGACAAGAGCCTCTGGATAATCGCGGCTGTATCCGTATTCAAAGCCCATCACGCCGGCTTCGGAGAGGGTTGAATTGTAGATATCGCAGGCGGCCTGGCCGGGAGCGATGTGGCGCAGGGGAACATATTCCGTTTCATCCTGAACATCGATAAGAACCGAATGGCGTTGATTGAAGGTTGCGCGGCGCGAGTCCTGGCCGCTGAGGCGGACGGGAATTCCTTGTTTGACCAGGCTGGCAAAAGCTAGAGCTTCGGCCATGCCGTAGTCGAGTGGCTTCTTGCCGGTGCCCATCTCCTGGCGCTGCTCGAGGAGTTTCCTTACCTTGACATGGATGTGGAATCCCTCCGGGTAAGTAGTCAGGCGCTCGGTCAGCACCGCCAACTCTTCGCGCGCCACTCCGGTGGGCTGCTCGTAGTCGGGATTGTAGCGGCCTCCGAAATAGGTGTCCCAATAGCTGGGAAGGTCACGCATGAGCGGCTTCTTGGTGAACTGCGTGGCGGCCTTCTGCGCGGCTTCGAATTCGGCCTTGACGGCGGTCGCCTGCTCCGCAATATTTTCGACGCCAATCTGTTTAGCGTAGATCTGGTACAGGGGCGGATGCTCTTTGATTGCCTTATACATCAAGGGTTGCGTGACGGTGGGATCGTCCACCTCGCTGTGACCGTGACGGCGATAGCCGACGAGATCGACTACCACGTCGTTGGCGAACTTGTAACGGTATTCCGCGGCGATGCGAGCAATGCGCATGACGGCATCCACGTCTTCGCCGTTGACGTGAAAGATTGGGATGGCCTGGCGACGGGCGAGTTGCGCCGAGAAGCGAGAGGAGTGCTCTTCTCGAGCGTTGGTGGTGAATCCGATGAGGTTGTTGACGATGACGTGGATGGTGCCGCCCACCGTAAAACCTGCGAGGTCGGCATAGTTGAGGGTTTCAGCGGTGATGCCTTGCCCGGCGAAAGCGGCATCGCCGTGGACTAAAAGCGGAAGGTATTTTGCTTCTCCGCCTTTTCCGGCGCGGTCTTGTTTGGCACGGGTGCGTCCGACGGTGACGGGATCGACGGCTTCAAGATGGCTGGGATTCGAGGCCAGGTGAATATGAATTTTGTTGCCGCTCGCGGTGACGTACTCTCCGGTAGCGCCCATGTGGTACTTCACGTCTCCAGAGCCTAGAACGCTGCGTGGATCGACGTCCTCGAATTCGGCGAACACCTGTTCGGGCGGACGTTTGGCGACATGAATGACGACGTTGAGGCGTCCGCGATGGCTCATGCCCATGACGAGTTCGATGGTGCCGTGTTCTCCGGCAACGTCAAGCACTTGATCGACAGCAGTCAGCAGAGATGTGTTGCCTTCCAGCGAAAATCGCTTGTTGCCGAGATAGCGCTGCTGCAAAGTCTGCTCGAAGAGGTCGGCGCGCATGAGGAGATCGAGGGCGCGTTTCTGGTCGACGGCGGGTGGTTCGGCCTCGATGTGTTCCTGAATCCAGCGGCGACGCTCTGGGTCGGCGATGTGCGTGAACTCGACGCCAACGCTGCCACAATAAATACGGCGGGCTTCACGAGCCCATGCGTTATCGATCTGTAGGTCAGGGTGGGGTTGCGGGGGAAGAAGTCCGAGCGGATTGAGTTCGGCTTCGAGATATCCAAATTGACGGAAGAGCCCAAAGACACGTTCGCGTTCGTAAATATTGTTTTCTTGGTCAGCGACTGCGGGCGGTACGGTGCTGCGAGGCTTGGTGGTTGAAGTTGCCATAAAAGTCTTCTATAGGATAACGGATGAATCGGGTTGTGTGTCCGATTCATGGCGAAGAAAAGCGGTACGGTGGACCATGCCGAATCTGTGGCGGGAGGCTGTGTCAGCGGTCACTGCGAAGGTTATTCGGGGCGATTATTGTGAGGACGATGGTTTTCGAACCTGAAAGGCGAGGAGGATTGGTATGACGATGCGACCCGATGCGGCGAAGCCCGGAACGCCGGTGATTTTGGGGATTCCCTTTGATGCGAATTCTTCGTGGTTGCGCGGTCCGGCGGGCGCGCCTCCGATTATACGAGTCGCGTTCAATTCGAATTCGGCGAATTCGTGGACTGAAACTGGCGTTGACCTGAGTGCGGCAGGGGCTTACTGCGATGCGGGGGATTTGAAATTTGATTTTGAAGAGCCGTTCGTGGCAGTCGAAAAGAGAGTTGGCGAGCTGCTGGATAAGGGGTTGCGTCCAGTCTGCCTGGGCGGCGATCATTCGATTACGCTGGCGATTGTACGAGCGTTCGGCAAGCGGGTTCCGGGGTTGACGATTCTGCACTTCGATGCGCATCCGGATCTTTACGACGAGTTGGAAGGGAACCGGCTGTCGCATGCGTGTCCGTTTGCACGGATTATGGAGGAAGGGGCGGCGAAAAGGCTGATCCAGATTGGGATTCGGACGGCCAATGGACACCAATGCGAGCAGGCGAAGAAATTTGGCGTGGAAATGATTGAAATGCGGAATTTGCCGGCCTTGGATCGCATGAAGGTGGAAGGGCCGGTTTATATTTCTTTCGACATGGATGTGCTGGATCCCGCGTTTGCGCCGGGAATTTCGCATCGCGAGCCGGGGGGGATGTCGACGCGGGAGGCGCTGGCGCACCTTCAGGCGATCACAGGAAGAATAGCGGGGGCGGACATTATGGAATTCAATCCGACGCAAGATACGACGCAGATTACGGCGACGGTCGCGGCCAAATTACTGAAGGAGACGTTGGGGAAGATGATTTTGAGCTAGGATAAAGCGGCGAAGCGCTTCGCTTCGGTCGAGATGACAAATTCCTGTTAGAGGGGTCGAAGATGGGGAACGGAATTGTCGATGTGCCCAGCCGGTACTCGGTGCCGGAGACGTTGGCGCGGCTGCAGACGATTCTCAAGGAAAAAGGGATGACGGTGTTCGCACTGGTCGACCACAGTGGCGAGGCGGAGAAGGCTGGGCTCACGATGCGTCCGACGCAACTGCTGATTTTTGGCAGCCCGAAAGGCGGGACGCCGTTGATGGTGGCGGCTCCCAGGCTGGCGATTGATCTTCCGTTGAAGGCATTGGCATGGCAGGACGAAGCGGGGCAGGTTTGGTTGTCGTACAATTCGCCGGAATATTTGCAGCAGCGGCATGGATTCCCGGCGGAGCTGATGAAAAATATCGCTGGAATCGCGGGCTTGGTACAGAGGGCTGTGGAATAATGCACGGTCGACGAGTGCGAGGGGAAATCCATGGCCGAAGCGAATGA
>Ga0302278_10002924_pt1 | contig 19221 bp, 11 predicted proteins | sample III_Bog_N3_2_FD_194543 | JGI IMG/M metagenome (GOLD analysis project Ga0302278, IMG submission 194543) | Peat permafrost microbial communities from Stordalen Mire near Abisko, Sweden - III_Bog_N3_2 | ecosystem: Environmental > Terrestrial > Soil > Wetlands > Peat | place: Sweden: Abisko...
ATCTTCTCAAAAGCCTCAATAAACTCCGGCCGGCAATCCGGGTAGCCCGAGTAATCCAGCGCATTCACGCCGATAAAGATATCGCTCGCCCCAAGCACCTCCGCCCAAGCCAGCGCGAACGACAGAAAAATCGTATTCCGCGCCGGAACGTAGGTAATCGGAATCCCGTGCCCCATTTCGTCCGCCGTACGTCCCTTGGGAACAGCGATCTCGCTGGTCAGCGCCGACCCTCCAAACACGCGCAGGTCGATCACCGCGGTCTTATGCCCCGCCGCGCCAATCGACGCAGCAACCCGCCTCGCGGCTTCCAGCTCATAAATGTGCCGCTGCCCATAAGAGAACGACAGCGCATAAACCTCGTACCCCTGCCCGCGAGCAATAGCCAGCACGGTAGCCGAATCCAGGCCCCCGCTCAACAAAACCACCGCTTTCTTCTTTTCTGTCGCCATGGTCTAGCCCGCCTGCTTTTCAATCGTCAAGGAATCCGCCCAGTCACAGAATATTGCCAATCCTCCATCCAGGTTTTGGGGACTGCATCTGATTCTGAAGGTCGTCGGAGTGGTGGAGATGTGCAACCAATCGTTTTCGGATAGGGATCTACTCAACTGTTCAAACTCACAGTCCTCAAGATCGGTGCCCTCAATCGTAATATCGACTGACCAACCCGGATTATCGAGCGTCTCAATGCTGATACCGTACCCATGCTCCCAATCGCCATCGCATTGGCTCACAAACCATGCTTGTAATCGTTCAAATCCCGTCATCCACCCGCCCCAATCGAAGGGAAAAATTACGCTACTTCAAATCCCCGCCCTTCCCAATATCCATCCCCGCCGGCACCGGATTCCCCTCATCAATCGAATCCGAGATGCACTTGTCCAGCACGCCCTTGGCATCAAGGATGAACTCAATCGCATCGCGCCCCGCTCCATCGCCCCCGCGATGCGGCGTCACATAATGCGCCTCAACCTTCACCCGTTCCCGCGCGTTGGCCACGGCCACTGCAAACCCGCAAGCGCGCATCACCGGCAAATCCACTACGTCATCGCCGACGTACGCAATCTCATCCAGCGTCACGCCCGCTTTCTCCATGATTTCGCGGACGGCTTTCATCTTGTAGGCCTGTCCCTGGTAAACAAACTCCATCTTCAGGTCGCGCGAGCGCAAAGCCACGCTGTCACTGATCCGCTTGGTGATGACGCCGCACTTCAAACCGCCCAGCCGCGCCAGCGTGATACCCGCTCCATCGTGCGCACTGTAGCCTTTGAACTCCACCATCTTGGTCGCCGGCGTTCCATCGGTCGTGGAAACAGGCAGAAACCAAATGGTCCCATCGGTCAATACGCCATCCACGTCGAACAGAATTATCTTGATGCGCCGCGCGCGATCCTGCGCTGTCAGTGTCATTCCTCGATTCTAACAATCGAGTCCGTCCCTCTTTCCGCACCCAACGACTCACACACAAACCGTAGCGCCGATCTCCTGATCGGCTGTAGTGCGGGCGTCCCCGCCCGCACTCTTCAGAACCGGCCAGATTCCTCCTTGTTGGGAAAGAAGAGACAATAGATGAATGGATAAGATCGAACCCAAACCGCCCCGGCTGGAAACCGGAGACTATTACCTCGAAGGCGAGTTGATGGTCTTCACGGCTGCCTATCACCTCAAGCGCGGCTCCTGCTGCGAATCCGGTTGCCGTCATTGCCCCTATGGCTTCCGGGGCCAGGACGTGCACGATTCCGAGTGCAATTACACAGCAAAGAAAATCAAAATAAACAACACAGAATCAATGCGTTAGATCGATATATGTTGCAAAATCAACGCGTTTTCAAAAAATGTGGCTAATTCTCTGCAACCCAAATGCTCGATTAGTTCAATTCTCAGCAACCAAAACATCTCAGCGGGTTGCCCCGTAGGTTCATGTCTCGAAGAATCGCAACCCTCCGAGCGGCCCTTTGCCTCGGTTTGCAACCTTCCAGGCAACCGTTTACCCTATGTAGCGCACCCCTCCGAGCCTACCTTTGAGGCGCTACTGCGCCCCCGTCGGAGCCGGGTTAGCCGCCGGGGCCGAAGTCACTGTCGGAACCACAGGCGCCGCGGCATCCTTCACCAGCACCGCAAATCGAGGAAACGCAAAACTCCCGTTCGCGTCGTCAATCACATTCAACTGGCAGAGATACGGCCCCGGCTTCAATCCCGCCAGCGGCACATCCAGCTCAATCGCAACCGCATCGCGCCCCTCCACGTTGATCGCCTTGGCCTGCACAATCGGTGTTTCATAAACCTTCGTCGATCCCTGAATTAACTCCAGGCTGCTCAACAAGTTAATTCCAGGTTTGGTCCCCTTCGCCGCGCCTTCCGCGACCTTTTCCCGCGCCGGTCCGTAAATCTCATAAAGCAAATACAGGTGCTGATCCTGCCGGAAAACGTGGCTGATATTGGGCACATATTCCTGCCCATTGCGCACCAGCGGGTCTTGCTTTTTCGTTGCCTGCCGCATGGAGGACAGCACAATCGAACTCAGCTTGAGCGGAGACTTCTTCATATCCGGCAACGTAATCTCCGCCACAAACGATCCCATCCGCCCCGTCTGATTCTCCCTAACCACAAACTTCACCTGGTACTTCCCCGGCGGCAGATCAAAACTAGTTGTGTACTGAATATTTTTTTGCCGCGCCCCCAAACCACTGTCAAGATTCAACTTAACTGTCTCGCGCGCATGCCCGATAGGCCGCTTGAATTCGTCGATCACTGTCCCAATGATGTCCAGCGTGGCCTTGTCCTTGTCGCCGCCCTTCACAAATGGAATCTGCGAGCCCGGCACAATCAGCGACACCGGCACAAAGAACCGATTTTCATCCAGCCGGAAGTACATCGCATCCATGTAAACAGCCATATCCGTTGCCGGCAAATCGCTTGCCAATTGCTCATCAAGCTCTCGCTCGCGATCTTCATTTCCTGAGTGTTTAAAGTCCGCGGGCGCATAGTATCCGGGCCGGTATTCCAGCTTCATGCCGGGCCGATTCAACTTGATGGTCAGCTTGCGATAACGCCCGTCGCGCGCGGGATTCGTGCTGTGAAAACCAATTGCATAATATGCGGATGTGTCCCGCTCAACCTGCGCAAAGGCCGGCGCAAAATCATTGGAGTCGAAAAATGCCTTGCCGCCCGTGTCCACGCTGAGCGTCGACATAACCTCCTGCGAGGCAAAGTTGGCCTGCATGTTGTTAGTCAGCGCTGCGCCGTTGTAAGCCGCCGAGCCCCGCAAGCTACCGGTCGACGCATCGCCCAGCGGCGACACCGCCTGCAGGCCGCGCGTGTCCACGCTGTAGATAGCCAGATTCGCCCGCACCGCTGAGTTGATGGCCGCGCGCAAGGACGCTTGGTTCTCAATGCCGTCACGGGTAATGCCGCCGGAGAAATACAGCAGCGACTTTTTCTCGGTGATCTTTTCGAGTGACTTCGCGATTGCCCGCAGAGCGTACAGCTCGCGGTCAGTATTCATGTCGTTGAACTCGCTCTCGTCCGGCGTGTATCCGGTGGTGTCTTCCACTTGATTCGAGTTCGCCGTAGCGCCCGCCGCAAACCCCTGCCCCTCCGTGCCGTTGTAAACGGCCACTTCATTGATCAGCGCTTGCTTATCGGAAGTAAAGTCCTGGTCCACCTTGAGTGAGGTATCCAGCGAAACCAGCGCCACCAGGTCGGCAGGCTGCATCTTGTTCTTCAAAAACTCCTGCGCTGCAAGCACGCTGCGGTCCAGGTCTTCGGGCTGCATCGATGTAAGATCGAAAAACATCACAATCAGCCGGTGATTGCGCAGGTCTTCCGGCTTGGCTACCACTGCGGCCTTGGCTCCGCCTACGCTGCTGCCCGCGGCCAGTCCGCTGATGGTCGCTTCATTCAGCGGCGTGGCCTTGTCTACACTCTCAAAATCGAACGTATCAATCTGCTGTGCTTTGCCGTTCTCCTGGATGCTGAAGTCGCTCCGCTTCAACCCCGTCACCACCTCGCCGGTTTTCGTGTCGCGCACCACCACGTTGGTCAGCACCAGCTCGCCATTCATCTTCAGCACATAGCCGCCCTGCTGGTTGTTGTTGGATACCTGCGCGCTCTGCGGCGGATCGGAGTTTTGCGCAACCATCGGCTGTGCGCCTGTCTGCGCAAGCGCCAGCATCGCAATTCCCGCTCCGATCTGTTGCAGCCAACCTCTCATCCAATTCCCTTCCCCACTGGTGTAGCTTTCTCCAAATTCCATCACGTAAAAACTACCTGTCATCCTGAGCGAAAGGGGCCCCGAGCGTTTTTCAGCTCGGGGGTGGTGAGCCGAAGGATCTGCTTCTGCCCTTTCACGAATGACCCGCTAAAACCTGAATCTCGCCGTGAATTGAAACTGCCTCATCTGCCCAGCCGACGTCACTTCCCCGAACTGCGGCGAGTTCACTGTTGTTCCTACTCCCGAGTACTGCACCGTGTTGAATACGTTGCTGATGGTGGCGCGAATCTCCATGCTGCGCGTGTCTCCCATATTCACCGTCTTCGACAAGGCCATGTTGTTCGAGACGGTTCCCGGTCCCAGAATCGAGTTGCGCGGAGCATTGCCAAAGAAGTTACAGAATCCTGGCGTATTTGTCGGCGCAACATAAGCCTGCGGATTGAACCACTGGTGCTCCGTGCCGCCTCCGGCTGTAACCGAGGCGCCTGTCAGATTAGGCCGCAGGACCCCACCGGTGCCGCAGGCGGTGCTCGCGACAGACGACGCGTAACTCGGGCTGAGCCAACCGCCGGTCGCGAACTGAAAGGTACCGGAAGCGGAGAGCCCCTCCAAAATGTGAGCCCCCGCGCCCGATGTCAGCCAGAACTTATCTTTGCCGAAGGGAAGTTCGTAGAGATAGTTGCCGCTCACCGTGTGACGCACGTCCAGGCTGGAATTGCCAAGCTCGCCGAGTGGGTTCTGCCAGTTCTGCACTCCGACGCCTCCCACGCTGCCCAGTCCGCCGGCGTCATCAATCGAGTGCGAGTACTGGTAGTTGGCGCCGAGGTTAATTCCTTTGGAGAGCCGCTTGTTCACGCGCACCGTGGCCGCGTTGAACTTCGAAAATGAAACCGCCTCCTCGTAGCGGAAATTCAGCGGCAGACACGGCGCCGTCCCTGGGCATGTCGCCGGCGCCGGATTGGTGTCCGGACTGCTCGGAATCGCGCGCGGCTCAATCACTGTATCCAGATGACTGCCGCGTGACCCGTTGTAACCGAGATTCAATACAATGCCCCAGGGCAGCGTCTTCTGCAGATCGAGGTTCCACACCTGCACATAAGGCAATGGATAGTGGGGGTCCAGGGCATAGTTGCCTAGTGTGGCCGGCGCGGGAAATCCGTCGGCCAGCGTGAAACACGTCATCGGCACGGCATGCGCGCATGACGACGATGCCTCGTTGCCGATGGCTTCCTGATTCGTCTGCTGGTTGGTGAATGGAGGCTGGTGCGCCATGGTTGTGGCAAAGGAGGAGTACTCACCCACGGTGTAATTCATCCCGAAGCCGGCCCGCACCACCGCCTGCTTCATCTTTGGTACACGCCAGGCCAAGCCCAGGCGAGGCGCAAAAGCCTTGCGCCATGGATACACCAGGGAATTGGGAAGTCCCGCTGCACCGGCCTGCACCCCGGTCACGGTTGTGAACAGCCCGTCAGGGTTGGTCACAACCTCGCCCAGGTGGCCATATTTCTCAGTGTATGGCGCGAAAAACTCGTAGCGGATTCCCACATTCAACGTCAGGCTCGGTACTACGCGCCAATCGTCCTGGGCGAAGGCATCCATGACGTTGTCGCGCAGGTAACTCTTTTCCAAAGACGAATTCAAGCTCGTCGATTGCGGCAATCCCAGCAGAAAATCGGCTACCGGTGAACCGGTGTTTTCATCCTGCGCGGCATCCTCCGTAAACAACCCGGTGAACGTGAAATTCCCCGTCGCGGATGAACCAGCAAGGAAATCGCGATGCACACGCCGGTAGTCGCTGCCGAAGCGAAGATTGTGTTTGCCGTGAATCCAGCTCAGAACCTCTGAAAGCGAGATCGTCTGCGACAACGAAAAGCTCGGCTGCTGCTCCGAAAGTCCGGTTGATTCGCTCAGCTGAATGTTGGGCACGCCGTAGTTAAGCGGAACATTGTTGGGTACATTGATGCCGCTGCTCTCCGCAATATTGTTGTCAGTATTGGTGTAGAAGTTGACTGTGTGCGCGTTGCTGCGATTCCAGTTGGAATTGAAGATGTTGGTGAATTTGTGGTAGCCCACCGTGTATCCGGCTTGCACAGCGTTCGAAGCCGAGGCGCTCTTGCCGCCCAGTTCCGGAATGAAGTTCACCACGTCCGAAGCCGAATCGCTCCAGTTGTAATTCACGTTAATGCTCTGCCTGAGCCCCTGGTTCTGGTTCCTGCGCCCTCCTCCGCCGCCGCCGCGACCGCCGCCAGGTAAAGTGGCATTCTTTCCGATGCTGCGGTTGTAGCGGACACCGGCCTGGGTCGAGTTCGTCTGCGCCGTCGTCAGCAGGTGGTAGTTGTAGTTGATCCCACCGCTGGGAGTCAGGTTTGGCTGAGGAAAAAGCTGCATTAGCGCCGCAGCCTGCGGTGTGATGCGCCCATTCGGCCCGCCCGGAATCTTGTTGCCAGAAAACGCCAGCCCTGTCGTTGGGTCATAAATTAGCGGCAGTCCTGCCGCGGAAAAATCTCCCCCCCGCTCTGCTGACGTGGGAACAGTTGCGTACTCGTCCGCCGGCGACGATTGCCGCGTTCCAGACAGTGTCAGAAACACCGTATCCTTCCCGCTTGGCTTGGTGAGATGCGGTATGTACGGCGCGCTCATGAACGTGATGCCGAAGCGGTTACTCCCCGAGGCCGGCTGTTCCTGCTGCTGGCCGTTCAGCGAGAAGGGCTCCGCATTCAGCGCCGAATTGGTGCCAAACCAGTAGATGGCCCCGTGCGGCTGACCCGGATTGAATCCACGGAAGTTGCCGCCTCGTCCGCCACCACCGCCGCCAAACCCACCACCTCCAAAACCTCCGCCGCCAAATCCCCCTCCGCCGAACCCTCCACCACCGCCCAGCGCCCCGGCAAAGATTCCGCCGCCTTGCCCGCCGGGCAACGCGCCTTGCACACGTGCGGTTTCTATTGCGTCGCGGATCCGGTCCATATCCACACCCGCCATCGGGCTCACCTGGCCTGAGGCTCCGCTTACGGCCACCGAATCTCCAGAGAAATCGGAGTTCCCCGCTGCCGATGGCAGGGCTGCGCCGCTGGCTCCCGCCGATCCGGTCTGCGTTTCCGTGTCGCCGGTCATCGCGGAGATCAGGCTCAGGCTCTGCGCCCCGTTCCCCACCAGTTGGCGGATTGCCGCCTGCGCGCTCTGCTGCGTTGCAGCCGCATCCTGTTGTTGCTGCTGTGCTGCCGCGCGCGACGCCAGCATCAGCGCGAAAGTCACTGCCTGGTCGTGATTGGCAGCGTTCAGTACCGCTTCCTGCGACTCGCTGGCAAAAGCCGCAAACTGCGTCTTCACCACGTAACGCCCGTTTTGCGGAATGCTCATGGACCACGCGCCGGTGATGTCCGTGGTTGTCGAGTATTTCTTCCCGGTCAGCGTATTTTGGGCGGTAATGGTCACGCCAGGCAGCGGAGTGGTCCCGCTCTTCACCACGCCATGCAGCTTGCCGCCGGTTACAGGAGCAGTTGGAGCCGCCGGTACCTCAGGCGTGCCTGGACTGCCTGCCGCGCCACTTTGCGGAGAACCCTGTGTTGCGCCCGGCGCCTGCGCAAACGCTGCAACGCCGCCGGACACAACCATCCCCAGCGTCAGTGTCCACCGTAAAACTGCTTGCCGCATTCAGGCTCCCTGGCATTCCGCGCTCGTACTCAGTCAGACGGGCCACCCGCCGCTAAGGTTTACGGGCCAGATCAGCGCACGTTCCATCGTAGACTGGGACATGGACCCGCTTGAGGCCGCGCAACGGCCATTCTATCTGCAAGAGATCACCGCGACTGAGTCGGAAGAAACACTCGCGCAGGCACGCGATCTTCTGCTCGAATATGGCCGCTTCGTGATCGCCCAGCCCGGTGCTGCCCGTTTCTGCTTTGGCGCTCTGGAACAAGAAGCCGCCCGCCTGCCGCTCTCGTATCACGAACAGGACGGCGGTTGCCTGCTGGCTTACGCACACGGCCGGCCCGCCGGCTTCATAGCCTGGCGCACCGTTCCCGAAGCCGTCGAGCCCCGCGCCTGGGAACTCAAGCGCCTTTGGGTGCGCCCTGCCGCGCGCGGACTTTCACTCGGCCGCGCCCTCACCCAGGCGGTTCTTGACCGCGCCCTCGCGGCCTGCCGCGAGGCTGTCTACCTCGATACTGCCCCGGCATCCATGGCAGCCGCGCATCGCATGTACCTGGAACTCGGCTTTGAGCCCTGCCCGCCGTACAACGACAACCCCGTGGAAGGCCTCGCGTACCTCAGGAAGGACCTCGAAGGAACCTCTGCATCCGGAGAGTTTTGAAAGGGCACGAGTTTACTCGTGCCGTACAAGGCCAACAAAATCGCGGGCTTTAGCCCCTGAGGGAAGTGTTCTTGCGCCCTGGGGACTTGTGCAGAGGACCACGAATCGGGTCACGAAAGCACTTGCATTCCCCTGCCACGCATGTTAACTATAAAGCCAATCATCTTTTGATTACTGCCAAGTAAGTAAACACCGGCAGAATCAGACAGGAACCCTCCCCCATGAAGATTGGCACTACGATCCGCACTCACCGGCTTCAGAAAGGGCTATCCCAGGGCGATATTGAGAAGAAAACCGGCCTTCTGCGCTGCTACCTCTCGCGTGTGGAAAACGGACATACCGTTCCATCGCTCGATACGCTTTCGAAAATCGCCGTGGCGCTGGATATCTCGATCGCCCAGTTCTTTGCCGACGACTCAGTCGGCCCTCAGACCAACCCCACCAAGCTTTCCGATGAGGAGCTGCGCTTCCTCACTCAGATTCGCCGCTACTCGTCCAACCTGAACGAAAGCGACCGGAAGTTGCTGTTGGCCATGGTCAAGAAATTCGCGGCCACTGCCGTTCGTTAAGCAGACCGCAGACCGCCGCGCAAGGCGCGACCTTGCCTATTGCCCCTGGAAACTGGCGATAAAGAACGCGAACAGCGTGAGCGTAAGCACGACCAACCCGATTGCGATACGGCGGCGGAGCAGGAACAGATTCATAGGCGCGCCTACCCGTGGAACCATCGGTGCTGCAAACAGCAACCCGCAGGCGCAGCCTCCCATGTGGGCCATATTGTCAATCCTGACAAAGGAGCCGGGAATCATCGTCGCCAAACCAATCACCAGGTTGATTCCCGCAAAATAAATCACCGATCTCCGAAGTTTTCGCAACTCCCCAGGAGGCACTGGCAGCCAGTGTGACTTGAGCAGGACAATCAGCGCGCCTGCGATACCGAATACCGCTCCAGAAGCCCCCGCTCCGACCGGACCAAACAACCCGCCTACAACATCGGACGGATCGTAGAACCATCCCCGCGTAACAAAAACCGATAGCAGGTTTCCCGCGGCGCCGGTCAGAATATAGACCGCCAGCACACCACCGGAACCCATCAACGGCTCTGCCAGCATTCCCAAATTCCAAAGGCACCACATGTTGGTGGCAAGGTGAATAATTCCGACATGCACAAACATTGCGGAAACAATGCGCCACCATTGGTTGTTGTTGAGAACGGCGCCCGCGTTATTAGCCCCGAAGGCCATCAGTTGGTCAGGCGTTGGACTCAGATAGCTGACATGGTGAATCAGCATCCATAGAAAGACCCCGCAGTTGATGGCTACCAGAACATAAGTAGCTGGCGCTGAAGCCCACCATGCCCGTTCCCGCCGAACCGGCCCCGGTGGTCCCACGGTACCAGCGCCCGGCGGCAGAATCTGCGGCTCTGGACCGCGATAAACGGCGTCTTCTTCGCGTGGTGGGGGTGGCGGGGAGTAACTTCCCATCCTCTAACTCTAAAGCATTTCCAAAGGGTCCGCAGGCTGAACGACTTACGGAACCATCGAAGCCTGTGGAAAGCCCCGGTTCCGTGAACCGCCGTCCCATAATTCGCAATTCGAGGCTCATTACTTGAATCCACCAGGGCAATCGCATGAATCAACTCTGTTGGCAGGTTTGATTCATCTGCTGGCCACAGCGGGTCGGTCTAGCATTTCGTCCCGGAGGGACGGCTCGAAAATAGCCCCGGATGAAGTTCGCCTTGCGAACGCAATCCGGGGGAAACGCCCAACAACGAATTTCTCCGCCCCGGAGGGGCGGAACGAAAAGGCCCGAAGCTTTACCAGACCTTCATGCGATTGACCTGCTCAGCCCTTCGGGTCGTGCTCCGGGGTCGAGCCCAGAGCGCGAGCCCTCGATGTACTCTGGAGTTTGGTGATCGCTCAGCCGGCTATCCGGCCCACTCGCGAAAACCGGAAAGAAGGAGTTCCATCGTGAGTTCGACAAGGCAGATCAACAGAGCATTGCTCAGCGTGACCGACAAGACCGGCCTGGTGGAGTTCGCCCAGGCCCTGGCAGGCTTTCGCGTTGAACTCGTCTCCACCGGCGGCACCGCACGCACGCTGCGCGAAGCCGGCCTCGCGGTCAAGGACATCAGCGACCTCACCGGATTCCCCGAAATGCTCGACGGACGCGTCAAGACGCTTCATCCCAAGGTCCACGGCGGCCTCCTCTATATCCGTGGCAATGCCGAGCACGAATCCGCCGTCGCCGCTCACGGCATCGAGCCCATCGATATGGTGGTCGTCAACCTCTACGCCTTCGAGAAAACCGCGGCAAAACCCGGCGTCGCCTTCGGCCATCTCATTGAAAACATCGACATCGGCGGGCCCTCCATGGTGCGCTCCGCCGCCAAGAACTTTGAGGACGTGGCCATCGTTACCCGCGTGGCCGACTATCCCGCGCTCATTGAAGAGCTACAGGCCAACTCTGGTGCACTGACCCGCGAAACCCGCTGGCGTCTCGCCAAACAGGCCTTCTCAACCACAGCCGCCTACGACACCGCCATCGCCAACACCCTCGACAGAATTGCCGATGCCCCAGCACCGGATCAACCCGCCAGTCCAGATACAACCTCGCTGCCCAGCATTTTACGCATCAACTTCCCGCTAGCCCAGTCCCTCCGCTACGGGGAAAACCCCCACCAGCGCGCCGCTCTTTATAGCGACGGATCTGGCCTCGGCGTTGCCGGTGCGAACCAGCTTCAGGGCAAGGAACTCAGCTTCAACAACCTCGTCGATCTCGACGCCTGCTGGGAGCTTGCCCAGGAATTTGACGAGCCCGCAGTCATCATCGTCAAGCACACCAACCCCTGCGGCGCAGCCACCGGCGCCACCGTGCTCGAGGCCTACCAGAAGGCCCTCGCCGCCGACCCTGTCTCCGCTTTCGGCGGCGTTATCGGCATCAACCGAACGGTAGATGGCGACGCTGCGGCAGAAATCGCCAAGCTGTTTGTCGAAGCCATCGCCGCGCCCGCCTTCACCCCCGAAGCCCGCGAACGCTTTGCCGCAAAGAAGAATCTCCGCCTGGTTCAAATCAAATCAGCCGAGATTAAGGCCGCCCAGCCCCGGCACGTCGTAAAGCATGTTTCGGGAGGCCTGTTGCTCCAGGACGCCGACACCGGCAAGGTCGAGGAATCGGAACTGAAAGTCGTCAGTTCTCGTCCACCTACCGCAGAGGAGCTTCGCAGCCTGCTCTTCGCCTGGCGCATCTGCAAGCATGTCAAGTCCAACGCCATCGTCTACGCCAAAGACGGCCAGACCCTCGGCGTCGGCGCGGGCCAGATGAGCCGCGTGGACGCTGCAAAATTCGGCGCAATGAAAGCCGTCCTGCCCCTCACCGGATGCGTGGCCGCTTCCGACGCATTTTTCCCGTTCCCTGACGGCCTTGAAACCGTAGCCGCAGCCGGAGCAACCGCTGTCATCCAGCCCGGCGGCAGCGTCAAGGATCAAGACGTAATCGCCGCCGCCGACCGCCTCGGGATAGCCATGGTCTTCACCGGCATCCGCCACTTCCGCCACTGAGAGCCGGAAAAAGAATAGCCATCGGCAAAAGTGATTGAGTGTCCTGAGCCTGAAGTTCACAACCCAAAATGACGTGTGATCCTGGCATCTTGACTCGCGTCGCGAGTTACGGCTTGGAATGACCCGCGTCGGACCTGGCACAATAGCGCCGTGCCCGTTTTTGCGCCTTTTTTCTGGCGCAAAGGCGGGAAAGTACAACCTTCAACAAGCCAGTTCATCAGGAGCAGCCTGACTCGCCGCGCCGAGTTACGGATGAAATGAACAGTTGTCGGAGATCGTCCTGCGCTGACTCGCTGACTTGCTAACGCGGCGGAGCCGCGGCTAACTTGCTGAATTTGTTCGACCGGATTTCTTGTTCATAGGGAGCGAAAGGAGCCCCCACGGAACCCGGCAAATGAATCCTGTTCGCACCCGCTTTTTGCCGATAATTACCCGCCATTGGCGCACAATCGGAAACAGAGATCGTTCAATGCCCCTGGAAACTCCGCCAAAGGCACAAGAGAGCCTGAGAAGTGCCGTAACTCCTTTGCTATCTATATTCTGCAAATAAATGCTTTAGAGTGAGACGCTTAGAGCGAATGCCTGCTGGTAATCTCATGAAAATAAAGGATTTCTTTGCAGAGATAGGGGGGAGGGGGGTAGGTACACTCAATCTCGCATTGCCGGCTGGGCCTGGGTCCCACCCACCCCATCGGGAATGATGTAATGAATCCATGCCCTCTCCGCTCCATTCCTGGCCCCGCCTGCAAGCCCGCACCCTCGCGCTGGCCCGCCAGATGGACTGGTTCCGCGGCCTCCGCTCCGCCGTGGCCCTCTGCGCGCCGCTCGTCCTCGGCGACATGGTCGGAATCCCCAACCTCGGCTGGGCTGCGCTCGGCGGTTTTGAAGCCATCCTGTCCGACACCGGTGGGCCCTACCGCTCCCGCATGGCCTCGCTTGCCACGCTTTCCCTCGGCGGCGCACTTGGGTTGTTTCTAGGCTCCATCGCCGGCGGCAGCATTATCTGGGCGCTGCCCGTCACTGTCCTCTTCTGCTTCGTCTGGAGCTACCTGGCCGTCCTGGGGCCGCCGTTCGCCGGGGCCGGACTGCTGGTCCAGGTCATCTTCATCTGCGGCATCGGCGCGCCCACTGCCAACTGGCACGAAGCCCTGACGCGCGGCTTGTTTCTCCTTGGCGGTGGCGCATGGGCCGCGTTGCTCTCGCTCTTCCTCTGGCCGCTTGACGCCTATCGTCCCGCGCGCTCTGCCGTCGGCGCCTGCTACACCGAACTCGCTTCGTTTCTCGCCTCCATCAGCGACCTGGCATCACGACAAAGCTCGGGTGCCCCATCCATTCGCCGCACTTCGGGCGAATGGGTGGGAAGCAGTACGCCTGTGCGGGGTGCCCCATCCATGGCAGCAGCCCCACCGCTGCCATGGGTGGGAAGCAGTAAGCCAGTGCGAGTGTCCCGCGAGCGTTTGCCCCACGCGGTGGCGCTTTGGCACCGTCTGGCCCAGCACCACCAGTACCGCATCCGCCGCGCCGTCGAGCAGGGATGGCGAGCAGTAGCCTCCATCCGCGCGGAGCATCAGGCAGACACCGCGCAGGGCCATCACCTCGTCGTCCTGCTTGAACACGCCGACCTGCTTATCGCCCGCACCGTCGCCCTGGCCGAACACCTTGAATCGCAAGCCGCAACGCCGGGTTCCAGATGCACGGATCGCGCCCTTTCCAGCCTTGAAGACCTGCGCTCCGCCGAGCAGTTTGTCGCCAACCTTCTCGTCTCATCCAGATTGGTTGGCAAGAGCCAATCCCCAGCGATGGCGCAAATCAAACGCCAGCAAATGCAGCGATTGCCCGGCGTTCTTGAGGCCTGCCTCGACCAGTCCGACGCCACCACGCGCTTCCTTCTCGCCCAGGTCACCGAGGCTGCTTCCCTGCTTGAAACCGCAATCGAAAGCGCCGCGCTGCTCCGCCTTGGCGCGTCGCCCGCCCCCCATCCGGCTGCCTCCACCGCCGGCTCAGCCGGCCAATCCGTCGGCCAGTTTGGCTACGTGTACGCGCGCCTCGCCGAGCTGCGCCAGGGCTGGAATGCCGCCCGCGTTCTCGACCAGTTGCGCGCCAGTTTCACGCCCCAATCGCTGGCCCTGCGCCACGCCGCGCGTGTTGCCCTGGTCTGCGGCCTCGACGTAATCATCATTCTGTTGCTGCACATCGATCACGGCTACTGGCTGCTGATGACCTCGCTCATCGTCTTGCAGCCACACGTTTCCGGCACCATGCGCCGCAGCATGGAGCGCGTCGGCGGCACAGTCGCGGGCGGCATTCTGGCTGCGGTGCTGGCCGCCACGCTCCATTCGCAGATGGCCACCGCCACCGTCCTCTTTCCGCTCGCCCTGCTGGCCCTGGCCATTCTGCCGGTCAGTTACGCGGCCTTCGCGTTCTTCCTCACACCGACGTTCGTCCTCGCGTGGCTTCCGTATTCAGGCGACTGGCAACTGGCACTCATCCGCACTGGCAACACGGTTGTGGGCGCGGCCCTCTCTCTGTTCGCCATGCTGTTTGTCTTCCCGTCCTATGAACGCGATCGCGCCCCTCAGTTTCTCCGCGCCAGCATCGCGGCCGACCGCCGCTATCTGGCCCAACTCGCCGAGTCCTGGGAAAACCCGGCACTGGGCCGTTCCCGCTCATCACGCCTGCTGGCGAACGCCCGCCGTGCTGCCGGCCTGGCTCACAACGATACCGAGGAATCCCTGGAACGGCTGCTCGCCGAAACCTGGCCGCGCAGGCGTCCGTTCGCCCAGTTCGTCGCCGCGTTCGTCACCTACCTGCGCCGGTTCGCTCAATCCGTAACCACCCTCACCGCGCTCGACGGCGAATGGCCCTGGAAGCAATCCCCTCGCGTGCAAAGCCGCCTTGAGCTCCTTGATCGCCGCCTGCAATGGCTGGAAGAGCAGATCGCCGCCGGGGCTCAATCCGCGCAAGCTCTCTGGCCCGAGCCAGGCTTCCAGGACATGCAGCCCGCTATCCCGTCCCAGGACCATCCCGGCGAGCGGCTGCTGGAGCGGCTCGAGCGCCAGACTGAAGTCCTTCAGCGCCAGTTAAGATCCCTTCGTGAGCACGGCTGGCTACCCGGTGTGCTGCCGCCCGCCCCTAAGGCCCGGTCTTCGCATTGAACATCTGCCCGTGATGTTCGCCACAATACTTCAACAATCAGCAGCGTATATTCGCCGCGAACTCATGTTCTGCCACTGCCGCGAGCGTACGCTCTTGCGGCATGCGAAGGAGGTTTGCCATGAAACCGATTGCCCTCGCCCTCATTCTCGCCGCTTTGCCCTTTGCCGCAAACGCGCAGGCTCCCCCCGCACCAGCCGATTCGCAGCCCACCCCCGTTATCGGCACATTTGATCGCGCCAGCATTGTCCTTGCGTACTACCGCTCGCCCCTGTGGAACGCCATCCTCGCCGACCGTCGATACGAATTGAAGACCGTCAAGGCCGCCAATGACACAGCCAGAGCCAAAGAGCTGGAAAAGTACGGCGCGGAGAGTCAGGAACTGGCCATGCAGCAGCTCGCCGGGAAGACCCCCATCGACAATATTCTTGCCGTGCTTCAGCCGGAGATCACCGAGTTGAGCGGCAAAATGAAGCTGGCATCCATTGTCGAGTCGCCCGCGCCTGGCTCCAGGGGCGCCACCGTCGACGTGACTTCCCTGCTGATGGACTGGCTGAAGGCGACTTCGGAAACCCGCAAAATGGCTATCGAAATGCATCAGCATCCAACCGGCAAATAGTCCACTTTGACCGGAAAACCCGGTCTCTCAAAAGTGCATCCTGCCCCAAGCGGAAGGTGTTCTTTCCCAAAAAACCAGCATTCCGGCGTGCCGCCGCGACTATTACCGGGTAGAATCGTCTTTACAGTAGGCAGAGTTCCTCTTAAAGGCTGCCTGTGCTGCCTTTCTGGCCTCCGGCACGGGTTTCCCTCCCGTCACCGGCTTGCAAGGCGCGGAATATTCTGGATGATGAAAAAAAACTTTCATACCCTGCCTTTTTCGCTTTCGATCGCCGCAGCTTCCCTGGTCCTGCTCCCAGCGCCCCCGGCGCGCGCGCAAGACAAGCCGGTTCAGGCTCCGTCCGGCACAGTCGCTCCAGCTGCTCCAGTTGAACACTCCACGGCTCCTGCAGCCAGTGCGCCCACTGCGGACACGACTGCGACACCAGCTGACCGTGCATCCGCTTACTACCACTTTGCGCTCACCAATATCTACGAGGAAGATGCTGTCTCCGAAGGCCGCCCCGAGCTGATTACGCGCGCCATTGAGGAGTACAAACTCGCGCTCAACGCCGATCCCGGTTCTGCGCAGTTGAATGACGGCCTGGCCGACCTCTACTTCCGCACCGGCCGCGCCCACGATGCAGAAGTCACAGCCCGCAATTTGCTCAAGACCTCTCCCAACGATGTGGATGCCCACAAGCTGCTGGGACGCATTTATCTGCGTCAACTGGGTGAGGGCCAGAACTCCGCCTCTTCCGCTTCGCCTTCTTCCAATGTCTTGAACCAGGCAATTGCGGAATACGAAAAGATCGTTGCGCTGCAGCCGAAGAGCGTTGAAGACCGCATGGTTCTGGGCCAGCTTTACACCGTGAAGCACGATGCAAAGAAGGCGGAAGAGCAGTTCCGCATTGCACAGGATATTGAGCCCGAGTCAGAAGAAGTGGTTCTGAACCTGGCGCGGCTGTATGCGGAAAGCGGCGATATTCAGCATGCCACCAAGGTGATTCAGGATGTGCCTGTGGCAGACCGCACTCCCAAGATGGAGTTTGCCCTCGGCGCAGCATACGACCAGTTGAAGCAGACCAAAGACGCCATCGCGGCCTATCAGCGCGCAGCGGACATGGACCCGGGCGACGCCCAGACGCTGGATGCGCTGGCCCAGGCGCTGCTTGCCGACAACCAGCTCGATGAAGCGCTGAAACAGTTCAAGCTGGTTACTGAAGCGGATCCGGAAAACGTTGAGCCGCTCATCCATATCGGCGAGATCCAGCGCCGCCAGGGGAAGTATGAAGACGCCCTGGCCACCATTCGCAAGGCGCGCAAGATGGACCCGACGTCGCTCGAAGCTGGTTATAACGAGGGCCTGCTGCTGGATGTGCTGGGCCGCTACGACGAGGCCACGCAAACCTACGAGAAGATGGTCGACGCCACTTCGCACGCCAACGGCGCGTACACGCCCGAAGAGAAGACCAGCCGCGGTTTCTTCCTTGAACGGTTGGGCCAGGTCTATGCTGAACAAAACAAAGTAGATCAGGCGATTACCACTTACCAGAAGCTGATTGACCTTGGCGGCGATCAAGCACTGGCCGGGTATGAAGGCCAGGTGGAGACCTATGGCGAAGCGCGCATGTATGACCGCGCCGTCGAGATGTCGCGCAAGGCCGTCGAGCTCAACCCCAAGGATCCCGATCTGAAGATGATGCTTTCCGGCGCGCTGATTGAGCAGGGCAAAGCCGACGAGGGCGTCGCGATGACCAAGGCGCTGCTTGACAACACCGACAAGGACCGCACGGTGTGGCTCAAGCTGGCCCAGTTCGATACCCAGCTTCGTCGTTGGAAAGATGCCGATGAAGCGCTGGCCAAGGCTGATGCGCTGACTACCAAGAAGAGCGACCGCACCTATCTGCTGTTCCTGAAGGGCGCGCTTGCCGAGCGGCAAAAGCACTACGAGCCGGCCGAGCAGTTCTTCAAGCAGGCGCTCGATCTTGATCCAGCTAACACCATGACTCTAAACTACTTAGGGTATATGCTGGCAGACAAGAGCATGCGCCTTCCGGAAGCCCTGAAGATGATTCGCAAAGCGGTTGAACTGGACCCCATGAATGGCGCGTATCTTGACTCTCTGGGCTGGGTCTACTTCAAGATGGGCGAGTACGAACTGGCTGAGGAAAACTTGCGCCAGGCAGTGGAGCGCGATCAGACGGACCCGACGGTTCACGACCACCTGGGCGATCTCTATGAAAAGACAGGACGTATCCGTCTGGCGGCTTCGCAGTGGGAGCTTTCGCTGGCGCAGTACGCCAAGTCGGCGGTTGACGATGTTGAGCCGGGAGACGTGGCCAAGGTGCAGCGGAAGCTGGAAACGGCGCGCGTCAAGATGGCCCGGCAGGACAGCGCCACCGGGCAGCCAAAGCCGGAATGAGGAGCCAGTTCTAAGTTCGCAGTTGTCAGTGGTCAGTCCTTATGCGTCAAAGGTTCGCTCGGAGGGGTGCGCTACATAGGGTAAAAGGCTGCTTGCAGGGTTACAAAACATGCGAAAGGTCTGCTAGGAAGGTTGCGATTCTTCGAGACATGAACCGCGCGGGCAGCCTTTTGAGATGTTTTGATTGCTGAGAATTGAACTAAACGAGCATTTGGGTTGCAGAGAATTAGCCACTTTTTTCGAAAACGCGCTGATTCCGCACGGGATAGTGGCTTAACTTATTGATGATGCGTTGTTTATTTTGATTTTCCTTACTGTGCAGTTGCACTCTTGAATGCCGTCTTCCAGAGCCGGGAGTCTTGGTAACTTCTGTGAGCAGTGCGGTTTGTGTTCAAACCAGGCTGAAGGCTGATTGCAGCAGCTCAACACAGCTCGAATTCGGTCAAAAGTTAAGTGGTCAGTGAAGTGTCCACCTGCGGTCGGCAGACGCTCACTGCTCGCTCGCACGGGCTTTGTCGTGACCCCCTCGGTGAGTGCCTGTTATCGCCAGTTGAGACCCGGACAGATGATATGCCAATCTCTTGCCAAGCCCCCGCGACCTCTGCCGGGGCTCGGCAGAGGTCTCCTCGTTTTGCTAGAGCTGCAATAAATCATTGGCGACACGCTTTTGGAGAGATGGAGAGAGATTCGCCCGCTTAGCGAATTGGGACCAACTGTCAATGGCGCTACGAACATCGGATAGGACGTTCTCGCGCTTTCTTACGCTGAAACGATCAGCAACCTCTAGAAGGTCCGCCTTGGAGATGTCTTTGAACTTTTGGTTGACACTCATCAAATGCTGATAGGTCCACTCACCCCTTCAGCGCTTTCCAGAACCAGACCATGCTTGCTAAGCAAAACTGATCCACCCCTCATGTAATCAAGATGGGCACGTAGCCGGTCGGCTGGGCGCCGGGATGATGGA
>Ga0302278_10002925_pt1 | contig 19216 bp, 16 predicted proteins | sample III_Bog_N3_2_FD_194543 | JGI IMG/M metagenome (GOLD analysis project Ga0302278, IMG submission 194543) | Peat permafrost microbial communities from Stordalen Mire near Abisko, Sweden - III_Bog_N3_2 | ecosystem: Environmental > Terrestrial > Soil > Wetlands > Peat | place: Sweden: Abisko...
GACGAACCTCTTGTGTTCCAGTTGTCCTGCCAAGGGCATGGCTGGGTAGCGAAGTTCGGTTGTGATAACCGCTGAATGCATATAAGCGGGAAGCACGCTCCAAGATGAGATCTCCCTGAAGGGCCCAGAAAGACCATCTGGTTGATAGGCTGGGCGTGAAAGCGCAGTAATGCGTGAAGCTTACCAGTACTAATCGCCCGTTCGGCTTGTCCATAGAATTAACTCCGCGCAGTTAAAGCGGATACTCTTCTTGGAAAGCCTTGTAACACCAATCAATTTCGTTGCAAATTCTTGTATCAGCAAATTTTTGGCGCCAGATTGCAATCCGCGTTCCTGTGGGCCTCCGGGAGAAACCATCCGGAATAAAACAGACGCTGCGGCAGGCTGCGGGCAACCACCCGCCAAGCGCCATCAAAGTTTGCCGGTGACTATACTGCGAGGGATCACCCGTTCCCATCTCGAACACGGAAGTTAAGCCTCGCTGGGCCGATGGTACTGCACGGGCAACTGTGTGGGAGATTAGGTAATCGCCGGCAATTAATTCAAAGCAAAAGCCATGCCTCTACGGCATGGCTTTTTTGCGTGTGCGCGATAGATTCCATCTAGATAGAATCCAGATGAAGAACGGACCTATGCTGGTTAGGGATGGAGAGCCGGATGCGAAAATTACGGATTCAAGTCTCGAGCGTCATAGTGTTAGCTTTAGCGCTCTGTGCGCGCGTGAGTTACAGCGCAGAAAGCAGTGGCTTGCCTGTTCCGCCGCACAGCAACGTGCGCAAACCTGCGGGCGCGGCGGGCAATTTGAAAGTGCTGGATTGGGCCGGCTTCGAGGCGGCAATCACTTATACCTTTGATGACTCGATCCAATCTCAGATCGCCAACTACCCACAACTTCAAGCCGCTGGTGTGCGCATGACGTTTTTCATCGTCGGCGCCAGCGACAGTAAGTCGCCGGTATGGGCGCAGGCCGCCAAAGACGGCCACGAGCTTGGCAATCATACCGAACACCACTGTCATGCCGACGGCACGGGCTGCGCCTGGGGAAGCTACGCGGGAAGTCTTGAGGCGGAATACGATCTCTGCACCGATCACATTAAGCAGGCGTTCGGCATAAGCAACATGTGGACCACGGCCGCACCTTACGGAGACACAGGTTACGACTCCATCGCCAAGACGCGCTTCTTCCTGAATCGAGGTGTCTGGTCCGGGCAGATCGCGCCCAACGACAATACCGATCCGTACAATCTTCCGGTCCATGCCGTGGCTGCGGGCGAAACGGCGGGCACGTTCAACTCATATATCGACTCAGCGCACGCGGCGGGTAACTGACAGATTTTGTTGTTTCACTCGCTCGGTGGCGACAACGGCTATGCTCCCGTAAATGTTGCGGACGTGCTGGCGAGCATTCATCACGCCCAGTCGATGGGCGACGTATGGATTGACAGCATGGTCAACGTTGGCGCTTACTGGGCTGGGCAAAAAGCCGTCACCAATGCAATCAGCAAGAAATCCGGTAAAGACATCCTTCTTACCTGGACGCTGCCGAATCACTTTCCTCCGGGCAAATACCTCCGCATGATGGTAACCGGCGGAACGCTCAGGCAAGACGGCAAGGAGTTGCTCTGGAACGATGCTGGCTATTATGAGGTTGCGCTTGATCCCGGCTCGCTCACGATCTCCCGGTAGAGTCACCTGACTGACGCTCTCTGCGGCTATTCTGGATAAGAGCCCATGAATGCCGCGATTCGCCAATTCGATGTGATTGTTTTGGGCGCGGGAGCTGCTGGGTTGATGTGCGCGGCGGTAGCGGGCCAGCGTGGGCGACGGGTGGTGGTGCTCGAACACAATGGGCACCCTGGGCGAAAGATCCTTATTTCTGGTGGCGGCCGGTGCAACTTTACAAATATGCATTGCGGGCCGGGAAATTTCATCTCGGAGAATCCGCATTTTGCGAAATCGGCTCTGGCGCTTTACCAGCCGCGGCATTTTCTCGAGATGGTCGAGAGGCATGGAATACCATGGCACGAGAAGACGCTGGGACAACTCTTCTGCGACGGCTCGGCGCGGGCGATTCTGGAGATGTTGCTGGAGGAGTGCGAGCTTGGCGGCGGGGAGATTGTTCTGAATGCGCGTGAGATTGCGATTGAGAGTGGCAACTTCGGCGAGTTCTGCGTTTCTTCCTCGCAGGGGGAGTTTCGCGCCGATGCGCTGGTGGTGGCGACCGGCGGATTGTCTATTCCGAAAATGGGAGCAACGGGGCTAGCGTATGAGCTTGCCGCGCAGTTTGGCCTGAAGGTGATCGAGCCGCGCCCAGCGTTGGTTCCACTGATGCTGGGCGGGGATGAGGCTGGCTGGACAGAGTTGGCCGGAGTGGCAGCCGAGGTCGTGGCCTGGGCGGAGCCAACTATAGAAAGGCATCCCTCAGGGGCTAAAGCCCAAGCTCATTCGGCTGATCTAATGTACGGGCTAAAGCCCGTACCCTCCAAATCGCTAAAGACTGCACCCTCCAAATCGCTAAAGACTGCACCCTCCAAATCGCTAAAGACTGCATCTTCCAAACCGCTAAAGACTGCATCTTCCAAACCGCTAGAAACCGTACCTTTCAAATTGCTAGAGACTGTACCCTTCAAACCATCGAAGCCGGTTCGGTTCAGAGAAAAGATGCTGGTGACGCATCGCGGGTTGAGCGGGCCGGCGGTGTTGCAGGCATCGTCGTATTGGCGGCCGGGCGAGGCGCTGATCTTTGATTTTGCGCCGGGACTTGAGCAAGTTCACAATTCCAGTCGGGCATTCCACCCTGGCCGCAGAGACAAGGACGCGGCGAAGGTGGGACACCCGGATGTTGAGGCAGGGCTGCTGTCGGCAATGCGGGAGTCGGGGGCGCGGCGCGATATTGTGGCGTTTCGGCAGGCGCTGCGTGAGTTGCTACCGCAGCGGCTGGCGAATTATCTGGCCGAGATTGGCGGTCCCAGGGGCTGGTCAAATACGGCATTGGAAGAGTGCGAGCGGCGGCTGCACCGATGGGAGTTTCATCCGGTAGGTACCGAGGGGTTTGAAAAGGCCGAAGTGACAGCGGGTGGCGTGGATACGCGCGAACTGCAGGCACGGACCATGGAGGCGAGAACGGTGCCTGGGCTTTTCTTCGTTGGCGAAGCCGTGGATGTGACCGGGCAACTGGGAGGGTACAACTTCCAGTGGGCGTGGGCTTCGGGAGTCGCTGCGGGGAAGAACGTTTGAGCGACGCTGCTCAAAAAGCATAAAAATCTACAGATATCCCACCTTAGGCACAAAAACAAAAACGTGCCGAAGGTGGGGCACCCGATGTGTGGGGAAGCCGGCCTTTGTGCGATCAAGCCCTTGCGGCAAAAACAAAGACGCTGCAAGGATGGGCATCCGATGTGTGGGGCACCCGGTCCGTAGTCGGCAAGAAATCTACTGGGCTGGCGGGGCTGCGGGCGTAGCCTGAGCAGGATCTGCCGGTGGCGCGATGGGCTTGGCGGGTGGAGTTAGCACGAAATTCTTGCGGACCAGCGCGAAGCCCTTCTGCGGAAGTTCGGCCTGAAGAAGCTGGTTCTCGGGCCCGGAGAAGAGATCCGTGGGCGAGCCGGCGATGGTCGCGACCAGGTGGTGGACGACGATCTGCTTACCGTCGAGTGTGCCCTGTTCGTCAGGGTACGTGGCCAACTGAACAGCCTCAATGGAGCCAGCCTTCTTGGGGATGATGGCCCAGAGATCGCGGTTGTTTTGGGCAACGCCGAGAGCTAGCAGGGTCTCGAGGGCGCCAGGATCAAAGTCCGGAAGAAAGACAGCGCCGGGATGCGCATCCAGACGCGTGTTGACGGTCTTGCCGTCGGCCGTAATGTTCAGCAGCAGGCCCGGGGTTGCATCAGTTTTCGGCGCTGGAGCGGCGGTGACATTGACTGTCTTGCTATTGACGCTGGCGTTCAACTGTACGCGGCGAAGATGGTTAGCCTGGGATAGGTGCTCGGTTTTGGCCAGGGTGTAACTGAAGCCATCCATCTTGATGCTGACCTGCGCCTCGGAATCGTAGCCGGTGGGTAGGGCAGTGACGGTGAAGCTGGCCGTGCCGACCGGCGTTCCGTGTTGCGCGATGGTGAAGTTGCCCGACTGGGCGGAGGCGGCTGGAGCGAGGGCAAGAACCGCGGCAAACGAAAGAAGAACGAGATTTCGCATAAGTCTCTCCATCGAATCACTGAGTTTAGACACGCGACGGGAGAAAAAGTTGCGGGAGACAGTGGGCAGGGAACAGGGAACAGAAATACTCCTCAGATTCCCACCCTAACCGCAAAAACAAATGCGCGGCGAGGGTGGGGCACCCAGCGTGAGATGAAGATCCATTCCCAGGTGCCCAAATGCGAGGCACCTGCGGCACCCATCTTTCGTCTGGGCCGAGTCTTGCTGACCGCTGTTTCTCAGCCCTTGGCCAGGGCGAAGCGGCGATTGACCTCGTGCCAGTTGACCACGCTCCACCATGCGGCGAGGTAGTCGGGGCGGCGATTCTGGTACTTGAGGTAGTAGGCGTGCTCCCAAATGTCGTTTAGCAGGATGGGATAGAGGCCCTGCGAGAGCGGCGAATCCTGGTTGGGCGTGGTAACGATCTTCAGCTTGCCAGCCTGGAAGATCAGCCAGCCCCAGCCGGAGCCGAACTGCTTGGCGGTGGTCTCGTTAAAGGTCTTCTTGAAGGCCTCAAAGTCGCCGAAGTCTGCGGTGATCTGCGCGGCGATGGGGCCGGAGGGTGCGCCGCCCACGCCCGCAGAGCCGACCTTGCCCATCAGGAGCCAGAAGGCTGTGTGGTTGGCGTGGCCGCCGCCGTTGTTGCGGACTGCGGTGCGAATATCCTCGGGAACACTCGCCAGGTCGCGGAGCAGGTCGTCGACGGGTTTCGCGGCCAAATCGGGGTGGTTGGCCAGGGCGGCATTCAGGTTGTTCACATAAGCCTGGTGGTGCTTGTCGTGGTGAATCTTCATCGTCTCTGTGTCGATGAACGGCTCGAGAGCGGCGTAGTCGTAGGGAAGCGGCGCGAGTTCATATGCCATATGTGGATTCTCCTCCATCGTGCAATGTGCTTGTTGTGCAGAGTTCTGCGTTGAGCCTAATAGTAGCCGGAAACTCTGGCCGCGGCGGGAGGAAGCTCAAGCTTCACACCTGCCGGAATTGGCCTTTATCTAATGGATGCACGAGGGTACGGGCAGGGTGCGGGAAAGTTGTTTTATCCCATTTGAACGAAACGGAACAGGTATGATTTTCTTAAGGGGAGAATCATGACTTCCAGCCTCACGGATCACTCGCTCGACCAACTATCCATCAACACATTGCGCCTGCTGGCCGTGGACGAGGTGCAAAAGGCCAATAGCGGCCACCCCGGCGCGCCGCTGGGCTGCGCGCCCATGGCCTACCTGCTGTTTCACAAGCTGATGAAGCACAACCCGGCGCACTCGACGTGGGTGGACCGGGACCGGTTCGTGCTGTCGAATGGGCACGCCTCGGCGATGTTGTATGCGACGCTGTTTCTTTCCGGCTACAACGTGACGATGGAAGATTTGCAGAGCTTCCGCCAGTGGGGTTCGCGGACGCCGGGCCATCCGGAGCGCGGCCACCTGGACGGTGTGGAAGTGACCACCGGCCCGCTGGGACAGGGCATCGCAATGGCCGTGGGCATGGCCATTGCGGAAAAGCACCTGGCCGCAGTGTACAACCGTCCCGGCTTTAATGTGGTGGATCACCATACCTTTGCGATGTTGGGCGACGGCGACCTGATGGAAGGCGTCTCGCACGAGGCTGCCTCGCTGGCTGGAACGCTGGCTCTGGGCAAGCTGATTTTTCTTTACGACGACAACCAGATCTCGCTGGATGGGCCGACCAGCCTGAGTTATACCGAGGATCCGCTGGAGCGCTTCGCGGCATACCACTGGCACGTGCAGCGCGTGGCCGACGGCAACGACCTGGCTGCGATTGAGGCGGCGATTGATGCGGCCAAGGCCGAGACCGGCAAGCCCTCGATCATCGCCGTGCGCACCATCATCGGCTACGGCAGCCCCAAGGCCGGCAGCAACAAGTCGCATGGAGAGCCGCTGGGCGCCGAGGCAGTCGTCGCGACCAAGAAGTTCTTCGGCTTCCCGGAGGATCAGAGCTTTGTGGTTCCAGATGCGGCGCTCGCAAACTGGCGCAACGCGGTGGACCGCGGCGCGGGCCTCGAGGCCGCGTGGAAGAAGCTCTTCGAGGGCTACCGGGCGGCCAATCCGGAATTGGCGGCGCAGTTTGAGCGCGCACAGAAGGGCGAACTCAAGGCCGGCTGGGAGAAGGCGATTCCCAGCTTCCCAGTGGGCAAAGCGGTTGCCACCCGCAACGCTGGCGGAATAATTATGAACGCCATTGCCGAACAGGTGCCGGAGCTATTTGGCGGGGCGGCTGATCTCACTTCATCCACCAAGACGATCTTCAAGCCGGGCGCGAACTTCCACGAGGATCCTGCCGGGCGCAACATCTTTTTTGGCGTGCGCGAATTTGGAATGTGCGCGGCGGTGAACGGGATTGCCGCTCACGGCGGGCTGATTCCCTTTGGATCGACCTTCTTCGTCTTCTCCGATTATGCGAAGCCCGCCATCCGGCTGGCTGCGCTGATGCAGGTACATTCACTGTTCGTCTTTACGCACGATTCGGTTGCGCTGGGCGAGGATGGCCCCACCCACCAGCCCGTCGAGCAACTGATGGGCTTCCGCGCGCTTCCGGGTCTTACGGATTTCCGGCCCGCGGACGCCAACGAGACGGCAGCGGCATGGAAGCTGGCTCTGGAACGCAAGGGGCCGAGCTTCTTTGCGCTTACTCGGCAGGATTTGCCGGTGATCGACTCTGCGGCGCACGACGTGTACGCTGGCGTGAGCAAGGGCGCTTATGTGTTGGAAGATGCATCCAAACCTCAGGTTGTGCTGATCGGCGCAGGCAGCGAGGTTTGGCCCTGCATGGAGGCTGCGAAGCTGCTGGCCGCCGGTGGAATTACCGCGCGGGTGGTGAGCTTTCCGAGCTGGAAACTCTTCGAGGAGCAATCGGCGGAATATAAGGCCAGCGTGTTGCCGGCCGGAGTGCCGAAACTGGCGGTCGAGGCGGGAGCTACGCTGGGCTGGTGGAAGTATGTTGGCCAGGATGGCGACGTGATTGGGCTGGACCGGTTTGGGGCATCGGCACCGGGGCCGAAGGTGCTCGCGGAACTGGGTTTCAGCGCGGAGAGCGTGGCGGCGCGGGCGCGGAAGCTGGTTGAGAAACAGTGATCAGTGGTCAGTGAACAGTGGACAGTGTGCCGGAGAAGAAACGAATGAGGCGAAATCACACGTGGGAAATAGGTGTCCAGGCTCCCCGGCCTTTTTCTGACCACTGTTCACTGACCACTTACCACTGTTCCGAAAGGAACGCATTGTGAAACTTGTCATCGGTTCGGATCATGCGGGCTTTCCTCTCAAAGAGGAAGTCCGCGCCTATCTTGCCAAGGCCGGCCACGAAGTGGCGGATCTGGGCGCATATAACACGGAGCCGTCGGACTATCCTGACTTTGCCGAGAAGGTGGGTTTGGCATTGCTGCGAGGCGATGCGCCGCGCGGGATTCTTATCTGCGGCTCGGGCGTGGGCGTCTGCGTGGCTGCCAACAAAATTCCGGGGATTCGCGCCGGAATGTGCCACGACACTTACTCCGCGCACCAGGGCGTGGAGCACGACGATATGAACGTGCTCGTGCTGGGCGCGCGCATCATCGGATCGGCGCTGGCATTCGAGATTGTGGACCGGTTTGTCGCGGCAAAGTTCATCGCCACGGAAGAGCGGTTTGTGCGGCGCTTCAAGAAGGTGCTGGCCATTGAAGCGAAGTACCAGCGCGGAGACGCGACAAAGCCGGCATAACCAAGCAAAGCGCGAGAGCGCACTGGAGGCGCCGATCTTCCCCTTCGACGTAATCCTTTTTGATGTGGGTGGGGTCCTGCTGACCAACGGCTGGGACCAGTGCGAGCGTGCCGCTGTCATTGAGCACTTTCAGCTCGATTTGGCGGACTTTGAGGCGCTGCACATAAACTATTACGACGCGTGGGAGCGCGCGTCCATCTCTCTGACGGAATACCTGGACGCAACCGTTTTTTACGAGCCGCGCAGCTTCTCCCGCGACGAGTTCTTCGCTTCCATGCTCGCCCAATCGAAGCCGCAGCCGGATGGGGCTTTGGGAATCCTCAGCGAACTTGCCGCATCGAATCAGTATCTGCTGGGTGCGCTGAACAACGAGGCGCGTGAGACAAACGAATACCGTTTCGATCAATTCGGGCTTCGCAAATTGTTCAAGGTCACTCTGAGTTCCTGCTATCTTGGATTGCGCAAGCCGGAGCCTGCGATCTACCGGCAGGCGCTGGATATTCTGGGCAGGCCGGCGGAGCGGATTCTCTTTATCGACGACCGCGCGGAGAATGTGGCCGGGGCTGCGGCTGTGAGGATCAAAGCTATCCGGTTTGAAAGTGCCGAAGCATTGCGACGCGAGTTAGTAAGCTTGGGAGTTATCTAGGAGGGAACAATGCAACTCGGATTGATTGGCCTGGGCAAGATGGGCGGTAGCATGGCGGAGCGGCTGCGGCTGGGTGGCCACCATGTTGTGGGCTTCGACTCCAGCGCTGAAGCGGTGGCGCGGCTGACGGCCACTGGAAATGCGGGTGTCTCCAGTCTCGAAGAGCTCGCTCAAAATCTGAAAGGCCGGCGGGCCATCTGGATCATGGTGCCGCAGGGCGATCCAGTGGACCAGACAATTGCGAAGCTCGAGCCGCTGCTGAATCCCGGCGACATACTGATCGACGGCGGTAACTCGAATTACAAAGACTCGATGCGCAGATACAAGGAAGTTACAGCCAAAGGCTTGCAGTTTGTGGATGTGGGTACTTCGGGTGGAGTGTGGGGACTTAAGGAAGGCTATAGCATGATGATCGGCGGAGACAAGGAGCCGGTCGAGTATCTGCGGCCTATCTTCGAGACGCTGGCTCCGGCGGCCGACAAAGGTTGGGGACACGTAGGTCCCGGCGGCGCAGGCCACTTTGTAAAGATGATTCACAATGGGATTGAGTACGGAATGATGCAGGCGTATGCGGAGGGGTTCACGATCCTGGAGCAGAAGAAGGAGATGGCGTTAAACCTGCCGCAGATAGCCGAGATATGGCGCTATGGCAGCGTGGTGCGAAGCTGGCTGCTGGATCTGATCGCGGACGCGGTAGGCAGGAATCCAACGTTGAAGGGGCTGGAGGCTTTTGTGGAAGACTCCGGCGAGGGCCGCTGGACGGTGATGGAGGCGATCGACCTGAATGTGTCCGCGCCAGTCATTACTGAGTCGCTGATGCGGCGCATTCGCTCCCGCGAAGTGAATAACTTTACCGACAGGATGCTGGCTATCTTGCGCAGTGAGTTTGGCGGCCATGCGGTGAAGAAAGAGTAACTCGGCCAGTTAGCGAGTTAGCTGGTTCAAGTGGCGCTTAATGTACGCTGGAGGCGACTTAGTTATGGCAACAATGCAGATGAGCGTTCGCCCCGAAGATCTATCTCAGGTCCCGCAGGGCAGCGAGAGAATTCCCGAGCCGGGGATTTTGGTAATCTTCGGCGCGTCGGGAGATTTAACCAAGCGAAAGCTGCTTCCGGCGCTCTTTCACCTGGAGCAGGCAAAGCTGCTGCCGGAGAAGTTTGCCATTGTCGGCGTGGCGCGGCGCGCGCTGGGCGATGAGTTTGCCGCGGATATGCGCGCGGGCATCATTGAGCATGGCAGCGCGGAAGCGAGCGATCCTAAACTCAATGATTTTGTCGAACGCATAAGTTACTTTCCGCTTAACTTCGACGACCCGAAAGATTATGCGGGGCTGAAGGTTGAGTTAGACCGTATCGGCAAGGAAAAAAATATCGGCGCCGGCCGGCTGTTCTATCTGGCTACCGCGCCAGAGTTTTTTGCTGGAATCATTGAAAACCTGGGCGCGCAGGGAATGGCGTTGCCGGGCCAGGGCAAGGTTGCGGTCGTGATCGAGAAGCCATTCGGCCACGATCTGGAGTCAGCCCGCGAACTGAATCGCCAGGTAAATGCCGTCTTCCACGAGGATCAGGTCTTCCGCATCGACCACTATCTCGGCAAGGAGACGGTGCAGAATCTTTTGGTCTTCCGTTTTGCCAACGGAATTTTCGAGCCAATCTGGAACCGCAATTACATTGACCACGTGCAGATTACCGTGGCCGAGACGCTGGGCGTGGAGGGCCGCGGCCCGTTCTACGAGAAGGCGGGCGCGCTGCGCGACGTGGTGCAGAACCATGTGATGCAACTGCTGAGTCTTGTGGCGATGGAACCGCCGTCGAGCTTTGAGGCCGACAGCGTGCGCCGCGAGAAACTGAAAGTCTGGCGCGCGATTCCTTCAATTCCAATCTTGAATGCTGTGCGCGGCCAGTACGGGCCGGGATCGGTGGATGGCCAGCACGTGGTGGGCTATCGCGACGAGGACCGCGTCAATCCGGAGTCGGGCACGGAGACTTATGCCGCGATGCGCGTCGAGATCGAGAACTGGCGATGGGCGGGCGTTCCGTTTTACCTGCGCGCGGGCAAGCGGCTGAAGAAGCGGGCCACGGAAATCAACATTCAGTTCAAGCAGCCGCCGCTGCTGATCTTCGACCGTCTGCAGACGCGCGGGCCATGCCGCGAGATTCAGCCCAACCTGCTCACCATTCGCATCCAGCCGGACGAGGGGATTGCACTGCGCTTCGGAGCCAAGGTGCCCACGTCGGCGGATATGGCCGTCTGCCCGGTGAATATGGACTTCGATTACGCGGAGGCCTTCGGCAAATCGAGCGCCAACGGTTATGAACGGCTGCTGCTGGACGCGATGCTGGGCGACCAAACGCTTTTTGCGCACCGCGACGGCGTGGAAACCACATGGGCGCTGTGCATGCCGATTCTGGAAGCCTGGGCCGCCAAGTCGCCTAGCGCCTTTCCCAACTACATTGCCGGGTCGTGGGGCCCGGAGTGCTCCGATCATCTGCTGGAGCGCGGCGGCCATGCGTGGAGGAATAATCTGGGGCGGAAAGCGTAAGAGCAGGGAATAGGGAATAGGGAACAGGGAATAGTCCGTGCAGGCATCCTTGTCTCCCGCCCCTGCGACCTCGTCCGCCACGGGATAGGGCGCAGTGTACGTTTAGCTACACGGGTATACCCCCACCCATATTTTGCAAACAAAATCCTTGTTTTCAATGAGATGCAGCATGGGTATCGCTGCAAAATCTTCAAAACAAAGGAGTTATTTGCAAAATCCTCCTATTAAAGGAGTTACGGCGTTTTTTGCCGCTTGCAGGAGTCCAGCCTCCCTGCGCCAAGCCCTGGGCACATCGCCTCGGCGCTGATTGTGGACGACAGCGTGAAACGATTGTGCGACCCACGAGGGTAATTATCTGCAGAAAGAATCTTGTCCGGCACCGCGACGGTGTGGAGACCATGCGTGGCGGAATAATTTTGGGGAAATCCTGAGAAAAACAGGGAATAGGGAACAGGCGGTTGCGGGGAGGTTTGTCGCTTCCCACCCTTGCGCCAGGAAAAAGGCGCAAGGATGGGGCACCCGGCCAGTTCGTGGGAGCGTTCGCGAGGAACTGATGTGAGCTGAATCATGATGAATGCTTAGAGTGCTGTTCTGATCAGCGCGGACGATGTATTCGGCATTAAATCTTAAAGAGGACATTCATGACCCCTGAGACGAAGCCGCCCGCGTTTACCAAAGCTGAAGTTGAGAAACAGATTGTGAACGATTCCCTGGGCACCGTCGATCCGGCTGATACTACGGATACTGACCCTAAAGACGATCCGGAAACTGGTGACAAAGGAGTCGAGGGGGCAAAGAAAAGAACAGAGGACTAAGGCTTCCGGGATGGTCTCCATGAGGTCTGCGGCAACTCAGATATTACTCCGCGCGTATTCTCTGAGTGGTCCTGATCGGTTCGAACTCTATGGCGGGTGCCCGTCCTTTCGATATTTACTTCCTTTCCGTTACCAACATAGCGGGTGTCCCATCCTTCGCCCGATTTGCGAAGGGTGGGCTGCACAACTGTCCGCTCGCCGGCATTTTGTTTGCTTCTCTCCTCTGTGCTGTCCACTCCGACTCGATCTCAATCGCGCCCACCGCACCCGTTGCGTTGGGGCACCTGCCTGTCGAGACTTCCAGACTCTCCTCTAAGCTGGACGGTTCCGGCCCATGCCTTTGTCCATTGCATCGTTGGCCAGCTTGTCGGCTTGCTTGTTGCCGCCGCGCAGGGTGTGGCGGATCTCGAAGCTGGCAATGGTGCGAGAGAGCTTTCTGGCTTCCTCAAACAGAGGCCGCAGGATGGGGCTGGCGACTTTGTATTTGCCCTGCATCTGCTTGACCATCAGTTCGGAGTCGGAGACCACGCGCAGGTGCTTCACGTTGTGTTCAACAGACCACCGGAGCACGGCCAGCAGGCCGGAGTACTCGGCGTAGTTGTTGGTCCGGATGCCGAGGAATTCGCTCAGTTCGGCGACAACTTGGCCTTTTGAGTCTTCGATAACGGCGCCATAGCCGGAGGGTCCGGGATTGCCGCGGGAACCGCCGTCGCAGTGGGCTGTGAACAGTGGGCTGGGAGCGCCGGGGGCGGAGGGGGTTGGGTCTGGGAATAGGGATTCGTTCATTGTTTCCAGTGTAGCGTGTGGCCCGATGAGTGGGTCGGACGGGGTTTGTGGTTTCCCACCCATTTCGCAAAGAACACGAAATGAATAGGGCACCCGACGGATGGGGTCGTGGTTTCCCAGGTCCCCAAACGCGAGGGACCTGGGGCACCCGCTTTCCAGTGAAAAGGGCCGGGGTTAAATCCGCGCGTGAGCCTTGCAGTGCATTGCTTACCAACGGCGGTTTTCCGCGTCTATTGCAGTGCGGACATATCTCTTCCCGGAGCAGTTACGATGGCAACGGATGCGGCGATTTACTTGAGTTCTGCGGTTTGGGCTCCGGGTTACATGGCTTGGCCGTCGGCCAGGAGGGTACAATCCTCGCAAGGCATGGCTGAGACCAAGGCAACAAGCGGGGCGATGAACGCCGAGGAGCGGAAGCAGGCGCGCGCACCGGAGATGGAGCTGATCCGCGAGGCGCAGGCGGGGTCGCGGGCGGCCTTCGACACGCTGGTGCGGCAGTATGAGCAGCAGGTTCTGCGGCTGGCTTATCACCTGACGGGTTCCGAGCACGATGCCGAGGACATTTATCAGGAAGCATTCTTAAAGGCTTACAGGTATTTGGGGAATTTTCGTTTCGAGTGCTCTTTTTATACGTGGATTTACCGGATTGTGACGAATCTTTGCCTGGACCAACTGCGGCGGCGCAAGACGCGGCGCGAGGATCGAGCGGTGGTTCTGGACCGCTCCGGCGGCGAGATCGATGTGCTGGCTTCAGTGCCGGATACGCGGTCGTTTTCAAACCCCGGCAAGGAGTTGGACCGCAAGGTGCTGGGTGAGCGGATTCGATTGGCGCTGGACAAGCTGACGCCGCGCGAGCGGATGGTTTTTGAATTGAAACACTATCAGGGTCTCCGATTGCGCGCTATCGGAGAGATGCTGAATACCACGGAAGAGACCGCCAAGAATACGCTCTTCAGAGCGACGAAGAAGCTGAGAGCGCAGTTGGCGGGGTTGCGGTAAATGCCGGTGGCAATCCCCTGAGGGGATGCGGATTTTTGCCGGTTGCGGGATGAGGTTTTTTGAGGCTGGAAGGACGTAGCGATGAAGTGTCAAATTGCACAAGAGCAAATTGTGGCGGCGGCTTATGGGGAGCTTGCCGAGGAACAGGCGCACGAACTGGAGCGGCACATGGCCGCGTGCCCGGAGTGCGCCGGGGAGCGCGAGCAACTGCTGTCGCTGAAGGCGCTGGCTGACGCGCATCCCGTGCTGGAGCCGGACGCGAACCTGGTTGCGCGCGCGCGATTGAAACTGGATGAGGCGCTGAACGCGCTGCCGCCGCGGCGCTGGTACGACCGGTTTGGTCAGTGGATCGTGAATGATTTTGCCAGCGTGTGGGCCGCGCCTGTTGCGGCTTGTTTGCTGCTGGTGGTTGGCGCGGGTGCGGGGTCGCTGAGCGGATACGAGCTTGCGCAGACTCGCGCGACGCATACAGCCGCGACTCAACCGACACAGGCGCACGGCGCGACGGGGACGCCGGCAACCACATCGACGGCGGAAGTTAGCGCGCCGGCGGAGGTTGCCAATATTTCCAGCATCGTGCGGCAGCCGAACAGCCACATGGTAGAAGTGCGATACAACCAGGTGGTGACGCAGCGCATGGTAGGCTCACTGGACGATCCGGCGATTCGACAGCTGCTGATGCTGGCCAGCGAAAACTCGGCTTCGGCCAGGGTGCGGGACGACTCGGTGGGGCTGTTGGCGGCTGAGTGCCGCGCCGGGCACGGTTGCAAGGCGGCAGGCATACGCGATGCGCTGCTGACGGCGCTGCGCTACGACAAGAACGCGGGCGTGCGCGAGAAGGCGCTGCATGGGCTGGAGCCTTATGTGTCCGAGGACACGCGGGTGCGCGATGCTGTTCTGGAGGCGCTGATGAGCGACGGCGACTCGCACATTCGGACCGCGGCCATCAACATTTTGCAGCCGGTGGAAGCCGATACCAGCGTACGGCAGGTGTTGCATAATGTTTCCAATACGGATGTGAATCCTTATATCCGCAATGTTTCGCGGCAAGTGTTGAACAGCGAGCCGGAGATTCAGTAGAAGCTGCCGTGCTGTCGATGACCGCATCGCAAAGATAAGAGTGCGGGATCGAGCGATTGCAGTTGCAGAGGAAGAAGAAATGAAGCGCTTTCTGAGGCCGTACCGTAGTCTTGGAGTTTTAGTATTGCTGGGCGCGTGGGCCGCGATGGCGCCGCCGGGAACAGCCGCGCAGACGCAGAGAATATTCCAACAGCTAAAAGATCACACTCCGCTGCTGCACTCCAACTCACAAGGCTATCTGGGCGTCGATCTGGCGGATGTGGATCAGCAGAAGGCGCAGGCGCTCAAGCTCAGGGAAGTGCGCGGGGCCGTCATTACGCTGATCGATCATGACGCTCCGGCGGGGAAGATAGGGCTTAAGGTCAACGATGTGGTGCTCCAACTGAACGGGCAGAAGGTGGCAAACGCCGAGCGGTTGCGGCTGCTGCTGAAGGAGATTCCCGCGGGCCGCTCGGTGAGTATCGAGATCAGCCGCGATGGAAACATTCAAACGCTGGCTGTTCAACTGGCCGACCGCCGTGCCATGGAGCGCGACGTGTGGAACAAGATCGGCACAAGCGAAGACGGATTTGCGCAAGAGCAAGAGACAGGCGGAATCACCGGCGAGGGCGCCGCGCCGCAGCCAGGCGGCTTTCATGTGCCATTGTTAGGCAGCCTGAACGTGGGCGCGCTGGTGGAGCCGCTGACCGCGCAGATGGCCGAGTACCTGGGCGTGCCCAACGGGCTGATGGTCAGGCAGGTGGCGCGCAAGAGCGAAGCCGCCGTGGCCGGGCTGCGGGCTTTCGACGTGATTCTCAAGGTGGGGCCGCAGGCCGTCGCGACGCTGGGAGACTGGGAGCGCGCGCTTCATGCGCATCGCGGCAGGCAGGTGCAGGTGACTGTGCTGCGCGACAGGAGGCAGCAGACGATCACGCTTCAGGTAGATTCGAAGCACTGCGGCAAGCTGGAGTTTGAGCAGGGTTTTCCGGCAGGCGATATAGCGCTGTTAGTTCAAGACTGACCGCAGCTTATAACTCGGTTTTCTATTGGTATTGCATTATGCCGTGTCTGAAAGAATCAATGCGCAGTTAGTAACTCGACTTAGAACCTATCCGTAGATTGAGAAAGAAACCTCACCTGTGGGTCTGGAGACCCACAGGACAGCCGACCAGAAGTCGGCGCTACCAATTTGCGGATAAGCTCTTAGTTAGTCGGGGTTCCTGAGTAGCCAATAATGGAATCCATCCACTATAGCCATCAGAGCCGCCTGGTTCAAATCGCTGCTAACTCCGGCGGTAATCCACGGCTCGTGACCATCGGCATGAAAGCTCACCGTGACGCGCACGTGTGCCGCCGTGTCGTGTGCGGAAACGTCAAGCGCCGTCACGCTGAACGTGCCCAGCCGCATATGCGCAAGGGTCGGGTACCAGCCTTCCAATTCGCGGCGCATCGCCTTGGTCAACGCATCCACCGGACCGGAGCCTTCCGCTCGCGTGGTCACAGTCGAGTCGCCGACGGACAATAACATCGAGGCCTGCACATACCTTTCGCCGGTTTGATCGGACTCATCCAGAACTCGCCAGCCCTTCACGCTGAAGCGATCCTGCAATGTATTCAGCACCTTCATGCAGGCCAGCCGGAATGATACTTCGCTGGCCGTGAAGCCGCCGCCCTCAATCATTCCTTGATTGGCGTCCATCAACGCCTGCGCCTGTTCCGCATCGAGATCAACGCCCAGCGATTTGGAGAGCAGAATAATATTCGCTCTTCCCGATTGCGCGTTTACGCCGATAACCGGGTTCGCGCCCACCCTCGCCGGATCGCACCACAGATACGCGCCCGGATTCTTGCGCTCGCTGCTGCCGTGCATTCCGGCCCATGTGCCAAAAGCGCCGGGGCCGACAATCGGCGCGCCGTGCGGCGGCTCCAGCGAAAAAGCCGTGTAGGCCGAATGTGCCAGGCTGGTAAGCCCCGTGAGCGATTCAGGCGCGACGAATTCCGCTTCGCCGCGCAGTTGTATTCCGCCGATCACTGTCGTCAGGTTCACATTGCCGCAGCGCTCTCCCGTTCCCAATAGCGTGCCCTGAATTTGAACTGCGCCGGCAAGAATGGCTGCGCGAGTATTGGCAATTCCCAGGCCGCGATCCGTGTGCCCATGAAATCCGAAGCTGGCGTCGGGATAACGCCACGTAAGGTCGCCAATAACCTGCGTCACTTCTTCCGGGCTGGCGCCGCCTGTGGTGTCGCAAACCACAATGCGGCTCACCTTCTGTCGCGCGCACTGCTCCGTCATCTGGTGAAAGTAGTCCAGGCTCTTCTGCTTGAAATCGGCGTCGCATGGGTTGCCGTTTTCGCGCCGGCCGCAAGCGGCATCCATGGCGTGTTCCAGATCAACAATCACTTCAAGGCCATTGTCCTGCAGGCACGCGATGGTTTCGTACGCCATGAGCAGGTTCTCTTCCGGCGGCGTCTCCAAAGAGAGCATCACATCCAGCAGCCGCGATTTCACCACCAGCACTGCGACAGAAACACGCTTCTTGTGGCTGAGAATGACTTGCACGTCGGGCCACTCGCGCACCTTGGCTCCGCGCCCGCGCGTTCTGCCAAAGAGCGCCAGCTTCATCGCCTTGGTGTCAACGGTGTCGAGAGCGGTCGCCAGGTCGCCGACAAACTGGTTGGCGCCGGCAAAACCGATTTCGGCATAGTGCACACCAAAGGCCGCCATGCGCTGAAGAAGGCCGACAGCGATAGGCACGGAAATCTCCAGGTTCGGCTGTTGCAGCCCGTCCCTGAGGCTCGTGTCAAAAATCTCCACGTTTCTTGCGGCTTTTGTCATTGGTTCTTGCACCCTTCTCTCGGCGTGGCGGTCAATTCCAGATTACTATGACGACGAGAGAGCAGGGTTTTTCTGAGGATTGCAGCGAGAAATCGATTGAATCTACGTGGGTTATGTGAGTATCTACGATTTCATGGGTATATACAAATAATTACCTGCAAGGTTTTGAAAATAAATATAGGGGGGTAGGGAGGTGCCTTCAGGGGGTCGTACGGACCGGTCACATCCCTGACAGAGTGGACCCGGCATCGATAAGGCTCCGCTTCCGTTCATAATTTCTACTGTGCGCCGGCGGAGGGTTATTTTCTGCAATCCCCTGCGGTTGTCCAAGCGCCTTCCGGCAGCGAAACGGGACTCGACTTTTCTCGGATACCGCGACTGACGTGAGAGCAGCTTGCGAATCTGGTGCGGCTGCGCGGCGATGCAAGGGGTCCGTGAGCGTCCGTCTCGACCCGCATGTCCGCGATTGGCTGCGCTCCAAAGGCGAAGGCCACCTCACCCGCATCAACGATATTCTGAGCAACCTGATGGATGCTGAACGTCGTACCGGCTCGGGGAGATAGAACCGTTCCAAGTCCCGAACGTGGAGCCTGGGATGCGCCGGCACCGCGTACCCGTCTAGGTCAGCGTTGAAAGCAAACCGCGGAGGTCCCCTTCGATCGCGCCTAGCAAATTGGCCTGAACGAGCGGAAGCCTGATGGGCTCGATTGTTTCCGGCGTACCGCCGCCCGAGTATTTCGCAAATACTCTTCCAATTCTCCTATTCTTGGATCGCACGCTACCCGCGTTGCCATGGTCAACGTCATGCCGAAGATCTGTTCTAAGATCATTTACGTCTCCAAAGGAGACTGGCCAAACCCCGTCGAGTCTCTGTCCAGGTGACTCGCGAAATATGAAATATAAGTTGTCAATCTGCTTTCTGTAGTCTTCGAGGTTGCGTGCGGGATTCCGGATTTGGACCAAGGCTTGAGCTGTCTTGTTAGTGGCCTTGAAGAGGTCTTCGCCGTGGTTAGCTGCGTACTTCTTGTTCAGCTGGCCAATTAGGTTTGCGATTGAGTCGCCGAGTTCGGGAACTCGCCCTGAGATTCCGCTCTCAGCCACTACTGAGGGGTCGAATACGTCAGCGAGTTTCGGGGCGAGCGTAAACAGCTTTCTCAAGAGAATCTCGTGCCTTGTCTTTGCCCCGCCCTTAACGTTTGCGTTGACCGAACGTTGAAACGTGAGGTAATCACTGTCGGTTGCAAGTTGCCCCTTTTCTATTTGTTTGCTCAGTTCCTCGTTGAATAGCTCAAAAAACTTCCGAATCTCCTTTTCAAGTCCCTTCGTCCTCCCGGTCTCGATAAGCTTACAAGTCAGCGTAATCAGCGACTGGACCACCGTGCGGGTACGAAGAGCTGCCCCCTTCCCATCGAAAGCCGAATGAAGAAACGTCAGGGCGCTCTTTATCCTCTTTGCAACGGCAGATGAACTCGAGAAGGAGCTTGAAGACTCGAAGATCGTCTTACTGAACCTCGCATAATATAGTGTCAATATTAGACATATAGCAGTAAGCTATAAGGCATGACACGCTCCAGTGCTCCGCGCCGAGACTTCGCCGCCATGCAAGCCCGCCGCCGCCGCGCCGC
>Ga0302278_10002929_pt1 | contig 19194 bp, 12 predicted proteins | sample III_Bog_N3_2_FD_194543 | JGI IMG/M metagenome (GOLD analysis project Ga0302278, IMG submission 194543) | Peat permafrost microbial communities from Stordalen Mire near Abisko, Sweden - III_Bog_N3_2 | ecosystem: Environmental > Terrestrial > Soil > Wetlands > Peat | place: Sweden: Abisko...
CAATGCTTTCCGCTTATCGGCCTGCACTTTGGCAGATTGCTTGCCGCCTTTGCGTTTGGCTTCACTGACATACGCTTTGTACCATTCCTTAAAATCCTTTGCCGTTTCACGGCCAAGATTATTCTCTTTGAACGGTTCCCAATTTCCCCAGGCGAGGCCAACTTGATTAATTGCCGGCTCTTTCCCGCTCTTCTTTAGCAAACCATCCCTCAAAAAGGCTTTCCCGATTTTAGCCAAATCTGCTGTTTTGGTTTTATATTGTGGCAGCAACTTCCTCAAAAACCCATCACGCGTACATGATGTTTTTCCATCCAAAGTATAGAGCTCGTCAATCGTTCGAAACGTCTTTACCAAAAGCCCTTCACCGTTGCTGGGCTGGCAATCGTAAGATGATATTTTACGGATCGTCGCGATCCATATTTCCATGGCTCTGTCCACCAGCATTTCGGGTGTCTCGTTTGGTTTCCGTGCCAGAGTCGCGGCTATCACGGCGAGTTGTTCGGTTGTTGGCCTCCAGTTGCGTGGCTCTGCGGGTGGCGGGGAGGGTGCAGCGGCAGGAACGGAAAGCGGCTCGGTGGTTGCCAGTGCTGGAGCGCGGGAATCGCTTGGTATCAGGTTAACCCAGACATTTGGCTGTGCCTCTGGAGTCATGGCTGGTTTTTTTTGGGGATATGGCTTTTTCATTTCAACCGAGGGACGGAATTTTTTTGATGGCTGCCCGGAGATTATCCATTTCGTGATGGGTATATTTTGAGTGTTCCCGCTCGGTCTTGTGGCCGGTCAGTTTCATCCGCAATTCCTGCGAAACATTTTCATTGGCCAGCGCGGATGTGAAGGTGTGGCGCAAGGCGTGAAACGTGCGGCGGGAAAACATTTGGTTGCCCGCGCCCTGCACCGTCTGCAAATCCAAACCCGCCTTGGCCATGATGCGTTTGAAGGTTTCCGACAGGCCACGGCGTCCGCTTGTGCGCTGGCTGGCCAGTCCCGGCATGATGAAAACGTCCGGCTTGTCGGTCCCCGCCAGCTTGTTCAAGGCCGTCAGCAAGTCCGGGTGAATCGGGGCGGTTACTTTAGCGCCGGTCTTGATTTGGGTGTAAGTCAGGGTTTCCGCCGCCAAGTCCGCGCCGTCCCATTGCATCCGGCAGCAATCAGAAAGCCGCGCCCCGGTGAAGGCCGCCAGCAGGATCAAGGTTTTCCATTCGCCTTCCGCCGCTTCCACCAACATTTTGATTTCCGCCGGGGTGAAGGTTCCGCGTTCCATGCTGTTGGGTTCGGGCAGTTCAACCGCTTCCGCCGGATTGGTGGGGATCAGCCCTTGCCGCCGGGCCGTGTTCAAGGCAGAGCGAATTACCTTCACGTCCACATTGACAGTTTTGGGAGCCAGTCCCTTGCCCGTGCGATAGTCCAGAAAGCGCTGCACATCCGCCGCCGTGAGGCTGGTTAGGTTTTTGGCGGCACGGGTGCCAAGGGTCTTCAAAAACTCCTCCACGGCCACTCCGTAACGTTCCCCGGTGCCTTCGGACTTCCGATCCCGTTTGCTGGCCAGCCAAGTATCGAAATGGGATTTGATGGACACGCATTGCAGGGTTTCCCCAATGTCCGCCCGCTTCATGATGTCCCGCAAAACTTCCCGGGCCTGGGCTTCCACCAGTTCCCCACGGCGGGCAAGCTTGGATGCCCGCTCAAATTCCAAGGCAGTTGCCAAGGCGACTTGGCGGTCAGTTTGTTTGGTGCTTCGGAGAATGCGGATGCCGTCCGGGCCGAAGTAAGCCGCGTGCCAGTATTTGGATTCAGGGCGACGATGTACGCTTGCCATAGTGCTGCTAACAATACTACTAACGTCCGCTAGTGTCAACTATGTTTATGCCTGTTAATATTGCCTTATATTCGGTTTATCAGCCTGGCGGAAACGAGACGAGGGTTCGATTCCCTTCACCCGCTCCATTTGTTTGCAGGGGTTTGGTGAGGCGTGCAGCAAACCAAGCCGCGTCATCTCGTTACGGTTCATCCGTTTCCAGTTCTTCCGCAGCACAGAGGAAACGTCCATCGGCGATTTCCTCATATCCGACACTGTGCTGCCCATGCGTCCCTTGAGTCGGCAAATCAAGCGCTGATTGCCCAGGGTGACGGCAGGACGGACGCCGAAGCCAACCGAAATTGTAGTTCGGCAGTGAGAAGTCTCCCAATATGCTGCTCACTATCAGATGCCATATTCCCCAATTATCCCACATAGGATCAAATCCGCAAAAGGAAAAATGGCCGGGATCATCCAACGTCAAATGCTGCCGCCACGTTTTGTCAGCGCCACCGATGGCACCAAAGTGCTTTTGCCGGTTTGACAGGCGGCATTGATCAGGACAGGACGGCGGGGGATCCCCCGCCCTTATTTGAGGTTGCGGCGGCAAATTTTGTCCAATGACGGCGACGAAGGATTTGGGGTAGCATCGGAGGCTTCGGCTGGGGACCGGGCGAAGGATTATTAACAATGAACACGATGCGCAGGCCGCGCGACGGGCGGCTGGATGCTTTGCGGGGTTTGTTCCTCCTCATCATGGCGGGGGTGCATGTGCCCGCGCCGCTGTCGCGCCAGTTTCAGGATCCGCTGGGCTGCATGGGCGCGGCGGAGGGCTTTATTTTTCTGAGCGCGGGTCTGGCCGGCCTGGTTTACGGGCGGGTTTATGAGCGGACTGACTGGCCCACCGTGCGCCGGCGCATCGGCCGGCGGGTGCGACTGATTTACGGGGTCCATCTCCTGGTTTTGCTGCCCACGGTGCTGGTGGTTTGGGCCATTGCCGGGCGGGTGGGGCCGCTGGCCATCCACTTTTCCGACTTTCTCAGCCATCCGTGGGGCAGTCTGGCGCTGATGCCGCTGTTGTTGCACCAGCCGCCGCTGTTCGACATTCTGCCGCTATACGTGGTTTTTCTCGGGGTCACGCCCGGGTTGCTGGCCGTGGCGAGGCGGTTCGGTTGGGGGCCGCTGCTGGGGGGGTCATTCCTGGTCTGGCTGGCGGTGCAATTCAAACTGGATGCCTGGATTCCGGCCAATCCGGTGGGTTGGCTGCCGTTGCGGTGGGGGGCGTTTGATTTGTTGGCCTGGCAGTTTCTGTGGGTGGGGGGCGTCGCCCTGGGCGAAACGGCCCGGCGCCGGGCGGTTCTGCCCGGCTCGCTGCGTCCGGTGGTGGGGCTGGCCGCCGGGGTGGTGGTGCTGCTGGGCCTGATTCTGCGGCGCGGGTTCTGGCCGCATCAATTATGGAATGATGACTATTTTGTGTGGATGGACAAATGGACGCTGGGGCCGCTGCGCCTGCTGGATTTCGCGGCGTGGACGCTGCTGTTGGTGGCGTGGAATCCGCATCCGTCCCCCCGGCCCCTGGCGCCGTTGTCCCTGTTGGGACGGCATTCGCTGGCGGTTTTTGCGCTGCATCTCCCGCTGGTGATTGCGGCCGGGGTGGTCATTCAAATGACGCCGCTCCCGGCCGGCTGGCAAAACGCGATTTGCCTCTCGATCTTTGGACTCATCTTTCTGTGGGCCGCCTGGTTGGATCGTAAACCGCGCACGGGCGACCCCGGGGCGCGGAACCCGGAGCGGGCGGAAATCAAGACCGGCGAGCAGGGTGGCCGACCGGCGTTGGTGACGTGAGGCGGGAGGGAAAAGTTCAAATTTCGAACTCCCAAATCCACGGAAAATTCCACCTTCGCCAAGGCTTCCCCCTTCGCTAAAGCTACGGAGGACAGGCTGGCGGACAGGTCAAAGTCCACGCTTCAAGTCCGAGGTTCCCAGATTATTTTAACGGCTTCACGCCGGCTTAAGGTGGTGGGGCGTAGATTGGCTTCATGAAAACGATGAAGCCTGATTCGGCCCGCCGGCTCCCGGGGAAGTTCACCGGGGGAATGGCACGGGGCCGCTGGGTCTTCTTGACGCCGCCAGTGCGGCCACCCTTTCCGCACGCCCACCGAATGGTTTACCGCACCGGATGGTGCGGTCGGGGGGTTGGCGGGGAAATCACCCAATAGAAAGCAATGCATATTATGAAAACAAAAGCACTCCTCATGGTCCTGGCCCTGGGGGCCTCGACTTGGTTCGTCAACGCCCAAAACACGAACGCCCCCGCCGACGGTCAGCGTCCGCCGGCCTTCGATGGCGGGCCCGGCGGTCCGGATGGCGGCCCGCGCCGGGGCGGGTTTCACCTGCTGCCGCCCCAGGCCGGCGAGCGGTTGAACCTGACCGCCGATCAACAGAAACAAATCGCGGCGCTGGAAGCCGATGTGAAAGCCAAACTGGCGGCGATTCTGACGGCCGACCAGATGAAGCAATTGGAACAAATGCGCCCGCCGCGGCCGGGCGGCCGTCCGGGGGGCGGTTATAACGGCGGCCAGGGCGGTCCCGGCGACCGGCGCGGCGGGCCGGAGGACCGCCCGGGCGGCCCCAACGGCGGACCGGACGGTCAGGGCGGTCCTGATCATGGACCGGGCGGCCCCGGCGGCCCCGGGGGTGGCGACCAGCAGTAAGGCTTGAGCCGAATCAAAAGGCCGCCGTCAGTGACGGCGGCCTTTTTGTGCTGGGAGCGGGGACTGGGGGAGAAAGTTCAAATTTCAAACGCCAAGATCCCAGGAAGATTTGAAATCCAACCTCAAGCCCAAAGCGGAAAGCGTGAACCCCTTTCCGTCCGGGTTTTTCTGACGGCGCGCGGCGGGTGCCCCCCCCAATGCCACTAACTTTTCACCCCTCCATCAGCCAAAGACCGTTGATTTTCCATCCGCTGCCCCACTTTTCAGGCTGGCACCGGCTCCGGCCCAACGGGCCGTAATTCCTTAGCCCAGCCCGGCGGGCTGGGTGGGGCCACCCCCCGCGTCCGGCGGCCTGAAAAGCCGCGATCACGAGCGTAACCGGTTGATTACAAATACTGTTTCGACAAACCTGAGTTTTGAAAAGTGAGTGGCCTTGGGTGGGACACCCGCAGTTCACCGGCAAGGCCCCCGGCGGGGAGGGCCAGCACGAATGGGGCGGCGGGAAATGACGGTGCTTATTGCGGCGGGATGGTGGTTTGGGCGAACGCGAGTTCGGCTGCGGTATGGGTGTGGTTACCGGCCGAATCAACGAGGTTGGCCGTGATAAAGACGAAGAGTTCCATGTTGGCATCGTCGGGTTGAGCATTCGGCAAGGCTGACTTGGAGCCCGCCGATGCCAGATGGGCGTCATAATCCGGGTCGCCGCATTGAATTTTTTGCCCTTGAGGAAGTAATACCCCCCGGTTTCACGCCGGGCCAGTTTCCCCAATACCTCGGTCTGCCCGTCCCAAATTTTCACATTGGCGGGCGCCTCGCGGACGGAAAACCGGGGCAATAAAGGGGCACCGCCTGATTGATTTCTTTCACATAATCCCCCACGGCGCCGGCGGGCGCCTCGTCATAACCCAGGAACTCGGTTAGCGACGCTTGGGCTTGCAACGCGATCGCGCGGCCGTCCTCCAAGACCCGGGCGGTCACCTCGATAATCGGGCCCGTCTCCACGGGCTCGATCTGTGGGACAATGGGATTGGTGCCGGCGGAAGGCGGTTGATAAACCAGTTTGAAGACCACCTGCTCGGTGGTGGTCGCCCTCATTTGTGTCCGCCGTCCGCCCAGGGTGGTTGCCTCGGGCTCGCCCAGCACTTCCGAACCTTTTCCTTGTTCCAACTCGTGAATGAGGGGCCGAAAATTCTTATCGCTCAGGATGCCCGTGAATCCCGCGGCGGCGTCGGCATTGGTGCTGGACAATGCTTTATCCGCGGCAAACGTCCCGGCGGGGGCTTCGATCCATCGGGCCTTGATGAGGGCAAAAGCATCGTCTGCGGCCGACGTTCCGGCGGGCACTTCAATAAAGCGGACCTTGATGGGTACTTGGGGCGGGGTCGTTTTTTGCGCCATCGTTTTGCTTAGCTCGCTCTGCCCGCCAGCAGGCGCGGTGGTCGCATCCCTCATGCGCACGGCGACAGCGATAATGGCGAGGATGCCGAGTAAGGCGGCCAGAGTCAGGCCGGTGCGGCGCGCGGTGCGCTGCCCCCAGAGGCGTTCGAGGAAGTTATTCATGAGGTTCCCAAACGGCCCTGATGACGGACCAGTCGGCCTCGGTGAGTTCGACGTTTGGCATGAGACATGCACGGATAGCCTCTACAAACGTCAAGGAAGTCGAGCGTGGAATTTACATTTGTAGATGCCCCCCCAATCCCTGGCGGAGCCGTCGCCAAAACGAGGACTCCAACCGCAGATGCGCTGCCCGGGGAAAAATTTTCAATTGGGCTCGGCGGGGGATGCGGCCGGCCGAGTCGAACGTTGGACCGCCACAGCGGTGGAGGGCCGCCGCCGGGACGGCTGAAAATGGGCCATACCCCGTGGTTTGACCCGAATTTCGGTCATTCCGCCGGTGCAGTGCAAAAACATGCAATATAACGCCGTTTTATATTGACTTAAAGCATATAGTTGCGTATTATTAGGGCGAAGATATATGACTATCTATCGCATCGAAACTGGACGACTCCCCGTCGGCCAGCGGGAGCCATTGATCCAACGCCCTGAGGCCGGGGAAACCGGAGAACCCCGGCCGACCACCGCCGGAACCAGCCAACCAGCCGGAAACCAGGCTAAATTCCCCGGAATCCAAGTTAAACCAGCCGATACGTGCATAAGCTTTTCGCCTCCAGTTTTGGTCCTCGTGGTGCGGCGGCTTCAAGGTGGGACAGGCTTCCAGCCTGTCCCGGCGCGCGCCCTGTGCGCGCCATTCCCTCCCAAGACACCTGGGCTCGCCCGGCTCACCGGAGAACTCCGGTCGGCCACCGCCGGAACCAGCCAAACCAGATGGAAACCAACTGGAAACCAGGCTAAATTCCCAAGAAACCGAGCTAAATTCCCCGGAATCCAAGTTAATCCAGCCGATACGTGCATAAGTTTTTCGCCTCCGATTTTGGCCCTCGCGGAGCCGCGTCTGACCCGGTGGCGGGCCCCCGGCCCTAGCCCGGGTGGCTGCCCCCGCAAACCGCGGGTTATCTCGCCGGTTTGGTTCCTCGCCAGTGGCTTTATCCGAACGAAGTGTGTCGGTCATTTACATGACAAGACAAGGACCGGAAATCCTGTTTAATTCCACCACCAAAAAATGCCTTACTCCATCAACCTGCGGGTGACCTTGGGCGCGGCCTTGGTCCTGACCACTTTGGGTTTGTCGGCGCAGCCGGCGGCCTATCTCGATCCAACGCTATCCATTGAAGCGCGGGTCGCGGATTTGCTGCCGCGCCTGACCGTGGATGAAAAAATCGGTTTGGTCCATGCGCGGTCCACGTTTGCCGACCAGGGGGTGCCCCGGCTGGGCATCCCGGATTTGTGGATGGATGACGGTCCGATGGGGGTGCGGGAAGAAGTGGGCGAGGGTTTCCGCAATCTCAACCGCCAGGATGATTTTGCGACGGCGATGCCGGCCACGCTGGGGTTGGCGGCGACGTTCAACCCGGAGCTGGCCCGGGAGTACGGCGCGGTGATCGGCCAGGAGGCCCGGCAACGGAACAAGAACATCATGCTGGGGCCGAGCCTGAACATCCAGCGCACGCCGTTGTGCGGACGCAATTTTGAATACATGGGCGAAGACCCGTGGCTGACTTCGCGCATGGCGGTGAATTACATCAAGGGCGAACAGTCCCAGGGGGTTTCGTCCTGCGCCAAGCATTTTGCGGCGAACAACCAGGAATATCAGCGGGGTTCGATCAATGTGGAGATGGACGAGCGGACGTTGCGGGAGATTTACCTGCCGGCCTTTCGCGCGAGCGTGCAGGAGGCGGGGGTGCTGAGCATCATGGGCGCCTACAACCAGTTTCGCGGCCAGCATTGCTGTGAAAACGATTATCTGCTCAATCAGGTGCTCAAAAAAGAATGGGGCTTCAAAGGCCTGGTCATGTCCGACTGGAGCGGGGTGCATTCCACCGCCGAGGCGGCGATGAACGGCATGGATTTGGAAATGGGTTCGCGCCCGCCCTACACCAACAACTACCTGGCCAACCCGTTTCTGGCGGGCTTAAACTCCGGCAAATACCCGATGTCCGTGCTCGATGACAAGGTTGGCCGCCAGCTTTATTTGATGTTTAAACTGAACCTGATCCGCGATCCGGCCCAACCGGCGGCGGCGGCGGCCAACCCGGGGGTGTTGAGCACGAAGGAACATCAGGCGGTCGCGCGGCGGGTGGCGGAGGAATCCATGGTGTTGCTGAAGAACAAGGATTTTCTGCCGCTGAACCCGGCGAAGCTGAAGACAGTGGCGATCATCGGGGTGAATGCCACGGCCAAGTTCGCCAGTGGCGGCGGGGCGGCCAATATCAAGGCGCCGTATGAAATCACCGCGCTGGAGGGCATCAGCAACCGCCTGGGCGCCGGGGTGAAGCTGGTCTATGCGCCCGGCTATGTTCAGCCGGCGGGCCGGGGCCGGCGCGACCGGGGGGATGCGGTGGCCGCCGTTCCGGGTGCCAACACGAATTTGATCGCCCAAGCCGTGGCGGCCGCCCAAGGGGCGGATGCGGTGATTTACCTCGGCGGGCTGAGCCACAGCGGCGGTTATGACACGGAGGGTTCGGACCGGCGCGATCTGAAGCTGCCGGGCGGACAGGATGCGTTGCTGGCGGCGATTGTGAGGGCGAATCCCAAGACGGTGGTGGTTTTCTACGGTGGCGGCGCGGTGGAAATGGGGTCGTGGCTGGCCCAAACCCCGGCGCTGCTTTACGCGTGGTATCCCGGCCTGGAGGGCGGCAACGCCCTGGCGGCCGTGTTGTTTGGGGACGTGAATCCCTCGGGCAAGCTGCCCTGCACTTTCCCCCGGCAACTCAGTGATTCCCCGGCGCACGCGCGGAATGATCCGGGCGCTTATCCGGGCACAAACGGCACGGTCACCTATGCGGAGGGGCTGCTGGTGGGTTACCGCTGGTTCGACACCCAAAAAATCGAGCCGCTGTTTCCCTTTGGCTATGGCTTGTCCTATACGAAATTTAAATATTCCGGTTTGAAGCTCACCCCGGATGCGGCGGGGGGCGCGGGGGTGACGGTGACGTTTGAACTCCGCAACACGGGCCGGCGGGCCGGGGCCGAAACGGCGCAGATTTATGTGGAGCCGCTCACCGCCACGGTGATGCGCCCGCTGAAGGAACTGAAATCGTTTATCAAAGTCGCGCTGCAACCGGGTGAGCAGCAAACCCTCACCGTGCATCTGGATCCGGCCGCGTTTTCCTACTACGACCCGGATAAAAAGGGGTGGGTGGCGGAAAAGGGCGATTACCGGATCCTGGTCGGCGGTTCGTCGCGCCGGCTTGAGTTGAAGCGGGATTGCCATTTGACGGAAACCACCTTCGCGCAGGATTGAGCGACGGTCGCCGCGAGGCGGATCAGGTTCGCTCGGTTGGGGCGGGACCGGCGCTTTTGGGGAGCAAGAATGCGAGCGCGGCGGCCAGCAACATTCCCAGGCCCAGGGCGGTGAAGGGCACGGCCACCCCGTGATATACGGTCTTGAGCCAGCCGACGATGTAGGGTCCCGCAAACCCGCCGGTGTTGCCGAGGGCGTTCACCAGGCCGATGACCGGGCCAAACACGGCGCGCGGCAGGGTCTCGGTGGGAATGGCCCAGAACGGGGCCAGCGCGGCGAAGGGGCCGGGAATGGCCAGGCACAGGAAGGCGTAGGACAGCCAAAAATGCCCCCGGGTCAGAACACTTAAAATCAGGCTCAGCCCGCTCAGCGTGTAGACGAACGCGACATGGCCGCGCCGTTCCCGGGTTTTATCCGAATGCCATGAATTGAGCACCATGATGACGGCGGTCACCGCGTAGGGGGCGGCAAACAGGCAGCCATACTGCACGCCGCTGAAATGCCGGGCCTTCAAGCCATCGGTGAAAAAAGTCATGCAGCCGTAAGCCGCCGAGTTGTGGAGGAAGTTCATGACGATCATCACCCCGATTTCGCGCCGGGCCAGCCGCCGCCAGAAGGGGATGGGGCGCACGGGCTCGGCCACCGCCGCCTCCCGTTCCAGGGTGGCCTCCAAAAATTCCCGTTCCGCCGGGGAGATCCAGCCGGCGTCGCGCGGATGGTCGCTGATGAAAAACCACCAGATGGGCAGCCAGAGGAACGGCAGGGTGCCCTCGAGGATGAGCATGGTCTGCCAGCCGTAAGCCCCCAGCAACCAGCCGGTGAACGGGGCCGAGGCCGCCACCGCCAGCGGCTGGCACAAATTCCACAGGGCGTTGGCCCGCGCGCGTTCCGCGCTGGGGAACCAGTGGGCGAGCAGCACCACCGTGGCGGGGAAGACGCAGCTTTCCGCCACGCCCAGGAGAAACCGCGCGGTCTCAAACTGGCCGAAGGTTTTGGCCAGACCGCAACCGACGGCGCACGCGCCCCAGAAAATCAGGCACAGGCTGACCAGTTTTTTGGCGCTCCACCGGCCGGCCAGATGGCCGCCGGCCATTTGCAGGAGGACGTAGCCGAGAAAAAACACCCCGGCCGCCCGCCCCTTCATGCGATCGTCCATCACCAAATCGTGCATCATGGTCGAAATTTTCGGGTCCAACGCCAGCGAGACGTTGGTGCGGTCCACATACGAAATGGTATACATGATCAACGCGACGGGAATGATGCGGAACCAACGCCGGGGTATCATGTGAGGAATAGATTTATGGCGGACAGTCTTGCGGTTTTCCACGGCGGATTCAATGCCGCTTTTTTTACGGTCTGAGGCTGAGGATCATTCAGCGCGCCCGGATCGGACGGGCCGCGCCGATGAACGGGTTGGGAAGGGTGCCGGACACGGCCCCCGAACAAGGGGGACAGTTGCCCGGAGAAAAATTGCCGGGGAGGGAAACGGCTCGCACGGACGTGCTCGCCGTGGGCGGTCCCGCCCCGGCATCGGCCGCTTTGCCGTTGAAGGCGGGGGGGTTCACCGTTATTGTGCCGGGGTGACGCCGACTGAAAATGCCGCTGCTGTTTCGCCCCTGGCTTTGCCGGTGAACTCCCTGTGGGGGGTGGGCGGCGAGCGCACCCAGCAACTGGCGCGGCTGAAAATTTTCACGGTGGGGGATGTGCTGATGCACGCGCCCCGGCGTTATGAAGATCGCCGGCATTTTCGCACGATTGCCGAATTAACCAAGGAGGCGGCGGGCACGACACGAGGAACGATTGTGGCCCTGGGGCTCAAACGCTATCGCCACGGGGCGAAGTCGGTGTTTGAGATCATTCTCGATGATGGCACGGCCCGGTTGCACTGCCGGTGGTGGAACCTGCCCTTCATGCAGAATTATTTTGCCATGGGTGACGAGGTGTTTGTGTATGGCAAACTCCTGGAGACCCGGCCGCGCACGGTGGATCATCCGGAAACGGAGGTGATCGAGGCCGGCGAGGAAAGCTCGATTCACATCAACCGCATCGCGCCGATTTATCCGCTCACGGAGGGGCTGCCGCAACGCTGGCTGCGGGGTTTGATCTGGCGCACGCTGGGACAGTTTGAAAACCAACTGGCGGAGCCCTGGCCGGGATTGGCTCCCGCCGGGCTGCCCACGCGCGCCGCCGCCGTGCGCCAACTGCATTTCCCGGATGAGTTTGCCGACTGCCACCGGGCGCGGCGGCGGCTGGCGCTGGATGAGTTCGTGGAGTTGCAGCGGCAAATCCAGTGGCGGCGGAAAAATTTCGAGGCGCACGCCCGCGCCCTGCCCTGCGGGGGCGACAACCGCTGGATGCGGCCCTTTCTGGCGGAACTCGGGTTCAAGCTGACGGCGGCCCAGACGCGGGTGTTGCGGGAAATCCGCGCCGACCTGACCGGGGCGCACCCGATGCGGCGGCTGTTGCAGGGGGACGTGGGCTCGGGCAAGACCGCGGTGGCGGCCTGCGCGGCGCTGATGACTTTGGAGAGTGGTTTCAGCGTGGTGTTGATGGCCCCCACGGAAATTTTGGCGGAACAGCACCGCCGGAATTTCACCCGCTGGTTCGCGCCCTTCGGCCTCCGGGTGGAATTGCAGACGGGCGCCCACAAGCCGCAGGAACCGGCGGCGGCCGGGCCGATGATGTATATCGGAACGCACGCGCTGATCGAGACCGGGTTCCGGGTGGCGAACCCGGGGCTGGTGGTGATTGATGAACAGCACAAATTCGGCGTGGCCCAGCGCGAAGAATTGCTGCGCAAGGGCCGGTTCCCGCATTTGCTGGTGATGACGGCGACGCCGATCCCGCGCACACTGGGGCTGACGCTGTATGGCGACCTGGACGTTTCCGTGATTGACGAACTGCCCGGCGGCCGGGGCCGCATCCAGACGTTTGTGCGCGCGGCGGACAAATTGCCGCAGGTCTGGGCGTTCATCAAGGAGCAACTGGCCGCCGGCCGGCAGGCCTACATCATCTATGCCCGGGTGGATGCCGCCGATGCCACGGTGGACCTCAAGGCGGTGACGCTGGAGTTGGAAAATGTCCGAAAGGCGCTGGCTCCTTACCGGGTGGGGCTGTTGCATGGGCGGCTGAAATCATCGGAAAAGGAGGCGGTGATGGCGGAGTTCCGCGCCAACACGCTCCAGGCGCTGGTGGCCACCGCGCTGATCGAGGTGGGGGTGGATGTACCCAACGCCACGATCATGCTGGTGGAGAACGCGGAGCGCTTCGGGTTGGCGCAGTTGCATCAATTGCGCGGGCGCATCGGGCGCGGGGCGCACGCGAGCCATTGCATATTGATCTCCGGCGCGAAAACGCCGGAGGCCCGGGAGCGGCTGCGGGTGCTGGCGGAAACGAATGACGGCTTCAAAATCGCGGAGGCGGATTTGCAGTTGCGGGGACCGGGGGAATTGCTGGGCCGCGATCAGAGCGGGCTGCCGGACCTGCGTTTCGGCCGGCTCACGGAAGACCTGGATTTGATCGGTCAGGCGCGGGAAATCGCGGCGAAGATCATGGTTGCGGAGTGATGAGTCCAGGTCAAAGCGTCAGGGCTTTGAGCACCTCGACTTCGGAGTGGAACACGAGGCTGATCACGTTTTTATTGAAGGCCACAGCCAGCGGCGCGCGGGGTTCATCGTATTCCCACAGGGTGTGGCCGTTGGCCGGGTCGAGCCGGAAGAGTTTCAGGAAGGCCGGTTTTTGGAGGCCGGACGTGAGGTCGCTGGCCATGTCGTCCACCACGACATCGTGGGCTTGCAGGGTATAGAGATAGGGACCGGAAACATAACTGGCAAAGCCGCCCGTGCGGGCGGTCCAGAGGTTCCGCCCGGTTTTGGCCTCGACCTTGAGGAGGAGGGCGTCAATGGATTCGGCGACGTCAATCTGGCGGGAATATTTGATTTTATCGGGGTTGGCCGTGGTGGTGTTGACGTAAATCGCGCCCGGCCCGTCAAAGAACAAGCCCACAATGCCGACGGAGGGCAGCCGCCACCGGGCGTTGCCGGTAGCCAGATCGAAGGCGGACAGCACGGCCTGGTCCACCACATATAACGTGCCGTCCCGCTCGACACACGGTCCCTCGCCCAGCGGGGAGGCCTCGCCGTTCGCGCCCCGGCGGTCGGGGGCGACGGGGTAGGTCAGGGTGGCGTCCCAGATTTTTTTATTGGCGGCGTCAAAGACCAGCACGGATTTGCCGGCGGCAATGACGGTGACGGTTTTCAGGGCATAAACCGCGGGATAACCAATGACTTCACCGGTCCAATCCGGCGCGTCGGCGACATCGGGGCGGCGGAGGGTGACTTGGTAGCGGCTCTGATCCTCGGTGACGAGGTCGCCACCGTTGGCGCGCTGCATTTCATTGAGGGTCTCGTTGACGGCCTCGGTGCCCATTCCGGCATTCAGGTTGCCATTGATGACTGACTTGCCGGGCGCCTTCATGGCCGAGCGGCTGACGAAGTTTTTCTCGATCATTTTCACCGAGTATTGCACGAGACCGGCCGGGCCGGGAACGAGCGCGAAGGTTTCGACCGGCGCAACGGCCGGTTCGGGCGGCTTGGTTTTTTGGGGGGTGTCGTCGTTGACCTCGGCCATGATTTGTTGCTGATGAATATTGTTGGCCAAGAGGGCCGGCAGGGCCAGCCGGGCCGGAGTGCTCAGATTCTGGGCTTGCTCCGCCACTTTGGACGGATCGAGCGCCCGTCCCGGAGTCCCATTGGCCGAAGGCAGGCCGCCGCCGGCCGGAGCCTCGGTCGCAGTGATCAGGGTCAATTTCCCGGTTCCGCGAAACTCCTCGGTGCGTTCCGCGCCATCGGCATAATTGATGTGGGTGGCGAATTTCGCGCCGGCCGCCGACTCGCGCATCACGAGTAATTCACCGTCGCCGGCGGCCAGGGTGCCGTCCGGTCCCAGGGGAAGGGATTGCGATTCCACGCCAGTGTCCCAATCGTAGTGCGTCAGCCTGCCGGCATCCCCCAGCCAGACATTGCTGCCGGACACCCGCAGGGTGAGTTCGGCTTCCAGGGCCTGCCAGGCGATTTTTTGCAATTGCTCGCCGCTGTGGTGGAAGGATTGGCCATTTTCCATTTGCGACAGGCGGGTGGTGACGGCGTCCACCTGGGCCTGCGAGATAAGTTCATGGGACCAGACGGTTTTTTTGGTTTTAAGATCGCAGCGGGCCAGGGTGCCGCCATGAAGATACACCAGTTGGTCCGCACCCACCGGGCGGCATTGACCGAAGCTGGCGCGCTGTTCAAACGGGACCGAATAAACCGCGTGCGGCAGCCGACCGTAAAATATATACCAGCCGCCGGCGGCGAGGATGAGCACCACCAAGACGGCTATCGCCGCAAAAACCCGCGCCATCCGGCGCAGCAAGCGGGCCTCCACCGCCGTGGACAGGTTGGCATAAGCCGGAACCCGGATGTTTTCCGCATCGGCTTTGGCCTTGCAGAAGGGGGAACAAAAATAACCGAACAAAGCCAGGCACTTGGGGCAGATGGGCTTGTGACAGACCGCGCATTTTTCAGTGGCGGGTTCGCGGGGATGCTTGGCACAAAACACGGTCGCCGGCGCGCCGGACGGATCGGACGCGGGGGTGGCCGGGGCATGCGGTTGGGCGAGGGAGATTCGCAAGCGGGGCGCTTTCTCGGCGGCGGGCACCAGAACTTCGAGCGCGGGTGGATTCGGCGCCGGGGCGGCCTGTTCGCGTTGGATGAGTTCATTGACCAAGGCCGATGAATCCAGCCCGCAATTGGGGCAGATGAACCGCACCGGGTTGGCGGCGTTTTCCGGCGTCACATCAAAGGAATATTTGGCGCCGCAGGAACATTGGATTTTCATGGCGGTCAGGGTTTGGGGTTTAACAGGATGACGCCCGGGGGCAGGGGCAGCGGAAACGGCACCAGTGGCGAGCTGGCCTGTACCGCGCCATCACCCATCAGGAAATTACCGCCGTATTTATGGTGATTGTTTCCGGGCGAACTACCGGTGATGGAAAACACCTGGTCGCCGGTTTGTTTGGCCAGCGTGTTCACCTGGCGGTCGGACATGAGCGCCTGCTGGGCGGCCTGGGGATCGTCCAGCCGCCGGCCTTGGTAATAGGCGTAACTGATTTTCCCCGACTGCAGCGGGGCCCCGGAGGCCAGCGCCGCGTCCCGGCCGCCGGGACAAATAAAGAGCGCGGTGTCCGCCGCATAGCGCGGCACCAGCACAGCCAGCGCCGCCTCGGAAGTGGCGGCGTTGGTGGCGGCGGGCAGCCGGCCGCTGAAGTCCTGGGCGTAGATTTGCAGGGCGATGTATATTTTTTGGAGATTGTCCGAGCAAAGTTCCTTCTGCGTACGCTGGTGCCGGGCCGAGCCAAAGCCATACAGCATCACGGACAGGATGCAGATGATCGCCAGGGTGACGAGCAGCTCAATCAACGAGAATCCGGCCGGTCGGAAATCCGCGTGGAAGGTGGCTTTCATGTTGGGTTGGTTGTATCGGAATCCGGGGGGCGTGGCAATGGCAAGTTGTCCGGGGGGAACAAATGCCCCAATCCTTAGCGAAGGGAGGGGGAGGTTGTCGAAAGCGATGGCAACAGCATCAGGGGCCAAGGGTCGCGGAGTAACATTATGGGGATGGTTGAGTTGAAGGGTCGTGAAGACCCTCATTCAAAGCCTCCTCACGTCGGCTCCTACGGTTTAAAGAAGCCCGGCGGGAAAATTTCACGCGGAATGCGTGAATTTCGCGCATTCCTCCCCGACCGAATTACAAATTCCCAAGGAATACGCCTTGGCAGGGAATATGCTCAATCGGTTTCGAGTATGAATGCGACTCGCATCAGAAACCGGTTCGGGGGGTTTACATTGATTGAGCTGCTGACGGTTATCGCGATCATCGGAATTCTGGCCGCCATGCTGCTGCCGGTGTTGAGCCGGAGCAAGGCCCGCGCGCGGCGGATTCAATGCGTGAGCGGCCTCCGGGAAATAGGCCAGGGCTTTTTGTTATTCGCCAATGACCACGGCGGGAAATTTCCCATGCAGGTCAGCACCAATGACGGGGGTTCGCTGGAATACGTCACCGCCGGGTATCAGACGCGCGGCCCTTTCTACCTTTCGTATCGGCATTTTCTCCCGCTGGCCGGCGAACTCAGCACGCCAAACCTTCTGGCTTGCCCGGCGGATTTGGAACGTTCGCCGGCGGTGAATTTCAGCGCATTCAACAACTGGAATCTGAGTTATGTCATCGGGCTCAAAGCGGACCCCGGTCTGCCCGGCGTCATTCTGGCCGGGGACCGGACGCTGCCAACGGGGCCGCTGACCAACGGAACCAGTCCGACGATCCAGCAGCTACCGCCACCGCTGGCGGCGTTCTGGGGCCGGGGACTGCATGAACGCAAAGGCAATCTGCTGTTCGGTGATGATCACGTGGAGGAATCCAATGACGCGCAGGCACCGGCGCAAGAAGCGGCGGCGGAAAACGTGGTGTATCCGGACGTGGACGAAACCCAGCCGCCGCCGGGGCAATCCACGGGGTCGGGTTCAACGCCATCGCCGGTGGCCAATCCTTATGCCTCCTATTATACCCGCCCCCCGGCGGCCGCAGCCTACACGCCCACCGCCTCCGGCACGTCGTATTCGACGATGCTAATGCTCAACCGCACGGCCGTCGCGTCCTCCTCGGGCGCCGCCCATTCACCCGGGGGCGGCCCGTTTGGAAATCAACCCGGCGCCGGGAACGCCCCGGCCCGCTTCCCCACCCCGCAAGCGACTCCCGGCTCAATGCCGGCGGAAACAAACGGTCCGGGCGCAGTCGCCGCAGACCAGACCTCAGCCACCAACCACCAGGGGCGGGCGGTGGCCGCGCCCATTGAACTGACCTTCCCGCAAGTGCTGGCCCAGACGGCCGGGGATAGCTGGCGGGCCACCAGTTGGCTGATCTGGTTACTGCTGTTGCTCGTGCTGATCATACTACTCCTACGCCGGCTGGAACGCCGCCACCGCCGCCCGAACCCCGCCAAACCAAGATTTCTGCGTTGACCTCATCCGTTCCCCCGTGTCACCAGTACTGGTGACTGGCTGGGGACGGGGAATCTGTTAAGGTATGGCTGTGTTTAAGCACTTTGTTCTCAAGTGCGTGTGTGTGAAAAGCCCGGAGTTGTGTCCGGGCTTTCTCTTTTTCCCCCGGCCCATTTACCTCTCATCCCACCCGCAGCCAAACGGTTTTCAAATATGCGGGCTCGGCGTGGCTGACGGGAAAGTCCGGCGGTTGGGGGATGTAATGGCGCTGCTGGATTTTCCGCCCGGCAGCATGGATTGCCCCCTCAACCATGGCGAGAAAATCGGGCTGGGGCCAGTCGGCGGCGTTGGTGGCGGCGAGCAGCACACCGCCAAGCTTGAGGACGGGCAGCGCGGCGGTCACGAGGCGGCCGTAATCTTTTTCCGCGCGAAAGGTGCCGTATTCCTTGGATTGGGAAAAGGTGGGCGGATCGAGCACCACGGCGTCGAAGGCGCGGCCCTTTTTGGCGAGCCGCCGCAGCCAGTCGAAGGCGTCACCGTAAATGAAATCGTGCGCCGCCGGGTCGAGCCCGTTCAAGGTGAAGTTGCGCCGGCCCCATTCGAGATATTTTTTGGAGAGGTCAAGGCTGGTGGTGTGCGCGCCCGCCCGGGCCGCGCACACGGAAAAGCCGCAGGTGTAGGCGAATACATTAAGCATGGACCGGGGCGTAACGGGGGCGCCGTCCGGCCACAAGGCAAAATCCGCCGCGAGATGACCGGTGAGGAAGCGCCGCCGGTTGTCGCGTTGATCCAAAAACAGGCCGGTGGAATAACCCTCGTTGAAGCCCAGTTCAAAACGTGCGCCGTTTTCCCGGATCACAAAGCGCTCCGGCGCGGTTTCGCCCAGCACGGGTTGCGGCGAGGCCGCTGCCGCGGGGGTGCGGCGCACCTGCCGCGACAGGATTTTGTGATACGCGCCGCGACTGGCGAACCGTTTGACCAGGCGGGTCAGTTCCTCCTGTTGCGCGGGGGGCAGGGAGGATTCGGATTGCGAGAGCAGAAAGTCGCCGAGCCGTTCGACATACCAGCCGGGCCAGCCGTCGCTCGCGCCGTGAATGACGCGATGGGCGTCCGTGGCGGCGGGCTCGATGACGGCGGCGCGCAAATCGTGGTGTGGACCAGGCGAATTGGGGAGTGCGGCGACAAGTCGCCGCTTTTGGACGAGGCGACATGTCGCCTCGTCCAAAAGCGCGGACTTGTCCGCGCACTCCATATTCATTCCAAAATCCACCGGGGCGTGGAAGCTTACGGGCTCGCCCGTCGCCGGATGGGCGAAGGCAATCTCGGCCGCGTGTAGGCAGACCCGGCCGGCCGCCGTGCCGCCATAAAGGGTGTCGCCCAGAATCGGGAAGCCGCTCTCCGCCGCGTGGACGCGGATCTGGTGTGTGCGACCGGTGAACGGTTCGGCCTCAATCAGCCCGTCCGGCCGGGGCCGGAACCGCGTTTCCGCGACTTCCGCGCCGGCATGGACCGGGCGGCCCGCATATCTTTCCCCCACCCGCACCAAGGCGCTGGTGACGGTGATACCCTGCGGCGGACCGAGGCGGTCGGTGAGCAGGAGATAGGTTTTGCGGACGCGGCGGGCAGTGAATTGTTCGGTGAGCGAGCGATTGGCGACGGGAGTTTTGCCAAACACCAACACGCCGCTGGTTTCCTTGTCGAGCCGGTGCAGGATGGCCAGCGGGGCCCAGCGGGGCTCGCGATGCCGTAACCAGTCGTAGATCCCCTCGCCCGCATGGGGGGCCGGGG
>Ga0302278_10002933_pt1 | contig 19174 bp, 8 predicted proteins | sample III_Bog_N3_2_FD_194543 | JGI IMG/M metagenome (GOLD analysis project Ga0302278, IMG submission 194543) | Peat permafrost microbial communities from Stordalen Mire near Abisko, Sweden - III_Bog_N3_2 | ecosystem: Environmental > Terrestrial > Soil > Wetlands > Peat | place: Sweden: Abisko...
GAGACCATGCTGCGCGCAAGGCACGCCTCCACCGCCGCCATCGAGAGTGCCACCGCAACCCTGCGCGAGCGCGCACGCCTCTTCTTCGCCGCGCTGCCTTTCGACGCATCGAGGACCGCCGCGGACACCATCGCCACACTCGACGCGCCGCCCAACTCCAGCCCCTACGCAGGCCTTGGCCGCATGCCCTTCGACGACCGCGCCGAGTTCCTGGAAAGTAGCGGCGACACCTATACCGGAGCGCTCAACGCCCTCAGCCTCCTCGAGGGCGAGCTGGACCGCCTGAAGAACGTCGACGAGGCCCCAGGACTGCGCAAGCGCACCTCCGACATCGCCACCCATCTGAAGTTCCTGCTCGAGTCGCAGGACCCCAATACCGTCTTCTGGATCGAGCGCCGCGCCGCCGGAGGAGTCCGCGCGCTTGCGCAAAAGGGGGCCCGCGGCACCGGCCACATGAGCCACCACACTCACCTGCAGGCCACGCCCATCGACGTCTCGCAGCTCCTTGCTGACGCGCTCTTCGAGGCCTACAGCTCGGTCGTCCTCACCTCCGCCACGCTCACCGTAGCCTCGGGAACCGACGAATCGGGCAGCACTGTCGCCGGCTTCGAGCACATATCGCGGCGGCTTGGCCTCACTCTGGCCCGCGAGCTGATCGTCCCCTCGCACTTCGACTACCCGCGCCAGGCGCTGCTCTATCTACCGCCGGGTATGCCCGACCCGCGCGATCCCGAGTATTTCCTCCATGCCGCCGAACGCACCCGCCGCGTGCTGGAGATCTCCCACGGTCGCGCCTTCTGCCTCTTCACCAGCCACTCCCAGATGCGCGCCATGCACCAGCGCCTCTCTTCCGAGCTGCCTTATCCGCTGCTGCTGCAGGGCACGGCACCACGCACCGTCCTTCTGGAGCAGTTTCGCGATACGCCCGGAGCGGTCCTCTTCGGTACCTCCAGCTTCTGGCAGGGCGTGGACGTGCAGGGTGAGCAGCTCAGTTGCGTCATCATCGACAAGCTGCCCTTCGCCGTCCCCTCCGACCCCATCGTCAAGGCCCGAATGGACGCCATCGCCGCCGCCGGAGGCAACGCCTTCTTCGACTATCAGGTGCCCAGCGCCGTCATCACGCTCAAACAGGGCTTTGGCCGCCTCATCCGCTCGCTGAAGGACCGCGGCGTGCTCATGCTGCTCGACCCACGCATCCAGCGCCAGCGCTACGGTCGCATCTTTCTCGACTCGCTGCCGCCCTACCGCCAGACCCAATCCATCGAAGACGTTGAAGCCTTCTTCGCGTTGGAAGTGTGAGAGCTGCCCTCCCCCGTTCGTAGAGATAGTCTATTTCGTGCTTGTGCGAGAGACGCTCTGCACCAAAAAAGACCGGGCCGGACAAAACCCCGAAGGATCCTGCCCGGCCCGGTCATCAGCACTTTCTAGTTGATGGTGATCGGGATGACGTACGACCGCGACATCGTTGCCCACTGACCTGCGGGTGTGGGTGTGGTGGGGTTCGTGTATGTGCCTGTGACGGTCACGGTTTGTGGGCCTGTGGGAATCGGAGTGTAGAAGTCCACCTGGTTGCCGCCGCATCCGCTCATTCCCACGCTCACTGCCGCGATTGCAATCAGCATCCACAACGCCTTGCTCAGTCTGCGCCGGCGACGCACGCAGAAAGCGAGTACGCCAAACGGCAGGAACGCCAACACGGTCCGGGTAGCGGAAGTCCGCAACTTAGATGTGCTGAAGCCGAGCGGCAGCGTTGCCGGGGTCGAGACGTCGAAGATAACTGCCACCGTCGATCCACTGCTAATCGTTGCATATGGAACATACGTCGTCGCCGTGTTAACCACTACAACCTGCCCAACCCAGCAGGACTCATAGCTCGGGGCCTGAGTCGTGCAGCTGAGATTCACCTGGCCAGATAAGGACAGTATCCCGCCAATCTGCATAATTGTTGACTGCGGATAGGATCCGTTCTGGTTCGGCGCCGAGGGCAGACCGTTCCCGTTCGGAATGTTACCCGGAAGGACACTGATGGGGCCCGTTGCGGAGGTTATGGTGAAGTCTGGATTGTCGATGATCAGCGCGAATGGAACCGTCCCCGTTGACGGGCACGACGAGGTCGCCACTTGACCAACCACAGAGCAGGCAAAGTCGCCTAAGCCGTCCGAGGCGCCAGCGACTGCCGGTGCTGGATCGCCGCTATAGGCGAAGCTCAAGTAGTGGGTTCCTGTCGGGGGAGCGTTGGGGGTGTTGAGGTTGGGCAGAGTGAAGGTACCCTGGCCAGGGGTTGGAGCCGAGACCGTCCCTCCCAGCGCAACAACAGGGTTGCAGTTTGTGGTTACCGTTGCCGAGCAGGGAGGAATAACGATGGTTCCCGATGGCCACTGGATGGCACCATTGACCGTGGGAAATACCCCTGTAGTTGGGGTCGGAGTATATACAGTCGATGTGATGGGAACAAAATAGTCCGTCACAGAGACCGTACCTGTAGGTATTCCCTTGCCAGCGGTAACCAGGGAGCCCACCGAGATCGCATAGGTAGCACCCGACACGGTAGAGCCCGTACCCGCACTCGCAATGGCGATTGAGGTCTTGTTTGCCGTGATGGATATACCCGACGGTGCCGGAGTTACTGTATCCGTGCCGTTGGTGATCGTCAGCGTGTAGTTGCCGATCGGCTTGCCGGTCATGGTTGGATAAACCGTGTACGGGTTCACCGCAGGAGATGCTGGATTCACATCCAGTGTGGATGAGTCAGCTGGTGTAGTGCTTCCTTTAACAACCGAGAACGTCGCGCTCAACTTCTTGAGGTCGTTGCCCACGGCTCCGGTGATCACCATCCCAGAAGCGTAGTTGAAGCTAGCAGCTCCGTATACCGTCGAGTACGCAGGAATCACGACGCTAAGAGAAGCCGGTTTCTCAATCACGTTAGCTTGACCTGTTGTCACCCCCGGGTTGCCATAGCTGCAGCCGTTGGTGGCCGTCGTAAAGTTGACCTGAATGGGATAGCTGTTGGTAGCTGTGAATTGACCGGCACCGCTGGTGAGGTACGCTCCGGCCACCGGGACGCCACCCGCAGTTATAGTGCCGTTGATGGTAGGAACCGTTCCCCCATAGGTATAGGTAAGTTGGGCAAGCGTGGACGTCACCGTCACCACAACCGGAATTCCGGGAACCGACACCACGATCGGAGTTGCGGTGGTTGTGCTGTCTGTAGTGTCGGCCCCACCTGGGGTGAAGACCGCGCTAACGGTGTAGGCCAGGCCCTGGAGAAGCGGCGAAGGCATGGGATAGGTTGCCACACCGTTGACTAGGTTGACGACCGTCGGGGTACCTGCCGCTCCGCAAAGACCGGCGTCTATCGTGCCCGCGTCGATCACATAGGAGAAGGTGACCGTGCCCGTGGGCGTGGGAGCACCTGTGACGTGCGGCTGGCTTACGGTTGCGATGATGTTCGCTCCCGTCGTACCCGCGGCGGGCGTTAGACCCGCCGAGGAAGTCAGGACGATGCTGACCTCAGCGTTCGAACCGTTAGCCGTCAACGCCACCGTCTGTTTTCCATTCACAGTTAGGGTCGCAGCGCCGTTCGCGCCGGTAGTCGATGGAGTGAAGAGCGGCGAGATGGTGCAAGTGGTTCCCACCGGAATTCCGTTGGGGAAGTTTGTGCTGTTGCAGGTGGTCGTAACACTGTAAGCGGAACTCCCGCTCCCGGATATCGACGCGAAGGTCGAGGCCAGGGTGACAGGCTGGTTGCCGGTGTTCGTGACCGTCAACACGCCAGTGCAGGGGGAACTGCCTCCGAGAACCGGGCATCCTGTCGGAGTTCCGGCTACACCGGAAGCACCTAGTTTCTCCGGCACGAGTCCGAACGGAGCGGTCGGGCTTATCCGGTTCATGATCAGGATTTGTTTGTTCCCCGAGTCCGCCACATACAGGTTCCCATTCGCGTCCAGAGCAAGACCTGCCGGAGAACTCAGTCCAGTAAAGCTGAGCGTGAAAGGACTGCCGCTGGGCGGACCCACGGCAGGCGCCTCCCAGACCACGTTGCTCGAGCTATCCGAGACGTAGACGTTCCCGGCTGCATCCACCGCAACCCCGTTCGGATTGTTGATGTTCTGGCCGCCAAACAGCGGAAGGGATGACAATACAGACAGTGCAGAGGTCGGGCCAGACGACGCCGGCTGCAGGTCGCCTCCGCCCGGCGGTATGCGAACAATCTGACCGGCCACATTCTGCTGGTCGGCAACGTAGATGAATCCCTTGGGATCAACCGCAACCGCAACCGGTTGCGTGAATGTCGGTCCGCCAGCGTACTGGAAGAGTGGAGTAGCGCCGCCCAGCTTGACATCGCCGGGGATCTCCACAATCGCCGCATTGCCAGTATCGGCAACGTAGACGTTGTCCCACTGGTCGACCGCAAGTCCATGAGGGGCCTTGAACTGGTATTGCGGCGGGGGAGTGGTAGCCGTTACGGATGCTCCCGGTTCATTCAGGATAGAGACGTTGGTGGAGACTCCTGCGGATCCAAAAGAACTGTTTACAATAGAGGACCCCGGTGCCTGAGTCGAATATCCCTGGAATACACAGTCCCCAGCAGCCGGTACAATACCACCGTCGCAGATCGAGCCTGGAATCCAGAGATAACTGCCGAGCACAGCCGCCGTTTTGGTAAGCGGGTTGTACTTGAGGATACGGTTGTTGCCGGTGTCGGCGATATAAACGTTGTTCGCCGCATCGACTGCAACGCCCATCGGGCCGCTCAATGTCTGGGCTACGCCGGTCGATGTCGTCTGGCCGTAGACGATGTTCGTTACCGCGATGCTGGGCCCGATGACTGTCTGGGTCCCGCCGCCGGCAGGCTCAACCACGATCCGGTTGTTCGTCGAGTCCGCGATGTAGACGGTACCCGTTGCGGTCACAGCTACGGACGAGGTGGCGCCCAGGCCGGTCGCCGCGACGGTTGCCTGCTGGCCTCCATCGATTGCCAACTGCCCGCCCAGAGCCTGGCCGGTGAGCTGGAAGTTGTAAACAGACCCGTTCGCCGTGGTTGCCGTTAGTTGGCCTACCCTCATTCCCGGCTGCGACGGATTGAAGTTCACATAGACCAGGCAGTCCCAACTATTGTCAGGCGATGAGGCCCCCAGTTGCGCGCATGTGGGAAGACCTTGTGTTTCAACCCCTAACACTGTCGCCGCCGGGTACAACGCAAAGTTGGTTGTCGTGGAGGTGTTCCCCCATGACCCGGAAAGCTTGAATACCGAGCCCATAGGCAGCTCCGGGGTGAACGTGTTGATCGTGAAGTCCGATCCGGCAGCTATCGAGAAGGAATTCGTTGTGAACCCAAGGTTGGGGCCGTCCGGTATCGATACCGAAATAATAGAGCCGTCGGAAGCGGGCGAGGAGAATGACGCGCCCCCGGTAACGGGTGGGTTCGACACATCGAAGTGAACCTGGATCGGCTGCGTAACCGTCACCAGTGCCCAATCCGCCGGAGTCATGTTCGGAACGTTCGCAACATTCGACCCAACCAGCGAGATGTAGTTCAACCCATCTGTATAGCTCACCACAGCATTCGCCGCATACGTGGTCGACGCTGACCACGCGCCCGTACCCGCCGGCACCACTGGCGTTGCGGGGAATTGATTGCCCACCGTAATCTCGCGGATTAGGTTATTGCCGCTGTCCCCGAAGTACAGGTTCCCCTGGCTGTCGTTGTCTGTATAGTATTTACCGCTGGTGCTGCTCTCGGCGAGCATCCCAGGGCAGCCATCTGCAGCAGGATCGTAGGTTTGCGGTCCCCATTTAAAGGGATTGCTATTCGTCCCATAGACGCAGTCCCACGGGTTCAACGCGGGCGACGAGGTGGTCGAAATGCCCAGGGAGGCCGGCTGATTATAGTTGCTGCTGTTGTGGGCTGTAAGGTCTGGGTTCAGGTTCGTAATGGTGTTAATGCCGCTGACGGATGAGGTGGCTCTTGGATGCGCAGCCCAGTCCGAGTAAAGAAGAATCGCATCCCCGGTGTACTGGTCGACCCGGTTGATCTCCGGAAAGTGGTTGTCGTAGTAGTAGAAGCTGCCAAAACTGTCGGGCTTGAACGAAGTCGACCGAATGTCAAGGCCATTGTTGTTCGCGATAAGGACATTCAGATATCCCGAAGGCAGAGGACTGCTGATCGTCAGGTTGTTCAGCGCGACGTACGCGTTGCCATAAGTGAGCGGCAACTCATTCGGCGTCTTTGTGTCGGCGGCGGGAACCGGGAAAGCAGTCTCGTTCGCGCTATAGACGGATACAAGCACCGGCGCCATTATGTTCAGCAGGTTGGTCAGCGGAGCTCCGCCGGCATATGCCACATTCGCGAAGATGCCCGGGACGCCCGTACCGCCCCCAGTTCCATTGAGTTGATATACATTGCCGTATGCGTCGGCAGTGTCAATAGTGTTCTGGCTGTTGAAGACAATTCCGTTCACCGGGCCATTGAGGCCGGTGCCCACCTGTCCCGTGGTGAGACCTGGGCAGGGTGTGGTCATCGATGCGTTGCAGTCGGTTATCGACCGCATGTACCCAGGCAGTACGGTGGACTGGAAGAAGGTCTGGGGGGTTGCCTGGGTGTTGATCACCCGCGTCGTGTGGTTCGAAATGTCCGCAATATAAATATTGTTCGCGCTGTCCAGCGAAATCTCGTTGGGACCGTTCACGGTCGCGCCGATGATGGGGTTGTTCGCGATGGAGGTGTCCTCGAAGGCCGGAGCGTTGTCGATGACGACGCCGCCGTTGGATGTCGCGCCCGCGCATGTGCTCAGGTTGACCTCGCCCGCGATGTGGTAGATGAACCCCACCTGCGCCTTGCCGCCGGATTTCGCCACGCCGGCCGGATTCACCAGCGCGATGAAGTTCGCAATCTGCGTGCCGCCGCGGTAGATCACCGAAGCGCTCTGGGTGGTGGTATCGGTGAAGTAGACGTTGCCAAACGCATCCACGGCAAGTCCGATGAGTCCGCTTCCGATCTTGGCTTGATACGCGGCAACGCCGTCCGCGCAGCCGGGGGTCGGCGTGCAGTTATAGGAATCGACGGTGCTGGCCACCGCTTTACAGCTAGAGGGAGTCACTCCAGCGATGATGTTGATGAGTCCTGTCGAGGAGTTGACCTCGCGGATGACATCGTTCGCGTGGTCGACGATGTAGATGTTCCCCACCGAGTCAACAGCAAATCCTTCCGGCACGTTCAGCGTTGCGCCCGGCACAAGCTTAACGACGCCGTTGACGTTTGTGAGGTATGGGACAGCAGCCCCTATGTTCCCGCTCCCTTGAAAGCCTATGTCCCCGCCATAGCCGGTGATGATGCCGGGGGTGGCCGCGAACGAATACTGCGGAGTGCCGGCAGCGGTGGTCATCGTATACGGAACCAGCAACGGCGCGTTGTTCGGGCCAGCGGCAACTGCCGCTCCCACTGCGGCCACTAAAAAGAAGACCAGGGCCACTGTCAGTTGGAAGAGAGTTCGCGTCGAGACGATGTATTTGCGGAAGAGCATCGGGGTCACCTGATCCTTGATAAGTGCATTTACAATCCGGCGGGCTGAGCAGCAAAGCTCTAAACCACCGGCAAATTTCCTGGCTGATTTCCCAAGGGAAACGGTTTCCAAAATAAGCGGCATAGTACGCGTTCGCGGAAGACACTTGCAAGAGAAATCTTCAAACGCGCCCGCCTCACGGAGAGAAGTGTCGAGTCGCCACCTTTTCCCCCAGACTCGCCGGCCACGACAGCCGGTCTTTGGTCACCAGCAACAGAATCCCCCGCACACCCGCCATATTATTATGGTTAATGGCGGCCTGGCCCACGGGAAGCGCATGCAAGACGTCCAGCCAGAGGATACAGTCCACGCTGGTGGTTGGGTCCGGCTGAATATCAGTATAGACAGCGGACTGCAGCGGTGGCGGAACTCGTTCCGCCCGCGCCCTGGCCGCGGCGCCTGCAATCGGAGCAAACGCAACCAGGACCGCCCTGCCGGGCCGCATGCCCCGCTGCCGGTGCGAGTGGCCCGCTGTACGGACGCACCCGTCCGTTTGGCCTGCCTGCGCAACATCGTGCTGTCGTTTGCTTGGGATTTCGCTCTCCAGGGGTGCCCCTCCCCGTACGGCTCCCGTGTCCAGAGGGTCGCCAGACATTTTGCAGCGGACCAATTGGGCCCGTGCCCACATGTCGATGAAAACACAGAAAACACAAATTCGGTGTTGAAGCGGGGCGAAATCAAAGTAACATGTTGCAGGAAGCTTTGAAAACTTAAATCTTCTGGGCAGTTCTGCGCACTCCAGTCGGGCATCGCCTCGAACTGGGGGCCTGGACCGGCCCGTGCCGTTTCAGCGGGAAAACATTTTCTTATTGACAATCGAGCCTGTAAACAAATACTTTTTTCGCGTTCCGGCTCATCGGTATTTTCAGATTTCTAGTCATCGGCGCAAGGTTTTTTGGGGGATGTTTTAACCGGAACCAACCGGAATCCCAGTCCAACGCCTTCCAGCGCAAAATCAGATGGAGCAAAACTATGTATTGCATCACGACAGTTGGGTCTTTGCCGCTCGGGCTTTCACGCCGTCTTCTCACACACTGCTTTGCCTCCCTCTTTGCCTGCCTGATGGTTGTCTGCGGGCTGGCGTTCCTGGGCGGCTTGCCGCTCCAGGCGCAGACTACCAGCGGCGGCGGCATTCAGGGGACCATCACTGATCCCAGCGGTGCTGCTGTTGCCAAGGCGACGGTCACCGCCACCAATACCGACACCGGGGTTGCCACCAGCCATATCACCACCGGCACGGGGACCTATTCCATCCAGCCGTTGCAGGTCGGCACCTACAACGTTGAGGTCACCGCAAAGGGCTTCCAGCGCCTGCTGCAGGAGAACATCAACGTCGATAACGACTCGGTGCTCGGCTTGAACCTGAAGCTCACCGTCGGCGGCGAGAACACCACCATCACCGTCTCCGATGCCCCGACGCCCCTGAACACCACCGACTCCGTGCTGGGCGGCACCATCGAGAACCAGCTCTATTCTTCGCTGCCGCTCTCCATGAACGGCGGCCCGCGCGATCCCACTGCCTTCCAGTATTTGATGCCGGGAGTGCAGGAAAACCCGGGCAACAACACCAACCAGGGATCAACCGCCGGCGCATCGGGCATCTATGGCACCGGTCAGACCGGCCTGAACGCGAACTACGTTGAGGGCGTGCCCGTTTCCAACATCAGCTCACAGGGCGATGGAACGGCCGTCGCCACTGCGGTCTCGGTGGACGCGGTCAACCAGTTCTCCGTCCAGACCAGCGGCGCGTCCACATCCTTCGGCGGCGCCGGAGTCACCAACTACACCATCAACTCCGGTGGAAACACATTCCACGGCACAGTCTTCGACTTCATCCGCAACACCATGTTCGACTCCTGGGGCTACTTCTCGAAGGTGCCCTCGGCCTCCGGTTTTGCTGAAAAACCGGGCGAGCATCAGAACTCCTATGGCGGCTCCATGGGCGGTCCCGTCCTCAAGGACAAGCTCTTCTTCTTCGGCAGCTACGAAGGCTTCCGCTACACCAAGATCAGCAACACGCCCACATACATCACCATCCCCACCACGGCCAATCGCCTGGGCAACTTCACAGATAAAGTGGGTACCCTCGCCCAGAACATCTCGGACCCCACAAACGCCTCCAACGGCTCGCGTCCCGCCTTCCAGGGACTGCTGAACGGAGTTCCGACCTTCAACGTCATCCCCACGGCGGAGATCTCCACCATCGCGCTGGCTCTGCAGGCCGCGCTTCCCACCCCCACCAACATGTCGACCTTCAACAACTATCTTGCATCCCTTCCGCTGTCCAACCAGGACTACACCATCGATGTCAAGATCGACTACACGCTGGACTCCCGCAACAAGTTCTCGCTCACCGGACTGGGCGGCCTTGTCGGGTACGCCGGCGCACCCAACTACAGCAGCTACAGCCAGCTTCCCATTCCCTATGCCGCCGGCTCGTACACCAACAAGAAGACAACGTCCGGCATCTTCAAGTACACCTACATCGCATCGCAATCCCTGATCAACGCGCTCAGCTACGGATATACCCGCAACTGGGGTGAAAGCTTCTCGCTGACCAAGGGTACGCCCTATACCGCGACCAAGGCTGGCATCACCAACCTGCCCCCGGGCGGCGCTTCGGAGAACATGCCCTCCGTCAGCTTCAACACGGACAGCGGCCCAACCGCTCCAAGCAACTGGTCGTCCTCTTCAGCTAGCGGCCCCGGAGCAACAAACACATACTCCATCATCGACAACCTGACCTGGATCAAGGGCCGCCATAACATCACCTTTGGCGCCCAGGTGCAGTGGCTGGAGACCAACGGCGGAAGCTACGGAGGATACAGTCAGTCCGCCGGTCTCACCTTCCATGCATACGATACGGCAGGCCCCGGAAACGGCGACACCTACGCCAGCTTCCTGGTCGGCGCCGTCTATAGCGACTCCGTCCATACACAGACGATTCAGGACGTCGGAGCACGATACAGGCCGATGGCGCCCTATCTTCAGGACAACTGGCAGGTAAGCCCCAAGCTCACCCTGAACTTCGGACTTCGCTACGATTATCTCCAGCCCTACCACGAGGTCCACGACCGCATTGCGTTCCTCAACCCCACCACCATCAATCCCATCGTTGGCGTCCCCGGAGTGCTGGAGTATGCCGGCTTCCCCAATGTCAACAATTTCCAGGCAGAAATTACAGCGCCGTTCTTGACTGCTGCTCAGGAAATGGCCTTGTACGCGCCTTACATCTGCCACTGCACCACCCCGGTTCACCCCTATAACAACAACTGGCAGCCGCGCCTGGGCTTTGCCTACGCCTACACTCCAACCACGGTCTTCAGCGGCGCATTCGGCCTCTCGCTCACCCACTCCGGTGGCGTAGGCGGCGGATCGGGTTCAACCCAGGCCACTGGAAACAACGGAGAGTACAGCGCCAGCAGCGGTTACAGCCAGAACGGAAGCACCGGCAACCCGGGCTTCTTCCTGAATCCAAACTACCTCCTCCCGGGCTCTCAGCCGCCAGCCGTAGTCGATCCTCCCACTCAGGGTTCACAGGGCACGCCGCCCTTGGGTCAGGTTCTCGGACCTCCCGTTCCATGCGTTGCGGCAGGAACATGCAGTGCGTTTTCATCGCTCCCGCCGTGGACTGCGCCCGGAACAAACGTCAATCCTTTGTCAACCACCGGCGACTACGACTTTACGGCCTACAACGCAGACCACCTGAACGATTTAGGATGCTCCGTCTCGGGCACCTTCTGCACCATCCAGGGCGTCAACTATGCCGATCCATACTATGGCGGCCGCGGTCCGCAATTCCTCAGCTATAACTTCTCCATACAGAAGATGATCAACAAGAAGGCCGTTATAACCATCGCCTACTCCGGAGCGGAGACCCACTTCCTGCCGGGTGGCGCCGGTCGCGGTTACGCGCAGAATGGTATCTCTCCAGATTATTCTCTGGAGTATGAGGCAGGAATCACGGCCACCACATTACAGGGAACCACCGTGTCCCCCTACCCCCGCTTCGCTGGCCCCAACGCAACCTTCTTCCAGGCCCTGCGGCCCTTCCCCCAGTACAATGGATTCACCGATCTCTGGGGACAGACTGGAAACTCAAACATGAACTCGCTCCAGGTGACACTGGTTCAGCGCCCGTGGCACAACCTCTCCGGCTTCATGAACTACACGCGCCGCAAGGAGATCGACGACACAGGCACCCACCGCACCCAGTTCGGCGTGGGCCCGCAGGATGGAAACTTCGTGCAAAATATGTCCGCCAACCGTGTCGACCGCGGCCTGGGAACGTCCGACCAGACCAACACGTTCAACCTGACCTGGGTCTACGCCCTCCCCTTCGGACGCGGCCAGGCCTTCTTCGCTACCAACCGTATCGCCGGACTCATCGGCGGAGGATGGGAGTTCAACGGAATCTATAAGTATCGCGATGGAGTTCCGCTGCAGATCTCAAACGGTGGCGGTTGCATGACCAACGCGTCCGCCGGCCAGGGAACCTGCCTGCCCGACTACGTTCCCGGCTTCGACAAGAGGCGGGCGCGCATCAATGGCAGATGGGGCCGCGGTCCTGGAGCCAATGCCACCAACTTCAATGGCATCCCGTATCTCAACTCGGCCGCCTTCGAGTGTGCCGATTCTTCTCCTCTCAACCAGACCTATTCCTGCGGATCGACACAGGAACCCAACACGACCTGGAAGCTGGGCAACGTAGCTCGTACCGCTCCGCTCGGACTCCATGGCCCCGGATGGTGGGACATCGACCTGGGCATCCGGCGCACCTTCAACATTCGTGAAACCGCCACGCTCCACCTCACCTTCCAGATCGAGGCGGACGTACAGAACGCCACCAACTCCACCTTCTTCAACCTCGGCAGCGCCACCTGGGACAGCAGCGGCTACGGCGAGGTCACCAGCCAGAACGCGCAGATCCCGCCGCGCGACTGGCAGTTCGAAGGCCGCTTCCGCTTCTAACCTCCAACCATCAAAATATGGCGGCCAGCAGGCAATCTGCTGGCCGCCATTCTCTTTGTGGGGGCTCCCTCGACGGCTCCATCCTCGACAACATCCGCAGAATAGACTCCTAATCCAGTCCCTCCTCCTCCGGCATCTCTCCCTCCATGGTGGGAATCGAGTGACCATGAGGATCGGTCCTGGGGTGCCCCAGCTTGGCTGCAATTCGCTCCTCGAAGCGCTCTGAGATGAAGTGCTCCAGCCGCTCCGCCTCCTCATGCACCTCATCGATCGGGTAATCAAGCACCTCGTACAGAAACGTCTCGATCAGCCGGTGATGGCGCAGGACTTCCAGCGCGCGCCGCCTTCCCGCGGACGATAGCCGCACCCCGCGATGCCGCTCATATTCCACCAGCGGTTCCGCGGAAACAGCCAGCTTCTGCAGCATGTTCGTCACCGATGCAGGCGCCACCGACAACCGCCCAGCCAGCGCCTTGATGGTCACGCGCCGCTCCTCCGGCCCTCCCAGAAACAGAATGGCCTTCAGGTAGTTGTCCACCGATTCGGTGTTGCCGTTCGCCCGCTTGCGCGCTGCCATGCGTTGCTCTCTGCCTCCAACTCCAGTTTGACTCATCTCCCATTGTTAGGTATACCTAATTTGAAGGCAAGCCTAATTTTTTGTGGTGTGATCCCCCGCCCAACTTTCTCGGTGCCCTGCACAGGAGATGAATGCCTGATCTTTCGCCAATTCAAATGGGGCACGAAGCTTCCGGGAAGCCGGAACCGCTCGCGGGCTCTGCTGGCGAAGCTCCAGCGGTTGCCGATGCAGTCCCACCCCGGAGCAATTTTTTCTCCAACCTGAGCCGGACCGAGATGTGGACCTACTTCGGCCCCGCATTCGTCGCCTCGGTCGCCTACATCGACCCCGGCAACTTCGCCACCAACATCCTCGGCGGCACGCAGTTTGGCTACCGCCTGCTCTGGGTCCTGCTCTGGTCGAACGCCATGGCGATGCTCATCCAGTACCTCGCCGCCAAGCTGGGCATCGTCACCGGCCTCACCCTGCCGCAGAACTGCCGCAAGCACTTCTCGCAACTCACCACCGTCGGCCTCTGGATCGCCGCCGAGATCGCCGCTGTCGCCACCGATCTCGCCGAATTCCTCGGCGCGGCCATCGGCCTCGATCTCCTCTTCGGCCCGCTGCTCATCGCTCACGGCTTCAACCCCAAGGAAACGCTACTCATAGCCGCGCTCGTCTCCACCGTTCTGGTCTTCGCCATTCTCGCGCTCGACCTCGCGGGCTTCCGTTGGCTGGAACGTGGCATCATGGCCTTCGTCGCCATCATTGGCGTCTCCTACGCATTCGAGATCTTCCTCGTCCACCCCGACTGGAAGCTCGCCACCCTCTACACCCTGCTGCCCACGCTCGACCGCTCCAGCGCGCAGAGCTTCCACGACAGCATTTATGTCGCTGTCGCCATGCTGGGTGCAACCGTCATGCCGCACGTCATCTATCTCCACTCCGCCCTGGTGCAGCCCCGCCTGAAGGAGCTCACCGGCTCCGCGCTGCCTGCCACCGTGACGCTGGAAAACCTGGAAGCACGCAACCAGCCGACCCAGCTTCCCCGCCGCTCCATCCTCAGCCGCTTCCTCCGCTACGAGCTGATCGACGTCTTCGTCGCCATGAACGGCGCATGGCTCATCAACTCCGCTATGATCCTGATGGCCGCCGTCGCCTTCGTCCACACCAACAACCTGCAACCCACCATCGAAGAGGCCTACCACACCCTCGGCCCGCTCTTCGGACGCGCCGCAGCGGTTGTCTTCGCCGTCGCCCTGCTCTGCTCCGGCCTCTCATCGTCCACCGTAGGCGTCATGGCCGGCCAGGTCATCATCGAGGGTTTCCTCGACATCAAGTTCCCCATCTTCCTGCGTCGCTTTATCACGGTCGTTCCGGCCATAGCCATCATCGCCATCGGCCTAGACCCATTGAAAATCCTGGTGCTCTCGCAGGTTATCCTCAGCTTTGCGCTGCCCTTCGCGCTTATCCCGCTGCTTCTGCTCACCAGCCGCGCGGATGTCATGCACAGCTTCGCCAGCGCGCGCCGCATGCGGATCGCAGGCTGGGCTACGGTCGCGATCATTATCACTCTGAACGCCATCCTGCTTGGCCAGCTCGCCTTCGGGCAATAACCCAGCGTCGGCCCTCCCTCACGGGACAAAAAAACACGGCAGAACAAGCCTCGTCAGCCTGTTCCGCCGTGCTCTCGTGCTTCGACAACTAGCGCGGCTTCTCCTCTTCCTTCGGCTGCGGACGCGCCGCCGGGGCGGGCTGCGGACGTGCCGCCGGGGCGGGCTGCGGACGAGGTGCCGCCTGCGGTTGTGGACGTGGCGCAGCCTGCTGCTGCGGAGCCTGCTGTGGTCTGGCTTGCTCCTGCGGTCGCACCTGTGGCTGAGGCTGAACTTGCTGCGGTTGTGCCTGCCTCATCTGTGGCTGTGGCTGAGCCTGCTGCGGTTGTGCCTGCCTCATCTGTGGCTGTGGCTGAGCCTGCTGCGGCTGCGCCTGCCTCATCTGTGGTTGAGGCTGAGCCTGCCTGGTTTGAGTCTGTGGCTGAGCTTGCTGTGGCTGGCCCTGCTTCATCTGTGACTGTGGCTGAGCCTGCCTAGCCTGCGGTTGTGGCTGTGCCTGCCTGGTTTGTGTCTGGGCCTGACCCCCCTGAGGACGCGCTCCCTGCGCAGGCGTCTGCATGGATCCTGGCCGTGCGTTGCCGCCGGCCCCAGGTTGCCCAGCCGGTCCCCCCGCCCTTGGCTGTGCCGCCGGCATGGCTCTTGGTGGCACTGCCGCCGGCAGTACACGGTCCTTGGCGATCGGGCGCGCGTCCACGGCAACCGCGGGACGTCCCTGGTTCTGGCTGAAGAGCTGCTGCCGGTTCCCGGCCGCCGCATGCTGCGCCTGCACCTGCGTCGCCATCGGCGAAATGCGCCGCTCCTGCAGCACGCGGGTCTCCGCCGGCAAGGGGCGTGCCACAACGCCGCCGCGCCCGCCGTTGAAGCTCACCCGGTTGCCGATCCGCCCGGTAATCACCAAGTTATTTATCATCACGGGGTGGACGTACACATTGCGAATCACGTTCACATTCACGCGCGTGATCGTTGTGTTGTAGAAGAAGTGGCCGCCGTTCCAGTAGCCGCCGTAGTAGCCATGCCCCACGTAGCCGTACCCGTAGTCCACGCCGCCATAGAAGCCGATGTGCAGTCCCCAGTACCCATGGTGGAAGCGATAGAATCCGCCATAGAATCCCCAGTATCCAGGAGTCCACAGCGCGCCCTCATACGGCGCGTCCACCCAGTAGCCCGGAACCCAGTAGTATCCCTCTGGCCCCCACGCCCAGTAGCCCGGTGTCCACAGATAGTCGGGGTCTGGAGCGGGCGGCTGCTCGTACTCCGGCAGCGGAGGAGGAGGAGTGCTGGTCTGCGCATCGGTCAGATCGTTGGCGTAGATGTCGGCCGCCTGCGCATCGCTTGGCTGGCTGTTGTTGTCGCCGCCATTCACCGCGGCCCCGTTGTCATAGCTCTGCTGGCCGGAATCCGGCCCCTGGCGCACAATCGGCGCCGGCTGCTGCTGCGAGGTGTCCTCGCCCTGCTGCTGGTTCTGTTCCTGTGCGCTCTCGCCCAGCACCTGCGCCGGTTGTCCCGAGCTGTTTCCTCCACCGGCCATATTTGCGTCCGCCGGATCGCCGCTGTTCTGGTCGACCGCGCTCTGCGAGCCGGCCGCCTGCGCCGACTTATGGCAGCCCGGAATGCTGAGCACCAACGCCATCCCCAGGCCAACGCCAACAAAACCCTGCGCAAACCGGGCCAATCCACTCCTCCGCCCCGCCGGTCTTCGCCGCATTCCGTCTGCCTTCGCCGAATCAATCACGCTCTTCGCCGCACACTCCCTGCTGCTGTCGTTCATCGTCTTCTCCGTTTCTGTCCCGTTGGATTCCCGCGGCATTCAGCAGTCTGCCGAGTGGCCGCGTATTCCCTGCTTGGTATGATGCCTTCCGCCGCGGAAGGTCACCTCGCCCCGCCATCAATTTACGGCGCGGGATACTCCACCGTCTCGCCCGTACGTCCGTTGGTCACCGATATACTGCCATCCGGCCAACCCGTCAGCTTCAGAGTGTTTCCCGCATCCGGCCCTGCCAGGTTGGCAATCCGCGACTCCGCAACGTTGTGTTTCGCATCGCTTCCTTCGGCTGTGTGCAACTGCCACAGGTCCTTCAGTCTGGATGAACCCTCGATCGTCTCGAAGGTTGCGGGCGCCCCGCCCTTGCGCGGGCCGTTGTCCATGATCGCCACCCGCGGAGCGATCGCATCCACCAGCGCCGGGCTGCCGCTGTTCACCAGCCCGTGGTGCGAGACGATGTACACATCCACCTTGCCCAGCTTGTCCACCGGACACATCAACCCGCGCTCCTTGGCCCACGTCAGGTCGCCCAGGTCCAGTATCCGCAGCCTGCCAAACGTAATCATCAGCCCCAGCGAGCGGTCGTTCTCGGTCCCCTCCGCGTCCTTCAACGGCGACGCCGCGCACGCCGCATTCTCTTCGCCGCCCGCCGCCAGCGGTCTGGCAATCACCTCGCCGTCCCCGCTCACCACCTTCACCCGCATCGCCTTCACCGGCAGAACGTCGCCCGGCTTCACCACCAGATGCTCCGCGTGGCTCTCCGCCAGCACCTTCCGGTACGCCTCGTATCCCGCCACCGTCGATGCCCCGCCCTGCACCTCCACGCCCTCGCGGTTCTCGCCATGGTCGATGAACCGCCCCACCGGAATCATCCCCACCAGTTGCGGCAGTCCGCCCACGTGGTCGGAGTGGTAGTGCGTCACCACCAAATAATCGATCTTGGTCACCCCAGCCAGCTTGCACACCGCCGCAATCCGCGAGGCGTCCCTGGGTGCCGTCGGATTTCTTGAATCCGCAGACCCTGTATCCACCAGCAGGCTCTCGCCACCCGGCATCACGAACAGCGTCGACTGACCGCCCTCCACATCCACAAAGTAGACCTTCAGCTCACCCCGCCCGCTCCGCACGTGTCCAGGTCGGTCGCCCTGCGCCCCGCCGGTCGGCCCCCTGTGCTCCCCGCCCTGGGCGAGCGCAACCGTACCCAGCGCCAGCAACATCGCCAACCCAACGCTCCACATCTTCCCTATGCGCATAATCACCTCAACCGTGCCGCCATCCCCGCCCGGAATCGCGAAGATTCGCCAGCCTTGCATCATCGCACAAACCACACGGAACATTCTTCCCTCTCATCCGTACAATGGAGTACGGCGTCGCCGAGGTACACTTCCGGAACCGCCGATCCTTGTGCAGGAGATCTCCTAGCATGATCGATCGCAGCGTATCCAAAATGGACTGCATGGGTAGGCTCATGCTCCTCGCCGTCGCAATCCTTCTCTCCGCTGCGGCAGCTCACGCCCAACTCGATCACAAAGGCCCAGAAAATGCCATCGCCCTGGCCGCAACCCTGCCTCCCTTCGACGTCGTCTCGGTCAAGAAGCATGACCCCGCCGACCAGCAGCTTATGTCGGAATCCGCCACCATGACCATCCACGACGATGTCTTCGTCGCCACCAACATGCCGCTCAATGCCATCCTCGAGTTCGCCTACGACGTCAAGCAAGACCAGATCTCCGGCCTCTCCGGCCCGGTCAGCTCCGCGCGCTTCGACATCCTGGCCAAGGTCGTTCCACCCAATGGCGGCCCAATGCCCAAGCTCACCGACTCCCAGTTGGCCGCCATGATCATCCCGCTACTCGCCGACCGCTTCCACCTCAAGGCGCATCTACAGCCCAAAGTCATGCCCGTTTACGACCTCGTCGTCGCCCGCGGCGGCCCGAAGTTCCAACTCTCCCAGACGGATACCAATAACAGCAACAGCAACATGAGCGGGTCGAACAACGACATGGTCCTCAGCACCAAAGGCGCCTCCATGACCGACCTCGCCGCCGCGCTCTCAGACCAGGTCCATCGCCAGGTGAACGACAAGACCGGCCTCGCCGGTGCCGCCGACATCACACTCAAATGGACCTCCGACGAAGCCGCAGACCAGGGTGGCACAGTCGTCTCCATCTTCACCGCGGTCGAGGAGCAGCTCGGCCTCAAACTCCAGTCATCCAAAGGCCCGGTCCAGACCCTCGTCATCGACCACGCCGAGATGCCCTCCGCGAATTAAGCCCTGCCCCGGTCTCTCCGGAGGGAGCTCAGCGATTTAGCCCCCTTCTTGTCATTCCGCAGCCCCAGCTCGTCATTCTGGCGCAGCCCTCCGCGTCGTTGCTCCCAAAAGTCGTCATTCTGGCGCAGCCAGAATCTCCGTATTTGTTCTTTTGTTTGTCATTCCGTAGGGTAGCGGAGAATCTGCTTCTTCCTTTGCCGTTGCTGTTGCCGTACCCGCTCTACCGCCCCCTAAGGTCGCGTCCCCAACTTGCTGCTCCCATCAGCCGTAGGCGTAGCTGGCAGCCCCGCCGCAATCGGCGTAATCACCGGCTCCGGCGGGTGGCCCAGGTGCCGGGAGAAGGCATCACAACCACTGAATCTGGGTGCCCCAGGTGCCTCGCATTTGGGCACCTGGGAGAGCACCGGGATTATTTCCCCGAATTTCCCCGCTAATTCT
>Ga0302278_10002936_pt1 | contig 19172 bp, 15 predicted proteins | sample III_Bog_N3_2_FD_194543 | JGI IMG/M metagenome (GOLD analysis project Ga0302278, IMG submission 194543) | Peat permafrost microbial communities from Stordalen Mire near Abisko, Sweden - III_Bog_N3_2 | ecosystem: Environmental > Terrestrial > Soil > Wetlands > Peat | place: Sweden: Abisko...
CGCCCGGCAGTGTCTACGTACAGCTCTTCGATCCCGCGAGCCTTGGCTGCCGCAATCGCGTCGTAGAGCACCGCCGCCGGGTCGCCGCCGGGCCGGGTCTTGATCATGTCAACGCCGGAGCGCGAGGCCCACACTTCAAGCTGCTCGATGGCCGCCGCCCGAAACGTATCCGCCGCGCACAAGAGCACGGTGCGCCCCTGCGAGCGGCTCCAGGCGGCCAGTTTGCCAGCCGAGGTGGTCTTTCCGGTGCCATTCACGCCCACCAGGAAGGTGACCATGGGAAGGGCATCAGGCACGGGAATTGGGCGCTGCGGAGCCTCCAAGATAGCCCGCAACTGGGCCTTCAGCAGGGTTCGTAATTCCTCGCCGCCTTCGATGGCCTTGCGGCGGGCGTGGTCGCGCAAAGCGTCCAGAATCCGCGTGGTCGTCTGCACCCCCAGATCGCTCGTCAGCAGCGCCGTTTCCAGGCCTTCGAGCGTGGACTCGTCCACGGTCCGCGTGAGCGCTACGAGGCCTTCAATCTTTGTCGAAAGGCTCTCGCGCGTTCGCGAAACCGCCTGCTTCATGCGGTCGAAGAAGCCCGCCTTGGGCGCATCAGGCGCATCGGTCTGGCCAGCATCTGGATGCTTTGCCGCGGGAGGGGGTCCGGTGTCTCTCTTGCCGCCAAAAAACTTCATCGCCGAGGGGTCCAGAGTTGAGTTTAGAGCATCGGGCCAGCGACCTGCGCCGCCTTTCCCTCGTGGCACCCGGCCAAGCAGTTGTACCAAATGAGAGCAACGTTAGTGCTCCCAAACTGTTGAAACGGGCAAGTGTGCCGATAACAGTCACAGAATCCAGTGCGCGGATGCGCGCAAGAAGCGAGGACCATGGCGACTACACAGGCGAGTCCAAACCCTACGACACATCAGTTGGTTCCTTTGCAACTGTCGGGAAACACCACCGAGCAGCAGAACCGGCTTCTCCAGGAGTTCCTCGGCCAAGCTGTGCAGGAGGCTTACCGGACAGCTATCGAACAACTGGACCGTCACAGCGCGCAGGCCGTGCTGGATATGGAGAGGAAGCTCAAGCGCGAGGTCGCCGGTGCTTTGGTTGAAATCATCCATCGCCATACCGTGAGCGACAAGTTCAAAGACGAAGAGGTGGGCTCGAATCGTGTGTATCCTCCCACCTATCGCGTGCGGCCGGTTGAGGCCCAGGTCACCGAGTTCAGGAAGCTCTTTCCAAGCCTGGGCGGCTGCCTTGAGAAGTTGGCGCGCAAGCCGCTTCCAGAAGGCGCCGAGGCGTGGTTCGCCATTCCACGCTGGCAAGCGCTGGCGCCCACCTATAACGAAGCGGTGGAGATTGTGCTTGGAGTTCTGGCAACCAAGCGGAAGTTCTCCAACCGCATCATCGGGCGGCTCGGCGAGAAGTATTTGCGGCAAAGCGAGCGCTCGAAGCTGGCCGAGAAGATTCTGGCCGAACAGCAGGAAGGCAACGACATTCTGGTGGTTGGCGCGCAAGCTGGCTTGCTGCATCGCGGCTGCTCCGCTCGCCGCACCCGCGTGGCCATGGCCGGCAACGAGTTCGGCCTCGGCGTCTTCTCATTCGTCTGCATGTTGCTCACTCATTCTGAGCGTCTTTCGACCGGCGATACGCTGATGGTGGACTGCGGCGGCGACGAGTACTCGGTGCGCGGCGACTATACCTTCGATCGCGTTCCTCTCTTCGATTACGACATCGGCGGCATCGAGTTCAGCATCTTCTATGAGGATCGCGCCCGCAATCTCTGGGGGACGCCGACGGCTTTCCTGTACAAAATGGTGTGAGTCAGGGTCTGGCCACACTAACAAGGCCACCGCCCTGGCCGTGTGGACAGGCCCCAAGATTCAGCATCTTCGACGGACCGATTGCCGCCTGTTGCGTCTAACTGTGAAGCGGTATTCTTTTCTTCACACGATGCGAGTACGAGTTCTTATCTTTGGCGCGCTGAAAGACCGGCTCGGCTCTGCCGCGGCAGCGATCGAACTGCCGAAGAACGCCACAGTTGCGGATTTGCCGGGGCGGGCCGGCGCCAGCCGCACCGCGCCTCAGATGCCGCAAGCGCCGCGGGGCATGGCGGAAAGCATGAATGCCGAGTTCGCAAAGACAGCCCAGTTGGAACCTGGGACTGCGCGTGGTAAAAGCAGCCATTTGCCTGCGCACGCGGCAATTCTCGGCTTGGCCTTGGCCGCGCTTCTGGCTCCGCCTTTCACCGCCCAAGAGACCACTCTCCGGGTTGACGTGCGGCTGGTCAACATTTTTGTGAACGTGACGGACGAGAACGGTTCCATTGTGGGCGGGCTTGGGCGCGATGACTTTGCAGTGACCGAGGACGGGCGCCCGCAGCAGATCGCGGTCTTTGAGCGCCAGTCCGAGCTGCCGCTAAACCTGACATTGGCTATCGACACCAGCGGCAGCGTTCACAAAGACATGGCCCAGGAGGCCGACGCGGCCAGACGCTTTGCCCATGCAATCCTGCGCCCACAGGACCAGATGAGCGTGCTCCAGTTTGCCACCAATGTGCGCGAACTGACGCCCTTTACCAACAAGGTGGCCCAGATCGATCGAGGGCTTGCGCAACTGCACGGGGATTGGGCCACGGCGCTCTACGACGCAATCTATCTCGGTTCTGAGAAGCTGGGCGCAAGAGACGGACGCAAGGTGCTGATCCTTGTCTCCGACGGCGACGATACCGCCAAGAACACCACCTATCAGCAGGCATTGGAGGCGGCTCTGCGCAACGAGGTGATGATTTACAGCATCATCGATGTGCCCATCGAGGCCAGTGCCGGGCGCGACCTCGGCGGCGAACACGCACTCATTACGCTGGCCGAGCAGACTGGCGGCAAGAGTTTCTATGAGAGCGACGGCGGGCTCGAAAAGGCCTTTGCGCGGGTCAGTGACGACCTGCGCACCCAGTATTTGCTCGGCTATTATCCAAAGAGTCAAGAGCCAGGAAGGGCATTTCACCGGCTACAGGTGACCATCCCGAGGGCTGCGGCCCAGGCTTTCAATATCCGCCACAAGACCGGCTACTATATGGACGCGCCGGCGAAAGGGAATTAGGGCCTCTCCACAGGCCGATCTGGGTTGCAATCAATCCCGCGGTATCTTCATCCCGCTTCTTGAGGAAGACACCCCCTGTAGGCGCAGATTTGGAATAGAGCGGAGAGCCGCTCAACCTTGTTATTCTTGCAGGCACATGGAAATCGCGGCGATTCAAACCTCCAGCCTCACGCGGCGCTTCGGCGCGCTGACTGCCGTCGAGGATGTCACGCTTAGTGTGGCTCCGGGGCAATTCTTCGGCTTTCTGGGGCCGAACGGAGCGGGCAAGTCAACCACTATCAAGATGCTCACCGGCCTGCTGGAGCCGAGCGCCGGGACCATCGAGATTCTCGGCCAGCCGTTCTGGGCCGGCGCGCTCGATCTGAAGCGCCAGATCGGCGTAGTCCCCGAGGGCATGGCACTGCTGGGCCGCCTCACCGCGCCCGAGTATCTTCGCTTTGTAGGCCGCATGTACGGGCTGGACCGCGTCACCACCAACCAGCGCACCGAAGAGCTGCTCGACTTTATGCAGTTGGCCAACGAGACCCGCAAGCTGGTCACCGACTTCTCGCACGGCATGCAGAAGAAGCTGGCGATGGCCGCGGCGGTGATTCATGGGCCCAAAGTGCTGTTTCTCGACGAGCCGTTCGAGGGGGTGGACGCGATTGCGGCGGGCACGCTGAAGACCATGCTCATGGGCATGATCAGCCGCGGGGCGACGATCTTCTTAACCACGCACGTGCTGGAGATTGTGGAGCGGCTTTGCACCCACGTGGCCATCATCTCCAAAGGGCGGCTCGTGGCCAATGGGTCGATCGAGGAACTGCGCGCGGGTGTCACCAGCGCGCTTCCCGGCGCCGAGCAGGAGCAGCGGCTGACGCTGGAAGAGATCTTTCTGTCGATCGTGGGCGCCGGCGGCGTGCAGGAGCCCGCCCAGGAGCTGTCATGGCTGGCGTAAGCGCAACCGCCGGCAGTTGGCTTGGACACGATGCGCGGGCGCAGTACAGGGCGCTGGCCAGCCTGCGCTGGGCTATGCTCAAGAACGGCCTGCGCTCCATCAAGGGCAAATTCGAGGTGGGCGCGCGCACCGTGGCGTACGTGCTTTACGCCGCCATGGGTCTCGGCCTCGGGGTGGGCGCCGGAGCCGCATCTTTTCTCCTTGTTTCCCACGGAAAATGGCAGTTTTTGCCGGTCCCGTTCTGGCTGGTGTTTCTCATTTGGCAGTTTGTTCCGGTCATGATGGCCTCGTTTCAGGAACAGTTCGACATGAGCATCCTGCTGCGCTTTCCGGTCCGTTTCGGTTCCTATCTTCTGCTCTGGATTGTCTTCGGGCTGGCCGACATCTCCACGATTCTTGGGGTACTCTGCTGCATCGGCATCTGGGTCGGAATCACCGTGGCGCGGCCGGACCTGTTTGCCTGGGCGGCCCTCGGTCTGGTCATCTTTGCAGCTTTCAATATCCTGCTGATTCGCGCCGTCTTTGCCTGGATCGACCGCTGGCTGGCGCAGCGCAAAACGCGGGAGATCATGGGCGGAATCTTCATGGTGCTCATTCTCAGCCTGCAATTGCTCAATCCGGCGCTTCACCGCCAAAGGCACAGCCATCCGCAGGTGTATTCGAGCGACGGAGACAAGTATGTAGCCCAGGCTCGGGAATACCGACAGCGGGAAGCCGATTTCAAGGCCAGGTATGAGCCCATGCTGCAGACCGCCGATGCTGTGCAACGGTGGCTGCCACCGGGGCTGGCCGCAAGCGCGGTGCACCAAACCGCAATGCAGCAGCCCGGCTCGGCAGCGGGTGCGTTCGGGTCGCTGGGGCTACTGGGGCTTTATGTGCTGGCTGCCGGAGGGATACTTGCCTGGCGGCTTCGCGCGGAGTATCGCGGCGAAAGCCTCGGCGTGGCTCCAAGCCGGAAGCAGGAGCAGCGCCGTCAGGGCCGCTGGTTGCTCGACGGCCAAGGCCCGATTGCCGCTGTCATGGAAAAGGAACTGCGCGCCCTGATGCGCACGATGCCGCTGCTCTATTCCATCGGAGCCCCGCTGGTGCTGGCGATTGTATTCTCCGCCGCCTTTCTCAGGGGGCGTGGTCCCGAGGGACACGTCTTCCCGATGGCGCTGCCGGTTGCCGTGGTTTACGCGCTGCTGGGGTTCACCCAGTTTTTCTATAACAACCTCGGCGCTGAGGGTGCCGGGATTCAGGTCTACTTTCTTTCTCCCACGCCGATTCGCACGGTGCTGCTGGCCAAGAACATGTTTCACTCTGTGCTTTTCGTCCTGGCGGCCTTGCTGGCCGGTGTCCTGGTCAGCCTCCGCCTGGGGGCCCCCGACGGCGCCATGGTCGCGGCCACGGCGGCATGGTTGATATTTGCTCTGCCCTCGAATCTGGCTACCGGAAACGTATTTTCGCTCACCATGCCTTTCCGCATCAATCCGGGCCGGATCGGGCGACAACGCGGTTCGCAGTCCAACGCTCTTCTCAGCATGCTTATGCAGCTGGGAATCATCGGGATTGGAGCAGCCGTCTTCGCCATCTGCTGGTTCCTCGGCAATATGTGGCTGGCCGTTCCGGTATTTCTGGCTCTGGCCGCAGGCGCGGTTTATTCCTGGTTGCGCGTACTCCGCAACGTCGATGCCATGGCCAACAACCGCAGAGACTCGCTGATCTCCACCCTGATGAAGACGGAGTAGCGACTCAGGGGTCAGGGGTCAGGGATCAGGGGTCAGAAACCCGGTCCTCGGCGGTCTGCGGTCGGCAGGTGGCCACGAATGATCAAAATGGAAGCCGCAAAGAGCTATCTTGCCAATGCTGTTCCCTGTTCCCTGCCCTTAAAACGGTATATCGTCGTCGGAGATCTCCGCGGAATGGGCGTATTCGTCCGAAGCGCCGCCTGCCGCGGCGGGGGTCCGCTGATCGAAGCTGGCCGCTGAGCTTGATGAACTCGCTGCCTTGCTATACCCGCCTGAGCCGCCCGAACCCTCGTCGCGGCTCGAAAGCAGAACCAGCTCATTGACGAGGATTTCGGTCTTGTAGCGCTTCTGGCCAGACTCCTTGTCGTCCCAACTGCGGTTAGTGATCTTGCCCTCGATGTACAGCTTGGAGCCTTTCTTCACGTAATCGCGAACGATCTCCGCGGTACGCTTGAAGGCAACCAGGTTATGCCATTCCGTTCGCTCCTGCCAGTTGCCCTGCGCATCCTTCTGGCTGTCGCTTGTGGCCAGGGTGAGGTTGGCCACCATGTTGCCGCCGGCGGTGGAACGAATCTCGGGGTCTTTGCCCACATTTCCCAAAAGAGTGACCTTGTTTACGCTTCTTGCCATGTTCATTTACTCCGTTAGTTCAAAAGAATAGCAGAGGATCAGCGCTTGCGTGAAAGCGCACGGTTGCGCAGCCACTTGGCCACGCCCAGCGCCAGCAGCAAACCGCCAAAGGGAAGGCACATCAGCGCGACGATCAGGGCGAACCAGCCGGTATTGGTGTTGGCGCCGATGGGCGTAAAGCCGCCCAGCATGGTCACCAGAAGCACCCCAGCCACAATGCCCGCGCCCATGATCGACGCGCCCCATTGCAGCAGTTGGCGGGTGCCATCGTCTGGCTGGATCGGAGTCGGCATCGACGTCACTTTCTACGCCCTGGCCGCAGCCAGCATGGCGTACACGATGACCCCGGTGACCGACACGTAGAGCCAAATGGGGAAGGTCCAGCGGGCGACCTTGCGGTGGGTGGGGATTCGTCCTGTTAGGGAGAAAAAGAAGGTGACAAGCACCAGCGGCAAAGCGATTACAGAGAGGAGTACGTGGCTGGTGAGGATGACGAGGTAGACGGTGCGCACCATGCTGTGGCCGGGGTAATGGCTTTCGCCATGTAATGCGTAGTTTGCGATGTAGCAGGCCAGAAATAGCGTGGAGAACGCGAAAGCCGTAAGCATGGCCGCGCGATGTGCTTTTATACGGCGCGACCGGATGAAGGTGTAGCCGATGAGCAGAGCGGTGGCGCTGAGGCCGTTCAGCAAGGCATTAAGCGCAGGCAAAAAGGTGAGGCGTACGCTGGCCGCGTCGGGGGCGGGATGCACGTAAATAAGCCAAAAAAGAAACACCGTCGCCCCTGCGCTGATAACCAGAATGGCGGCGATGGCGGGACGGGTACTCGATTGGGGCGCGACGATGGTCGTCATGGTTCCGCTTCCTTAGTGCTTTGCCGTAGCGCAGAGCATGAGCGTGGTGAACAGCAGAGGCAGGTAAAGCACGCTGACCTTGAGCAGATCCCGCGCCAGCATGCGGCTCTCAGTCTCGTCCTTGGTGCGCAGAATGCCGGCGAACCGGATGGTATAAGCCAGGTAAAGCAGGCCCAGAGCCGTGGCCAGCACGGCATACGTCAAGCCGGCCACACCCAGCCACCACGGCGTCAGGCTCACGGGAATCATGACGACAGCGAAGAAGAGCGCCTCGGCCACTGTGGACCAGCCGTCGGGCTGCACCACTGGCAACATGCGGATACCGGCGCGGGCATAGTCGTCGCGATACATCCACGAGATGGCCATGAAGTGAGGAAACTGCCAGACAAAGAGAATCGCGAATAGCGCCACGCCGGGCCATTCGATACGCCCCCGCGCCGCGGTCCAGCCCAGCAGGGGGCCCATGGCGCCGGGGAACGCCCCGATAAATGTGGCCATGGTGGTGAAACGCTTGAGCGGTGTGTAGATGGCGACGTAAGTAAACGCCGTGAGCAGCGCCAGGGCCACGGTCAGCAGGTTGGTATCGAGCGCCAGCCAAACAGCGCCCAGTCCCAGCGCTCCCATCCCAGCCAGAATGCCCTGCGTCAGCGAGAACCGTCCGGCAGCCAGCGGCCGGTTGGCAGTGCGTTTCATGCGCGCGTCGATCTTGCGCTCCAGCGCCTCGTTCAGCGCGCCCGCTCCGCCTGAAACCAGGCCGATCCCGAGCAGCGTATTCAGCAGCCCGCTCTGCACGCTCGTGATTCCCGACTCCATTGACCCCAGGTAAAACCCGCCCCAGCCCGTAACCAGCACCAGCGCCACAACCTTCACCTTGAACAACTCGCGCAGGTCGTGAATCAGTGTCGCCGTGGCTCCCGCTTCCGGCGCGTGGAGGTGGCCGTGAGGATGAGTATGGCTCAATCCCGGACCAGGCCCTGCGCTCGCAGCGGGGGACGCCGCAATCTCATCTCGGTCTGCGGCCTGTGTGGCAGGAGTCATCTGAACGGAGGGATTACCTCAGCTTTCTTGGGCCCCGCGAATCGTCCCTCATCCGCGGGAAATGCAGGAGCGCCCGGCAGGCGTCTTGCCGTGGGCCTGTTCTGATGATAGCAAGCGGGGGAGTTTCGCAGAGGGCATTCGTCCCAACCCGGTCAGCCCTGGAAGCTTGCGAAAAGACAGCAGGGCTAGTGGCCCCGTCGTGCGTGAAGGCGTCGGCAAGCCCTGAGCTGGGAAGTGATGGCGATCGATGGCTGCGCCTGGCAGCCCGTCCGCGCCTCTGGTCAAATGGAATGGACGACCACGTCGGACAATCCATTGACGGTATACTTTTCGTAGTCCATGATGATCCTCTCAAGCCGTTTTCCGCCTGAGTTGGGCGCATGTGTGATGCTGACGATCATGCCGTTGATCAGTTCAAGGTTAGTAATCGAGCCGTGCTTCCCGCTTTGGTTGCTGGGCCTGACGAAACTCAAGGAAGCCGATTTAAAGACTTCGTTGTTGCACATGGCCTGGTAGAGCAGGGGCGAAGCCGCATCGACCTCTCGAACAATCACGACCGGCTTGTGCTGACGCTTGCCTGAGGCGCCTCCGGAGTGCACATCGACCGGCGACTCAAGGCCGAAACTGAAGTCCTGAATTTCGATGCCGCCCTTGTGGTTTCCCTTTGTGCTGGAACCTTTGATTGTGCCCTGTTTGGTTCCCTTGAATGACATATAGGCTTGGAATGCCATCGCGATCCTCCTCTTGAAATCCCAGTCCTGCACAATTGCCGGGGAATGCTCGGGAAATGGGTTTCAGGAACTGGATTATAAAGCACAACGAGCATCCGAGTATCGCAAATTCTCTTGAAAGATCAGTGGTCTTCAGCTTGCCGTCGAGTGCTCCTGCATTCGGCTGCTCTCCTTGCTTCATCTATCTCAAATGCGCAGCTTCGAGGATCGCGTCCACCGCGTCGGCCGGCGTGAGCGCATCCACGGCGATCGAGACGTGGGCAGTGCGATATAGCGGCAGGCGGCGCTCATAGCGGCCGGCCAAATTGGCCTGGTCGGCAAGGATCGGCCGCGTCTGCTCTGTGCCACGGCAGCGCTCCAGCGTAGTGGCAAGTTCGACCTCCAGATGGACAAGCAGCGTTCCCGGCGCGGCGAGCAGCAGCGAGCGGGTAGCAGCGTGCTCGATTGCTCCTCCGCCAAGCGCCAGAACCAGCGCTTCGCCGGCAGCCAGGCTGGCAATCGCCGCGTGCTCGCGCTCCCGAAAAGCAGCTTCGCCGTGACGGGCAAAGAGCTCGGCGATGGTCACGCCGGCCTCGGCTGCAATCACGTCGTCCACATCGACAAAGCTCCATCCCAGTCGTCCGGCGAGCAGCGGACCGACCGTGCTCTTGCCCGACCCCATGAACCCGGTAAGAACAATGCGGCGCGGTGATCCTTCGACCTTATTCTCAATGGTCATCTAGATTCCCCAGTCTCGGAACAGCCTGATTCAGCCTGACGACTCCGCTCGAATTCATCCCTCAAGGCCAAACCTGCTCGCGAGCGCCTTTGCTTTGTAACAGGGCACGACTTCAATCGTGCCGAACGCTTCAGCAAAATGAACGTGGGCTTCAGCCCCTGCGGTGCGTGCCTTCGGAACAGTACTCTCTATTCAGTATTCCGCGCTTCCCAATACCGAAATCATTCCTTTCAGTATATGAAACCGGCTCAGCCCCCCCCCATTCACCCCACCACCATCACCACAGCCCCCGCCGTAATCAGCAGCCCGCCCAGCAGCGCCGGCGCGGTCAGCTTTTCACCCAGCAGCAGCCATGCGAACACCATCACCAGCGGCACGCTCAGCTTGTCCAGCGGAGCCACGCGCGAGGCAGGTCCCAGTTGCAACGCGCGAAAGTAGCACAGCCACGACAGGCCCGTAGCCAGCCCGCTCAGCCCCAAAAACAGCACGGTGCGGCGATCAAGCGAGCCAATCTCGCCAAATAGGCCAACCCCGGGCTTGCCCAGCGCCAGCGCAATCCCCCAGGCAAAGACCACCACCACGCTGGTGCGCAGCGCCATGGCCAGGTTCGAATCCACATGCGCCACGCCCACCTTGGCCAATAGCGCCGTTGCGGCGGCAAAGACCGCTGACAGCAATGCCCATCCAATCCAGCTCATGCAAGCAATGGTACAGGCGGGTGGCGCACCTTGAGTTTTTGCGATCTTGACGAGTTACTAACCGGGGGTGGGCGGATTCAAGGGTGGGATACCGCCAACCTCAATCGGCATCTTCCCGGCGGCTCCACGGGCGGGTGGCGCGCCCTGGCTGGGCTGAAAAACCGCAAGACTGGGTATGGTCGAGTTTCCGGCGTTACTCGACGGGTCAGCTTGGAATGGTCGAGATCGAATCGCATTGGACTGCGTTCCGGAGGGGGAATCGACTGCCAGAACAGCTCCGCAACAGTCAGGAGGACGGTTGAGGTTCGTGCTCTCCCACCCTTCGCCAGAAAGAAGCGAAGGATGGAGCACCCTCCAGTGGTGGGTTATGCAAGGGAGCGCCACCCGCCATAGACCCCGGTGCTAAACTCAGCAATATCCATGGCTGCTTCTCATTCCCCCCATTCGCCCCACTCGTCTTTGCCTTCCGCCTCTTTGAGCGAAGCACGAACAGCGCTGTTGAAGCGCGCGGCGCGGGCCGCCATGGACTATCTGGAAGGCGTGGACGCGCGCGGGGTTGCGCCGAAGCCGGAGGCCGTAGCGGCGCTGAGCGCGCTGCGCGGGCCGCTGCCACCGGGACCGACCAGCGCAGAGGCGGTGCTGCATCTGCTGGATGCTTATGGCTCCCCGGCTACGGTTGCCAAGAACAACGGGCGCTTCTTCGGATTTGTGAACGGCGGCTGTTTGCCGACGGCGCTGGCGGCGAGCTGGCTGGTGAGCGCGTGGGACCAGAACGCGGCGTTCTATGTGCAGTCGCCAACGGCGATTGTGCTGGAAGAGATTGCGCTCGAATGGGTGCGGCAACTGCTGGGCCTGCCAGAGGGCACAGGCGGCGCGGTGGTGACTGGCGCTACCATGGCCAACTTTACCGCTCTGGCCGCGGCTCGGCACGCACTGCTGGAGCGCGCCGGCTGGGATGTGGAAGGCGACGGGCTGTTTGGCGCGCCTCCGATCACGGTGGTGGTGGGAGAAGAGGCTCATGCTTCCGTCACCAAGGCGTTAGGATTGCTGGGCCTGGGACGCAAGCGCGTGGTGCGAGTGCCGGTGGATGGCCAGGGACGGATGCGGGCCGATGCGCTGCCTCCGTTGGACGGGCGGACCATCCTCTGTTTGCAAGCGGGCAACGTGAACACCGGAGCCTTCGATACGGCGGCGGCGATTTGCCCCGTGGCGCGGGCAGCCGGGGCCTGGATACATGTGGATGGAGCCTTCGGGTTGTGGGCCGCGGCATCGCCGGAGTACCGGAAGTGGACCAAGGGATTTGAGCAGGCCGACTCCTGGGCGACCGATGGGCACAAATGGCCCAATATCGGCTACGACTGCGGCATTGCGCTGGTGCGTGAGCCTGCGGCGCTGCGGGCGGCCATGTCGATTCAGGCGTCGTATCTGGCCCTGGGAGAACACCGCGAGCCTTCCGACTACAACCCGGAACTTTCGCGGCGGGCGCGCGGGGTGGAGTTGTGGGCTGGGCTTCGGTCACTGGGCCGGTCGGGAATGGCGGAGATTGTGGAGCGGACCACAGGCCACGCTAGGCGGTTTGCCGCCGGGCTCAAGGCTGCCGGGTTCCAGGTGCTGAACGACGTAGTCATCAACCAAGTCCTGGTTTCTTTCGGTACGCCGGAGCGGACGCTGCGGACGATTGCGCGCTTGCAGGCGGAAGGCACCTGCTGGTGCGGGTCGACCGTGTGGCAGGGGCAGACGGCCATGCGCATCAGCGTGTCGTCATGGGCCACCACGAGGGAAGACGTGGATCGCAGCCTTGCGGCAATGGTGAAGGCGGCGCAGGAGTGAGGTTGCCCCCTTTGCGGATTCTTGAAAAAACGGTCTCTCTTTCCATTTCTATCCGGGTTTTGTTCGTCATGACGAAGCCCTCTCTCTTGAGCGATGAATAAAGTGACTTGCGTTCAGTCCGCCCTGCGAGGCATTACCAGGGCCTGTTCACACTACTGGTGTGGATGGCCAATTTTCCCGATTTCTGCGTCGATCGTCGTTAGCAGACACCCGGTATGCGTCACTCCTCACTCCTGGAACTCGAAAAAATTGGCTCCCGGCGCCACCGCGCCAGTAGTGGGAACAGGCCCTAAATATGAGCAGACTTCAGATCAATTCATGGACATTGATTCCCGGCCTCGAACGTCAGTTGCTTCTCGGATCGTACCCAGGAGCTGGCGTCAGTTTCAGCGCGACTAGAACCTCCAGCAGCGTAGCCGAGTTGCGAACGCTTCCCGAGAGGATGGAAAGCGCCTCCGAGATGGGGGCATGTCGCTCCGCCAGCACGTCGAGGCTTTCACTCACTTTGCGGAGCTTCTTTGCTTCTTGCAGAATCTCGTTTGCGGGCATCGGCAACGCGCCTTTTCGGGGTCTCGCAGGAAGCTGGACCAGCCTTTGGAACGACCGCGCCGCTTCTTCTCTACGCATCATCCTAGAAGCGTCGCAGGTCAGCGTCTGCTCACATTGGACCACCGCAAGAAGCTCCTGGCGCTGAATCTTGCCTTTGGAACCTGGAGGCGCACGGGCAATCGCCTGGACGTTCTTTATTGCCGAAGCTGATTCCAGGCCGCGCTTTTCCACCTACCACACGCAATTGCTCCCGGAAGGAGCCAGGGAAAATAGCCCAGGATGGAGCGCAGCGCAATCCTGGGATTGCGTCCAAGATAAGACCTCCCGTCCCGTAGGGGCGGTGCGCGCCCTGGCCACACTCTTTTTCTTTGTTCATGCCATTGCCCTGCCTGGCGGCGCAGGGTCACGGCCAAAAGCCCATCGCCGCTGGTACAATTTCCGGCATGGAAACCATCCAGTACAACCTGCCGCAATCTCGCATTCCACTTGCCTGGTATAACATTGCCGCCGATCTGCCCAAGCCGATGGCGCCGCCTCTGCATCCTGGCACGCTCCAACCCATCGGCCCCGCCGACCTGGCCCCGCTGTTTCCCATGGCCCTGATTCTTCAGGAAGTCAGTACTGAACGCGAGATCGAGATTCCCGGCGAAGTGCGTCAGATTTACGCGCAGTGGCGTCCCGCTCCGCTCTATCGCGCCCGCCGCCTCGAGCAGTCTCTGGATACGCCCGCCCATATCTACTACAAATACGAGGGCGTCAGTCCCGCCGGCTCGCACAAGCCCAACACCGCCGTCCCGCAGGCTTACTACAACAAGATGGAAGGCACCAAGCGGCTGTCTACTGAGACCGGAGCGGGCCAGTGGGGATCGTCCCTGGCCATGGCCTGCGCTTTCTTCGGTCTGGAGTGCAAGGTCTATATGGTGCGCGTCAGCTATGACCAGAAGCCCTATCGCCGCGCCATGATGGAAACCTTCGGCGCCAAAGTCACCGCCAGCCCCAGCATCGAGACTGAGTCCGGCCGCGCCATTCTGCGCCAGCATCCCGACTCCAACGGCTCCCTGGGCATCGCCATTTCAGAGGCCGTGGAAGTGGCCGCAAAGGATCCCAACACCAAGTACGCGCTGGGCAGCGTGTTAAATCACGTGCTGCTGCACCAGACCGTCATCGGCCTCGAAGCCATCGAGCAGATGGCCATGGCCGGCGACGAGCCTGACATCATCCTGGGCTGCGCCGGCGGCGGATCGAACTTTGCCGGCCTCACCATGCCCTACATCGGCCGCAACCTAAAGGGCCAGAGCCACGCCCGCATCGTTGCCGTGGAACCCTCCGCCTGCCCCACCCTCACCAAGGGCAAATTCGCCTACGACTTTGGCGATACCGGCCATCTGACTCCGCTGGTCAAGATGCACACCCTGGGCAGCAACTTCATGCCTCCCGGTATTCACGCCGGCGGATTGCGCTACCACGGCATGGCGCCGCTGGTCTCGCACGTCATGGACCTGGGCTTGATTGAGGCCACATCGGTGCAGCAGTTGGATGCCTTCTCCGCCGGCATTCAGTTTGCCCGCGCCGAGGGCATCATTCCCGCGCCGGAATCCAACCACGCCATCGCCGCCGCCATCCGCGAAGCCCTGGTTGCCAAGCGGGATGGAGAGCAGAAGACCATCCTCTTTGGCCTCAGCGGACACGGGCACTTCGACATGCAGTCCTACATCGCCTACCAGGCCGGGCAGTTGGAGAACTACGACTATCCCGCCGAGGAGATCGCCATGGCCCTAGCCGGCCTGCCCTCCGTAGGCTGAAGCCGAACGAGTGGGAATGGAAAGAGGGGTGCCCCAGGTCTAAGAATCCAGACCTGGGACTCGACAAACTGTTTCATAAAATTTGGTACGATTCTGGCGAATCTGTGCCTATGGCTAATCTGTGCCGGTGAGACTCTTCCGGGTTACCAGGATCAACCATGGCAGACGCAGCGCCTATTACCGGCAGGAGCAGGCCCTCCCACTTGACGCCGAGTTCCCGTTCTGGCGCGCCCCATGGATCTTTGCTATCCACGGGATTGTCGGAACATCAATCTTCGCAATCATCGCGGCCCTTGCGGTTGTGCTCTACTTCCTCGTTAACTGGCTGGCGGCCGACCGAATAAGCGTCAACAATCCGTCCTTCCGCTTGGCCAAGCGATCTGAAAGGGCGCGGCCTTTTGAGGTTTGAGCGGCCTGCATGAGACCCTGCGGGCCTCACGATGGACTGCCTCGGAAATGGCGTTACGGTATGCGCTTGCGCGCTCGATATTCTCATAAAATCAAGACAATAATGTAGTTATCCTCGCTCTTCAGAGAAAACGCTTGCTCATGAAGCGGCTGAGCGTTGCCAGTTCTCCGACAGAAAAGTGTTGACATCTGTATCCCAAGGGTAGTACGAATGTTTCGCCTTTGAAATAATCCCCTTATCGAATTTTGGCGCTATGAAAACTGGTTGCTGGGGGCCGTCAAGGGTCAACAATTTGGGAGGGAAAAAGGAATGTCTATCTTGCGACGCTTCACCGCGATGGCACCGCTGTTTTTCTTGGCGCTGCTCAGCTTGAGCCCTGCGCTCCATGCGCAGCTCTCCACTAGGGCAACCATCACCGGGACCGTGACGGATTCCACGGGAGCGGTGGTGCCAGGTGCAACTGTGACCATCACCAACGACTCGACCAAGGTGGCAATCGTTACAGAATCGAATGGCGCCGGCGTCTATGTCGCGCCTGACCTGAACGTCGCGACTTATTCGATCCGAGTTACCAAGGCAGGGTTCAAGAGCCACACGGTGACCGGCGTCGAGCTGCATCCCGCGACAACGGCCACCGTGAACGCAGCGCTCGCGGTAGGCGCCACCACGCAAAACGTTACAGTTGCGGCAGTTTCCACTGAAGTGGAAACGACTACTTCCGAGGTTTCGGCTGATCTTGACAGCGATGAGGTGAGCACCCTGCCCATGAATGGCCGCAACTACCAGGGCCTGGCGGTCATGATGCCGGGCGTGACGAACCTGCAGCAAGGCTCTGCAATGACCACCGGCGGTCGCTCCACCAGCAGCCAACTCTCGATCAACGGCCTGGACGTGGCACGCAGCTTCTATGTGCTGGACGGCGTGTGGAACGAGAACACAGGCAACATGACGCAGACTTCGGTGGTGCCTAACCCCGACTCCCTCGAAGAGGTGCGCGTGCTTCAGAACAACTTCTCCGCGCAGTATTCGCTGATGGGGTCGTCGGTTATTCTGGCGCAAACCAAGAGCGGCACGAGAGATCTTCATGGAACCGCATGGGAGTTCCTGCGCAACGACGATCTGAACTCGAGGCCGTACTTCACGCTCGCCTCCCAAGGCATTCCGGCCTACAAGCAGAATATCTTCGGCTATAACGCGGGCGGCCCGGTTTTCATTCCGCATGTCTACAACTCCGATCGCCAGAGGACCTTCTTCTTCTGGGACGAGCAGTTTGTGATTTTGCACCAGCCCCTCCAGACCACCAGCACCATCCCCACGGCGCTTCAGGCCGCCGGCTGCTTCTTTTCGCCGGTTAAGGATCCGACGACGGGCAATCTCTTCCCGCAGTCTACGGGAGGCGCGTGCCCCGCTGGCTACTACCAGATCCCAACAGGGAGAATCAACACCAGTTCCGCCGCCTACATCAAAACGATGTATCCAGCGCCCAACTACACCCTCCCCGGCAACACCGCCAACTACATCAATAACAAGCCGCAGATCACCAATCAGCGCGACGATGAGATCAAGATCGATCACAACTTCACCCCCAAGTACCACGCACTGGGCGAGTACCTGGACGAATATCAGTCGTACGCGCAGAATACCTTGAGTACAGGGACGACTCCGATCAATACGGAGACCGACTTTACGCACAACAAGCTGGCGCAGGTTTCTCTCACCCAGGCCTTGACGCCGAACATGGTCAACACGACCAGCGTGGCCATGAATATCTTCCTTCTGAACCTGACCCTGGTCGGAACGGATTACATCAACCAGATACCAGGTTTCTCTGAAACGCTCTTCTATCCCAACGGCCTCTATGCCAACCGCATTCCCGTGGTCTCGTTCACGGGTGGCATGGCGGGGCAGGGCGTTACTGCGGCGCGGCCCATCCCTCACGCCTCCGATTTGGACAATACCCTTACAGATAACTGGAGCTGGCTGAAGGGCAAGCACTACTTCACGGCAGGCCTAACCTTCGTCTGGAATACCAAGCGCCAGGTTTCAGGCCAGCAGACCAATGGGAATTTTTCCTTCAGCGGTCAATCGAGCGCGCCCTTGCCGGCACAAAAGACTGCAGCGGGCGCTTGCGCCACTACTACGACAGGAGTTCCTAACGGGGAATCTGCTTCCGGCCTGTGCAGCCAGGATGCCTCGCTGGCCGATATGCTGCTGGGCTATATAGGCGGCTTTAGCCAGGTCAGCGATGCGCCGCACGGCGATATGCATGACTTCTCTTATTCACCCTATTTCGAAGATCAGTACAAGTTCAACAAGAACCTGAGCTTTACGCTGGGCTTGCGCATTTACCACTTGCCCTTGCCCTACGGGGTGCCCAACTCCGAGACCAATTGGGGGGCAGGGATGACGGCCGGGAACCCTTACGCCAACCCGGCGTACGTAGCTGCGAATGCGCCCACAGTGAACGAATTCAGCGGCGCCACCAATTTGAAGTACCCCGCCACCTACAGCAACGGTCTTCTCTATAACAGCGGCGTGGCGGGCGGCTTGCCGGTCAATTTCTCCGGCGCGCACAACTGGTACTTCGGGCCCGATGCCGGTTTCGCTTGGGATGTCTTCGGCAATGGAAAAACCAGCCTGCGCGGCGGCTACGGCATGAGCTACACGCGCATCTTTACCAACCAGGATTGCTCCTTCAGTTGCATTGCCAACGCTCCCGTCTTCAGCAGCCAAAACCTCTCGAATCTGGCACTGCCTTCAACCTCGGCTTGGAACGTTGTTTCAGCCGGCGGTTCCGCGAATACGGAGAGCGTCCAAACGGTCACCGCGGCCGACTACCAGGCCCAGGCCTCGCCGGTAGCGAGCTACTCGTTGGGAGTCCAGCATGAATTCCCGATGAACATCACCGCCTCGGTGGTCGGAGCGGGGAGCCGCATCCAGCATCTGGTGGGCACATGGAACTGGAACCAGGCGCCTCACTACACCACGGGCGGTGTGAACTACGACTACAATCCGCTCATCAGCTCCAATCCAGCGAACGCCAATAAAGGCGACAGCTCAGCTTACTGGGCGCCTTATCAGGGCTTTGGCGCGATCAATACCATTTCCACCAGGCTGCACCAGGAGTGGAATGGTCTCGAGGCTCAGGTGAAGCATCCGGTGAACAAATCGCTCTACCTCGCCGCGACATACACCTGGTCCCACGACACCTCCAACGCCATGGTGGACCCCTATAACCTCAATCGCTTCCACGGCAACGTATCAGGCCTGAACTTTCCTCAATCCTTTGCGATTACGGTGCTCTATAAGCTGCCGTTCTTTGAGCACGGCAATCTATTCGAGAGGCTTGCGCTGGGCGGATGGAGCCTCAACGACATCTCGACCTTCCGCGCCGGAAGTTCGATTACGCCGGGCGTCACCTTCTCCACCTCGGGACTCACAGCTCGGCCATTCGTGGTGCCCGGTGTCTCGACCAACGGACCGAAGACGTGGAAGAACGGCTCAACTCAGCAGTGGTTCAACCCGGCAGCATACGTGAATCCGACCGGTACAACGAACGGCGTGTCTAACGCGCTTCAGTATTACGGCTACTATGGCAACGCTCAGAACGGCACCATCCGCGGGCCCGGCCAGGAGGTTTGGAATCTAAGCCTCTTCAAGGAGTTCCACATCACGGAGAAGAACTACTTTGAGTTCCGCGCCGAGGCGTTCAATCTGCTCAACCACGCCAACCCGTCCAACCCCAATGCCAGTATCGGCAACGCGAACATGAACAAGGTCACTGCCACGGCCGACCCCCGCATCCTCGAGGTCGCGTTGCGCTACAAGTTCTAGCGCAGCCGTGCAACGTCAAAAGGCGCCACCTGCAAGCGCGGGCGGCGCCTTTCCCTTGCAAGGATTGCCTCTGCTATCCAACCTCGCCCATGTTGGAAAGCCAACAGAATATAGGTGCAAAATCCAATCGCTGGGCTCGTTATATAGGCGACAAGAAGAGGCATATTCGCCGCTGACATTTACGCTGGTTTTGACAGGTTATCCGATTCTAAATAAACTGCGCTGCGATTTCTGGTGCCGAAGAAGGGACTCGAACCCCCACACCCTTGCGAGTACGTGGACCTGAACCACGCGCGTCTGCCAATTCCGCCACTTCGGCACGTCACAC
>Ga0302278_10002938_pt1 | contig 19169 bp, 8 predicted proteins | sample III_Bog_N3_2_FD_194543 | JGI IMG/M metagenome (GOLD analysis project Ga0302278, IMG submission 194543) | Peat permafrost microbial communities from Stordalen Mire near Abisko, Sweden - III_Bog_N3_2 | ecosystem: Environmental > Terrestrial > Soil > Wetlands > Peat | place: Sweden: Abisko...
CATTGTTATCGTTGCTAAGTCATGGCTCGCCGGCGATTCGCGTCGAGCGGATGCATGCGTGAATTTTGGACACAGTGGCACCCAGGTGGGCGAGAGGGATCATATGCGCAAATTCAGGATTGGTATCACGTTTTGGCTGGCGGCTCTTTTGGTTGTCTTTGTGACCGGATGCGGCGAGGAAACCGTCATTGTTCCCTCCGTAGTGTCCACGGTGCCTGCCAACGGAGCTGCGAATGTCTCCGTGAACACGCCGATCAGCGCGACATTCAGCGTACCCATGAGCCCGTCCACGCTCACTTCCACAACGTTCACTGTAACGGCGCCGAGCGGAGCGGTGGCAGGCGCGGTTAGCTACAGCGGAACGACCGCGACATTTACACCGAGCGCAGCACTTGCCTACGCAACCATCTATACGGCCACGATCACCACAGGTGCGACCGATCTGGGCGGCACTCCTCTTCTCGCGAGTTATGTCTGGACATTTACAACGATCACGCCGGCGCCGGTTGTAGTGTCGACGATCCCCGCGAATGGAGCGACAAACGTCGCTATCGGCCAGGTGATCAGCGCAACCTTCAGCGAGGCGATGAATTCGGCGACGATCAGCGGATCGACCTTCACGGTGACCGCGCCGGGTGGTGCGGTCGCAGGAACGGTGACATACAGCGGAGTTACCGCGACGTTCACGCCCTCCTCCGCGCTGGCTTATAGCACTGTGTACACTGGTACGATCACCACCGGAGCCCAGGATCTGGCAGGCACCCCGCCGGCAGCCAATTATGTGTGGACGTTTACGACGATCACCCCACCGCCTACGGTGATATCCGCGGTACCTGCGAATGCAGCCACCAATGTGCCCATCAGCCAGGCGCTGACCGCGACGTTCAGCGAGGCGATGACTCCGGGATCCGTCAGTGGATCAACATTTACGGTGACCGGGCCCGGCGGGTCGGCTGTTGCCGGAACCGTGACGTACAGCGGTGTAACGGCGACGTTTACTCCGGCTGCCGCGCTCGCTCACAGCACCGTCTACACGGCCACGATAACCACCGGGGCTACTGACGTGGCTAGCCAGCCGCTCGCGGCCAACTATGTTTGGACGTTTACGACGATCACCCCTGTGCCCACGGTGGTATCCACTGTACCTGCGAATGGCGCCACCAATGTGCCCACCAGCCAGGCGCTGAGTGCGACGTTCAGCGAGGCGATGAATCCGGCAACCATCAGTGGATCGACTTTCACGGTGACTGGGCCCGGCGGGACGGCTGTTGTGGGAGCTGTGACGTACAGCGGTGTGACGGCGACGTTTACTCCGGCTGCTGCCTTAGCCAACAGCGCGGTTTACACTGCCACGATCACCACCGGAGCTGCTGATCCGGCGGCCCAGCCGCTGGCAGCCAACTATGTTTGGACCTTTACGACAATCACCCCTGTGCCGACGGTGATATCCACGGTACCTGCGAATGCAGCCACCAATGTGCCCATCACCCAGGCGCTGACCGCGACGTTCAGCGAGGCGATGAATCCGGCATCCATCAGTGGATCGACTTTCACAGTGACTGGGCCCGGCGGGACGTCTGTTTCCGGGACTGTGACGTACAGCGGTGTGACGGCGACGTTTACTCCGGCCGCAGTTCTGGCTTACAGCACCGTTTACACAGGCACGATTACTACCGGAGCCAGTGACCCGGCGAGCCAGCCGCTGGCGGCCAACTATGTGTGGACGTTTACGACGATCACCCCTGTGCCGACGGTGGTTTCCACGGTACCTGCGAACGGAGCCACGAATGTGCCGGTCAGCCAGGTGCTCACTGCGACGTTCAGCGAGGCGATGGCCCCAGCATCCATCAGTGGATCGACGTTTACGGTGACCGGGCCGGGCGGGGCGGTTGTTACCGGAGCCGTGACTTACAGCGGTGTGACGGCGACGTTTACTCCGACTGCGGCTCTAGCTCACAGCACCGTTTACACGGCCACGATTACCACTGGAGCTACCGACGTGGCGAGCCAGCCGCTGGCGGCCAACTATGTTTGGACGTTTACGACGATCACCCCTGTACCGACCGTGGTATCCACGGTACCTGCGAATGCGGCCACCAATGTGCCGGTTGGCCAAGTGCTAACCGCGACGTTCAGTGAGCCGATGGCCTCGGACACGCTCGACGCGGCATCCTTCACAGTTACGGCCGGCGGAATCACCATACCGGGAGCCATCTCGTATTCGGGGTTGGTTGCGACGTTTACACCGACTTCGAACCTGGACTACAGCACCGTTTACACGGCCACAATTACCACCGGAGCGCAGGACCTGGCGGGCCAGCCGCTGGCCGCCAACTATGTGTGGACCTTTACAACAATTTCCCCGACGCCAGCGGTGATCTCCACGATACCTGTGAATGGAGCCACGGGCGTGCCTCTCAGCCAGGTGCTCAGCGCGACCTTCAACGAAGCGATGAAATGCACAACGCTCACATCGACCACGTTTACCCTGGCAGGTCCGGGGACGACCGCCGTCACCGGAACAGTCGGTTGCTCGGGCAGCGTGGCGACCTTCACTCCAGACGTCGCGCTTCTGGTCAATACGTTGTATACGGCCACTATTACCACCGGCGCCCAGGACTTGGCCGGCACGGCGATGGCGAGCAATTACGTGTGGAGCTTCTTAACGCTTCCGGCGCCTACACCGCCGACGGTCATCTCTACCGTGCCCGTGAATGGGGCTACGGCTGTGCCCATCAACCAGGCGCTCACGGCAACCTTCAGCGTGGCAATGAATGCGGCCACGATCGACACGACAACCTTTACTTTGACCGGACCGGGCGCAACCGCTGTGACCGGAGTAGTCACCTATGTTCCAGCCGGCTCGGTAGCGACGTTCACACCGGCGGCGAACCTGACGCCTAGCACGCTCTATACGGCCACGATTACAACCGGAGCCGAGGACCTGGCGGACGTTGGGTTAGCCAGCAATTATGTGTGGACATTCACCACCGCTGCCGCCGTAATTGTTGTACCGCCAACGGTGATTTCGACGATTCCTATCAACGGAGCTACGGGCGTGCCCATCAGTCAGGTGATCACCGCCACGTTCAGCACGGCGATGACCCCTGCCACGATCACCAACCCGGGAACCTTTACGCTGACAGCAGGGCCAGGCAATACTGTCGTGCCCGGCCTGATTGCTTACGCTTCGGTTGGAAATACGCTGACATTCATACCGACGGCCAATCTCACACCCGGCACCGTCTACACAGCCACCATCACAACCGGGGCTCAGGACCTGGCGGGCACTCCACTGGATGGCGGAATTGCCTGTGGCAGCAGCACCGCCGGCAACTGCGTCTGGACCTTTACCGCCGCCGCTGTAGTCGTCGTTCCGCCGGAGATTGTTTCGACGGTGCCGGCAAACGGCGCCACAGGCGTGGCTCTGAATCAGGCAGTCAGCGCAACCTTCACCGAGGCGATGAACCCGCTGACCATCACCACGGGAACCTTCCAGTTGACCGGGCCGGGAGGGACCGCGATTGCGGGAACGGTGTCGTACGACGCGATCAACTTCATTGCGACGTTCACGCCCTCGGCCCCACTGACTGCCAGCAGCAGCTACATCGCGACGGTGACAGACGGAGCAACGGACTTGGCCGGCAATCCGCTGGGGACAACCGGCGCGCCCAATCCCTGGAGCTTTATGACCGGCGCAGCGGTGGTTCCTCCGCCACCGATCCTTGGACCAACCGTTACGCTGTTTGGCGGCTATGGCGGCACTGCGGGAATGACCAACCAGGGGATTGAGACGGTAATCAATGGATATATGGGAACCATGGCGGTCTCGACTCTGATCACCGGATTCCACGACACCAGCGTTGTGGTTGCCGGCGTCAATGAGTGCACCTATACGGAGACTCCGCTCAATATCGGGTTGGTGAATGGATTGATCGAGACCGCTCCGCCACCGCCCACGGTTGGGTGCCCGAATGAAGGAACGGCCGCTACATACGCCATCGCAGCCGAGGCCGGCAACGAGGCCCTGACCGCCTACAACACGCTGGCGGCGATTCCGAACGGGCTGGATGTGTCAGTCTGCCCTGGATGCGGAGGCGGCAATGCGGGCGAATTGGGCAATCGAACACTGGCTCCCGGTGTCTACAAATCCGCGCCAGGAAGTTTCGGCATAACGCAGGGCCCTCTGACTCTCGACGCCAAGGGAGATCCCACTGCAACATGGGTCTTCCAGATGGCGAGCACGCTCACAGTGGGTACGCCGACCGGGCCTGAGAGTGTCGTGCTGGTCAACGGCGCCCAAGCCGGCAATGTCTATTGGCAGGTGGGAACCGCCGCAACCATTAATGGGATTGTGGGAGGCGGTACGATGCAGGGAACCATCATCTCTCAGGCAGGCGTTTCGATCTCGACCGCCGGAGTTAATGCAATCACGACGCTCAACGGCAGAGCGCTGGTTTTGATTGGGCCAGTCACAATGGTGAACACCGTAATCAACGTGCCATAGGGTTTGCCGGGACCGCTTGCAACGCGCGGTCTCGGCTTTTTTTCTCGGTAATGCGATGTTTTTTGAAGTTCCATGAGCGCATGAAATATCCGGCGATCAGATAGACAGGGGAATCGCGGCGAGCAATTGAGGAGACGACAATGAGATTGAGTGTAAAGGTTATTGCGGCAACGGCAATTGCAGTTCTTCTAGTGCCTGCGTTCAACCTCTTTGCGAGCGAAGCGGCGAAGCCGGCAACGAGCGCCACCGCAGACAATAAAGCTGCGGATGCGAGCGTAACTGTCGCTGCCGATCCGGCAGAATTGCTCCCATTCGCTCCGATGCCTTCTGCCTCGATGGCTGCCATGCCCTATTCAAGAGGGCTGAACAGTTACACTCCGAGGGTCGAATGGTTTCTGGGCTACTCCTATCTGAGAGCTGTGCCGGAGCTTGCGGCTGGAAACAGGCTTGTGTATTTGAACGGCGGCAGCACGTCGATCGCATTCAATTTCAATCGCTACCTGGGGATTGTCGGCGACTTCGGCGGATTCAAGGATTCGAAGCTCCTGCTGAGTGGGCCGGGCGAACCTTCCGGCGCCGTGAACTCAAGCGGGACTGCCTACACTTATCTGTTTGGTCCGCGCCTGTCATACCGGACGCACGAGAGAATCACGCCTTTTGCGCAAGTCTTGTTTGGCGGCATACACGCAAGCGACGTAACACTGTCGTCGGGTTGTTCGGGAGCCGGTTGCACGCTGCTCCCATCTGAGAACCGCTTTGCCATGACGGCCGGTGGCGGTCTGGACGTGAAGGTGCATCATCATATCGCCATTCGCCTCATCCAAGCCGAATATTTGATGACCCGGTTTGAGAACCTGACAACCGGATCAACAGCTTCGCAGAATGACATGCGACTTTCCGCTGGACTTGTGTTCCGGTTTGGCGGAGGTCCGCCTCCCCCTCCACCTCTTCCGCCGTTGAATTATTCGTGCTCGGTGAATCCGGTGTCTGTGTACATCGGAGAGCCGATTGCCGTCTCGGGTACGGCTGTGAACCTGAACCCGGCGAGGACTGCCGTTTACACGTGGACGGTGGATGGCGGAACGGTTACGGGAACTACCAGCACGGCGAGTATAGACACCAGGAACGTGGCTCCCGGCAGTTACACGCTGAAGGGGCATGTTACAGAGGGCGACAGGCCAGACGAGAGTGCGGATTGCACGGCACCCTATGCGGTGAGGGCACTTGAACCGCCGACCGTGAGTTGCATGGCCAATCCAGCTACCGTCAACTCAGGGGATCCCTCCACCATTACAGCAACGGGAGTAAGTCCCCAGGGACTTAGCCTGACTTACAGCTATAGTGCGAGTGCAGGCTTAGTGAGTGGGTCGGGTACGACGGCGACTCTAACTACTGGAGGTGCGGCCGCGGGAGTTATCACGGTGACGTGCAACGTGGTCGATGCGAAGGGACAGACTGCCTCGGGCACGACCGCGGTGACGGTTGTGGTTCCGCAGGCGCCCATGCCCGCGGTGAGCGAGTTGTGCTCGGTCAGCTTTGCGCGGGATGCGCGCCGGCCCGCTCGAGTGGACAACGAAGGGAAGGCCTGCCTGGATCAAGTTGCGCTGAGTTTGCAGAGCAGCCCGGATGCGAAGCTGGTGTTGGTGGGGAATGTGGCTGCCGGAGAAAAAGACAGCGGCAAACTGGCTGAGAAGCGCGCGGTGAACACGAAAGCCTACCTGGTGGGTGAGAAGGGAATCGACTCAAGCCGGATCACGGTCTACACGGGCGCTCGGGGAGATAAGACGGTCACGACGACGTTGATTCCGGCAGGCGCGACGTTCGATGCCACCGGAGATACACCAGTGCAGTAGCGCCTGACGGCATTCCTTCACGCGTCGTCAAGAAATGGCACATGCGGATGTGCAACCCTGCACATCCGCCCTGGCATGACCCATGTGCAGTTGGTGGACGATGAGCCGCTTGACGGGGCATTTGCTTAAGCTCGCGGGGGTATGTGCGACGCGTTTATATCCGCGTTCGGACACCTTGTCTTTACGCGCGGTTTCTGCTTGATGGCAATCAAGATACCGGGATTGGACAGGGAGACATCCGGGTTATTGGTCCTTCGCGATGATGCCGCGATGAGCAGTGTTGCTCAGCCATCGGATGCCCGGGCTTGAAACAATAAGCAGGAAGAAGATTCACGGCTGTCCTCATTCCAGGCTCCTGAGCAGAAACGGACCATCGGACATGTGTCCTTCTCAGCCGACCGTGTTTCGGCGCAGATCGCCTCCCATTCAAGCCGCAGCAACTGGTTCCGTCAACGCAAAACAAACGTAGCGCAACAGGGCTGAGTTTCGCCCGCAGGAGATCTTGTGAGAAGCATCTATTTATCAGCATTAGGTTGTGCACTCGGTTTGGGCGCCTTCGCTCAAGCCAACGCGCAAGCGACGGTCGTTGTCGAACCCACAGGCCCCACGCCGATGTTTCGCGTGGTTGAAATCAGCCGCACGGTCCAGGCTGTCAATTACCGGCATCGCAGCGGAGTCTCGGAAGTGGGCTTTGCCGGCACCGCGCTGATGCCTTCCGCCGACGGGCACGCAAAGGTGCGCAGCAAGCGCGGCACGATGGAAGTGGAAGCCGAATTCGGAAATCTGACAAGTCCCACAACCTTCGGCAGTGAATACCTCACCTACGTCATGTGGGCAATTTCGCCGGAAGGGCGCGCCGTGAACCTGGGAGAAGTGCTGGTAGGCGACAATGACCGAAGCAAGCTGACTGCAACGACAGATCTGCAGGCATTTGCGCTGATCGTCACCGCCGAGCCTTATTTTGCCGTGCACCAGCCCAGCAACGTCGTGGTGTTGGAGAATGTGATTCTGGCAGACACCAAGGGGACCAGCGAAGCAGTTGAAGCGAAGTATGAACTGATGGAACGTGGCGGGTATCTTCCCACCGGCTACACGTTTGACCCGGTGGTCCTGAATGCGAATCTGCCGTTGGAATTCTACGAGGCGCGGAATGCATTGCGCATTGCTAAATCAGAGGGAGCGGAGCAGTATGCCCACGAAAGCTACGAGCATGCCGCAGAGTTGATGAAGACCACCGACGGCTATGCGATTGGTGGGCATGTGGACAAAAAGCCTCTGATTGCTTCCGCCCGCGAGGCGGTACAGACTGCGGAGGATGCGCGCGAGATCGCTGTGAAGCGGATCGAGGAAGTTCGCCGAGCGGACGAACTGAAGGCGTCGAGCGATGCGCAGGCTAACTCGCAGGCACAGGCCGCGAACGCCGCTCTAGTGGCGCAACAGGCACAGTCCGATGCAGCCAAGGCGCAAGCCGACGCCGCAAAGGCCCAGGCCGATATGGCGAATAACCAGGCAGCATCGGCGGCGGCGATCACGGCAGCCCAGGCCGATGCAGATAGGGCTCGCCTCATTGCACAGCAGGCTCAACAGACGGCAAACCAGGCTGACAGCGACAAGGCGGCAATGCGCCTCCAACTGTCGGAGCAACTGAACAAGATCCTTGAGACGCGCGACAGCGCTCGTGGTCTGATCGTCAGCATGTCCGATGTGTTGTTCGACACTGGGCGGTACTCGTTGAAGCCCGGTGCTCGCGAGAAATTGTCAAAGGTTGCCGGAATCCTGATTGCTTATCCAAGCCTCAACATCGCGGTTGGCGGATACACCGACAACGTGGGCGGCGACGACATGAATCAGACGCTCTCAGAGAACCGCGCGGGAGCAGTTCGAGATTACCTGGTTCAGCAAGGCGTTGGTGCACAGTCAGTCAGTGCCCAAGGCTTTGGTAACAGTCTCCCGGTAGCATCGAATGACAACTCCGCCGGGCGCCAGGAAAACCGGAGAGTGGAGCTCGTTGTTTCCGGCGATGCAATTGGCAGCCCTGCGAATGCAACGACAGGGAGCCTGCGCTAACAGGACGTAGTTTTGCGGCGGCCTCGAAGAGACCGCCGCATCTTTGAACATGCTCCGCTGCACACTTGAACCAGTCCGTTCGAAGCGAAAGTAGGAAGCATGGCCAGCACCGGCAGCAATCTAAATTCTTCCCTTCCCCTGGGCGTTCAATCCATTGCTTCCCTGCCGATCGGGTCGACGGGTTGCTACCTGCCATTGCCGACACGCATTGCGATTGTCGGGAACTATTTGCCGCGCCAGTGCGGCATCGCCACCTTTACGACAGATTTATGCGGCGCATTGGCGAAAGAGTTTGGCGGCGATCGGCTCTTTGCGATTCCAGTGAACGATCCTGAGTCGGCTTACGACTATCCCAGCCAGGTACGCCTGGAGCTTGAGCAAGAAGATCTGACTTCGTATGAGCGAGCTGCCGAGTTTCTCAATTTCAACGGAAACGACCTGGTGTGCGTTCAACATGAATACGGCATCTATGGCGGGGTTGCGGGTCAGCACATACTGACCCTGTTGCGCAAATTGAAGATGCCTGTTGTGACAACGCTGCACACCGTTCTGCGCGATCCGGATGCAAATCAACGGAGGGTGCTGGAGGAGGTAGCGCGCCTTTCCGACCGAGTGATCGTGATGAGCGAGCAGGCAGCGCAGTTCCTCCGCGAGGTGTATGCAATTCCGAGCGGAAAGATCGATGTCATCCCGCACGGCGTGCCGGACTTTCAGTTCATGGATCCTAATTACTACAAGGACCGGTTCGGCGTCGAAGGGAAATCGGTCTTGCTCACCTTTGGACTGTTGTCGCCAAACAAGGGAATTGAGAACGTGATTCGAGCGTTGCCGGAGATTCTGGCGAGGCACCCTGATGTGGTGTACATCGTGTCTGGCGTGACGCATCCGCATATTCGCCGCCGCGACGGGGAGAGATACAGGGAAGGATTGCAGGCTCTGGCCGCAGAGCTTGGAGTGTCATCGAACCTTATCCTCGTCAACCGCTTTGTCAGCGCGGAAGAACTCGTTGAGCACGTGGGCGCGGCAGATATTTACATAACACCCTATCGGCAAGAGGCACAGATTGTGTCTGGAACTCTCGCAATCGCTCTGGGAGCAGGGAAGGCAATCATCTCTACGCCGTATTGGCATGCAAAGGAGTTGCTCGCAGAGAACAGGGGCGTGCTTGTGCCTTTTGAGAATCCGGCAGCCATCGCCGAGGCTGTGCTGCATCTGCTGGACAACGACGGGGAACGGCATGCGATGCGCAAGCGGGCCTATCTGCACTCACGCGAGACCATCTGGCCGAAGGCCGCACAAAAATATATGGCGAGCTTCCAGCGTGCGCGTTTCGAGCGTACGTTGCAGCCGAGGGCAGCGCACAAAGACGACGTAGCAATGGACGCGATCGATTACCTGCCGCCATTGAACACGGATCACATATTGAGGCTGACGGACGACACGGGCATTCTGCAGCACGCGATCTTTTCCGTGCCCAATTCAAGCGAAGGTTATACGACAGACGACAATGCGCGCGCGCTGATCGTGGCCACTCAACTGGACGAAAGCCTGGCGAACGGGTCCGAACAGCTCTTTGCAAATCTCTCCCATCGTTACCTGGCTTTCCTGTGGCTTGCATTCGATCACGCTACGGGCAGGTTTAGAAACTTTCTCAGCTATGAACGCAGATGGCTGGAGGCGGTTGGTTCGGATGACAGCCATGGCCGCGCGTTGTGGGCCCTCGGCGACGTGCTGGGCCATTCGCGCAATGCGGGTTTGCGGGGAGCGGCGGGAAGGCTCTTTGAAGCCGCAGTTCCCGCGGCCCTGACATTCACCAGCCCGCGTGCATGGGCGTATTGCATTCTGGGCATGCAGGCCTATCTCGATTGGTTCCCCGGTGACCGAGCGATCCAGGGCGCTCGCAACAACCTTGCGAATCGACTTCTCGATATTTATGAGCGCAGCCAGTCTTCGAAATGGCAATGGTTTGAGAAGAGCCTTTCCTACGCGAACGCACGGCTGTCGCAGGCACTTATCCTGGCGGGATGGCGGAGCAACAACCAGAGGATGATTGAAGCCGGAATGGATTCACTCAAGTGGCTTGTCGCCGAGCAGCACCGCGACGATGAGGAGATTTTTGTGCCCATCGGATCCAACGGCTTCTTTGTTGAAGGAAATGAAAAGGCGCGCTTCGATCAGCAGCCAGTGGAGGCATGCGCGACCATCTCGGCTTGCCTTGAGGTATACAGGCTCACCGAAGAAGGACTATGGTTTGAAGAGGCGCAGCGAGTCTTCCGTTGGTTTCTCGGCAAGAATGACTTGCAGGTGCCGCTCTACGATGCGACGACAGGCGGCTGCAGAGACGGTCTTCATCCCGACCGCATCAATGAAAACCAGGGAGCGGAGTCAACGCTTTCGTTCCTGATGGCCCTGCTTGAAATGCATGAGGCCAAAGTGACAAACGCACGGGAACGGCATCTTGAAATGAGTTCCTCTTCTTGAATACCATTGCATCACCCGCCGAAACCACAGACTGCGGCTCCTCTGAATCTCATGTTGAGACGCATACGGGGCTTCCTCTATTCACCCGCTGTGCGTCGAATCCGATTCTTACGCAAAACAACTGGCCTTATCCAATTAACAGCGTGTTCAATGCAGGCGCCGTAAGACTTGCCGACGGAGACACCCTGCTGCTTTGCCGTGTCGAAGATCGGCGAGGTCTGTCCCATCTGTGCGCTGCGCGGTCAGCGAATGGCATCGATGACTGGCGAATCGATCCGCGACCGACGTTGCCGGCCAACCCTCGCGATTACCCTGAAGAACTCTGGGGCATCGAAGATCCGCGCATCACATACGTCCCGGAACTGGAGCAATATGCCATCGCGTACACCTCTTTTGCGCGCGGCGGTCCTGGTGTCTCATTGGCAATGACGAAAGACTTCAAGACATTTGAGCGATATGGCGTAGTCATGCAACCGGAGGATAAGGATGCGGCTCTTCTTCCCAGAAGAATCGGCGGATTGTGGGCACTGATTCATCGGCCGGTGACGACACTGGGCGCGCACATGTGGATCTCCTATTCGCCCGATCTGCGCCACTGGGGCGGTCACAAGATGATGCTCGAGGCTCGCCGCGGCGGATGGTGGGACGCGAACAAGATTGGCCTGTGCTCTCCGCCAATTGAAACGAAAAAGGGATGGCTCACCATTTACCACGGCGTTCGCCAAACGGCCTCAGGAAGCATCTATCGCCTCGGCATGGCTCTCTTTGACCTGGATAGACCGGGGATCTGCCTGCAGCGCGGAGACTCCTGGATGTTCGGCCCCGAAGCCGCGTATGAACGCGGAGGGGACGTCAAGGATGTCGTGTTTCCATGCGGCCAGACGATCGGCGACGACGGAGATACCATCAATCTTTATTACGGTGCATCGGACTCGTCGATGGCATTGGCTACCGGAAGCATACGTTCGTCGCTCGCGTGGCTGGATGCCAACTCAAGCCCGCCGGAAGCAGACACGCAGCAGCAAGGCCTGGTTTCCGGCAATTGGGAGCAGGAGAAGTGAACTTTTCAAACAGGACGTGGCCAAACTGGGTGCCGCGGCTGCTGTGGATAAGGCACGAGTGCCCTCGCTGCAATTCGCTCAAATTCAAGCCTGCCGAGTTGAGGTCGTTCGATGGCGTGCTGCGCATGCTTGCGCTGCGGCCGGTACGCTGCATGTTTTGCTGGCGAAGGTACTACTGGTTCGCCTTGCATGACGCGACGGGATGACTTTCGCCCTGGATTTCTTTCCGCATTGGTGGGCTCGGTGAGAACCTGGAACCGTGTTTCTTCCTTGCCGTACCAACTTCTCATGATTGCCCAATGTTTCTTTTCAATACTTCAGGCTGCCAGTCGTTCTGCTTAATTCATTGATATTACTTTGTTTATTGTTCTCCTGACCGACGGGCTGCAGGTTCGATTCCAACCGCGTCCACCATAGAATCGGCAACTTGGCAGATGTAGAATCGAGGACCAAACTGCAACGATATGAGAACGACTGCCCTTCCAGTCGACTTCAATTCCCCGCTACGCCCTCCCCGGTTTTCACATTTTGTTTCGTGCCGTTCGACTTCATAATGTCACTTTAACTTCCGCGATGAATCTAACCGAGTGGCGAGAGCCTTCGAACATTTCGATTGCCAACGGCGGAGTCCGGCGATTGGGTATTCTGGTTGATGAATCGATCCGGTGCGAGAGCATGCAACCGCAGAAAGGAATATGAAAATGGCGTCAACGGGAACAACCACTGCCAGCGACCACAAATTCAGACCGCTCACTGAAACGGAGGCCTGGAAGGCTCTGGAGGCGCATTATGAGCAAGTGCGCGGGCTGCATCTGCGGGATCTTTTCGCGGCAGACCAGGAGCGCGGGGAGCGGTTGACGGCCGAAGCGCTGGGTTTGTTCTTCGACTACTCGAAGAACCGCATCACCGACGAAACCGTCAAGCTACTGATTGCATTGGCGCGGGAATCCGGCCTTCAGTCGCACATCGACGCCATGTTTCGCGGAGACAAGATCAACTTCACCGAGAAGCGAGCGGTGCTGCATGTGGCTCTGCGCGCGCCGAAAGGCGAGGTCATTGATGTCGACGGCAAGGATGTGGTGCCGGAGGTGCACGAAGTATTGGATCGGATGGCTGCGTTCTCCAACCGTGTTCGCAGCGGGGAGTGGAAGGGCCACACGGGCAAGCGGATCCGCAACGTGATCAACATCGGCATCGGCGGTTCGGACCTGGGGCCGGTGATGGCCTACGAGGCGCTCAAGCATTATAGCGATCGCGAGATGACGTTCCGGTTCGTGTCGAACGTGGATGGGACGGATTTTGCGGAAGCCGTGATCGACCTGGATCCGGCGGAGACACTGTTCATTATTTCTTCAAAGACCTTCACCACGCTGGAGACGATCACCAACGCGCAATCGGCTCGCGCATGGTCGGTGAAGGGGCTGGGCGGCGACGAGTCTTCAGTGGCGAAGCATTTCGTTGCGGTATCGACGAACGCCGAGGGGGTGGGGAAGTTCGGCATCGATACGGCGAATATGTTCGGGTTCTGGGACTGGGTTGGCGGACGCTACTCGATGGACTCGGCGATCGGGCTGGCGACGATGCTGGCGATTGGGCCGGACAATTTTCGAGCGATGCTCGACGGCTTTCACCAGATGGACGAACACTTCAGAACGACGCCGTTCGAGCAGAATCTGCCGGTGTTGCTGGGGTTGCTGGGGTTGTGGAACACCGATTTCTTTGGCGCGCAGACGGTGGCGGTGTTGCCATACGAGCAGTACCTGAAGCGGTTTCCGGCCTATCTGCAGCAGTTGACGATGGAGAGCAACGGGAAACACGTCACGATTGCGGGGACCGAAGTCGATTACGAGACTGGGCCCATTTATTGGGGCGAGCCGGGCACCAATGGGCAACATTCGTTCTATCAACTGATTCATCAAGGGACCAGGCTGATTCCATGCGACTTTATCGGGTTTGGCAAGTCGTTGAACCCGCTTGGACGGCATCATGACATGCTGCTGGCAAACGTGTTTGCGCAAAGCGAGGCGCTGGCGTTCGGCAAGACGCCGGAGCAGGTGAAGGCCGAGGGCACGCCGGATTGGCTGGTGCCGCATCGAGTGTTCGAAGGCAACCGTCCGTCGAATACCATCCTCGCGGAACGGCTGACGCCGGAGGTTCTCGGCAAGCTGGTTGCGCTCTATGAGCACAGTGTATTCACGCAGGGGATCATCTGGCAGATCAATTCGTTTGACCAATGGGGCGTGGAACTCGGTAAAGTGCTTGCACAGCGCATTATTCCGGAACTGGAAAGCAAGACCGAGCCTGAATTGAAGCATGATAGTTCGACCAACAATGCGATTCGCCGCTACCGCAAACTCAAGGAGTAAACATGACGATTCGTGGCTACCGGGAGCCGTTGTACATTCTGCCCTTTGACCATCGCGGATCGTTTGAGACAGGGATGTTTGGCTGAAAGGGCGATTTGACCCAGGAACAAACGGCGCAGATCGCTGCCGCCAAGCAGGTGATTTACGAGGGCTTCAAGGAAGCGATTGCGGGCGGGGTGCCCAAAGAAAAGGCGGGGATCCTGGTGGACGAACAGTTCGGCGCGGCGATTCTGCGCGATGCGTCGGCGAACGGGCACATCTTTGCCATGCCGGCCGAAAAGAGCGGGCAGGAGGAGTTTGATTTCGAAAATGGCGAGGATTTCGCCGCGCACATCGAGGCCTTTCACCCCACCTTCTGCAAGGTACTGGTGCGGTATAACCCGGAGGGCGATGCGGTATTGAATGCGCGGCAATCGGCGCGGCTCAAGCTGCTGTCCGATTACCTGCATGGTGCGAGTCGCAGCTTGTTCATGTTCGAGCTTCTGGTGCCGGCGGAGAAGGCGCAGCTCGATAAAGTGAATGGCGACAAGAAAGCGTATGACCTGGAGATTCGTCCGGGGCTGATGATTGAGACGATCAAGGAATTGCAGAATGCCGGGGTCGAGCCGGATGTGTGGAAGATTGAGGGACTGGATCGCCGCGAGGACTGCGAAAAGATCGTGGAGGCAGCACGGGCTGGCGGGCGCGATGCGGTGGGCTGCATCATTCTCGGGCGTGGCGAGAATGACGAAAAGGTGCGCGAATGGTTGACCACGGCGGCTGGCGTTCCGGGATTCATCGGCTTTGCGGTTGGGCGAACGGATTTCTGGCAGCCGCTGGTTGATTGGCGGGACCACAAGACCTCACGGGAGGCAGCAGTCGACGCGATTGCCCGCCGCTATCAGGAATTCGTGGGGGTCTTTGAGAGAGGTCGAGCTGGGGCTGGTGCTGCGTAAGGGACTCACGTTGAGAGTTCTGAAGATGCATTCCTCAGGGGCTAAAGCTCCCTCTCTCATTTTAGGCAACTTTCGGCACGACTGAAGTCGTGCCCTTTCAAAGCCTGACTCCTGTCACAGACGGCCCCTCCCACCCTCCAACATTGTCGCGCTACACTTACAGTCTCGCTGGTGAGCGGGTTCTGGCAGGGCGTTGTTGAACCGGGCTACGCGCTGACAGGGCGAACAGCGTGCGCGAGGCAAAGGAAGGTTGGCGATGAATCTGTTGCGGCATTGGGGTGCAATGCGTGGTGTTGAGCGGTTTGTGTGCTTAAGCCTGGCGCTGGTTGGGGCGAATATCGCGGTGAATGGCCAGCAGCCACCGCAGCTTACCATCCATTGGGATAAGACAACGGTGGTCGAGAACACGACGCCGACTTTGCAGGTGGTGGTGAACCCGCCGTTGCGGCACGGCGAAGCGCTGAGCATTGCGGCGTACAAGGCGGTGAAGGAGCTGGCCGCGGACTACGTGCGCTACGTGCCGTGGTTGCCGTATCCGCGGCTGGCGGTTGCGGAGCTGGAACCGCCGACGGCGCAAAAGACCTCGTGGGATTTCAGCCTGATCGATCCCATGACCAAAGACTTTCTCGACGCCACCGATGGGCACACGACGATCATGAATTTCAGCACCATGCCAGCGTGGTTGTTCAAGACGGATAAGCCGGTAACTTATTCTGCCGATGCGAACAAGGTGGACTGGGATTATACGCAGGGAACGGAGCTGCGCGATCCAACGGGCAAAGAAGTGGGCGACTATTATGCGCGGCTGGTGAGCTGGTATGTGAACGGCGGATTCACGGATGAGAACGGCGCGCGCCACGAGTCGGGGTACCACTACAGATTTCCCTATTGGGAAGTGCTGAACGAGCCGGAGTTTGAGCACTCAACCACGCCGGAGCAATACACGGCGCGCTACGACGCGATTGTGAGTGCGATTCATGCGGTGTCGCCGGAGACGAAGTTTGTGGGAATGGCGCTGGCGATGCCGAGCCTTACTCCGAAGTATTTTGAGTACTTTCTTGACCATAAGAATCATCGGCCCGGCATTCCGCTGGACATGATTTCGTATCACTTTTATGCTTCGCCGGGGAAGGGCCAGACCGTTGACAACTGGCAGTACACGTTCTTCGATCAGGCGAACGGTTTTCTGAATACGGTGCGCTATGTGGAGGCGATACGGAAGCGGCTCTCGCCTGAGACGCGGACGACCATCGATGAACTGGGCGTGATTTTGCCGTCGGACAATACAGCCGCGGACAAGACGCCGCCGCCGGCTGCGTATTGGAACCTGGCGGGATCTCTTTATGCGTATATGTTCGTTGAGCTTTCGCGGTTGAAGATCGATGTGGTCGGCGAGTCGCAGTTGATTGGGTATCCGACGCAGTTTCCCAGCGTGAGCATGATGAATTGGGAAAACAACAAGCCCAATGCACGGTTCTGGGTGCTGAAGCTGATCAAGGATTCGTTTCATCCCGGAGACAGCCTGGTGGAAACGACGTTCACAGGTGAGCACGCGGAGGATTTGGCTACGCAGGCTTTCATGACGGCGAGCGGCCGCAAGCTGCTGCTGGTGAATAAGCGAAATGAGACGATTGAACTCGTGCTGCCCGATGCGGATAAGGCGACGGTGCTGACGGTGGATGGGAAGAGCGGCGATGATCCTGCGCGAAGCGTGAAGCCCATGGATGGAAAGATCAGGCTGGAGCCATTCGCAGTGACGGTGGTGAGCTGGCCACCTGCGGTGGGGCAGACGCTCGCTATTCGCTCGCATGGACTTGGTCGTTTCACAGGTTCAAAGGCGGAGGTAAGCTGGTGAGCGATGAAGCGAGAGCTGAATTGGATTCGGGCGAACCGTTGAAGCGGTTTGCGTTCATGCTGCGCCTGCGCCCCGGCACGGCAGCGGCTTATGAAGAGGCGCATCGCGCGGTCTGGCCAGAGATGCTGGCGCTGCTGAAGCGTGCAGGGATCAGCGAGTATTCGATTTATCGCAGGGATGAGCTGCTGATTCTCACGCTGCGGGCGGAGGACTTTGACGCTACATGGAGCCGGATTGAAAACGATCCGGTGAACCTGCGCTGGCAGCAGGCCATGGCGCCGTTCTTTGCACCGCTGGAAGGGTTGCGGGCGGGCGAGCGGTTCCCGATGCTGGAAGAGGTTTTCTATTTGCCGTAATGTCCGCGGGGCGGTGTGGACGCGACAATGCGATGAGTTGCGGAGAGGAACGGAGTCACAAACATGAGCGGTCGATCGCTGCGCGCGGGGCTTTGCGGGATTGGGCTTGAGTCCTACTGGAGCCAGTTTGCGGGGCTGGAGAAGAGGCTTCATGGTTACCTGACGCAGTTCGCGGCTCGACTCGTTGGCCCCGGCGTGGAGGTTGTAGAGCTGGGACTTATTGACACGGCCCAGCGTTCGCGTGAGGCTGGGCATCAGTGCCGGAGCGAAGACATCGACGTGCTGTTTCTCTACGTGACGACGTATGCGCTCTCAAATACGGTGCTGCCGCTGGTGCAGCGCGCGGGCGTGCCGGTGATCGTGCTCAATCTGCAACCGGCGGCGGCTATCGACTACGAGGCCTTCAACAAACTGGAGGACCGTACCGCAATGACGGGCGAGTGGCTTGCATTTTGTTCGGCGTGCCCGGTGCCGGAGATGGCAAACGTGCTGAAGCGCGCGCGGATTCCATTTCACCAGGTGACGGGCGTGCTGGACGAACCCGCGACGTGGCGGGAGATTGCGGAGTGGCTGGCGGCGGCTCGCGTGCGCTCCACGCTGGCGGAGGCGCGGCTGGGGCTGATGGGCCACTACTACAGCGGCATGCTGGACATCATGACCGACGTGACGCTGGTTTCGATTGTATTCGGATCCCATGTTGAGTTGGTGGAAGTGGACGAGCTGAGCGCGCTTGCCGCGGAGGTAAATGAATCAGCGCTGGTGCGGCGCGTTGCGGATTTTTACGAGAGCTTTGACGTGCAGCCGGATTGCCGAGAGGAAGAGTTACGCAGGGCTGCACGGACATCTGTCGCGCTGGATGCATTTGTCGCACGGCATGAGCTGAGCGCGCTGGCTTACTACTACAAGGGCTCGGGGAACGCGGCGAATGAAGACACGATGAGCTCGATTATTCTGGGCACTTCGCTGCTGACGGCGCGGCATGTCCCGGTGGCTGGCGAGTACGAGGTGAAGAATGCGCTGGCCATGAAGATCATGGATTGCCTCGGCGCGGGTGGATCGTTCACCGAGTATTATGCGATCGACTTCAACGACGATCTGGTGTTGATGGGGCACGACGGGCCGGGGCACATCGCGATTGCGGAGGGTAAGACCAAAGTGCGGCCGCTGACGGTGTATCACGGTAAGGTGGGGCGCGGGTTGTCGGTGGAGATGAGCGTCAAACATGGGCCGGTAACGCTGCTGTCTGTTGTGGAAGATTCGGAGTCGCGGTTCAAGTTGCTGGTTGCCGAGGGCGAGTGCGTGGCGGGGCCGATTCTGGAGATTGGGAATACGAATAGCAGGTACAGGTTTCCGCTGGGAGCGCGGGGATTTGTGAATGCATGGAATGCGGAGGGGCCGGCCCATCATTGCGCGGTGGGCGTGGGGCATGTGGCGGGGACGCTGGAGAAGACGGCAGCGTTGATGGGGATTGGGTATACGAAGGTGTGTTAAGGAGGGGCTCTACCAAGAACATCCTCCAGGGGCTAAAGCCCCATCTCTCTCATTTTGAATGGTTTTTCGGCACGACTGAAGTCGTGCCCTTTCGCACATCCAGGTCAAAAATCCGAGTTTTTCAGCAGGCCGAAAGGGCGGCGTGGGCCGCCCTCTTAGTCTTGATGCAGGTTGACTTGCCGATCTCTAGAAATTGT
>Ga0302278_10002946_pt1 | contig 19129 bp, 12 predicted proteins | sample III_Bog_N3_2_FD_194543 | JGI IMG/M metagenome (GOLD analysis project Ga0302278, IMG submission 194543) | Peat permafrost microbial communities from Stordalen Mire near Abisko, Sweden - III_Bog_N3_2 | ecosystem: Environmental > Terrestrial > Soil > Wetlands > Peat | place: Sweden: Abisko...
ACGACCCCCAAGAAATCCAAAGCTCACGATGGAGCGCGTTATTCAATCTGCTTGTGCTCGACTCTCAGGCTCCAACCGTCTTAAGACAGCGCGGCTGAAAGCTCGTCCATAAAAAATCTGGCAGAAACCGAAGCACACGACGAGGATGCAAAACTTGTATCCCCTACCTATCTGTAACTTCGGTATCAATATCATCGCCGCAGTATATGGCAGGAAGTAGATCAGCATTCGAACCCAGTTCCGCCCACACCACGTTTCTTTACGCTCCGCCTCTTTCTTGGTGTCGAGATACTCCAGCGTGTAATCTGGAATTCGTCCCGCCATGCGCAGTCGATCGTTCTCAATTCGCTCCACGTTGGTCATCGATCAATCTCCCCGAGAACAATGTCGATGCTGCCGATTACGGCGACTACGTCGGCGAGGAGGCGGCCTTTGCACATGGTCTCCAAGGCCTGCAGCGTGGCGAACGAAGGGTTGCGCATGTGGACGCGGTAGGGCTTGGCGGTGCCGTCGCTGACGACGTAGTATCCCATCTCGCCGCGCGGGCTCTCGACGGCCTGATAGACCTCGCCCGCCGGTACTGCGAATCCCTCGGTCACAATCTTGAAGTGATGGATCAGCGCCTCCATCTGAGTCTTCATCTGCTCGCGGTCGGGCAGAACGATCTTGGGCGCGTCGGCGACGATGGGGCCAGTCTTGCCGACCAGCATCGCCATCGCCTGCTGGCAAATCTTGACCGACTCGCGCATCTCCAACATGCGGACAGTGTAACGAGCCCAGACGTCGCCGTCGGTCGAGGTCGGCACATTGAACGTGAATTTCTCGTAGCCGGAGTAGGGCATATCGCGGCGCAGATCCCAGTCCACGCCCGAGGCGCGCAGCGGCGGCCCGGTAACGCCCAGCGAGATCGCCTCAGCCGCAGTCAGTGTGCCAACGCCCTTGAGACGGCCCATCCAGATGGGGTTGCCGGTAAGCAGGCCCTCGTACTCGTCGATGTGCGCGGGCATGGCGTCGAGGAAGGTCTGCACGGACTCGTAGAATCCCTTTGGCGGCTCCAGCGCCAGCCCGCCGATGCGGAAGTAGCTGGTCATCATGCGCTGGCCGCTGACGGCCTCAAAGATGCGCAGAGTCGCTTCGCGTTCGCGCCAGCAGTACAGAAACATGGTCAGCGCGCCGATGTCCATGGCGTGCGTTCCCAGCCAGACCAGATGCGACTGGATACGCGTAATCTCGTTCAGCAGGACGCGAATGAGCTGTGCGCGCTCGGGAATCTCCAGTTCCAGCAGCTTTTCGACCGCGAGACAGTAGGCCAGATTGTTAGTCATCGGACTGAGATAGTCGATGCGGTCGGTCAGCGGAACAACCTGCTGGTAGAACTTGGCCTCGCAGGTCTTCTCGATGCCGGTGTGCAGGTAGCCGATGTCCGGCGCCAGCGCGAGAACCATCTCGCCGTCGATCTCCAGTACCAAGCGGAGTACGCCGTGGGTCGAGGGATGCTGCGGCCCCATGTTGAGCACCATCGAGTGCTCGCCCGTGCCAGCGTTGCCGTGCAGCTTGGCGTCGGCGATGATGTCTTCCACGCCGGGAGTGATGCGGTCGGGAGCCACAACGGGCGGAGTCTCTAAAATAGCCATTAGCGGTAGCCCTCCACGGGATAATCCTTGCGTAGCGGATGGCCCTGCCAGTCCTCGGGCATCATGATGCGGGTCAAGCGAGGGTGGCCAGTAAAGTTAATTCCGAAGAGGTCAAAGACCTCGCGCTCGTAGAAGTTCGCCGAGGGCCACGCTGGAGTGATTGACGGAACGGTTGCATCGGAGGAATCGAGAAGGACGCGCAGGCGCAGACGCTGCTTCAGGCTGTGCGAGACGATGTGATACGAGAGCTGAAAGCGCGGCTCCTGCGGATACCAATCGACGGCGGTGGCGTCCTCGAAGAAGTTGTAGCCCGCCGCTTTCACGGCCTCACACGCGGCGACGATGTTCTCTCGCGCGACGGTGATGGTCAGCTCGTTGCGGTCGAATTTGGCGTCGGTGGCGAGGTCGGCCAGAGCCACGACAGCAGGATTCTCCGCCATCGCCTCGAAAACGGCGGTCTTGCCAGTGATGGCGGTTGCTGGATCGTACATGCTAGAGGTCTCCCTTGTCGTACGACCAGTTCAGAATGCCCTTCTTCCAGACGTAGAAGAGGCCGACGGCGACGAAGCCGATGTAGACCAGCATCTCGTAGAAACCAAACATCCGCGAGCCGGTCAACGCAGGCAGGCGACGGAAGATGACCGCCCAGGGAAGCATGAAGACCGCTTCCACATCGAAGAGGATGAAGAGCATTGCGACCATGTAGAAGCGCACGGAGAAGCGACCGCGCGAGTCGCCGACCGGATCCATGCCGCACTCATAAGTGCTCAGCTTGGTGCGCGAGCGTTTGTGCTTGCCGATGAAGTAGGACGCCGCCACCATGCCGACCGCCATGCCGAATGCGGCCACGATCTGCATTGCCAACGGGAGGTAATTCCAGAGGTAAGGGATTGTCTGCATGGCTAGCCTTGACTGTAGAGTCGTACCGGTAAAGTGTCAAGTAATTGGAGCTAATTGAAAGCAATTAAATCGTCTTGCGAGGGCAAAATCCAGCCCTTTTCTAGCGGTCGAAGTCGCCGAGGATGACATGATTGAGGACAACAACAAGGCTGCTCCTGTGTATTGTGGAGCAGCCTTGTTATTTACAGAGTTGTTGCGGCGATCGTTGCAATCCGCCTCGGCTATTGAATCATTCGGCCTTTCCTGAACGGCCTGTGGCATTATTTGTTCCGATAGCGGGGGAGATGGGGTCTTCGCGGAGTTTGGACTGGATGTTCTCCCAGACGCGGTCACTGGGGTCGGCCACGGGTTGAAAGAGGATGCGCGCGGTCTCGGCGATGGTCTCCAGATCGCGAACCAGAGCGGCGCAGTCGGGGTGCTTGGCGAGAAACTTCTTCAGGCGCGGGTCCTGACTCACCTTGCCGTTCCCGTTGGCGAAGAGGTCGGGGAGGACGTTCTCGAATTCCTCGGGCTTGAGGTTGTCGAAGTCGATATTTCCGGACAAGGTCATTTTGCGGACTCCGTGGGCGCGGTTGGCTGAGGGGCATAGCGGAGCATTTCGCGGAGCTTGAGCCGTGCCTTGTGCAGTTGGGATTTACTGTTACCGGTGGAGCAGTCGAGCATGCTGGCAATCTCGTTGTGTTCAAAGCCCTCGACATCGTGCAGGACGAAGACCATGCGGTAGCCGGGAGGCAGGGCGGCGACGGCGCGTTCCAGAGCTACGCGGTCAACCGAGCCGGTCAGGACTGGGTCGCGGCTTCCGAAGTCGCGCTTGGGAGTGTCATCATCTCCGGGGTTGATGGTCTCGTCGAGCGAGACGAGATTGAGTCCCTTCTTGCGCAGTTGCATCAGAACCAGATTGACGGTGACGCGATGCAGCCAGGTGGAGAAGGCGCTCTCGCCACGGAAGCTGTCAATCTTGCGGAAGAGGTGGAGAAAGGCGTTCTGGGTCATGTCCTCGGCGGCGCTGACGTTGCCCAGCATGCGCAGGCAGATGGTATAAACGCGTCGCTTGTGCATGTTATAGAGCTTGGCGAAGGCGTCGGCATCCCCGCGCTTGGCAGCCTCAATCGTTTCGGCCTCGCCGACAATGGGAGCGTTGCGCTGGAATAGGCCGGGATTTGGTCTGGCGGGGGTCACTTGCGTCATCTGGCCTTCGCAGTTCATTCAGGTCGGCTCCGGGAAATCGCCCAGGCTTTCGCCTGTTCAGGGTAATACATTTTCGGATTTAGAACTGTTTGATTTGATGCAAAAGACACAGGAAGGGTTGTTTCGCAGGAGCGCGGTTGGAGCCTTTTCGTCGTGGCGAAGAGTGTCGTGGTGCGAGCAAAAGCAGATTCCTTCGCTTCGCTACGGAATAACAAACAATCGCTACGGAATGACAAACAATTGCTATTGTCCTGTCTCTGGAATTCGCGGCAGAGATTCCCTCGGGGGCTAAAGCCCGATTGATGATAGATGATTTATGGCGGGACTAAAGTCCCGCCCTTTCAAGACAGAGGCTTGTACGGAGCTTTCCTAACAGCCCGTGGTGAAAGGCAAGTTTTGAAAGGGCACGGCTTCAGCCGTGCCGTAACTGGTGCAAATTAACGCGGGCTTTAGCCCCTGAGGGAAATTCCAGGCAGCTTGGACTTTTACCACGGCCTGCTAAGCTCCGATGAAGCGGGCGTAGAGCGAGCGGGCCTGAGCGATGTCGGTGGTGCCCTGCACGATGGCGCGACCGTCGGCGAAGACGGTGAGGGTGTGAGTGCCACGGCGGAAGCGGAGCAGGAGATCGTTCGAGCGGAGGTCTACAATCTCAGCGTGGGACTCGAGACGGGCGCGCAGAGCGGCAAAGTCTACCGGGCGGTGATGCTCGTGGATCTGAACAGAGTCTCGTCCGCAGAGCGTGATGTGGGCGCGATTCTCCCCGGCGAGGTGGGTGAAGATGCGCTGGCCGCAGACCTCGCACTCCGGGCGCGGAGTTCCGGTGGCGATCTCGGAGTGGTCGATCTTTCCTGTGCCGATGGGATTCCACAGGTCGAAGGAGACCAGAGTGCGGCGCATCAGATGGGCCTGACCGGTGAGGAACTTCAGCGTCTCGGTGACCTGGATGGAGGCGGCGAGATTGACTGCGGTGGAGAGGATTCCGGCGGTGTCGCAGGTCTCGACGTTGCCGGTGGGGGGCTTGGGAAAGATGCAGGCGAGGCAGGCCGTGGGTGGTACAGATTCGAGGTTTGAGGCTTGAGATTCGAGAGAGACGGGCAGGATGTTCATGGTGGCGGCGTAGGCGCCGATGGCGGCGGCGTAGATCCAGGGAAGGCCGCGCTGCACGGCGAAGTCGTTGATAAGATAGCGTGTTTCGAAGTTGTCGGTGGCATCGAGGACGATCTGAACGTCGGAGGGGATTAGCTCGGCGATGTTGCTGGGCGTCAGGTCGGCGATGCGGGGGTGGACGGTAACGCCGGAGTTGAACTGGGCGATGTGGCGGCGCGCGGCTTCGGCCTTGGGCAGAGTCTCGCGGGCGTCGGCCTCGTCGAAGAGGACCTGGCGTTGCAGGTTGGAAGGCTCGACGAAGTCGCGGTCGATCAGGGTCAGCGTACCGACTCCGGCGCGGGCGAGCAGAGAGGCAGAGGCCGCTCCCATCGCTCCGCAACCGACGATGGCGACGTGCGAGGTGGCCAATCGCTGCTGGCCAATGGCCCGGATTCCGGGGAAGAGAATCTGACGTGAGTAGCGGTCGGCGTCGGAGATCGAGTCGGCTGGAAGGGAGCTATTTTTGTGCGAGGTTGCAGCTTGCGCCTCGGCGCATTCGTTTAAATGCATCGTTCTTCGTAGTATAGGGAATTGCGTAGGAGAGTTCATCCGGGCTGGCGCTGAATTGTTTACCTTGGTTCAGTGCCGGATGGAGGTTTCGCTGCAAGGATGGCGGAATGGATAGGATTTACTGAGACATAGGGAGGCTTTGTTGCGCGTTTGGCTCGAAAGATCAACGGCGAGGGTGAGCGGATGTTGCGCGCGCCTGCTTGCCTGTGCCCTCCTGCTTGCATGGGCGGGGAGTTCTGTGGGGCAGAGCGCAACGCCAGTGCCAGCGATAAAGTCAGCCGCAACGCCGCTGACGGAGGCTAAGGCTAGCCTATCGACGTGGAAGGGGCTGCTGGTTGTTGCGGTGGAGTTTGAGGGCGTGACGTTTGCCGCGGGGAATCCTCTGCCGGGATTGCTGGAGCAGAAGGCGGGCGCGGCGCTGGAGCCAGCGAAGGTGGAGGCCAGTCTGCGGCGACTATTCGCTAGCGGGAGGTATCGCAACATTCGCGTGGAGGGAGTGCGCGAGGGCGATGCGGTCAGGCTGATCTTTGTGGGTGTGCCGCGCTACTTCGTTGGGCGAGTCTCGATTGTTGGAGTGAAGGACGAGCGGCTTGCGTCGCTGCTGGAGTATGCAACGAAGTTGCAGCCCGGAACAAATTTTAGCGACGCAATGATTTCGACGGCGACCGAAGGAGTGCGTCAGGCGCTGGCCAGCAATGGCTACTTCGAGCCGGGAATTACTCCGAAGACGACGGTTGATGAGGCGGGCGATCAGGTCAACGTGGAGTACACGGTGCAGGTGGGGCCGCAGGCTCACGTGGGTCTGATTTTAGTGGAGGGCAAGGACCCAGGTTTGACGGTCGACGAGATTCGCAAGAAGGGAAAGATGAGGCAGGGCGGCAAGGTGACGCGCGAAACCACCAGCAACGCGTTGACAAGGGTGCGCGCGCAGTATGAGAAGCGGGATCGGTTGGAAGCCACAACCTCGTTGCGGACGCAGACCTACAACGCGGCGCGCAAGCAAGTGGACTACAGCTTTACTGCAAACCAAGGACCTCTGGTGAAGGTGGAAGTGATCGGCGCGAAGTTTTCCCAGAGCCGGATGAAGCTGCTGATACCGATCTACGAAGAGGGAACGATCGACAACGATCTGCTGAATGAGGGAGCCTTCAACATGAAGGACTTTCTCTATCAGGAGGGGTACTTCGACGCGATGGTTTCGGTGAAGGTGACGGGCGCGGATACGGCGTCGGAGAGCGTGACCTACACGGTCGACAAGGGGAGAAAGCGCAAGGTCGGGGCGGTGACGATCGTGGGCAATCACTACTTCGATACGGATCTATTGAAGGAGCGGATGCGGGTGCAGAAGGCGGACATGTATCTGCGCAATGGTCGCTACTCGCCGGCGCTGATGAAGGCGGATGGAGAGTCGATTCAGGCGCTGTATCGCGCGAATGGATTTGATAAGGCTACGATCTCGACCTCTACTAGGGACATTGATACCTCGAAGGCGGGAAAGAAGCTGAAGGTCGGCGAGATCGCCGTGGCTGTGACAGTGTCCGAGGGGCCGCAGCAGAAGTTTGGCGCAGTGACGCTGGCCGGAGTGGACCAGAGCAGAGCGCAGGCGGTCAAAGCGTTGCTGAATGCGCAGGCGGGGCAGCCCTATTCGCTGATTACGCTCTCCGGCGATCGCGATGCGATTCTGAGTTACTACCTGAGCCACGGATTCGAGCAGGCGCGCGTCGAGGTGAAACAGCAGACGGAGGGCGCAGAAAAGACTGCTGTAACGTTGAGCGTTACAGAGGGCGAGCCGGTGAGCATCGACCGCGTGCTGGAGTCGGGGATCGTGCATACGCGGCCAAAGGTGGTGGCGCGGCAGGTGACGTTTCATGCTGGCGATCCGCTGGATCAGAGCGCTCTGCTCGATACCCAGCGCAGACTCTATGGACTGGCATTGTTCAATGAAGTGACGACGGCGGCGCAGAATCCCGACGGCGATGCTCCGACCAAGAATGTTCTATTGCAGTTGAGCGAGGCTCGGCGTTGGAATGTGACCTACGGTTTCGGAATGGAGGCTGAGTCGGGAACGCCGCAGAATGGAACGATCAATCCAGCGTCTGCGATTCTATTGGGGCTTTCGCCGACGGCGACTTATTCACAGAACGGCAAGACAGGGATAAGCCCGCGCATCTCGCTCGATGTAAGCCGGATCAATCTGCGAGGCTCGGACAACTCGCTGACGGTGCATACGTCCTACGGTTTGCTGGAGGAGGTGGCCAATATGACGCTGCTGAATCCGCACTTCTTCGGCAAGGAGAATCTCTCGGACAGCGTGTCGGGCGGCTACTCAAATGTGCAGAATATCTCGACCTTTCAGGCCTCGACTCTACAGGCCGACTATCGCATTACGCAGAAGGTGCGGCGCGCCGACACGTTCATCTACAACTTCGAGTTTCGTCGTGTGGCCGTGAACCCTGCGACGTTGCAGGTCTCAGCGAATCTGATTCCGCAACTCTCCGAACCGGTGCGCGTGGGCGGGCCGGGGATCACATGGTTCCACGATAAGCGCGATCCGGGGCCGCTGAATGCGACCAAGGGATCGTATACCTCGGTGCAGGATTTCTTTGCCTCGTCGAAGTTTGGCTCAGAGGCGAACTTCAATCGCGCTGATCTAACGAACTCGACGTACTACGCCTTTGGCAAGCATAAGTATGTGCTGGCTCGCAGTACCCGGCTGGGCTTTGAGTCTAGCTTCGGAGCGAATCCAAATGCAGGCAGCACGAGTTGCGCGGGCGCGCTGCTGGAGACGAATGCCAGTTGCAATGCGGTTCCTCTGCCAGAGCGTTTATATGCGGGCGGAGCGACGTCGGATCGCGGATTCGCAATCAACGGCGCAGGGCCGCGCGACTTGCAGACGGGCTATCCGGTGGGCGGCAACGGCGTCTTCGTCAACAGCACGGAACTGCGTTTGCCAGCAGCTACGCTGCCGTATCTGGGCGATAGTTTGAGCTTTGTCGCCTTCCACGACATGGGCAATGTCTTCGCGCATGTCTCGGATATGTTTCCCAGCATTCAGCACTTTCGTCAGCCGAATCAGCAGAGCTGCGCGAATGTTTCCAGCGCGTTTGGGACGTGTAACTTCAACTATTTTTCCCACACAGTGGGGCTGGGCGCGCGCTACAAGACGCCGGTTGGGCCGATCCGTCTGGACTTCAGCTACAACCTGAATCCCCCGGTATATCCCGTGATCTATGACTTCGACGGCGCTGCGCCGCATGAGGGACAGGCCAGCCACTTCAACTTCTTCTTCAGCATCGGACAGGCCTTCTGACAGATGAGCATAAACGGATACAGCGCGATGAATAGAGCGAACGGACGATTCTTGTTGGCGTCGATGGCCGCGCTTGCGCTCGTATTCGCGTGCGAAGTGGGCTGTGCGCAGGAGGGAACTACAAAAGCATCTGCCGGTTCGTCTGCGTCGAAAGCGCAGCAGCGGGTGGTAATGGATCGCGTGGTTGCGGTGGTCAATGGCGATCTGATTCTACAGAGCGACCTTGATGAAGAGGCGCGAATGGCGGCCTTTCAGCCCTTAGACGATCGGACGCCAGCGACGCAGGAGAAATTGATCGAGCGATTGATTGATCGCGCCCTGATTCTGCAACAGATTCGCCAGCAGCCGCAGGTTGCGATCAACGTGGCTCAGTTGGATGCGGAGTTGACGGCGTTACGCAAGAACATTCCTCAGTGCGTGGCGTACAACTGCGCGACCGATGCGGGGTGGGAGAAGTTCGTCGAGGCGCAGGGCTTCACGCTGGTTGAGTTGCACGATCGCTGGCGGCAGCGCATGCAGGTTCTGCGCTTTGTGGAGGAGCGTTTCCGCATGGGGATTCGCATATCGCAGCCCGAGATTGACGCATATTACGCGAAGCTGATTCCTGCGTATCGCGCGGAGAAGGTGACGCCTCCAGCAGAGGACACGATCGCCGATCGCATTCAAGAAATTCTGTTACAGCAACAGGTGGACAAGCTGCTTGACGACTGGCTGACCTCGCTGCGCGCAGAGGGAAGCGTGAAGATTGTGAAGCTGGGGGAGGAGCTGCCATGAGCGCAGACCAGAAGTTGCCCGGCGACGAGAAGCAGCCAGTTCCAGAGAAGAAGCACTCTGCGGAGAAGCTTTCTGCCGCTGCGGACAAAATTATTGCGGTGGAAGATTCGTTGCTGAAGGCTGTGCATTCTGCCGCAGCGACGGTGAAGCGACGCAGTCTTGCGTGGCACATTACGCGGGCGGGAGCGTGGTGTCTGGGAGGCGCGCTAGCGCTGCTGATTCTGCTGCTGAGCGCGATAACCTGGTACACCACGACGGCGAACTTTCAGCAACGCGTGAGCCGCGAGATCGTTACCGTGCTGAGCGATGCGACGGGCGGTCGAGTGGAGGTGCGCGGCGTTCACTTCTGGCTGTGGCGGCTGAAGATTGAGGTCAATGGGCTGGTGATCCACGGGCTGGAGCCAGCAGGGCAAGCTCCGTATCTTTCGGCGGAGAAGATTCAGGTGCGGGTTGGAATTTCCAGCTTCTTCTCTCACGCATCGGGCACGGGACTGCGCTCGCATGTGGGTCTGAAGCTGTTGCGCGTGGAGCGTCCGCAGGTGCATCTGATGGTGGACAAAGACGGCAAGACGAACGTGCCTTCGCCGAAGCATCCGTCGACGAGCAAGCAGCCGGTGGTCGATACGCTGCTCGACCTGCGCGCCAAGGAGGTTGCGCTGGTTAATGGCGTGGCTCTAGTCAACGATCGTGCGATTCCGTTCGATATGGCGGCGCGCAATCTGGACGCGGAGGTGCGCTATCTGCGGGCGACGGATCGCTATGGGATTACGCTGGGGTTGAACGATCTGCGGACGAAGATAGGCGCGCAGCCGGAGGCTCGTTCGAGGATGAATCTCGATGCTGAATTGGGGCGAGACACAGCGGTTGTAAAGTCGCTGGAGTTCGATTCAGGCGCGCTGTCGGCTCTACATGCGACCGGCTCGCTGATCCACTTCGCGCAGCCGCAGTGGCAAATCGCCGTGAGCGGGACGGTCGATCTGAAGCAGATCACCGTGCTGACGGCGGTCGAGGGATTTACGGGAGGGTCGGCTGATCTCTCGCTGATCGGACATAGCTGCGTTGTCGCTCCGGTGGCGAAGCAGGCCGCGAAGACGCGCTTTTGGCAGCGAAAACGAACGGGGGCGAATGCGAAGTCCTCTGCGCCAATGCAGCCTGCGGTCGATCCCGAGTGCAGGTCGGGCTATCTGTTGATGGGCAGCGCGAAGTTGCACAAGGCGGGCTACGTCAACGAGTACGTGATTCTGCACGATATTGACGGCAGCTCGAAGATTCACATTACGCCGAGTGAGTTACTGCTCTCGGATATGAACGGATTCTTGCAGGGCGGGGGCAGTGCGGCTGGCAATCTGCGATTTGCGGACTGGCTAGGCGGCTCGGCTCATGCGTATCTGAACGCAAACGTGACGCGGATTCCGCTGCGCACAATTATGGAGACGACTGAGACCGGGGGGTATGGCGACCTGGGCTTCGATACCGCTGTCACCGGGCCGGTGAAGGTGGAGTGGGGCGGAGGGAATCCTGATGATGTTGCCGCCACGGTGATCGTCGATGGACAACTCCAACTCCAGCCGACGGGAGTGATTCGTAAGGGCGCACTGAATAATGTTCCCGTGAGCGGCACGGCGGATGCGCGTTACGAAGGAAAGCATGAGACGGTCGATATTCGCCACGCATCGTTCGTGACGCCGGGTTCCACAACCAACGCAGCCGGGACTCTTGGCGTCAACGAGGGCGACGAGCTGACCGCGCTCAAGGTGGACATGGCTGTGGGCGATCTGGGCGAGTTCGACCAACTGCTACAAACGCTGGGATTCAGCGCCAATGGAAAGAAGGGTAGGGCGGCGATTCCGCTGCAACTGCACGGCGGGATAAACTTCCATGGCACGGCCTCCGGGCCGGTGGCGGATCTGGATGTGAAGGGCCATGTGCAGGGTTCGCAGATCGAGGTGAAGCTAGGCTCGGATCTGGGACTTGGCATGGATACGCTGGTTGACTCGCTGGTGGGCGACGCGGAGTACTCCTACAACGAGGGGCTGGTGATTACAGATGCGACGCTGCATCGCGGAGCCTCAGTGATGACGGTGGCAGGAAATATGCGCCCGAGCCGGGTGATCCTGCGCAATGGATCGGCGCACCGCAAGGATGTGGTGGACTACCTGTGGGATGGCGGGACGAGCATCGACGCAACAGTGAAGCTGGTCAATGCGGAGGTCTCGGACGTCTTGCAGATGGTGGGCGATCAGCAGAAGATTCCTCTGACGGGAAAGATTGCTGCGAGCGCACAGATCGGCGGAACGCTGGCGAATCTGGAGGGAACGGGGAAGCTCGCGCTGTCGAATGGGACGGCCTATGGCGAGCCATACAACTCCGCTGTCGCCGATATTTCCGTGCATGGGCAGGAGGTTGACGCGGCCAAAGCCGTGCTGCTGTTGCATGGCGCGCGCATCGCGGGGCAGGGTGGATTCAACATGCAGACGAAGCATCTGCAGGGACACCTTGAGGGCGACAATCTGGTGCTGTCGAAGTTTCACACCTTTGCCAAGGCCAGTCCCAATGCCGATGGAACACTGACCCTGATTGCCGACGCCAATGGCACGATGGAGCAGCCGGGGTTGAAGGCTACGGCGAAGCTGGTTGGCGTAACGCTGAGCGGCAAAGCTTTGGGCGATCTCACAGCCGAGGCGCATAGCGTGGGCAGTGAGTTGTTCTATACCGCGCAGTCGCGGCTGATTGGAGCGAAGGTCGATGCGTCCGGCGTGACGCAGTTGACCGGCGACTACCAGACGCAGAATCGGCTGGCGTTCTCCGGCTTCGACGTGGGCACGGCGCTGGCTCTCTTCGCTCCGGGCAGGATCAAGGTGCAGTCGTCTATTAGCGGCGTAGTGACGATGAGCGGCCCGCTGAAGACTCCAGTGAAGCTGAGCGGAGCGGCGGAGTTGAACGACTTCGACGTAAAGCTGGAGGGAATCGAACTGAAGGCCGCCGAACCGCTCCGCGTCAGTTTGAAGGACGGCATTGCGACGCTGGAGCGGGTTCACATCGTCGGCCAGGACACCAACATGCAGGCCGGCGGAACAGTGCAGGCCTTCGGCGCAACCGATCCGCTGGGCGGCAAGCTGAATATGCGCTCCAGCGGAAACGTCAGCGTGGCGATTGCACACCTCTTCGACCCGGATATTCTGTCGAACGGCAAGGTTGAGTTCACCATGGCTGCGGGGGGGCGAGTGGCCAAGCCTTCGCTGACTGGCAGGGTCAAGTTCGATCAGGTGAATCTTGCGATGGAAGGAATTCCCAACGGGCTGAGTTCGGTGAACGGGACGCTGGTCTTCAACGAGGATCGTCTGGAAGTCGAGAACCTGACCGCAATGACTGGCGGAGGGCAGTTGAAGATTGGCGGCTTCCTGACCTATCGCAACGGTCTCTACGCCGACCTGACGGCGACCGGCGATGTGGTGCGCGTACGATTCAGCGGGCTAAGCGCAACGGGCAATACCAGCCTGCGACTCCAAGGCGGATTGCAGAATATGCTGCTTAGCGGCAACGTTCTGGTGACGCGCTTCGGCATAGGGCCGGAGGTTGACTTTGCGGCTTTCGCCTCGGCGGGAGGAGTTAGTTCGCCGCCGGATCCGAACGCTGCGTCGAACAAAATTCGCCTCGACGTGCATGTGACCAGTTCGCCGCAACTCGACTTTCAGAACACCTACGCAAAACTGGCGGGTACGGCCGATCTGACCGTGCGCGGCACAGTCGCCGTGCCGACCATTCTGGGACGCATTCAGATCACCGACGGCAGCGCAACCTTTGCCGGAACCAAGTACCAGTTGCAACGCGGCAGCATCTACTTCAGCAATCCAGTGCGCATCGATCCGACGATTGACGTGAACGCCACGGCTCATGTGGAGACCTACGACATTACGGTCGGCTTGCAGGGCACCATGAGCAATCTGAAGTCGTCCTATCGTTCCGAACCTCCCCTCAGCGAGTCGGACATCTTCGCCCTGCTGGCGCTGGGACGCACTCAGGAAGAGGCGCAGATCTTTCAGGAGCAGCAGATGCAGGGCAGCGCCAATCCGACCACCAGCGCGTTGCTGGGAGGAGCGTTGAATGAGACGGTGGGCAGTCGCATCGGCAAGCTCTTCGGCGGCGGAAGCGTGAAGATTGATCCCGCCTTTGTGGGTACACTGGGTAATTCGTCGGCGCGCATTACGGTGCAACAGCAGATCTCGCGCCAGCTCTCGATGACCTATGCAACCAACGTGAACTATACGGCGCAGCAACTGATACAGGCGCAGTACGACATCACTCCCAACCAATCGATCGTGCTGACACGCGATGAGTCCGGCGTTTACAGCGTTGTTTACAAGATTCGTAAGCGCTATCGCTAAAAACCCGTTTAATAACTACAGAACTCCGTAGTCCTAAAGCCGCTGTTTTGTCTCTGAGATAGGTCAGGGCTTTACAGGTTGGGAAAACTCTCCGTCTTGAAATAGAACGTCTTTGTTTTGAAAGGGCGCAGCTTTAGCCGCGCCGGAAGCCATCCATTTTTAATGGGGCTTTAGCCCCGGGACACGGTCTTCGTCCGGTCATACATCGCTGAATGGAGAGAACTGTAGGTTTTAAAACAAATTCTAGATTAGTTCCCGTAATGGTGTGTGCCGTCATCGAACGAACAAAAAGCAGATTCCTTCGCTTCGCTACGGAATGACAAACAAAATGGCCTAAAGCAATTCGGGGACCATTCTAAAATTCATTTTCGTTCTCTATTCTCGACTTTGTCGTTTGTCCTCACCTCTGTCGAAGCCTCTATCCGTCTTTGCCTTATCCGTGTTCATCCGTGCTTCTATCCGCGTCATCCGTGTTAAGTTTTTCTCTCCCTTTGCGATATTCCAACCTTTCGGGGGCAGATTTTGCGCAGAAATAGTGGGTTTTGCGCGGGGTGGCTATCTTGAGATTGCCGGACGCAGTATTCTATTGACGTGAGCATTGATACGATTCAAGTCCAGCTTCCTGATGGGTCCCTGCGCGAGGTTGCGCGTGGGACGACTGCCCTAGATATAGCCAACAGCATCTCGCCGCGGCTTGCCGCCGTCGTCGCGGTGGCGCGCGTTCGTCCGCTGAGCCTCACCCGTGCCGGTGAAACGGGCACAAGCGCGGCAGACTCTGCCGCTGATGCGACCTCGGAAGACGCGATGTACAGCGCAACCGGAGCCAGCGAAGACGGCTCGCGACTGGTCGATCTTACCGCGCCGCTCGACGAGGACGTGGAGCTTTGGCTGCTGAAGGAGTCCGACGAGTCGGTGCTGCGTGTGCTGCGTCACTCCGCTGCGCACGTCATGGCGACGGCGATTCTGGAGCTCTTTCCCGAGACCAAGCTGGGCCACGGTCCGGCCACCGACAGCGGTTTTTTCTACGATGTTTATCGTGCAACGCCGTTCACCGAGGCAGATCTGGCCGCGATTGAGACGAAGATGGCCGAGGTCGTCGCGCGCGACGAGCCATTCGTTCGCGTAGAAGAGACGCGCGATCAGGGTCTCGCCGAGTACACCGCTGCGGGCGAGTTCATGAAGCTCCACTTCATCGAGAAGTTCACCAAGCCGGGCGACGCCATCTCGCTGTACAAAAACGGCGGTTTCAGCGACTTCTGTCGTGGGCCGCATCTTCCCTCGACCGGGCGCATCAAGGCCTTCAAGATCACCTCCATCGCCGGGGCGTACTGGCTAGGCGACGAGAAGAATCAGCAGTTGCAGCGCATCTACGGCACGGCGTTTTTCAACGCCAAGGACCTCGACGCGCACTTCAGGCGGCTGGAGGAGATCAAGGCACGCGACCACCGCGTACTGGGCAAGCAGCTCGACCTCTTCTCGATTCAAGAGGTCGCGGGCGCGGGGCTGATCTTCTGGCATCCCAAGGGCGGCCTCATCCGCAAAACGATGGAAGACTGGATGCGTGACGAGTGTATTCGCCGTGGCTATCTGCTGGTCTACACGCCGCACATCATGCGCCGCGAGCTGTGGAAGATCAGTGGCCACGAGGGCTACTACAGCGAGAACATGTATCCGCCGATGGAGCTGGACGACGCCGAGTATCGCCTGAAGCCGATGAACTGCCCCGGCCACATCCTGATCTACAAGAACAGTCCGCGCAGCTATCGCGACCTGCCCCAGCGCTACGCCGAGCTGGGCAACGTCTATCGCTACGAGCGCAGTGGCACGATGCACGGCCTCTTGCGTGTACGCGGATTTACTCAGGACGACGCGCATATATTTTGCACCCCCGGCCAGATTGAGGACGAGGTCGTAGCCTGCATCGACTTTGCGCAGTCGGTGCTGAATACCTTTGGCTTCAAGGAGTTCAAGGTCGAGCTTTCGACGTGGGATCCGGCCAAGCCGAGCGACTACACCGGCTCTGCCGACAACTGGCAGAAGGCCATCGACTCGCTGAAGCACGCGCTCGAACGTCGCGCCATTCCATATCGCACCATCCCCGGCGAGGCGGCGTTCTACGGGCCGAAGATCGACATCAAGCTGGTAGATGTGCTGGGCCGCATGTGGCAACTTTCCACCGTGCAGTTCGACTTCAACCTGCCTGCGCGCTTTGAGTTGGAGTACAAGGGCGAGGACGGCGAGATGCATCAGCCCGTGATGGTTCACCGCGCTCTGTTCGGCTCGGTCGAACGCTTCTTCGGTGTGCTGATTGAGCACTACGCCGGAGCTTTTCCGTTCTGGCTCGCTCCGGTGCAGATCGGTCTGGTGCCGATCAGCGAGAAGCATCTAGCCTATGCCGAGAGCGTTAAGGCGAAGCTCGAAGCTGCTGGTCTGCGCGTTGAACTTGACGCGCGCAACGAGAAGATGAACGCCAAGATCCGCGACTTCGGTCTGCAAAAGGTTCCGTTCATCCTCATCATGGGCGACAAGGAAGCAGCCAGCGAGAGCGTCAGCGTCCGCACAAGAGGCAAAGGAGACGAGGGCAGCGTCGAACTGGCAGCCTTCCTCGCCCGCGCTCTGGAACTATCCAACACCCGCGCCGTCGCCCTGTAATAAAAGTGCTACACCAATGCCGGAGAGTTACATTTGATGTGAGTCTCCGGCGGTGAGCCAGTGTAAGGCGTTGGCCAGGAAGCGGGCTTGCAGAACCGGATGCATCTCCGGCACGCGGTGGTAGAGTATCTTGCCTGCGCCAAGTTTAGTGGTAAAGGTTCCTGCGCCGATGAGTCGGGAGTGGTCGCGCGAGTAGGCGGTGATGATCTCGACCTCGGGGCCGTTCGGGGCGCGGTCTACCAGTAGACCATTGGCTTCGCGGCCCTTTACCTGATAATGAATTCCCATCGCCTGATCGACGGCAAGGCCTTCGTAGACCGCGTGTTTGCGCACGAAGTGCCAGTTACCCATCCATGGCGCGCGGGTATCGCCGACCGTTCCGTTGTAGATGAAGGCTCCGGCTGCGGCGAGCTGTTTGGCCACGCCATCGGAGAGAGAATCGACCTGCGGGATCGCCAGCAACGGCGTTCCAGCGAGGACGGCATCGAGAATTCCATCAGCCAGAACGCCCACCTGCGCCGTCTTCTGCACCGCTCCAACAACGGTGGCTGGCTGTGCTTCGAGGCCGGTCGTGTCGCCCGCGCTCTGCTTGGTGGAGACTCCCGCGACGATGCCGGAGGAGATGATGGCGTCATACTTCTCGCCGGGCTTGAAGTCGACAACCTCCTGACACGAATCGCTGCCCAGTGCTGCAATCTGCTTGCGCAGCGACGCGGTGATGCCGGAGACTGCGATCCGCATGTGCCGCTTGCACTCCGCATTTCGATCTGGACGCTCTGCCACCCAGATCTCCTTGGTCTGCGTGGCGAGTGGTGCGGAGCTTAGCGCGAACTTGAAGCGATACAGGCCAACCTCGTTGAGTGGCGGGGTGACGAACGCTTCTTTGACGAGGTACGAGAAGACATCCGGCGTCTGCGTGGGGGCAGGGAATTCGCCCAGCGCAAGCCGCTTGCCCGAGGGCGTGATGGCGGTAAAGCTGAGCGTGCCGGGTGCGGGCTTCGGCGTATCGTTGAGCAGAAAGAGGTCGAAGGTTGCGGGCTTACCTTGCTCGGTACACAGCGACCGCTGCTTGGCGACGGGGCGGATGGGCAGCAGCGCGCCAGCGATGGGCGCGGGGTCGCCCTTGAAGTTGCGCAGGGCGTCGACGATGCCGGAGTGGTTCTCGATGGAGGTGGACTCCCAGCCGGAGATGGCGCAGAAGTCCAGCGCGTCGTTGATGCGCGCGTTCTCCATGTAGTTCTGCCAACTGTCGTAGCACTTCTTGCCCAGCGAGAGCCAGAGCTTCTCGGTCGCCGGGAAGGCCGCGCGGAATCCCCAGCGGTCAATGAATTTGTCGTATGCGGCCAGAATCTCGCGGTGGTCGGCGAGGTCGTAGCTGGCGTTGGCGGGCTGGTTGCCGAGGCCAGTGCCGCGCGGGTCGGCGTACTGGTGCAGCATCAGCGAGTGGTTGTCGGGCACGGCGCAGCCCTCCATCTCGCCGTACTCGGCGATGGCCTTGCGCTCGGGCGAGTTGTAGGTAAAGTCGGTGGGCGACTTGTAGAACTCGTCGTACCACTGATCGCCTGCGCCCTGATGCTGATTCCACCATCCGCCCCACGGCTCCTCGTCGCTGCGATGCAGCTTGTCGTTATACGGCTCGAACCACGCCTGCGCGGCCCCGCGCGCGACGAAGCCGTCGTTCAGCACGATGCAGCGGCTGGGGTCTTCGACGCGCATGGCTTCGAGGATTGCGATGGTGTCAGGATTCTTCAGATCCGCGCCAATCTCGTTTTGCAGGCAGTACTCGATGACCGAGGGATGCGAGCGGAAGGCCTTGACCATCTCCACGCACTTCACGAACATATATCGCTTGGCAAATACGTCGGCGGGGTCGGTGGGCTTCTCCATAACGATGCCGGCGGCGTTGGCCTCTGCAGCCGAGGGCAGCTTGCCGATGGCCATCTTGCCCGCGCCCGGTTCCATGTAGCGCAGCAGGCCGAGGCGATCGTGCGCGCGCACAACGTCCTCCTTGGCGAGGTTGCGATGGAAGTTGAGGCAGTTCAAGCCCAGCTTCTGCGCCTGTGTCACTTCTTTTTCCGCAAGCTCTGGCGTGGGCCACATCCCGTTGATCCCCCAGTAGCCCCAGGAGATCGCGGTGTAAATCTTCGTGCGTCGTCCATTCAACCGGAAGATCGCGTTTGTGCCAACGCCCTCTGGCGCGAACCAGCGGAAGCCAAATGCAATGGTGCGAGTGTCAGTGCTCCCATCGGCGGCCTTCCAAGTCAATCTAAGGTGATAAACCTTTGGCCCATTTGACTCCCATAGCGATGCATCAGACACAGTGAAATGATACGGAAGAGCCCAGGGGGTCAAGATAGCTTGCTTGGGCAAGCGTTCAAAGTTCTCCTGGTTGATCTTTTGCTGCTCTTTTGAAGTTGCTATTTCGGTGACGCCCATGGCAACGTGCTCGTCCCAGCTCTTCAGATTTGTCTTTGTCTGTGGGTCGATCACATCAAAGTGCATGGTTCCAGTTGGAGCTGGAATGTTTAAGCGGTTATATTGCTCAATGCGGAAGTATGCGGTTGCCGTTCGTGGATCGGCGGTATTTAAAACCCATGCTTCCTTGATGCGATCCGTCTTATGCGCGCTGA
>Ga0302278_10002947_pt1 | contig 19129 bp, 20 predicted proteins | sample III_Bog_N3_2_FD_194543 | JGI IMG/M metagenome (GOLD analysis project Ga0302278, IMG submission 194543) | Peat permafrost microbial communities from Stordalen Mire near Abisko, Sweden - III_Bog_N3_2 | ecosystem: Environmental > Terrestrial > Soil > Wetlands > Peat | place: Sweden: Abisko...
GACATTTCGCCAACTCTGCAGTCGGTTTAACGCCAACCACGTGTTAGTTCCGGCGAGTATTGCTCGCCACCCGGGTCTGCCGTGCGAACAAGCGCTCACACTCATTCTTGACTACAGAGTAGCACTCACAGGGGCGCCTCTCCAGCGCCTTGCGGTCCAGCACCACGATGTGGCGGCGCAATTAACGGATCAGGCCGGCGCGCTGTAGTTTAAGGGCAGCATCGGCTACGCCTTCACGACGGACGCCCAACATGTCGGCGATCAGTTCTTGCGTACTGATTATTTCGTTGGTCTTCAGCCGGTCCAGGCTCAGCAGCAGATTCATCACGGGACCGGTCTTACTGAACTCGCACGTGCACGGGGCGCGAACCTCTGCATCGATCACTGCATGGGTTGAGATCAGTTGAATGGCCGGGGAATTCCTGGCGTTTTTCCACCACTGGTGGCAACGGAGCGGTGCTCGCGCCTGATCCGGCAGGTGATCTTAAGGTCATTCTCCTGGGTATTCCGACGCAATATCGACGCGTGCCGATGCCGGCGTTCGCCGGACACATGAGCGATCAGCAAGTCGCCGATCTCGCGAAGAACTGCGTGCGAACCAGTTGGGGCAATACAGCCACACCGGACGCAACGGGATCAATGGTCTCGACGCTTCGCGCTCGATAGCAGGCCACGCCCACTCGACTGATGAGGGCCGCTTCCCTCGAAAGCAGGAGTCCCACTGGTATGCGGTGACGGTCGAATGCAGTCGGGTTGATGCAACCGGCGACAGCTGCGACGCGCTACGTTCCCTAACATCGCGCCAGGACGGTTCTCATGGCACCTTGGTGGCGACACCCGGTTCGGGCAATTCCGTGATGCCGAACCGCGCACCCGTGGGGTCGGCGAGTACCGCCGATTTGTCACCGCGACCATTGCGCTGCACGTTGAGGGTAACTCGGCCGCCGAGCTTGAGCGCTCGCGTCACCGTATCGGTCGCGTTAGCGACACGCACGAATTGGATCCAATACGGATGCAGCGATACCGCATCCGCCGGCATCGCGCGGACACTGATTCGCGCCTGACCGTCGGAGGAGAGCCGTACCCGTTCAAAACCGGCGTTCGCCGGGGTGCCCAACACGGCGTAACCGAACACCTGCTGATAGAAGACCGCCTCATCCCCGGAATCGCGTGCGACCAGCGCCGTCCACAGCCACGTTCCCGGCGTCGCCGCGGTGTCCGGCGGATCACCGCTCGAGGACGCCAGCATCCCGAAACGCACCCCCTCAGGATCCGTCAGCAAGGCTTGGCGGCCGCGCAGCGGGAGGTTTTCCGGCTCGGAGTCGATTTGCGCATGGTGTTGCAGCGCGGTACTCACGGTGGCGTCGACGTCGCGCACGGCGATGAAGGGGAGCCACGCCGACGGCCGCTCCTCACCCTTGCGGATTCGCCGCTGCACGATACCAGCGACTGGATGGCCGCCCTGCATGGCCACAGCGTAATCCATCCCATCTGCGTGATAGTCGCGAAATTCCCAGCCGAATAAGCCAGCGTAGAATTTCTTGGCTGAATCCAGATGAGTGGTCTCTAAATCGAGCCAAACCACCTTGCCAACTCGATGGTCCGAAGTGGCGGGACTGGTGATCGTGGGGACCTCGAACGGTCGCGCGGCTGCTGGCAACACGGCGGAGGTACAGAGGCACACAACGGACAGTCCGCGTGACAGACACTGCCGCAAGTGCGGCATAAGCATTTTCACCATGGTTGGATCGTCTCCCGTGAGTTCTTTCAGGCCATCCGGTTCGACACTCTCCCCCACACCAACCGGATACTACGCTCCTTAGGGCTTTATTATTCCCGGCGATGTGCCCCGAGTCCCGGACAAAGTGTCAGCGTCCTCTTTGATGTCGAGGCCATCACTGTACAAGGCATCACCTTCACCATCGAGGTGTAATTCCGTATCCGGATTGCGCGTTTTCTCGTATTCGGCGTGGTCTGCGGCCGCTTCCCGCTCCGATCCTGTCATCGCGTTGCCGCGCAGCCTTTGTTCCGCTGCGGTTGCGCTTCTTGATTTGTCGTTGCTTGGCGTATTGTCGTTGCGCATGGCGTAGGCTCCTGTGAAAAAATGCTACGTCGTCAGTGTAGGCTCAACGCGGGAGATCTGGTAGCGCCGGTCAAAGTATTCAAGCGCGCCGCGCACGAGCGCATTGGTGTGGTAGCGCACCGACGTGCTTCGCTCGTTGCCTTAGAATCTGAAGTTCGCGCTCGAGGCGAGCGAGTGGGCCATGACACATCGATGGGGTACTACATTTCTCTCGATGTCCCGGTCCGGCTTCAATGCCGTATCCGCGGTGCGGCGCCCTCGCGCCGGCGCCCGCTTGCAGGGCCAATCGGATCGCATGTAGGAGAACGGCCGGGCTATAAAGGCTCGGTTTCTGACAACGAGAACATCCTTGCGCGCCATTGGCGGGGGGAGAATGAGCCAATATATTGATAGGGGCTCTGTACTTTGAATCATGGGGGATTGTTTCAATGACAACATCGACATATGGCTCTCGAATGACCGTCGTGGGAGCTTTCCTCTTATGTCTGGCAGGCATGGCTCACGCCGATAATCCTCCGACCGATAAATATGCCGACACGATCGCGCTGTTTAAACATGCCGGCAAAGGCAACCAGTTCTTTCGCCGGAGCTATGCATACGCGGTGTTCCCAACAGTCGGTGAGGCGGGTTTCATCGTGGGCGCAGCCCTGGGCACGGGCCGTGTTTACGTGCACGACCGGCCTGTCGGCGAATCGGAAATGATTCAGGTGAGCGGCGGCTTTCAAGCCGGCGCCAAGGCGTTTAGCCAGATGATTTTCTTTGAGGATAAGCGCGCGCTCGATGAATTTGAATCGGGTTCCTTCGAATTCAAGGCGGGCGTGAGCGCGGTTGTCGTCACGGCAGGCGCTGAGGCAAGTGCGGGAACCACCGGTGTGGATGCAGGCGCGAGCGGCGGTGAGAAGGACGCAAGGACCGCAGACCTCGGCTATCAGAAGGGCGTGGCAGTCTTCGTGATCGTAAAGGGCGGCCTCATGTACACCGCCACCGTGGCCGGGCAGAAGTTTTCCTATAAACCACTCGACAAGGCCTCTTAACTGACGACCCGCACAAGAGTTCGGCTAAAAAGCCGATTCACCGGCTCGAATCGTCGCCTTCATGAATATGTGAAATAGCGTCGAAATTTGACATCGTTCTTGGCGTATACAGGGCGGATGCTCAAGAAACTTCTGCAGCGTGTGCGCTGCAACTATAGGCTGTCGATTGCGCTCCTCGTGGTGGTTTTTCTGCTCCTGGGTGTCATTTGGCTATCGGATAAGGCTTCACGGGAAAGTAATGCCCGCAAAAGCCCGGAGGTCTTGCAGTTCGAGAATGCACCAGACGGCTGGCTGGCGCACGAAAAGAGTGTTGCGGAGTTTCGCAAGGCGCTGAATGACGGCAATTTGTCGGCCGTCGGCTTGGATCGCGCCGAGCCCGGCCTCGTGCTCTACACGCTGAAAAACGGCGAAAAGAGCAGCACCATTGTGCCGGGATGCACGACGCTGGGCTGCGCGGGGACGGCGCTGGATTCGCTTGGTGACAAGAGCGCTCAGGCCGGCTTCGCTCTCGTGCGTGTCGACGTCGACCCTCGAACCGCAAGCCGCCGCTTACTGGATCTCCTAACGAATCTGCTGTCGCCCGTGCTGCTGCTGGGCGCCCTGGTGGGCGCCTTCTTCGTGAGCGTTAGGCTGCAAGCCGGTTTGGGCGGTGCGGCTTCCCGGCTTGCTATCCGTCCCAATACCCAATTTTCGCACGCGATCGGCCAAGAGGAGGCAAAGGCTGCTCTGAATCGAGTCAAAGCGTTCATGCAGGACCCGGTGCATTATGCGAACCTGGGCGCGGTAGCGCCACGAGGCGTATTGCTGGTCGGCCCTCCCGGCACCGGCAAAACGCTGCTCGCCAAGGCGCTGGCGGGGGAAAGCAAAGCCAACTTCATCTCGGTAGACGGCTCGTACTTTACCGCGACGCTCTACGGCGCCGGCGTGAACAAGGTCAAAGCGCTGTTCAAGCTCGCGCGCAGGAGCGCGCCGTGCGTGTTGTTCATCGATGAGGTTGATGGCATAGGCAAACGCAGCCGGGGCGGGGATATGGGTGGCGCCGAATCGGAGCTGAATCGGATCATCAACCGCGTGCTGGTGGAGATGGACGGGTTCGCGGCACTCGACAACGTGGTGGTGGTGGCGGCCACAAATCATGAGGACAACATCGATGAGGCCATGCGCCGGCCCGGCCGATTCGACATGCTGGTACGTCTTTCGCTGCCCACCTTGCCGGAGCGCCAGAAACTGTTCGACTTGTACATCGGAAGGGTGGCGCATGATGGATGCGCTGACTCGGGTGTGTTGGCACGGATGACGGCCGGCATGTCGCCAGCCGATATCGCCAACACTGTAAACAAGGCTGCCTCCACGGCCGCCGAGGCCCGGGCGCCGGTGGTGACCACCGAGCACTTCCTGCGCGCGATCGAGACCTATCAGCTGGGCGGTGAAGTTTCTTCGGCCAAGGACCTATTTACGCAAGACCTGAGAGACCGGCTCGCGTACCACGAGTCAGGTCACGCATTGGTTGGGCACTGGCTCAAGGCGGGCATCGTCGAGCGGGTGACGATCGAGCCGCGGGGCCGGGCCCTGGGTGTCACTTACATCACCCGCGACACCGAGGATCCGCTCTACAAGCAATCCGAGCTCACGGGCCGATTGGCGATGATGCTGGCAGGACGCGAAGCGGAGTTACTGGTGTTCGACAGCGTCTCCACCGGTGCTTCAGATGATCTCAAACGCGCCTCGGAACTCGCCATCAACATGGTGGGTTCGCTCGGCTTCTCGGACGCGTTTGGCTTGTTGAGCGTGGCCGGTGTACCCAAGGAACTGCTCGGGCCTGACATTCAGGCTGCTGTTCTGCGGGAGGCTCGCCTCATGCTGGAGCGGGCCCAAGCAACCTGCCAACAGCTGCTTAAGGCAAACCGGACGCAACTGGATGCCTTGGCGCAACGGCTGCTGGAGCGCGAGGTGATCTCGGGTGATGAACTCAAGGGGCTACTGGGCATCCGGCCGGGCGAACGACGTCTCGTGACATCTTCCTATGCGTAGATTCGGGTCATACTGCCGCGGTCAGCATTGAGAGGGGACTCGGCTTGGCCGTGCCGGCGTAGCCGCGTTACTCTCCAGTTCCGACCCGCCGGAAGAATATATGGTGGATGACAAGAAGGCCGACGGCGCCTAGGACCGGCACGATCAGGCTACTTACGTGGAATCCGGTCGCGCCGGAAATTCCATAGATCTTGAACAGCCATCCTGCCAGTACGGAACCGATGACGCCCAGTAGAATGTCGAGGCAATTCCCTTCGCCCGTTCTGTTGATGATCCGACTACCGACAAAGCCGGCAATCAGACCAAGTCCGATCCAAGCAGCAAATGACAACGGTTCGCTCCTATTGGCGCGCCGCGAGTATGCAGCTCCAGATAAACCTCATCGTCGCAGCGGTTCGACACCCGGTCTGTACGCCATCACACGCAAGCTGCTGCGCGAGGGTGTTGGAGCCTGATCCCCGGTGGACAGAGTTCCTTCCGTGTGCGACAGCGTACCGACGGCGGCGCGGGGGCGGGTCAATGTGGGCTGCTTGTATCCGGTTCGGGCCGGCACCGCAGGCGCGCAACTGGTGGCGCGCGAGATGCGATTGGGCCCCATTTAATCCAGTGGAGTAGACAGCAATGGAATCAATAGTCAATGATGATGACCAAGGCGTTCGTGCCGATGGCAAGCCGCGCATGACCGATAGGGGCAAGGCATCAATCGAACTCAACGGATCAGTCAGCCAAGAGGCTCGCAAATGCATCGAGGACATGCAGGTTCTCTTGGGTCGAGTCGCCCACCTCGATGATCCCGAGATTGCTCGCCTCAGAGCGAGCGTGGAACATCGGTTCTCGACGGCCAGAAGGACCTTTACCAACGGCACGGACCGCGTGCCGCGCCGGGCGAAGGGTGTCATTAAATTAGGGGATGGTTATGTTCGCGACCAGCCGTGGCGAGCTGTGGGTATCGCCGCAGCCGCAGGACTGGTCGCCGGCGTTTTGTTCGCCAGGCGCTAATCCGGATCTCACGGCGGTACTTTCGATCGAACTTAGGCTGTTAGTCGTGAAATGAACGATTCGTGCCAGTCGGATATCGTGTTGACGCGCAGCGCATTCAACATACTTTCCTGCCGCGAGCGCCGCTCTGCAAGCGGCATGGCGAGCGCCAGCTTCAAGGCGAGCGCAACGGCAGCGTTGTCGTACGGGTTGACCAACAGCGCGCCGGTCAGTTCTTGGGCCGCTCCAGCCACGCTAGATAGCACCAATACGCCGGGATCTTCGGCGTCCTGTGCAGCGACAAATTCCTTGGCCACAAGATTCATGCCGTCTCGCACGGGGGTGACAACACCCACATTGGCAGTTCTTAGAAATCCGCTGAGCGTCTGATGCGCAAAATCCTTGTTCAGGTAGCGTATGGGTGTCCAATCCGCATCGGCAAACTGTCCGTTGATGTGCCCCGCAGCACGCTCCAGCGCATCACGAATGTCGCTGTAGGCCGTTACGTTGATCCTGCTCAGCGGCGCGATTTGCACGAAGGTAATTTTACCTTGCAGAGCCGGACTGGATTTCAATAGTGCCTGATACGAGGCGAAACGCTCCACCAGCCCTTTGCTGTAATCCAGGCGATCGACACCAAGCAGCAGCTTTCGGCCGAGCATACTTTGCACGAGCCGTTTGACCTGCTCATCATTCTTGGCGGCTTCCTCGGCCTGGTGCGCGACTGCATCGACGTCAATTCCGATTGGAAACACCCCGACGCCGATTGACCGGTCACCGAGTTTTATACTGTCAATCTCGAATAGGACTTCGCTGCGAAACACTGCTTTCACTGCAGAATTGAACCCGTCCAGGTCCTCGCTCGTCTGAAATCCGACCAGATCGTATTGGCACATGTCACGAACGAGTTCGGCATAGGTGGGCAATAGGCGCAGAACAGCGATATTCGGATAGGGAATGTGGAGAAAAAATCCGATTCGCCCCTTCACGCCTCTCTCCCGCAGCAGTGCGCCTAGTGGAATGAGCTGATAGTCGTGGATCCATACGACGTCTCCTTCCTTCACAAACTTCACGAGGGCATCGGCGAAATAGCGATTCACCGTCATGTACGCTTCAAACTCTGCGGCATCGTAGCGAAAAGTGCCTGGAAAATAATGATGCAACGGCCAGAGCGATCCATTGCAAAAACCATCGTAGTAGGCGTCAAAGTTTGCGGCGGGCAGATCGATCGTGGCGAATCGGATGCCGTCCTTCTCCTGCTCGGTGGGTTCGAGAGAGGGCGATTCTTGGGTTTTTCCGCTCCAGCCGAACCATAGCCCTCTCTCCGGCCCGCTTAGAGCCGCCAATACGCCCGTCGCCAGCCCACCAGCCGGCACGCTCTGGTCCGGAACGGCGACACGATTGGAGACGACTACGAGTCTCGCCATAACTTTAGCGCTTCTCGGGCGATGCGTTGCGGCAGGGGTGCCCTATTGGATACAGTGTGGGAGATCGCGTTCAAAAATAACATTAGAGCCGCTTGCGCCACGCGGGTGCGTGGGGCAGTGATCTCCTGCAACTCTATCACGTCATGGGTATTCACATTGCAGTGGACCTGGGACTTCGATCGCACTCGCCGCCAAGTGGCCGCACTCCAAATCCTGTCGATATCAATTTCACGTACGTGCGGAAACGTACGGACGTCGCATCGTTAGGTGATTAACCTCTTTCCCTCGCTCGATCCGCGGCCTCGCAATTTCGCGGGCCCCTGGACACTAAGGTCACTATGAATATTGAACCCAGCACGCGAGCGCTCCAATGGGGCGGCCCAAATTGGTGACCACCACATCACGACGAATCATCGGAATTGCAACCGCAAAGGACGTCAAATGAAGCACGAAGGCAAGAGTAAGACACCAGGCATGAGCGACATAGCAACGTTGCGCCAGCGGGCTCGTGAACACGTGGAGAAGGGGGCCATTACCTCGAGCTACGCGGCGGACCGTGAAACAGTTCTGCGCCTTTTAAACGAAGCCCTGGCAACCGAGCTGGTGTGCACACTTCGCTACCGGCGGCACTTCTATATGGCGGAAGGAGTGCAGGCAGAGGCCGTCAAGCGGGAGTTCCTCGAGCACGCGCAAGAGGAGCAGGAACATGCCGACCTGCTGGCGCAAAGAATCGTCCAATTGGACGGCATGCCGAACTTTGATCCGCATGGCCTCGCCGAGCGAAGCCACGCGGAATACGTCGAATGCAGTACTTTGGACGAAATGATTCGGGAAAACCTCGTCGCCGAGAGGGTGGCAATCGAATCCTACAAGGAAATGATTGGCTACCTGGGTCATGACGATCCGACAACCAAGCGGCTGCTCGAGTCGATCTTGGCGAAGGAAGAGGAACACGCGGAGGATTTGTCCAGCATGCTGCGCGTCGTTGCAGCACGCCCGGCTCTCAAGGCCGTCCCGGGTTGACCCGCACGAGCCCATGGAATTCACATGATAATCGCGCATTTAGAAGGATTTAACATCCCAACCACGAGCGTCCAAGATAATGACGATGACTCCAACGATGAGCACCCGGGTGAAAATGAGGCGTCTAGTCGGGAGGCCGACGACCAAACCGAGGCACCCGAGGAATTTCAAGGCGACTACCAGAAGGTTTTGAGTCAACCGGAAGATGACGCGGAGGAGGAAGAGGCCGGGTGACACTATGAGCTTTGAAACATTACCGAGCCTTCCGCAAGCTAACGCCGGCGTAGCTGAGCCGCCGGCCCTGCCTGAGTACGATCCAAGTACCTCCAACGAGGGCGCGCTGCTGTTTCTGGGTGATTACAACGGTACGCTGGCCGCGGCACGCTGTCTCGGCCTCCGTGGCATCGACGTCGCACTCGCGGACGATTCTCCCATGGCGATGGCGCGCGCCTCCCGGTACGTTCGTCATTTCGAGCGCTCGCCGCCCGTTCATCGCGCCAGCGATTTCATTGGGTGGCTGATAGAGCGCGGCCGCGGGGGCGGTCGAGGCAGGCGAAGGACGAACTACACGGGTCGCGTGCTGTTCCCGGCAAATGACGAGCAGGTTTTTCTGTTCGCCCAGCATCAACACGAGTTGTCGCGGTACTTTCGCCTATATCAACCGCATTTCGACACCCTCTATCGGATACTCAACAAACAGCGGCTCTACGAGGCCTGCGCGCGTGTCGGGATCGATTATCCGGAAACATGGTATCCCCGCGGAGACGCTGAAGTGCGAGAGCTCGCGACGACGATTCGCGTAGACGTCATGGTCAAGCCCAAGTCGCAGATTCAACTCGACAGCAAGACGAAGGGCAGCGTAGTTCCCAGAGGCGGCAGCGTGGTCGATTCTTACTCAAGCTTCATGCGTGACAATCACTATGGCAGCAAGATCGCGGCACACGATGCCGATGTGGTTTGGCCGATGCTACAGGCGTATCACAGCAGCCATACGCACCGCATTTACACCCTGGCCGGTTTCACGGATTTGACGGGAAGACCCCCGTTGATACGGGCATCCACCAAGCTGGTCCAGCGACCTCGAAACATGGGGGTCGGCGTCTGCTTTGAGGCCGCGGACGTGGATTCAGGGCTCGTCGCACGGGTTGCGGAATTGTTCCGCGACCTGAACTATTACGGCATATTTGATATTGAATTCATCGAGCGCGAAGGGAAGTTCTTGCTGATCGACTTTAATCCGCGCGGCTACGGGCAAATGGCCTTCGAGATTGCCCGCGGACTCCCGCTGCCCTACATTCAATATCTTGCGGCAATGGACGACCGATCGCGGCTGGCTGAGGTGTATCAGTCGGCCAGTGACTGGCAAGCAAGAGGGAACGAAGCATATTGCCACGGCTTGTTTCTCTCGTTGGTAAACACGGCGCAGCGGGCCAATGAATTGGTCAGTGGCTCAATGAGCGAGGACTGGGGAAGCTGGATGCAGGTGCGGAAAGCTCGACTGACTGATGCCGTGAGACAACCGAGCGACCCCGGTCCGGCGCGTCTCGATGTCATACGGCACGGAGTCGAGTTGATGAGACACCCGCGTTCGTTTCTGCGGTCCCTTATGCGCTGACACCGCCGACGTTTACGCGTCGTGCAGGTCGGGAAGCGATAGCGTGCCGGATGGGCCGTTCCTTACCACGTGGCCCTCTTGATTTTGCTTTGTTCACGCAGCCGGCGAACGATGTCATTCACACTGGCATCTGGATGTGCGTTGAGGATTTCGGTAATTTGATCCCTATCGAGGTCCGTTGCCGCGAAAATTTGCTTGAACGCCTCGCGGGCAGCGTGCTTGAGCTCCACATCGTCGATTCCTTCGAAATTGCGCATCACTTCCAGGGTCGGAAGTGTGGATATTTTCGCGATGGGCTCGAGAGCCTCTTCAACGACCTTGCCGAGTTTTTCCATATCGACTCGCTCGGCATCCTGAGCAGAAGGTTCCGGGGTTCGGGGTGCATTTTCCCGAACGATGCGTCTATTGGGGAGCAATGCCAATGCATGGGCGGCTTCGATCTCGGTATAGCTATGAACGACGATCACCCAACGTCCATGGCTGATGGCATCAGCCACTTCGCCTTCAACATCGGGCGTTCGTCCGGCAATATCGCGATCGCCAGTTACGGCGCCCATCATACTGCCGGCCAGCGACCCCAGCCCAAGTGCGGACATGGCGGCAACCATCGGCCCGGCCACCAGTAGCCCAACGCCGCCCGTCAACGCGATGCCGGTGACCAATACCAGTCCGGGGATCGCACCCATTGCTGCGCCCTCCAAGGCGCCTTTTGCGGTCTTACGCTGCTCCCATTCATGTCCGATCATGTCCTGCCAATGCGGCTGCTCTCGTCCGAGCAAACTGATTTGGTCATCCGTAAACCCCTCATTCTTCAATAAAAAGAGGGCATCCGTCACATCGGCGAACGTGGGATAGACAGCAATGGTTTTATGAAGAAAGCCTCCGCCAAGCGGCATGACCTCTCCGATACCTGAAAATTCTTCACCAGAAGTCCTGGATTTCATGCTGTCTCCTGTCGATGGGCGAATGTAATGGGCAAATTAACCACCACTTCCGAAAGATCTCTCGGAATTGGGCTAAGCGTGATCTGCGGGTCATGGGGCGTCTGTGCGCAAACGCACCGCGTAGAGCATGTCGCCGCGCATCCGCGAGCACCAGGTTACCCCCGCTGAAGTTGCGACAGCCCGCGGGTGCGCCAGCGTACAGACCCGGTGCATATTCTCGTGCTCCAATACCGTGACCGAAGATTGCAAGGAGAGGAACATGGACCTGCTGATTCTATTGATTGTGCTGTTGCTGCTATTCGGCGGCGGCGGTGGTTTGTATTGGGGCATGGGTTTGGGCTGGGGTATTGGCCCGATCGGATTGATCGTTGTCGCCCTTGTGATTGCCTTCCTGCTGTATGGCTATCGCGGTAGAAGGGGCGGCTCACTTTAGGAAATCAACGAATCCCCGCGTTGGCTGGGATTCCAGCGGCCTTAGGCGCGTTGAAGGGTGCGATGAGCGTTTACCGGGACGCTTCACGGGAGGCGATCAGTACGGCGTTTGCGCCGCCGAACGCGAACGAACTGGACATCACGTTTCGCATCACCACGCCGGAGCGGGCTTCATTGGCGACATAGTCGAGGTCGCAGGCGGGTTCCGGCGAGTCGAGGTGCATGGTCGGCGGCACAATTCCGCACGCCATGCTCTTGACGGCAATGATGAATTCAAGCGCGCCTGCCGCGCCCAGTAGGTGGCCGTGCATCGATTTCGTAGAACTCACCGGCATCGCGTAGGCATGCCCGCCGAAGACGGCCTTCAGCGCGGACGTTTCGATGATGTCGTTCTGCTGGGTGCCTGTGCCGTGAGCATTTACATAGTCAATCGCGCCGGGGTTGAGGCCCGCGGAGTCCAGCGCGGCCCGCATCGCACTGGCTTGGCCATTTACGGTGGGCCGCGTGATGTGTGCGACATCACTCGTGAGCCCGTATCCGATTAGTTCGGCGTGAATCCGGGCGCCGCGCGCGACCGCGCGGCTGTGTTCTTCCAGGACCACGAATGCAGCGCCTTCGCCGAGCACGAGGCCGGTTCGCGTCCTGGCAAATGGGCGGCAGGATGCGGAGGCATCCTGGGTGTCCTCGGTCGCGAGGATTCGCATGGCTTCCCAGGCACGCAACACGCCGAAGGTGAGGGGCGCCTCTGCGCCGCCCGCAAGCATCACGTCCGCATCGCCTGATTGAATCCGGCGGCCGGCCTCGCCAATCGCGACCGCCGAGGACGAGCAGGCGGTTGAGTAGGTCAGATTGGGTCCGGATATCCGGTATTCGATCCCGATCCACGACGCGGAGGCATTCGACATTGCCGCGATGACACTGTACGGATTGACTCGATCCGATTGTTGAGCATAGATGGTGTGATAGCCTTCGTCGGTCGTCGCGGCACCGCCCATGCCTGTTCCAACGCAGACGCCACAGCGCTCACCGTGCTCGTTCGCGAAATCGAGCCCGGCGTCGGCGACCGCCCGCGCAGTCGCGACGAGCGCAAGTTGACTCACGCGGTCCAACAGCCGCAAACGAGCTGGCGGAAAATGCGCGTTGCCGTCGAAGTCGACCGCAGCTCCGATCGGAGACAGGAGCCGCGCTGCAAACGGCGATTGGAGCCGTTTGATGCCAGAGCGTCCCGCCGCCAGATTCTCGAACAGGTCGTCCGCTGAATTACCGAGCGGAGCGATCACACCGAGTCCCGTAATGGCGACACGATGGGGCATCATGCCTTGGAGCTCACGATCGGGGGCTGCGCAGATCCGGGCGCGGCCGCGGAACCCGGCCGTCGCGCGAGCAGGCCGTCGATATAGGCTACGACATCGTTGATGGTCATCAGGTTGGTCGGCGTGTCATTCTTGATGGAGATGCCGTAGCGGTCCTCGATCTTGAACATCAATTCGAGCAGGTCGAGGGAGTCTATTCCCAGCGTGCTGAGCTCGGCGGCAGGCGTCAATTGGCCGGGAGCAACGCGGAATTCCTTCACCAGAATGTCCTGCAGTGTCTCAAGCGTGTTCATAGGGCTTCCTCGGTGGACATGATGGGAGTGACGGCGCGGCGCGCTTTGCCGGCGTAGCGAGCGGCGCGGGTGAGCAAGGACGGCCAGCACCGCAGCATGGATTCTGCTGGCCGGGCAAGCAATGGATGCATTGCGACCTGCGCAAAAGCGGCGGCGAGCCTCATACGTGACTCGAAGGCCTGCCTCCATCGCGCGACGTAGGCTCGTTGCAGCGCGTCGGCGCGATTCGCGTCAATCATTACCGGTGGCTGCCGCGTCAGTTCATGCGCCAACAGCAACGCGGATTGCAGAGCCATGCTAATTCCTTCGCCGATGAGCGGATGCGCCTCCCCCGCAGCGTTTCCCACTCTGAACCGGCCCGGCTCAGAGCAGACTCGAATGCCGGGCCGCAAAGGCCCCACGGCGAGCCAGGGACCGTCGAGGCGCGCATGGCGCAGTACATCCCGGATTCCTCCGCAGGATCTGCGCAGGAAGGCATCGACGGCCGCTCCTGCCGTCGTCAGCGGAGCATTCTGACGGCAGCGTTGCAGTGCATCGCGGCGGATGCAGCAAGCCAGTGTCGTGAGCCCGCGGTCCGCAGTCACGATGCCACCATAGGCGCCGTTTAGAGATAACACCGGCAAGACGCCGGCCGCGAGGGACGTCTCCACGAAATTCGCCTTGAACCCGAACAGATCAGAAGCGCAAGGCGTTGGTCGAATGGAGCCGGCTCCGGGCTCCCAGGAGCCCCGTGCATCGACGACAATCAAAGTATCCAGCGTGCGTGACGGCTGTCCCTGCCCGGTGCTGATCTCGCATTGGAAATGACCGGCGGAGCCGCGAACCTGCCGCACTTTGGCGGGTTGTAATACCGATACGCCGAGGGCGCGGGCGCGACCGAGCAGAAGCGTATCGAGGCGGTCGCGACCCAGTGCACGGCCGTATCGATAGGGGCCGTCCTCGCATGCAGGCAGGTCCGCCATGATGGTCGATGTGGCGCCCATCCAGCCCACCTGCCTCAACTCGGGGCCGGCAACCTCGCGGAACGCCGGGCCGATTCCCAGCTGATCCAGCAGCGACAAATTGCCGGCGGCAATGCATTCGCCGCACACCTTGCGACGCGGAAACTCATGCTGTTCCGCGATGACCACACGCCACCCGCCGTACGCCAGAAGGATCGCGGTGGCCGAACCGGCCGGCCCGGCCCCAATCACCAGCACATCCGCATCACGAGGCATCGCGGGCGCCGGAGGCATATGGAGCCGCGCGGGTGGCGGCGAAATAGTGGGTAAATGGCCACGCAAAACCCTCGTCGAATCGCCAGCCCGCGCAGACATCCGGCCACCCGGTGCTGAGCTCCCGGCCGGTAAATCCCGCGGCAACGCTCTTGACTGCGTCTGCCCTTGTCACGGCGTTTGCGCCGAGCAGGCCTACCAGCCGGCTGCCGAGCCGTGCGGGCACGCCCCGGCGCGGCTCGCACGCGACAAACGCGTCGGTCCTCAGCGCCAGCGCCGCGAGCAGATGTAGGAGCTGATTGCCGGCGAAATGATGCAGAAAAAGTGTCGCAACGCCCAGCTCGTATTGCTCTGCACCGGGAGTCTGCGCCCATTCCAGCGCATCGGCCTGCAACGTCCTGACGGAGCACCCGAGGCGGCGGTAAGCCGCGCGCGTGCCGTCGGCGACGAGATCATGCCGGTCGAGCAAGGTAATTTCGGCGCCGGTCCACTGCGGATGCATCCTGCGCACGAGACGCAGCAGAAGGGTGCCGTCACCGGCGCCCAGCTCGATGATGCTGCGAGGCGCAGCGAGTCCCAATCGCGAAACCCCTTTGCGCAGCACCGACACGGAGCGCATGGCGCGATGTATACGCTGCAAATCTCGGCGCGAGCGGCGGGCGCGAGGATCCTCGGGCGCGAGATCATCCAGCAGTTCGGCAGCAACGAGGCGTGGCGCAGTCTTCATCGAGCCATCACTCGACGGCAAGCAAGGCACCGTGACAGGTAAATCCGGCGCCGAAAGAGGACATCCACCACCAGCCGCCGGGTGCCGCGTCCGAAATGGCCGCATCCAGTACGAAGAAGACGAATGCACTGCTCAGGTTGCCATAATTGCGCAGCGCATCCCGGCTATAGCGCAGCGCATCCGGACCGAGTGATAGCCGGTCCTGAAGCGAGAGCAGCACGTCGCGGCCGCCGGCGTGCATGATCCATCCGCTGATGCGCTCGCGTGGCAGACCGGCCCGGGTAAGCACGGCGGCCAGAACTTCGTCGGCATGTTGTGCGGCCAGTTGGGGCACGCCACGCGTCAGGACGTTGCGCATCATGCCGCCCCGGTGTTCGAAACGCAGGGCCTCGCGCGCTGCGGGGTTGGTCAGTGATTCCGTGTCGCGCCACTCCACGCGGCGCCGTCCGGCAGGAGGGCGCCGTGACAGGACCGCCGCGCCGGCTCCGTCGCCGAACAGGCATGCGCTGATCAGCACTCCCGGGTCGTCATCGAGATACATCGCGGCGCTGCATATCTCGACACAGATTGACAGGACGTGTTCGCATTGTCCGGCGCCAAGCAGCGAGCTGGCGAGTTGCCAATTGGGGAGGGCCCCGGCGCAACCCTGCCCGACGAGATCAAAGCCAAAGATATCCGCCCGCAGCCCGAGCAGTTCGATGACGTAGCCACTGAGACCCGGGCACAGATTGCCGGTACAGGTTGAGACGACGACCGCATCGATCTCCCCCGGAGCCAAATCGGCCCGGCGCAAAGCTTGGGCCGCCGCCTGTGCGGCGAGGCGCGGCGCATGAGCTGCAAAGCGCCGATGCAAGGTGTCGGGATCAATCGCGAATACCTCGGAGAGCGAAGCCACCGCAAGCCAACGCGCGTCGATGCCATTTTCGCGGTGAAGGAGCAACTCGGCAATCGTGCGCGAACGCCTATCGAGGCGCGCGAACCACTCCGACGCGGCGAATGCATCCCAGCACTCACTCTTGGTAAAGCGCCGGTCGGGCAACGCCGTGCCGAGGGCATTCAAGTACATCCATCACCTGCGTTATGCGCCGACGCGCCCATGAATCGGTTGTGACATTGATCAGGCAGAGCCCGGAGTTTTGCGCCGTAGCCGCCTGGATGTAGCCTACCGTACGGCACGGAGAAAAGTGTAGAGATGGTCATCGATGAGCGGGTCACCGGTGGCGACACGCCGCGCGCCCGAGCCCTTAGTTGCATCGCACCAATTAGGGTTTGATTCCAGGAGAGACGGCTTTGTGTGCGGTAACGTCCAGACGACTGGACTTGTAGCTGTTCGAATGAGGGGCTTCGAAGACTCCGTCACATGATCCCGGTGGGCTTCGCAGTGTCGGCGGCCACGATCGTGGAACTCGTCCAATTGCACACCCCGCTGTGGCTGAACGTCATTCTCGTGGCGCGCGGCCTCGGCGTCTTGCAGCGCTTCCTGTTGAACGATTTGAATCACGCCCGACTTACGGGCAAGCGGCGGTGACTTACATGGACACTGCAATGGAATTCGGCTTTGGCTGGTTTGACTGGCGGGACATGTCGTGAATCAGATCAAGGCGGTATTTTGGGTGTTGGTGTTGATCGCCGTATGGCCCCTCTGCGCGGTCGTGTGGCTGATCCAGTGGCCGTTCGTACGATTCCTGGACAGGGCCCCGAAAGACGGCTCAGATTCGCTGGCCGGCCTCCCGGTGCACGCATCAGCCGATGGCGCGGTGAAAACAACCGTCCCGCTATAGCAATGCTTCTATTGATGCGGCAATGCCCTGAGGGTCGAGCCCCTGATACCCCATCTGCTGCCACTGGCCGCCGCTACCTTCCTTGTGAGTCCCCACGTGGTTATATTTTCCCTTAAAGCCTGCCTGTAGGAGATAGCTGCCGAAGCGGCTCCCGAGACCCGTTTTGACATTCCACCCTTCAACCACCAGGACGAACGGAGTAATCGACAGCTTCTTCATCATCTCGGCATCGACGACGTTGAGAGTCGGCTTGTTGATGAGACCCACCGGGATTCCTTTTTCCTGCATCGAAAGCACTGCATCGAGCGCGCGATAGACGGTCTCGCCGGTCGCAACCACGTACCCCCCGCCTTCGGGCGAATCGCGAACGACGTAATCCCTGCCCGGTTCGAAGGGACGGTCCTGATAGAGCGGCTTGCCCTCGACATCGAGTATATCCGGCACGGGGGCTCGCGTACTGAACACGAAGCGCAGTCCCGGATCCCGATAGATGCGCTTCACGCAGGCAGCGAACTGATGTTGATCGACCGGGAAGTAGAGCCGCGTCGCATCTTCCGAATGGCCCGGCGTAACGCCTCCGTCTGCGTACATGCTGTTGATCCCGAAGTGGCAGGTGTTGTCTCCCATGTCATCCACGCCGCTGTGACTGAAATGCGCGAGCACATTGGAGAAGTTGAGGCGCGCCATCGTGATCTCACTGACGCACATTTCAAGGAACGCGCTGAAGGTACCGTATATGCCTTGCTTACCGGCGGATGACCCGAAGCCGGCCGCCGCCGAGAAGTTGCCGCGTTCCATAATTCCGCCACGGATATAGATCTCCGGATGCATCTTACGGATATGTTGAAGACCGCACGACCCCTCAAGATCGTTGTCGAAGACCCGAACGCTCGCGAGCCTCTCTTTCATGGTCATGCCGTCGAGCAATTCGTTGATTATCCTTCCGAAGTCGTCGCGATTTTTGCCGATGCCGCTCGAGCCGCGGTATTTGAGCGGGCTCTTGTCCGGCTTGGCCGCCCGTAGCATCTCAATGGCGGTCCCGTAGCATCCGCGCTTTTCGAGATATCGAATCGCCACATCGGCTTTCACGGCTTCGTGCGCCTCGGGGCTCCCCTCCACGCCTTCGATACCCGGCGCCATGGGGCGCTTGATGATCAGCGCGTGAGGATTATCGTCGCAAAACATTCGGCAAAGATCGACGTGAAGCGCGTCTAGATCCTCGCCCATCGTGGTTTCGGTGGTGAGACCATAGCCCGACAGCGTGCGGCTCAAGTCATAGCCGGCCATGTACTCCTGCGGGTGACCGGCAATGGTCACATTATTGTCATCGATCATCAGCTTGACATTGAGGTGCTTGCCCAGCATCAAACGTGCGGCTTCCGCATCGTCCCCTTCCATCTGGCTGCCATCGGAGCCGAGCACGATGACAGCCTTTCCCGGATTTGCGAGCGCGATTCCGTTACAGAAAGCCCACAGGTGGCCCAATCGTCCTGAACTGAATTCAATCCCAGGCGTCAGGAACTTCTCCGGATGTCCGGGCAGCGCACTATTGAACTCCCGATAATGCAGCAGCCTCTCTGCCGGCATGGCGCCGTTCAAGACGCTCAGCAGGTATTGCGTTGCAACCCGATGTCCAGCCTCATCGTAGAAGATAGGGACGATTGGAGCACCTCCTGCAATGAACGCCCGAAGAATCGTGACTTCTGGCACCGTGTCATACGCTCCGCCGGTGTGGCCGGATAGGCCCTTGGCGCCTGCGAGCGCCGTAAAAAAGACAATGGCGTCGCGACATAGTTGAATGTTGTGCCTAAGGCGCGCCCGTTCAGTGTCGGTGAGATGCGAGACACCCGGGTCGAGTTCAAGCGGCGCGAGCGCATTCAAATCGATTGGGAATGTTTCGATGTTCATGCCGATTGCTCTCGCTTGTTGCATGCCGCATTCGACCAACAAGGGCGCAGATTACCTTACGAAGCCGATTCGAGACGCTCAGCGGCGTGTAAGCGGACGCCTACGGTAGCGCGGATCAAGTGGTTTCGATGCATGGCGACGCGCGTCCACTTCCAATATCGCCACCAGGTACGGAAAGCCGTGCGGCATCGGCGCTCTTTGTACGCTGCCATACAGACCACGTGCTCGGTACCTGTCATCGTGTATAGGGCTCCACGGAGCAGGAACGATGAAGGCCGCTTGAGGCCAATTGCTTTGATATCACTGATGAAACTCGAGGTGGATAT
>Ga0302278_10002957_pt1 | contig 19095 bp, 19 predicted proteins | sample III_Bog_N3_2_FD_194543 | JGI IMG/M metagenome (GOLD analysis project Ga0302278, IMG submission 194543) | Peat permafrost microbial communities from Stordalen Mire near Abisko, Sweden - III_Bog_N3_2 | ecosystem: Environmental > Terrestrial > Soil > Wetlands > Peat | place: Sweden: Abisko...
GTCGCCCTCGCGAAGTTCATCCTTAACTTCCTTGACGCGATGCTCTGCGATCTCAGAAATATGCAGCAGCCCATCGGTTCCGGGGAACAGCTCGACGAATGCGCCGAACTCCGCCAGCCTGACCACCTTGCCCAGGTAGGTCTTGCCGATCTCCGGCACAGCGGTGAGATCGCTGATCATCGCCAGCGCCTTCTTCATGCCGTCAATATCGCTGGAGGCGACACTCACCTTGCCTGTGTCGTCGACATCGATCTTGGCGCCGGTCTGCTCGATGATGCCACGGATGGTTGCGCCGCCCTTGCCGATCAGATCGCGAATCTTGTCGGTTGGAATCATCACGGTCTGGATGCGCGGTGCATACTGCGAACGCTCCTGGCGCGGGCCATCGAGCACAGCGTCCATCTTGTCGAGCAGGAAGATCCTGCCGCGCTTGGCCTGCTCCATTGCCTGCTGCAAGATTTCGCGCGTAAGTCCGCCAATCTTGATGTCCATCTGCAGCGCGGTAATTCCCTTGCGCGTACCGGCAACCTTGAAGTCCATGTCGCCGTAGTGATCTTCTGCTCCGGCGATGTCGGTAAGGATGGCATAGTCGTCGCCTTCCTTCACGAGCCCCATGGCTACGCCCGCTACCGATCCTTTAAGCTGGATTCCGGAATCGTAAAGAGCCAGACTGGCGCCGCAAACCGAGGCCATGGACGAAGAGCCGTTGGACTCGAGGATGTCAGAGACGATGCGGATTGAATAGGGCGATTCTTCAGCGCTGGGAAGTACAGCTGAAATTGCCCGCTCGGCGAGGGCTCCGTGCCCGATTTCGCGACGGCCGGTACCGCCCATGCGGCCGGTTTCGCCTACGGAGAATGGCGGGAAGTTGTAATGCAGCATGAAGTTCTTGCGCTGCTCACCCTCATAACTTTCCAGCCTCTGGCCATCGTCCGCGGTGCCCAGCGTGGCCGTAACCAATGCCTGCGTTTCGCCGCGGGTAAAGAGTGCCGAGCCGTGCGTGCGGGGCAGAACGCTCGTTTCGATTGTGATGGCGCGAATCTCGTCGAAGGCGCGACGATCGGGACGAATGCGGTCGCGCGTGACCTGCTCGCGGAAAGTGCGCTCGCGCAGGTGCTCATAGTATGTGCCGAGCTTCTTCTTCGCGGACGGATCGTCGGCGGGAAGCTCCGCAGCCAGCTCATCCTTGATCTGCTTGATGAGCGCGTAGCTCTCGGTCTTGCCGTGAGCCTTGGTGTCAAGAGCATCCTTCAAGCGGTCGCCAATCTTGGCCTTGAGTTCGCCGTAGTAGGCTTCGTCAAACTCGGGAGCGGTAAATGCCCGCTTGGGCTTGCCGGCCTTGGAGACCAGCTCATCGATTGCGGCCACGATCTTCTTGATCTCTTCGTGGGCGAACTCGATTGCGGCAAGGATGACTTCTTCAGTCTCCTCCTTGGCGCCCGACTCGATCATCACGATGCCGTCTTTGTGTCCGACAACCATGATGTTGACGGTTGTGAGAGCGCGCTCGGCATAGGTTGGATTCACTACGAACTCGCCATCGACGCGGCCAATTCTGACGGCGCCGACAGTCGCACTAAACGGAATATCGGAAAGCGCCAGTGCAGCCGCGGCTGCGTTGATTCCGATCACATCGGGATCGTTGTCCTTGTCTGCGGAGAAGACGAGCGCGATCACCTGGGTCTCGTTGCGGAAGCCATCAGGAAAGAGTGGACGAATGGGGCGATCGATTTGGCGGCAGGTAAGAACTTCCTTCTCGCTCGGCCGGCCTTCACGCTTGATGAATCCTCCGGGGATGCGTCCACCGGCGTAGGTATATTCGCGATAATCCACGGTGAGAGGAAAGAAATCGATGCCCTCTCGGGGATCGGGAGAAGCAACCGCTGTAGCCAGAACGACGGTATCGCCGGTGCTCACGAGCGCGGCACCGGATGCTTGCTTGGCCATGCGGCCAGTCTCAAAGACCAACCGCTTGCCGCCGGCAAGCTCGACTGCTACTTCATGCTTGGTAGACATAGTGTCCTCTTTTCGTTTTGTTCGCTTGGGAAACTTGGTTTGGGAAGCCGCAGAAGGAAGATGGGGTGTGCATTGCAATCGCATCGAAGAAAAACGCAGGTGCACAAATACGCAGAGCCCGAGAGGAATCAATCCCCTCAGGCCCTCGCATTGAGCAGCGTACAAATCTTCCTGGTTTGAACAGGCGCAAACGATGGATATGCAACCTACCCGGCAAACAGTTCAATTCGCCAGGTACAGCATGGCCCCAGATTCTGGGTGAAACAGGGGCCGTGACCAGTTTCCGGTCTGGGCGCTTCCGGTTCAATGTCAGCTTTCTGATTATTTGCGGATGCCGAGTTTGCCGATTACGTCGCGATAGCGATCGGAATCATGCGTCTTCAGGTAATCCAGCAGGCGGCGGCGTTTACTAACCAGTTGCAGGAGGCCACGCCGCGAAGCGTGATCCTTCTTGTGCGTCTTGAAGTGCTCGGTCAGTTCGCCAATCCGCTCACTCAGAATCGCGATCTGAACCTCCGGCGAACCGGTGTCAGTATCGTGGGTGCGGAAGCGTTCGATCAGGGTGGTTTTCTTTGCAGTCGCCAGCACGGCGTCAGTTACTCCTCTTGTCTTCTCAGGTCCACTTCTTAAGTGTCTAGAGTGAGATTACCATGAACAGCCGACTCGGCGCCATTAAGAGGCGGCCCGGAACCTGGAAGAAAAACGTCGCCCTTCCATCGGTGCTCCGTAAATAAAATCGAAGGCCAATCCTGTGCGGTAAATGCTGACTAAAGCAGGGTTTGCCGGCTGGAAGCGCCTAAGGCTTTGGTTCCAGCCAATAATTGGCCCGGGCGACGATACGCGCGCCGTAGTCCTGGGCTGTCCGCACCCGAATTGCATGCAAGCCCGGAGTCATGTCTGAGGGGCTGAACGTGAGGAGGTAGCGGTTTCGCATGTCCTTAGCCGCATCCATCACGCGCTGCTCGAATCGCTTGTCCCCCACAAACGTGGTGTATTCCCCGCCGCTCATTTCGGCCACCTCTTTGGTCACGTTTTTCTTGAAGGCCTTGATGGCCATGATCAGGGCCGAAACCATGCTCATGGTGGGTTGGTCGCCATTGCCTACGAGATCGTCTTTGACGTCATGGGATAGTTCCGCGAGCGCCGGTGAAAAAGAGACCGACAGCACCAGCACGTCGGATCCACCGATCTTCTCAATGAGCTCGGGAATCTTGGTGTGCTTGCTTCCGTGGTCGCGCTCCTCGCTGATGAGCAGCAGGACCCGGCGATACTCCTTGGGCTGGGTCTCCAGCAGATCGACGGCGGAACTGACCGTGTCAAGAATTGCCGCCCCACCATCTCCGGGTTGCAGATGAATCAGTGCATCGTTCAGGTCCTGGCTGGAGTGCGCGTAATCCCGAATCAAGTGAGGCTTTGAATCAAATCCCATCAGGGCTGCCTCGCTCCTAGGGTCGGTGAGAAACAGATCAAGCAGCGGACCGAGCTTGGCGAGTTTGTCGAACTCAAGCACGCTCACGCCGCCCTGTTCCACCGCAACCACCAGCGCAACCGGCGCGGAGTCCATCTCTTCCTGCACACGAATCTTCTGCGGTACGCCGTTGTCTTCAAGCACAAAGTCGCCCTGCTTGAGACCGTAAAGAATTCCTCCTCCCCGCTTCTCAACCAGCGTAGGGACAAGCACTTCAGTTGTTGTTACGTGCAGGGTGGTCGTGTCGCTCTGGGCGACGGGCATGGGTTTGGGTGGCTCGATGGGGGGCAACTGCTGGGCAAGCGCGGACGATCCAATCGCGAGCCAGGCTGCGCAACAGTTCGCCGCTATCCCGGGAAATCCAAATCGCATTCGAGATACCACTCCTGCAATAGTGCTCAGCCGGTTTCGGTGCGGACGCGTTGACAATAGATTTTCAAATGCCGATCAGGGCCGCTTGCGAGCTTCATGATCCAGCCGGCCTGTCCAGGCGAGAAAGCTCAACAGCTCCCAGCGGGAAGCCCAAACAAAGCTCATCACCCTTTTGGCCGTCAACGTCTCAGCGCGTTGGCCTGAGTACGTCTCAACCCGCCAGCGCAGGTACTCGCTTCGCCAAGGGGCAAATCGATGGCCGCGTGTTGCATTCCAGATGAATCGAAGAGGTGCCAGCAAGCCTTTTCCCTTTTCGATTGAGTATAGACGGAAGGGATGCCTGGGGGAGCACTGAGCCCGCCCAGTCAAAGCGCGTGAACCGGTCGGGTGTTGCCATGGCGCGCGTTCATGCAGACGGGAATCCGCGAAGATCGCGGCTATTGCAGCTTGCTGAACAGGCTATTTGAGACAGACCCAAGTTGAGCGATCACGTCCTCGAGAGCCGTCTGCTGCGTCTCAGCCAGCGAGAGTTGCGTGGAGACCTGGGGAATATCGGCTTGAATCAGGCTTGTCTGCGCAGCGGTCAGCTGAGTTTGCTCGCTCGAAACAGCATCGGTGGCCGCCGTTAGATGGGTGATCGAGTTATCGATGACTACCCTCTGTTGCGATACGTAGTCAAGAGCGGAACTCAATGCCTGGGTATCACTCACTGCCTGGTCGGTGTTCACTGTCCCGCTGGAATAGTCGGCGACCAGTCTGTTCAGTGCCGTGAACACACCGTCTGCGCCTGCGCCAGAGAAGATCTGGTCGCCGGGAACGTTGAGTTGAATCTTCTCGCCATTGGGCATTTCAAGATAGTTGACGTCTTCATCGCCTGTGTATGAGGTGACGGCAGGCGATGAACTCGTAGAGGTAGTGAACGGGACATTCGAGGTCTGCCCGCCCGCAAAGATGTACTGACCCTGATAGCTGGTATTGGCCAGGGACTGAACCTCATCGCGTATGCCTGCAATCTGGTTGGAGATCGACTTCACGTCGCTCGCATTCATGGTTCCATTGTTGGCGCTGGTGGCGAGCGAAATCGCCTGCGTGAGTTGCGAGACCACACTACCCAGTGCCGAATCACTCACCTGCAGCTTCCCCGAAACGAGACTCGAACTTTGAGTAAAAGAATCATCCTGTTGAATCTGGTTCAGGAGGAGCACATTCTCGCCCGAGGAGATTGGATCCTGGCTAAGCGAAGTGACGCGGACGCCGCTCGACAACTCCGATGTCAATTGCTGCTCGGTCGCCTGCGACTGGTCGAGAGAAGTCGCCAGATTCGAAAGATAGTTTGGGTCAACCAGCATCGACTTCCTTCGCCGGTATGGATGCCGGCTGTCTCCTTCGCGGATTTCTCTTAAGAGACGGTTGCCTGTTCTCCGAGATTCAACACTGAGGCCATGATCGTGTTCAGCATCGTGAATACCTGCGAGGCCGCCTGGTAACTGCGCTCAAGAGTCGTCATCGCAGAAGCCTCGTCATTCAGATTCACGCTGGAAATGGAATCATTCTGCGTTTGTAACTGCGTTACCGACGCATTCTGTGCGGTGTTCTCCGTTTGGACACTGGAAACCGTCGAACCAAGCGTAGTAACGAAGTTGGAGTAATAGTTGATTGGGGATTGTCCGTTGACCGTCTGCTGACTGCCCAGGTTGGCCATCAAGGCCGCATTGGAGCTGTCGCCTGTACCGTCCCCTGATCCCGCTGCAGCAATATGATTGGGGTCGGTCATGACGACGCTCATCGATGCGGCGCTCCCGGCTACCTGCGCAGGCTCAGAGAAGATATTGCCCGCATTTTTATTGTCTCCGTCAAGGTCGGTACCGGAATTATTGAGTTGGTTGACCGACGTTGAAACGCTGTACGCCAGTTGGTCAAGCGATGCCAGCACACCCGGAATATCCTGGTCACGCGCGGTCAGAGTCCCGCCCAGCGATCCGCCCCCCGCTGCAAGTTGAGAGGTGACATCGGTCGTGCCCAGGTAGAAATGCGTGACTCCATCGACCTTGCCGCTGGTCATTTGATCGCTGGAGTTTCCCGATACCAGCAACTGGCCTGAGGTGGTGGTAATCTCCAGGCCGTTGTTGTCGGTTTTTATCTGGTTGATGCCAATCAGCTGCGAGAGCTGGCTCAGGTCCTGTTGCCGCTGGTCCTCGAGCGTGCCGGCGTCCCCATTGGGCGACGTGGACTGAATCTGCTGGTTCAACTGCGCGAGGTTGGTGGTTAGCGCATTGATTTGACTCACCGACCCTGCCGCCTCCTGGTCAAGCGCCGATCGCTGTGAATTGAGGCTGGATGCGGCGTTCGATACGTCACCGGCCAGTGTGGAGGCCGAGGAAAGGACCTGCTCGCGCAGCGAGTTATCGGTGGGATTGGTTTCAAGCGATGAAAATGAGCTGAAGAAACTGGTGATATCGCTCCCGATATCGCCTGCCGTGGAGCTTGTCGAGCCGGAATCGGGCGTAAACAGAGCCTGAGTCGTATTGAGCGCCGAAAGCCGGGAACTGGAAGCCGAAGCAAGTTGCTGCTGCTGATCGAGCCTCTGCAGAAGGACATTGTCCCGCTGTGAAGTTGAACCTGTCTCGCTGGCCCCATCTCCCGATTCGACGCCATTGATGGATATTGGCTGATTCTCCTGCCAGTTCGGAGTCTCAACGGCGTAGCCCGTGGTGTTGGCGTTGGCTACATTGTTGGCAACGACATTCAGAGCCGCCTGGTCAGCGTCGAGCGAACTCGACATCATCGAGAATGCGGAGCTAATTGTCCCCATGAAGGCTCCCGACAGGCAAAGGAGGCGGAGAGGAATGCTGCCCATACTCCAACCGTCCCATCTGCAGTTCACGCAACCGGTTCATCACATCCAGGTTGGCTCGGGTCGCCTCGAGCACTCTGCCAAATACGGCCATATCCGCAGCCGCCGCGCCTGCCTGGCGGGCAAGCTCGATGCGCTCCTCCCGTTGCAGGTTCGGCAGTTCCCGGTTTAACGCCTGGCACGATCGTGCAAGTTCCTCCAGCCGATCGGCATCGAGACAAGCAAGGGCCTGCGAAGCTTCCGCCACCAGTTGTTTCAGCTCTGGGTTGATTCGCCTCATCTCAGACCCTGACATTGCCCGCGGTCCTTCCCTTCCTCAAATCACCACCTGGCTCCCGAACACTTCAGAGTCCGGTCTGCGATCGTTTGCGGTTGAACAACACAACTTTGGACGGACTGGTTGCTCGTTATTCTCTCCCGCCCATCATTGCGTCCACAAGTTTGGAAGCTACCGCCGAAGCTGGCACGCTATAAGTTCCCGCCGCCAGGGCTGCTTGCACTGCAGCCACTTTTTCGGCGCGAACGCCGTCAGTACCAGCCGACTGCGACACTTCGCTGCCAGCATCGCTCAAAGTCGCCTGGTCAGCGCCCAGTGCGCTCGTGCCTTGGGCCGCACCGTTCTTTGGGCCTCCAACCGTAGTCGTCGCGGGAGTGGTTCCCAGAATTGACCTCAAACTCTCGAGACTGTTGCGGATATCCATACGCATTGCTCCTTGCTGATGCTATCGGCGTGGCTGCTTATCACTTTAGTCATTTGAGCGGTTTGAGCACGGTATTGCCGTGCAGATTTCCGGTTACCTTCCCGGTTTCGCCCTGCTTACCAGAATGGGATAGATCCCTCACAATGCGGTCTGCAATGCCAAAGCCCCCCCGTTGGCTGAGCGCCTGGCCGAGCGCCTCGGAGGCAAACTCGCCCAGGGCACCGTTTGCATGGGCGTCTCCTCCATCATCCTCGTCCTCCCCGGTCAGCGCATCCTTGCCGGTCATGGGCTTGAGGAGTTCCTTCATCATCTGCGCTTCGAACTCGTGGGCTGCCTTGACCAGCCTCGGGTCAAGCGCCGGGGTCGAAGCTGCCGTTGCCGTCGCGGCTGAAATTGCCTGCATCAGAGCACCTCCAGGTCGGCCTCAAGCGCGCCCGCCTCTTTCATCGCCTGCAGGATTGAGATCACGTCCCGCGCTCCCGCCCCCGTGCGTTGCAATTCTCCGACCAGATCCTCGACCGTCGCACCCACCTTGAGATCGATGCGGTTCACGGGACGATCCTGGGCCTGAACGGTAGTCTGCTGCACCACCTGGGTTGTGCCGGTCGCGGACATGGGATTGGGCTGCGATACCTCTGTGGTCGAGATCACGTTGACCGACAAGCCGCCATGCAGGATGGAGACCGGCTGCAGACGAACGGTTCCTCCGATCACGACTGTGCCCGTGCGTTCATTCACCACCACACGCGCCCTGGGGTAGACCTCGACTTCAACCGCTTCCACCTTGTCCAGCAATCCGGCAACATCCTCATCCGGGTTGACCGCTATCTCCACTCGGCGGCTGTCGACGGTGCGCGCTCTTCCCCGGCCAATCTCGCCATCGATGGCCGACGCCATTTGCTCGGCGGTGTGAAAATCCGCGTCGTTCAAGACGATGGTGACCGTATGCATTTGCTTCAGGTCGAAGGAAACAGGCCGCTCCACCAGGGCGCCACCGGGAATCCGCGCCGTGGTCGGGTGGTTCATCTGCTTGCTGCTTCCTCCCCCGGCAGCCATATAACCGCCCAGGACCAGCGCTCCCTGGGCCTCGGCAAAGATCTGCCCATCCGGGCCGTAGAGCGGTGTCATGAGCAGGATGCCGCCTTCGAGCGTGCGCGCATCTCCAGCCGAGGAGACCGTCACATCTAGCTTGCTGCCGGGTTGGCTGAAGGGCGGAAGCGTGGCCACGACGAAGACCCCGGCCATGTTCTTTACCTGCATGTTGCTGGCGCTGTTTGAACCGGTCTGGGGAACCGTGATGCCCATCCGCTCCAGCACCGAAAGCAGCGTCTGGGCCGGAAACACCGTCTGCGAGCTGTCGCCAGTTCCGTGCAGGCCGACCACCAGCCCATAGCCGACAAGCTGGTTGTCGCGAATCCCCTCGATGGTGGCGACGTCCTTGATGCGCGCCTTTTGTCCGGCCGTCTGCGCAGGAAGACTGACGGCTGGAAGCAAAGCAGACAATGCCAAGACTGCCGGCCAGACGTTGCGCCCGTTCCTTCGTTGCTTTTGCGCCTTCCCGCTTGTCGCTCGCCTTAACAAGTGCGGCCCCGCTTCCCACATGTGTCTGTTCCCTGCTACTTCGGGCACCATGCCCGCGTGCTTCTGCCCCCACGCCCTCGCACTTCTGACCGTTGCCTTCGCGCTTTCGCCCCGCGCCCTCGCTCTTCTGACCCTTACCCCAAAATCCGCCGCCAACATCGGGCATCTAGAACACGACCAGCTTTTCCAGCAAACGGACGAGAGGATTCTGCCTGTAGGTGGAATCGTTGACGATGCCCTTGCCCGTTACTTCGAGTTCGAGATCGGTCATGGCTGTCGACTGCACCTGGTTCTGGGAGCTCACATCCTCAGGCCGCACCAGCCCGCGGAGTTTGATCAACTGCGTCTGCTGGGAGAAGGTGATCTGGCGCGTAGCCTGCACCACCAGCATCCCGTTGGGCAGCACGTCTACCACTTCAGCGCCAAACGTCGTCGCAAGACTTGAATTGGTTGTGCTCTGCCCCTGTGCCGTCAGGCCGGAGGCGGCGCTCATGCCGACCAGATTCTGCAAGGCATTGGCCGCTTTGAGAGCCCCAAACAGGGAGGTGAGGCCGGAGTTGGCATTGGAGGCCCGGGCGTTCTTGACTTGCCCGTCGGTCGACGCCGCCAGACTTTCCGTGACCACAACGGAAACCACGTCATGCAGGCGAACCGCCTTGGCATCGGTTCCCAGGCGGACAAGCCTGCCCTCCGGGCTCCAGATCGAACCAGTCGTTCTAACTTCGGCCGCCTGTTGTGCGCGCACGCGTTGAATGTAGGTGCTCAAGGCCGTCTCCGGCGGCGTTGCCTTTACTGCGACAACGGGTTTCGCCTTCTTGGCTGCGACGAATGGGCCGGCTGCGGTCAACGCGCAAATCAGGATCACAATCCCGAAGCCGCGCCTCATGGCCTCATCCCCGTCTGGGACACAAAGGCAGCACGGCCTTTCCCAAGAGCCACAGCGCGCACAACCTTTCCTCCGACCGCAAGACGCGCGCTAAATTCCCCTCCGCAAATGGCGGGACCCAGGGCCCGGGCCTCGAGGCGCGCCTCGACCAGCGGCGTGCTCTCCTCGAGAACCAGCGCATCGCCTGCGTGAATGACCGGAGCGGCTGCCCGCTCGCCTGAGTTCAAAGCTGGTTCTTCCTGCTCGCCGGGATTGATCATGCGTCCGGTTCGCGTGATCCGCACCAGGCGTCCCGGCCCCGCCGGATGGTTGGCGTCACGCACCAGCAGCCAGCGGTCGCCTGTACAGGAGTCGTCGATCTCCTTGAGGACGCCTCCGGCGAGGGACTGATTCGCTTCTGTCGTTATTCGGATCGAGGCTTTCGCAGCCTGAACCGGCCAGGGCCCCCTCTGCGCGTGGAGGAACGCAGCCCACACGAGGGACAAAATGAAAAGTGCAGTCACAGTCCAGCGTTCCGTCTTCATATCCTGGCCCTCCCCAAAGGTTCAACCAGAAGATTTGCTTTAGTGCGTCATGTTGTTGATCTGCGAATACATATCATCAGCGGCTTTGATCACTTTGGAATTGGATTCGTAGGCGCGCTGCGCAAGGACCATCTGCACAAACTCGGTGACAATGTCGACGTTCGAGTTCTCCAGGTACCCTTGTTGCAGAGTTCCCATCCCCTCGGTTCCACCGGGATTGCCCAGCACCGCGTCGCCTGAACTGAGAGTGGCCTGGAGCAGATTTGCGCCCAGGCTCTCGAGTCCGCCGGGGTTGGGGAAGGTGGCCAGTTGCAACTGGCCGAGCTGGGAGGGATTCTGCTGGCCTGCGAGCGTCGCATTCACCACTCCGTACTGGGTGATGGTCACTGCCGTTGCGTTCGACGGAATGGTGATCGTGGGGATCACCGGGTCGCCGTCGGTAGTGACGATGGTGCCCTGGTTGTTGAGATGAAACTGGCCGGCGCGCGTGTAGGCGATGGTGCCGTCGGGCCGCTGCACCTGGAAGAACCCGGTTCCCTCGATCGCCACGTCGAGGGGATTATCGGTCTCGTTGAGGGCACCCTGGGTCGTGATGATTTCAGTAGCCGCCGATTTAGTGCCCAGGCCGATCTGCAGGCCAGCCGAAACGGTGTTCTGGCTCTGGGCCGCTCCGGGAGTGACCAGGTTCTGGTAGACCATGTCCTGGAACTGCAGACGCAACTGGCGAAAGCCGGTGGTGGAGGAGTTGGCCAAGTTGTTGGCAATGGTGTCCAGGTTCATCTGCTGCGCACTCATGCCGCTGGCAGCTGTATACAGAGCTCGAATCATGGTTCTCCTCGCCCAAAATCAGATCTTCGGCAGATCCTCGGTGGCAATTCTGTTGAACTCCGTGTGGAAGACGGTAAGGGCCTTTTGCATCATCTCCGCCTGCCGCTGCATCACGATCAGGTCGAGCGAACCCTGGACCACGTCCTGGTTGGCTGCCTCAAGAGCTCCCTGGTGGATTGAGGCGTCTTTCGCCACGATCGGTGCGGCGCCGGAAGGGGCGACATACCGGTCAGCCCCCTCTGGCGTCAGCTGAGCGCCCTTTGAAAATGTGAAGACGCCAACGGTCGCCACCGCTCCGCCGGCGGCCGACAGAACCCCATCGGAACCAACCGAGATCTCGCCGGGAGGCACGACGATCGGCTTGTCGGCCGAGGAAAGTACAGGCTCCCCTGCCGAAGTAACCAGTTGACCACCTGAGGAACGGTGAAAGCTGCCGTCGCGGGTGTAGCGAAGCCCGTTCGCTGTTTGGATCTCAAAGAACCCCTCGCCTTCGATCGCAAGATCGAGGGGATTGCCGGTCGATTGCAATGCCCCCTGGGCCATGCTGAGCTGGTCGCCGCCGAGAAGACCGTAATTATTGACCGTGCGGCCCAGTTGGGAGTTGAGGGCATCCGGGCCGAGGAGCGCAGAACGGAAGTACTCCCGCTCCGCGCGGTATCCGGGTGTCTGCGCATTGGCCAGATTGGCGGCCGCCGTGTCGAGTGCCTGGGTTCGCGCTACCAGGCCCGTCATCGCCGCGTAGTAACCGCTGTCCATCGCACGCTCTCCTGACAGGGTGGGAGCTTGCAGATGGTGTGCCGCAGAGGGGGAAAAGCGATTAGAGAGGCTTAGGAATGGCATGCCCAGGGGGCGACGAGCGACCATCAGAAAGCAGCATTGACTGAAGCAGCCCCCTCGGGGCTGGTCAGGCTTTGTCACTTCCCGATTCCTGGCGAGCGTCCTGCCCAATTTTGAATTCCGCCTGGCCGGGAGATTCTGAATCCGTCTTGACGCCGGCGCCTATTGCAGGCCGTCGCAGACGATGGTGACGGCGAAGGTCGACTCCTGAAAGCGATAGAGGTGGTGCAACTGAAACTCCGGAGCCTGGACATGGAGTTTGTAATCGCGGCCGGTGATGACCGCTGGCACCGAAAGACCGCAGTTTGCGGCCAGTTCAGGGACCTTGCCCTTCCACGCGCCGGCCAGCATGTTGCAGATCTCCCCAATCCCATCCTTGACGGTGTCGTCAACCTCCTCGAACTGCATGCCGGTCATGAATCCGGCAATTTCGAGGGCAGCAGTGCGACCGGTCGAGAAGACGCAGGCTCCACTCAGCAGCCCACCAAAGCCAACCACCGCAGTGACGGAATCCTGCTCCTGGTGGCCGCCTCCATGCTCCCGCCGGCATTCGACGCCGAGCATTAATCGAAAAACCTCTTCCACGCTTGCATCCAGGTTTCTCGGATCGGAGACCTGTTGCAGGGATTCACGCAACGATACTGGCATCGTAGGCTCCATTACCTTCCCGCTGCCCCCGCGCTCTAGCGCGATGGCCGCCCTGCGCACACCGTTCAACAGCATGCTGTCTCCTTCTCGTCAGGCCGCGTGCACGAGAGGCAATACCCTCTCCTTCACTTGCTCCGCGGTGAACGGCTTGCGGATGTACCCCTGCGCGCCGGCCTGTATGGCCTGCTTGACGTGCTCTTCGCTCGACTCGGTCGTGATCATGACCACCGGAATCCCCGGAGCCAGGTTCTGGGCGCGAATCTGGCGCAGAAACTCCAACCCGTCCATCGACGGCATGTTAATGTCGGAAAGAATGAGGTCCACATTTCGCGCTCTCAGCAGATCCAGGCCCTCTGTTCCACTGCCGGCCTCAAGCACCACCAGCGGATCCAGGCCTGCCTGGCGCAGCGCGCGCTCCACAATCTTGCGCATGACCGAGGAATCGTCGACGATTAGGGCTCGCACTTCACTCATGCCTCAACTCCTCTACTGCACTTTGTATCGGCAAGCTGCAGCAATTCTTGAGGCCTGGTGCAGGCGTCCGGTTTGATTCCCGGTCAAGAAGAGCGAAGGGAGCAGATCAGGTCCCGCACGGTATCGATCTGCGGCAGGGGCCCCTTCTGCGGTTCAATCCACATCCTCAGCCAAAGGCAGTCCTTCAACCGGACCAACCGTGACGCGACCGGCTTGAGCTTTTCGACGCGCCTCGCCAGTACCTGAACGAGCGCCGATTCAGAGGCGGCCTCAATCAACTCCACCGGGGGAAACCTCGCGGCGAGCATGCGGGCGTACGCGGGGCGAAAAAGTGACTCCTGCACAAGACCGGATTCGGCGCGCAAACCCGTCATGCGCTCGACAGCCAGGGCCAGCGCCGGGTCCAGGCGGGATTCGAATCCCAGATAAACAATTTTGGCCGCCGCAATCCTGAGCGGCAGGGCGCCAAACGCATCCACAAAAAGTCGCGGCAAAACCGCGGTCAATCCCTCCGGGGCATGCGCTTCCAGCCCCAGGACCGGACAACTCCACTGCAGCCCCAGCGCCCGGGTCACCAACTGCTCGCTCACGGCCTGCTGGCGCACGAGCCAATGCCCCAAACGGCCGGCCCCCGCAGCCTTCTGCGCCTCGAGCGCCCTGCGCAACTGGGCACTGGTGATCCAGCCCTGCTCGAGCATCGCGAGGCCCAGCGGGATGCGGTGACGATGGACCTCCTCCGGAACACCGCGAGCCTCAACCTCGCGCAGGAATGCTGCTTCAATCTGCGCCCGCGTACAGGCTGGCGAACAACTCCAGCCGCCTTCAAAAACTGGCACTGACCGGCTGCGCCACACCTTCATCCATCCGGAATCGCAGGTGGGATTGGCGCAGGTTGTGAACAGCCCGAGCGCCAATCCGCGCCGCGCAGGTTCGACACGTTCCAGTCCAGGCGCGGTTCCAAGCAGGGCTCCCGGGGCGGGCACCCTCGCTCGCCCGCCGGGGTTCGGTCCTCGACGACCCTGCTCAGCTTGGGCGCGGTTCTCCCTCAGAAGAGGCATCGGATGCTCTCCAGGCGTTTTCTTGGGGCGACGACCTCGCTGACGCGCAGGCCAAAGTTGCCGTTGACCAGCACCACCTCGCCGCGCGCCACAATCTTGTCGCCCACAATCAGGTCGACGGGATCGGAGACATGGCGGTCGAGTTCGACCACATCTCCAGGTCCCAGATCGAGAATCTCTCCGAGCGGCATCTCCCGGCAGCCGAAGCGCAGGGAGGCTTCAAGTTCGACATCGAGCAGCAACTCAAGGCCTGGAGTCAGGCTGGCTGTCGGTGCCGCGGGTTCTCGGGCTCGAGCAGGCGCGGGTTTCGGCTCGGCCGCCGGCTTCTCGGACCGTGGGGCACGGACCTCGTCGTGCACCAGAACTGTCCAGCTTCGCTCTCCGGACTTTAATTGGAAGGCGCGCGAGATCTGCGTCTCACCTGATACCTGCTCAAAACCGGTTACGCGGCATTTCTTTGCGGTCCTGGCCAGCAGCTCTCCCGCGGCAGCGTCGCAGGTCTCGCGCAACAGTTCACCCCAGCCCGCTTTCTGATCCACGCCATCGCCCAACAGCGGCGCCTCCAGAATCGAGCCGTCGAATTCAACGGCAAAACGACCCTCTTCATCCCCTTGAATCGTGGCGGCAAAGCCGAATGAGCCACCCTCAAGCGGTTTGGGCAACGCGTCTGTCAACTCGGGCTCGCCGGCCAGAGCCTGGGCAAAAAGGTCCCGGGCCACCTGGGCCCAGCAATCCAGGTAGGTCTTCATCGGTCTGTCTCCGCAAACCTCTGCTCAATGCGAGCGGCGCGCTGTGTTCCCTGGCGGACGGCCTGAGCAGTTGAAAGCGACTGGCCGCCCACGCGCCAGACGGGAAGCGTGCTGGCGGCCAGACCCAGACGAAGAACACTGCCCGGCTCAAGATTCTCGAGGTCGCCGGCAGCCAGACGCACGGCCGGCAACTGCAAGGAGCAGCCGAACCTGATCTTCTCGGCCGCCGCTCCCATCTTGGCCTGCGCATCGCCGCCATGGCGGCGCCTCCGGCCCCAGTCCGACGTGAGCCTGCGCAGAATGGTGTTGGCGACTACGGCGGGAAAGGCAAGATTGAGCAGGCCCGAACTATGCGGCATGCGGATCTCGAAACTCAGGCAGAGCGTTTTCTCGTTGACGGAGATCACCCGTGCCACCTGGGTCTGCATCTGCCGGCGCTCAAAGTTGAAACTGAGACCAACGGGCTGCCATGCGGCAGTCAGTTCGCGGCAGATGATCTCAACCACGCTGCCCAGGATCGATTCCTCGATATCGGTCAACTCGCGCAGCGGTCCGTCCTTGCCTTCGCCCCCCAGAAGCAGGTCAATCACCGGAGGCGCCAGGCCAAGGTCCAACTGCAGTACCGACAAGGCGCCCAGCGGCTCCAGCCGCACCGAGGCGACATAGCTGATCTCGGGAATGCGCAGCAGAAACTCATTGAACTGAATCTGCTCGGCCGAGACCAGGTTCACCTGAAAGCGGGTCCTGAGCCAGGCCGCGAGATTGTGGGTCAGGTTGCGGGCAAACAGATCGTTGAGCATACTGATGGCGCGCAGCTGCTCGGTCGAAATCTGGCCGGCGGATGAAAAATTGTAGGGAACGACCCGGGCCCTGATCTCGCCCTTCGGCGACTCGGGGGTGGAACTCCGCGCGGCCTCAAAGAGCGCGTCGATCTCATCCTGCTTGAGCGTCTTCTCAATCAATTCTCACCGCCTCCGGGTCTCGTTCTTACCGCTCCCAAAACCATCTTGTTTCCGCGCCCTCATCTGTTTTCTCTCGCCTGCCCTCACAGAGCTCGACGACGCCCGCGCTCCGTCTCCCGGCGGGGCCCGGGTTTCTGGAAGACCCCCTTGGAAGCCAGGTCCTTCAGCGCGCTGCGCAGATGCACGACCGCCGAGGCATGAACCTGCGAGACCCGCGACTCAACCACGCCGAGCGCCAACCGTTCCCGGTCAGGCAGGTTGGCAATGGCTTCGCTCAACCTCTCCTCGAGTTCGCCCCTCAGGCAGCGGAACAGAGGATCCTCTTCCGGTCTTCCGGGCACATACGCCAGTTCCTCTTCCCCCGAGTCTTCGTTGCGCTCCATGTGGAGCGTGCCGATCTCGAGTCCCTTCAGATCGCCCAGCAGTTGCTGATAGTCGTCGAGGACAAGTCCCATCTCCGCGGCCACCTCGGCTTCGCCGGGAGCACGGCCCGCGCGAGCCGTCAGGACCCGGATTGCCTCCTCGACCGCGCGGCCCTTGCGGCGCAGTTCGCGGGGGCTCCAGTCGAGCGTTCTCAGGCTGTCGAGAATAGCCCCACGAATGCGAAACTGCGCGTAGCTGCGGAACTGGACTTTCTTGCCGGGATCGAACTTCTGAAATGCGTCCATCAAGCCGACGACTCCCGCCGACACCAGATCCTCGATGTCGACGTGCTGCGGCAGCCGCTCGTGGATGCGGCGGGCAAGAAAGCGCACGATAGGCAGATGTTCAAGCAGAATGCGTTCCTGCTCGCTGTTCAGAGCCGAAGCCCCGGCCGCGGCCGGCGGATAGCCCCCAGCGGCCGCAGCCCGGCGCGACGACCGTTGATTTCCTGCTGAGACCGCCGCTTCCAGTGCCATTGATGCCCCTCCCCTTCACGCTCTTCTCACCCGTTCCCGCCGCCCGAATCGCGCTCACGGCTTTGACAGCCCAGCCGGGGTTGTCAACGCACGGTGCCCACCGGCCTCAAACGAATCTCCGGAGGAATCTCTCCGGCGGCGACCACCGACAGCCGCGGCAGGATCGGCTCCAGCCAACGCTTCACGTGGTAGCGGGCAGGACTAGGGCAAAGAAGCACGGGCAGAGCCGCTGAGGAGGCGGTTCCGATAAGTTGCCTCAAAGAATCGGTCAGCCGGCGAAGCACGGGAACGCCCTGGGTCGATGCGGCCGAGAGCAGGCGGTGGCCCGACTCCGGCGCCAGCGTGGCCTGAATCTCTTCTTCAAGCGCCGGGTCCAGCAACAGAACGGGCAACTGCCCGTCGCCGTCGAGCATGGGCTGGATCAGACGCCGCGCCAAAGCCTGACGCGAGGCCTCCACCAGCGCGACGACGTTTTTGTTCATGGGAACGGTCTCAAGAAGAACTTCGAGAATCGTGGCCAGATCCCGGATCGACACCCGCTCGCGCAGCAGTTGTTCGAGAACGCGGCCAACCTCGCCGAGAGTCAGCAGCTTCGGCACCAGCTCTTCCATCAGTTTGGGATGGCTTTCGTTCAGGCCATCCAACAGGCGCTTGGTTTCGGCCCGGCCCAGCAGCTCCCACGCATGCTGGCGGACCAGCTCGCCCAGGTGCGTCGTGATCACGGTAACCGCGTCGACGACCGAGTAACCGGCCGCGATGGCCTGGTCCTCAAGATCCGGCGCTATCCAGATGGCCGGAACTCCGAAAGCCGGCTCCCGTGCTTCCTTGCCGGCCAAGGGGCGCCGTCCGGGGTCCCCGGAGACAGCCAGAAGGTGGTTGCCCTCGGTCTGCCAACGGCCGATCTCAATTCCCCGGAGCGAGAACAGATACTCGCGCGGCTTCAAGCGCAGGTTGTCGGAGATATGGACTGGGGGGACCAGAAAACCGAGTTCGGAAGAGAGATGGCGGCGCAGCGATCGCACCCGGTTCAGAAGCTGCCCGCCCTGCTTCTCGTCTACCAGCGGAATCAGTTGAAAGCCGATCTCGAGCGTCAGGTCTTCCAGGCGAAGCAGCGATGCAAGATCCGAGGCCTGTCCTGGCTCCGCCTTCTTCTTTTCTCCGCCAGCCGATTCGGCCGCGGCCGGCAGAACGGTCTCCGCCGGCAGGCGGCGAGCGGCCCAGAACAGCCCGCCAGCCACGGCCAGAAAAGCGATCTTCGGCAAACCGGGAATCAGGCACATGGCTGCGGAGACCAGGCTGGCCAGATAGAGCGTTGCAGGCCGGGCCAGCAACTGCTGGCGAATCTCGCCGCCCAGCATGCCGGCCGAGTTGGCGCGTGTCAGCGTGATGCCTCCGGCCACGGAGACCAGCAAGGAAGGAATCAGGGTGACCAGCCCGTCGCCCACGGTCAGCACGGTGTAGGTGCGCGCCGCCTCGCCCAACTCGATTCCCTGCTGCAGGGTGCCAATCAGCAGGCCGGCGACAATGTTGATGGCCGTAATGAGAATCGTGGCCAGCGAGTCGCGCTGGTTGAAGCGCGCGGCTCCGTCCATGGCGCCGTAAAACTCAGCTTCTCGAGCGATGGCTTGGCGGCGCCGTCGGGCCTCGGCCTCATCGATCAGGCCGGCATTCATATCGGCGTCGATGGCCATCTGCTTCCCCGGCAAGGCGTCGAGCGTAAACCGGGCTGTGACTTCGGCGGTGCGCACCGCTCCATGCGAGACGACCAGGAACTGGATGGCGACCAGCGCCAGAAACAGGACAAAGCCGACGACGTAGTTGCCGCCCACCACAAACTGGCCGAAGGCCTCGATGACCTTGCCCGCGGCGGCGGTACCCTCGGAGCCATGCAGCAGGATGCGACGGCTCGAGGCGATGTTCAGAGCCAGCCTGAAGAGGGTCAGCAACAGAAGCAGGGTGGGAAAGACGGAAAGCTCGACGGCGCGGCGAATCTGCATCGCCGACAGGAAGACGATGACGGATGCGGCCATTGAAAGAGCCAGCAGAAGGTCAAGCCCTGCAGCCGGAAGCGGCACCAGCATCACAAAAATCACACTGATCGCAGCCAGCGGCAATAAATATTCTCCCAGCCTCTTCCAGATCGAAATCCCCGGGAGTGCGTTTTGAGCCAGAGCCGTTGTGCTCATTGGGGGCCTCCTGGCCGGGTAAAGGCGGAAGCATCGCCCCCGAATCCGGCCG
>Ga0302278_10002963_pt1 | contig 19072 bp, 18 predicted proteins | sample III_Bog_N3_2_FD_194543 | JGI IMG/M metagenome (GOLD analysis project Ga0302278, IMG submission 194543) | Peat permafrost microbial communities from Stordalen Mire near Abisko, Sweden - III_Bog_N3_2 | ecosystem: Environmental > Terrestrial > Soil > Wetlands > Peat | place: Sweden: Abisko...
CTTCTCCGCGGTCTCTGCTGCGATAAGGGCGTCGACGGTGGGCTGGAGCAGGCCTTCCATCACCATCTGCAGGTTGTGGTTGGTCAGGCCGATGCGGTGGTCGGTGAGGCGGTTCTGCGGGAAGTTGTAGGTGCGGATCTTCTCGCTGCGGTCGCCGGTGCCAACCTGTTGCTTGCGCTCCTTCGCCTGCAACTGATGGATGCGCTCGGCTTCGACCTCGTAGAGGCGTGAGCGTAGAACGCGCATCGCCTTCTCGCGGTTCTTGATCTGCGATTTCTCGTCCTGGCAGCTCACGACGGTGTTGGTGGGCAGGTGGGTGATGCGAATGGCCGAGTAGGTTGTGTTGACCGACTGGCCGCCAGGGCCGGAGGAGCAGAAGGTGTCGATGCGCAGGTCCTTGTTCTCGATCTTGATGTCCACCTCTTCGGCCTCGGGCAGTACGGCGACGGTGATGGCGGAGGTGTGGACGCGGCCCTGCGTTTCGGTGGCAGGCACGCGCTGCACGCGGTGGACGCCGGACTCGTACTTCATCTGCGAGTAGACGCCGTGGCCTTCAAAGATGGCGGTGATGTCCTTGAGGCCGCCGACGTCGGAGTCGGTCTGGGAGAGGACTTCGACCTTCCACTTGTGCTGCTCGGCGAAGCGCAGGTACATGCGGAAGACCTCGGCGACGAAGAGGGAGGCTTCATCGCCGCCGGTGCCGGCGCGGAGCTCGACGATGACGTTCTTGTCGGCGTTGGGATCTTTGGGCAGCAGCAGGACCTTGAGCTCTTCTTCGGTGGTGGTCAGCTTCGGTTCCAGCTCGGTGAGCTCGGCCTCCGCCATCTCCTTCATATCGGGCTCGGAGAGCATGCCTTTGGCGTCGGCGACGGCGTCGCGGAGCTTGCGGAAGTCGCGGAACTTCTCGACCGTCGGCTCCAGGTCGCGGTGGGCCTTGGAGACCTTGCGGTAGTTCTCCTGGTCGTTGACGATCTTCGGGTCGCTGAGCTGGCGGCCCAGGTCTTCATAGCGGGCTTCGATTTGGTCGAGGCGGTCGAACAATGCTCCTCCTTCGGAGTCGCAGGGAATAGGCAGTAGGGAATAGGGAGTAGAAGGCCTGCAGGATGGGCGCAGCTAGGCAAAGTCGTGACGGAGGGTCACGCGGGAGGGGGACACCGGGTTTGCGCTGCGGCGTTGCATGTCTATCTGATGATAACGCGAAGGCTAGGGATTCGCGGGCGCCGGGCCGATGCGGGTGACGCCGTAGGTGCGGTAGGTGCCGTCAGGCATCAGAAGGTCATAGCCTTTGTAGATGTCGTAGGTATTGGGGTTGCGCGGGCCGTGGACGGAGGTGGCGATGCGAGCCTTGTAGTCTCCGAGCGCCAGCACACCCATACTGTTGCCGGTCAGTTCCACGGGCTGGTTATCGATCGTGGTTTCGATGATCTGGAGGAAATCAGTGAGATTACCGTCGTATTGATATCGCGATGCGGAGGTTGTGACGTGGATGGTGATGGTGAAGTCGGCGGGATTCGGCTTCTCGGCGGCGAATGCAGCGGGGGTGAACAAGAGCAACAGGGCGAGTGCAAGCTTCTTCATGGAGGTCAACCTCATGCGAATAGAAACGCTCGCAGTCCAGGGAAAGTTGCGACGGAGGGCGAAATCTCACGGTTGCGGTGCTTGTATAGCTGGCGCGGCTCCCGAAGCGGGCGCGGGTGTCTTGCCCTTGGCGTAGGCGGGGACGTGGGTGGTGAAACGGGGAAGGATGAACTCGCGGATGAGGCACTGCACGCCCTTGCTGCCGATGCCGACTCCGAAGTTCAGCGCGGCGAGATAGCCCGCGCTGTCCGACGCCGGATGGTAGACGCTGGATACGGCGCCGGCTGAGGCACTTCCCAGCATGTGCGAGTAGTTAGGTTCCATGCGGCCATTGTCGCCCCGGGTGATGATGCCGGAGAGAGCAGCGTGCCAGAAGCGCGTGCTGGTCTTGTTGGGCGGGCCCATGTAGAAGTAGCGCGGGTCCTGGTGGAAGAGGGTGGGATAGACAACATAGCTGAACATGCGGGTGAGGATCTCATCGCCGTAGGCTGCTGCGAAGCGCTTGCCGTAGCTCGGGGCATCCTGTCCCCAGCTTGGAAAGGTGTCCCGCGAGGTCTCAATCCCGGCGGTAACAGCGGTGCCGGCGAAGGCCACGGGGTCGGTGAGGCTTCGGAAGGAGAGCTTGAACTTCTGGCGGGTGTTCAGCGGCGCGGCGTCATAGACAAAGCTGGTGTAGAAGTTCGGAAAGATGCCCAGGACGCGCTGATGGGTCTCGTGGTTGAGTTCCTCTTCGGCGACGGCGGAGGAGTCGGCGGAGACGTCGACCGAGGTGGACGTAGGGGCGATGGTGAGGGCGATGGTGGGAAGTTCGAGGTGCTCGCCCTGCCGAAGGACGAAGGGTTGTGAGAGCAGCGTCTTGAGATCGGGTGCGGAGACGAGGACAGTGTAGGTGCCTGCGGAGACGTTGGGGAAGGTGAAGTGGCCGGCGCTGTCGGACGTGGCGTCGCGGAGGTTGGAATGGCCAATGCGCTCGAGCGTGATGGAAGCTCCGGGGACCAGGCCGCCGTGGACATCGGTGACTTCGCCCTGGATGAGGCCCGAAGCATCCTCCGCGGCGGAGGAGGCCTCCTGGAGGATAAAGCTGGGGGCGTCCGGAAAGTTCTGCGCGGCGAGCGGGAGGGCCGCGGCGAGGAACAGGATCAGCGAGGCAAGAATGCGGCGGGGAGGGTGCATGAATGGGTTGTCACCGGGACGTAGCTGCGAAATCGCACTCTTCTTTAGATGTTACCGTGAGCGCGGGGTTTTACGGGTTAGGATCTATGCCGCGGGTACTCGGCGGGTCGTTGGAGGGTGCGGTGGGCAGGAGCAGCAGAGCGAGTGCTTTTCAACCAGCTTCCGCTGGAGAACGTTGAACCAAAACGGATGGACGAATGATCAGGGCTTGGCGGGTACCGGAGTGCCGGTCGCGGGGGTTGGGGTTTCGGCGGGTGCTTCCCGGAGATTGGCGGGTTTGCCCTTGGCATAGGAAGGCACGTGCGTAGTCACGTGGGAGAAGACGAACTCGCGCAGCAGGTTGGTTACGGCCGTGCCGCCGATGCCGACCAGAGCGTTTGTGAGCGCTAGCTGGCCCGGACCGTTGGCGCTGGGGTGATAGAGACTGGAGATGGCTCCAGCCGAGGCGTTGCCTAGGATCCTGGAGTAGTTCGGTTGAAGATGGCCGTTATCTCCGCGGATAACGAGCCCTTGGCGGATCGCGTGGAAGATCCGCCTGCCGACGGAGTTGGCGGGACCCTCGAAGAAGTAGCGCGGATCCTGGTGGAAGAGGGACGGAAAGACCGCGGTGCCGAGAGTGCGTCCGATGAGCTCGTCGCCGAGAGCGGCGCCGTAGCGGCGTCCGTAGCCGGCGGGACCGGGGCCGAAGTCCTTGAAGGTACCGTGGGCCTGCTCGATGGCGGCGACGATGCCCACATTGAGGAACGCGATGGGGTCCATCGTGGAGCGCAGCGTGAGTTTGAACTTCTGGCGCGTGTTCAGCGGAGCGGCGTTGTAGATGAAGCTGGTGTAGAAGTTGGGGAAGACGCCTAGGACGCGCTGGCGGGTCTCGATCTTGAGCTCCTGCTCAGCGACCTGGGCACTGTTGGCGCTGACCTCGATCGTGGTGTCGGCCGTGGCGATGGGTAGAGCGACGTCGGGAACCTCGAACTTTTCGTTGGCATGCAGGGTGAAGGGCTCCGAGAGAAATGTTTCGAGGCCCTTGGCCTGGATGAGCACTGTGTAGGTGCTGGGCGCAGCAGCGAATGCGAAAAGGCCGTTACTGTCGGTGGTGGTTTCGCGCTCGAGGATGTTCGGGGTCTTTGACAGCAGCTTGATGGTGGCGCCGGGAACGACACCGCCGTGGATGTCGGTGACTTCACCCTGGATGACGCCCGACGGGGCTGCTTCCGATGCTGTCTGCTGCATGACAAAGCTGGGAGCGCCGGGCAGCGCGGCCTCCGCGGTGGAGTCGGCGAGCAGCATCTGGGCGTGAACGGAAAGGAGGCCGGCAAGCAGGGCGGCGAACGTGGCGAGAGTCCGGCGGGGATGTATTGCCTTCATTGCTCTGGACTCCATGGTTCGAGTGGACAGCGCCCTCATCATGAGACTACTCCGGTGGAGCGGCAGGGGTATCGTGCGCAGGCGTCGCCGGACTGATGGTGACGGTCGCGGTGAAGAGTTTGCAGGCGGCGTAGTCGGCGGTGAAGGCGCCCACTTCTTTGCCGGCTGGCATCTCTGCATAGAGGTGGTGAGCCAGGCGGTAGCTGTGGCCGTTCAGCTCGATCGGCGCGATGTCGGCGGCGGCATAGATCGCTTCCTTGCGCGGCTTGGCCATCGCTTGGTCCACGCGCCGCTCGACGCGCGTCGCGTTGCCTGCGGCGTCCAGCAGGGCGAACCCGACAGTGCCGCTATCCTTGCAGGTGGGTGTATCCGGACCAGGAAGAGCCTGAAAGTTGATGCGGCCGGGCGCCAGCGAGTAGCGATAGCAGGCCTGCTCTTCCGGAGCGAAGTAGCGCATCATCCGGTCAAAGCCACCGCTCACAAAGACCGGCAGATGGAAGTGGCCGTTAGTAAAGGGCTGCCCGTTCACGCTGGTGATGGTGATGGACTCGTCGAGCTTTCCGTCGGCGCCGCGCTGAGCGCGCAGGGTCGCGACGAACTGGACGCCCTGTAGGACTTTGCCGTTCTTTAGCTGCTGGCTGAGGGCGCTTTCCTGACAGGTGAAGCTGGGCAACGTATGTTCCAGTTCGGTCGCGGCCTCGCCGAGGCGTAGCAGCTCCTGCTGGAGATTGAGGGAGTCGGGTTGCTGCGCCGAGGCGCCGGGAAGGGCAGCACAAGAAACTGCAAGAGCGGCGGTATACGCTGCCAGCCTGGCAAGACTCTTCGGATAGATTGAACCATGCAGCATGGGATTCTCCCCCCTCCTTACTCAAGATACTAGGGCGGTGAATCCTGGAACCATGATGGTCACTCGTGACCGAGAAGGCTCAGGGAGACCACATAGGGCAAATTGAGCTAAAATCAGTAGATACAAATGAGGAATGGCGAATCCGATTCATCGGAAGTCATTCTCAGGATGAATACTGCTGTCCTCGTCCCAACATTTACTGCGCTCTCCGGGAGAACCCTAATTTTGATCGACTGCCGTACCTTCCAAGCTCTCTGCCCCCGTTTTTACACAGGCTCCTTCCGCCGGTTAACCACCGGTCTCTCTCTGCTTGTATTGCTGTGTCTGAGCCTGCCGGCCTCAGCAGCCCGGCTGCGCTCGCACACGCCTCGCATGCACATGGAGATGACCCTGCTGGAGCCCGGCGTGATGCCCGAGCCCGATGCCGAGCTTCCTTCGGAGGGCCGCAGTTACAGCCTGCGGATGGCAGCCGAGCACACCGGCGAGAGCATCGACATTGTGTATCGCATCGGCGATACCTACATTCCGGATGCTCTGGACCAACTGAACCACTTTCTGCGCGACCATCGCACCGATGAGGTGACCCAGTACGACCCACGCGAGTTCGACCTGCTGCACAACCTGATGGCCCGGCTGGGCCGGTCGAACGGCGTGGTGCATGTGGTCTGCGGGTATCGCACCGCGGAGACCAATGAGCTGCTGCGCGACGAGGGCCCGCATACAGGCGTTGCCGAGCACTCACAGCACATCGAGGGACATGCGATCGACATCCGCGTTCCCGGCGTAAGCACTGCGCAACTGCGCAACGCTGCGCTGAGCCTGGACGCCGGCGGCGTGGGCTACTATCCGCGCAGCCAGTTTGTGCATGTGGACGTGGGCCCGGTGCGGGAGTGGAGTTTCGGAGTGATGCCGCGTAGGCACGGACGGCACCGGCGTAAGCTGAGAGCCTAAAGATAGGGAATAAGAATTAGAACGAAGGCCCACCTGCGTTGCTAGTGGGCCTTCGTTCTTGTCTTCACTACTTCATACTCCGTAGTCACTCTCATCTCCGCAGGCGATAATGACTCTGGTGAAGAGCTGGGTTGAGATATCGGGGTCGCGGCTGATGGAGAACCTGCGCGCCGTGCAGGCGGCAGCGAGCGCAGGAGTGGAGACGCTGGCCGTGGTGAAGGCCAACGCCTATGGACACGGAGCGGCAGGAGTAGGGCGGGCACTTGTCGCGGGTGGTGCGCGCTGGCTGGGAGTCAATGACATCGAGGAAGGTACGGAGCTGCGCCGGGCGCTGGGCGAAGACAGCACTCGGCTGCTGGTGATGTGCGGCATGGACCTGGCCGATGCTCCGGAGATCGTGGCGCATGGACTGACGCCTGTGGTTTGGACAGCTGAACATGTGGATGCGATGGAGAGCGCGGCGCGGGATGCAGGGCATCGCGTGAAGGTGCACTTGGAGTTGGAGACCGGCATGGCGCGGCAGGGCGCAGCTCTGGGGGCGGAGCTGGCGAGCGTGCTGGAGCGGTTGGGGGGGTCGAAGTGGGTAGAGTGTGAGGGCGTGATGTCGCACCTGGCCTGCTCGGAGGTGGTGGGTTCCACCGTGACGCTGGCGCAGCAGGAACGCTTTGCGCAGGCGTTGGACCAGGTGGCCGCTGCGGGCATTCGGCCGGAGCTGGTACACCTTGGAAACTCGTCGGCGGTGGCTGAGGGTTCGACGATGGAGTGGTTGCGCGAGACGGCGCTGCGGATGAAGGCTAAGCCGATGGTGCGCACCGGGCTGTCGCTCTATGGCTATTGCCTGGAGATGGAAGGAGCGAAGGTCGCCGAGGGCAAGTTGCGCAGCCGGCTTAGGCCCGTGCTGACCTGGAAGACGCGCGTGACCGGGCTACGCGAGCTAGCGGCGGGCGCGACGGTCGGCTATGGCGCGACGTTTACGGCTAGCCATCCGATGCGGCTGGCGCTGCTGCCGGTGGGGTATGCGGATGGATTTCGCCGCGAAGCGTCGTCCAGTGATGGGCACGGTTGGGTGATGATCGCGGCTAGGCGCGCACCGGTGGTGGGGCGGGTGTCGATGAACCTCACGACGGTGGACGTGACCGCGATTCCTGAAGCGGCTCTGGGTAGTGAGGTGGTGCTGCTGGGAGAGGGCGTTACGGCCGAGGACCACGCGCGCTGGTGTGGCACGATCGCATACGAGATTCTATGCGGAATTCGCGCGCACTTTGTGATGCTCTGAGCCGACGAAGATGGCCGAACGGTAGACTGGATGGGATGCTGTCTGGCCTTTACGCAAAATGGATGTACCGGTGGGAGACCGCCCTCACCACCCGGGATGAGAATCGTGTGGAGCGCCCGCTGGAGTGGGGGTTTGACCACCTCGCCGACTTTGGCGGTGCCGAGGCTGCGGAGCAGGTAGCCCGGGGCGATATTTCGGCGCTCGACGCCATGCTGGCACTGAACCAGCGAATCATCACACAGCCGCATAAGTTCTTCGACTACACCACGCCGACGGACTTCCGACTGGAACAAAGGCATCCGCAGCTGTATCCGACGAACGTGCGTCCGGAGACGCTGTCGCAGGAGCGCGAGTGGAAGCGCCGCGCGGAGTCCGGCGAGCTGCGTCGCGAGCCGTTTCTAAGGTTTACGTCGGCGGTGCGAACGCCGTATCCGGAGAACGATGCGGTGAATGCACGCTGGTATGAGGTGGCGCCCAAACCAGGCAAGCCGAAGCAGGCGATGATCGTGATGCCGCAGTGGAATGCGGACGCCTTCAGTCATAATGTGCTGTGCGAGATGTTCAACCGCTTCGGGATCTCATGCCTGCGGCTATCGAAGCCCTATCACGATGTGCGGCGGCCAAAGGAGCTGGAGCGGTCCGACTACGCGGTGAGCGCGAACGTGGGCCGCACCATCGCGGCGACGCGGCAGGCGGTGGCGGACATTCGTAGTTGTATCGACTGGCTCAATTCGCAGGGCTACGAGCAGATTGGCGTGCTGGGCACAAGCCTGGGCAGCGCGTATGCGTTCATCGCGGCGGCGATGGATGCGCGGATTCGGGTATGCGCATTCAACCATGTGTCGACCCAGTTCGGTGACGTGGTGTGGACCGGGCAGAGCACGCGCCATGTGAAGGCCGCGTTCGAGCACGCCGGGCTTACGCAGGACCAAGTACGGGCGATGTTCGCAGGCGTGAGCCCGATGAGCTTTATGGAGGCATTCGCTGCTAATCCGCGCAGATCACTGGTGGTGTATGCAAAGTACGATCTGACGTTCGTGCTGAAGTACTCGCTGGATGTGGTGAAGAACTTCCAACTGCATGGCATGGACTATGTGGCTAAGGTGTTGCCCTGCGGGCATTACACGACCGGCGAGACGCCGTACAAATATATGGACGGCTGGTATCTGGGTTCGTTCATCTACAACTCGTTCAAGCGGCTGGCAGTTGAGCCTGTGAAATCCTGAGACGGAGAACCACGGCCCCCCAGCGTAAAATCATAGATATATGCCGATTGACCTGAACGCCCCGCTTGCCGTCGCTGACCCGGAAATTGCGACACAGATTAAGAATGAAGTTCTCCGCCAGCATGAAGGGCTGGAGATGATCGCCAGCGAGAACTTTGTCTCTCGCGCGGTGCTGGAGGCCGCGGGAACGGTCTTCACCAACAAGTACGCCGAAGGCTACCCCGGCAAGCGCTATTACGGCGGCTGCGAGTACGCCGACGTGGTGGAGAACATCGCGCGGGACCGCGCCAAGCAGATCTTCGGCGCCGAGCATGCGAATGTGCAGCCGCACTCCGGCTCGCAGGCCAACGCGGCTGCGTTTATGACGCTGCTGCAGCCGGGCGACACCATCCTCGGCCTGGACCTCGCGCACGGCGGCCACCTGACGCACGGACACAAGCTGAACTTCAGCGGCAAGCTCTACAAGGTCGTTGGGTACCAGGTGCGGCAGGATACCGAGGTCATCGACTACGACGCGCTTGAGGCGCAGGCCATCGCTGAGATGCCGAAGATGATCATCGGCGGCGGGTCGGCGTATCCGCGGCAGTTTGACTTCGCGCGTATGCGCCAGATCGCCGACAAGGTGGGCGCATACTTCCTGGTGGACATGGCGCACTTCGCCGGGCTGGTCGCGGGTGGAGCGCATCCTTCGCCAGTGCCGCACGCGCATGTCGTCACAACCACTACGCATAAGACATTGCGCGGTCCGCGCGCGGGATTGATCCTGTGCGGCGCGGAGCTGGCCGCGGGCATCGACCGCAGTGTATTTCCCGGCCAGCAGGGCGGACCGCTGATGCACATCATCGCGGCCAAGGCAGTGGCCTTCGGAGAGGCGCTACAGCCGGAGTTCAAGACCTACGCCGCGCAGACCGTCGCGAATGCCAAGGCGCTGGGCGAGGCGATCCAGGCTGAGGGCTACCGGCTGATCTCCGGCGGCACGGACACGCACGTGCTGCTGATCGACGTCTTCGCCAAGGGCATCCTCGGCAGCGAGGCGGAGGCGGCGCTGGGCGCTGCGGGCATCACCGTGAACAAGAACGCGATTCCATTCGATGTGAACCCGCCGATGAAGCCCAGCGGCATCCGCGTGGGCACACCGGCGCTCACGACGCGCGGCATGAAGGAGCGCGAGATGCACACCATCGCGAAGTGGATTGGCGAGGCGCTGGACGCCCGCAGCGACGCCGCGAGGCTCGCGAAGATTCGCGGGCAGGTGGCCGAGCTGGCGGAGCAGTTTCCGCTGTATGGGTGGTTGCGCGCGTAGCAGAGAGGGATCGCAATGCAGAAGCGCAAATTGGGCAATGGCAATCTCGAAGTCTCGGCGCTCGGCTTGGGCTGCATGGGCATGAGCTTTTCGTACGGCACAGTGCATGACGAAGGCGAGATGATCTCGCTGATGTACAAGGCCGTAGACCTCGGCGTCACGTTCTTTGATACGGCGGAAGTTTACGGTCCATTCACTAATGAAGTACTCGTCGGCAAGGCGCTCTCGCCCATCCGCGACAAGGTGGTCATCGCCACCAAGTTCGGCTTCAACTGCGTGCCCGGTGGCGCGCCTGCCACGCAGACGCTCAACAGCCGCCCGGAGCACATCAAGCAGGTTGCGGAGGAGTCCCTGAAGCGCCTCAACATCGACTGCATCGACCTTTACTACCAGCACCGCGTGGACCCTGACGTGCCGATTGAAGATGTCGCGGGTGCGGTGAAGGATCTGATTGCCGCGGGCAAGGTGAAGCACTTCGGCCTGTCGGAGGCCGGCGCGCAGACCATCCGCCGCGCACACGCAGTGCAGCCGGTCACCGCGCTGCAGAATGAGTACTCGCTGTGGTTTCGCCGCCCGGAGCAGGAGATCCTCCCGCTGCTCGAAGAACTGGGCATCGGCATGGTGCCCTACAGCCCACTGGGTAAAGGCTTCCTCACAGGCGCGATGGGCACGCAGACAAAGCTCGCCGACAACGACTTCCGCAGCAAGCTGCCGCGCTTTACGCCGGAGGCCATGAAGACCAATCAAGCGTTCGTCGATCTGCTCGCCGACATTGCCGCGCAGAAGAAGGCCACGCCCGCACAGGTGGCTCTTGCCTGGTTGCTGGCACAGAAGCCCTGGATTGTACCGATTCCCGGCACCACGAAGCTGTCGCGACTGGAGGAGAATATCGGCGCGGTCGCGCTGGAGCTCACTCCCGCCGATCTGCGTGCTATCCAGCAAGGCGCGGACGCCATCACCCCCGAAGGCGACCGCTACCCTGCACACATCGAAGCGATGACTGGACGCTAAAGCAGTCGAAGGAGAGACGCATGGAGATCAAACGAGTTGGCTCGCAGCCCTCGGCCCCGGGCCCGGCTGACTGGTTCACCGGAGCCGTCCGCATCGACGCGCTCTTTCAGGCACCCGATCCCGCGCTGGTGGCCGGGGCAAGTGTGACCTTCGAACCGGGCGCGCGCACCGCCTGGCACACGCATCCGCTGGGCCAGACGCTGATCGTCACCGCCGGCTGCGGCCGGGCGCAACGTAAGGGCGGGCCCATCGAGGAGATCCACCCCGGCGACGTGGTCTGGTTCCCGCCCGGCGAAAGGCACTGGCACGGCGCTGCGCCCACCACGGCGATGACCCACATTGCCATCCAGGAGCGGAAGGACGGCAAGGTGGTGGACTGGATGGAGAAGGTCACCGACGAAGAATACGGCTCCTAATCCCCGATGGCAGAGGGGCACAGAGTAAATTATTCGTATGACCCTGCGACGTCTTGCCCCCGCCCTTCTTCTGCTTAGCCTTCCCTTGTTTGCCCAGCCGCAGCAGGACGCGCCCCCGGCGGACAAATCTGCCGCAGCTAAGCCTGATGCTGCCAAACCGGATACAAAGCCCGAAGGCCTGCCGGACGACAAGTCGACTCCGCAGACGATTACGGTCAACGGCAAGGTGCTGCACTACACGGCGACGGTCGGAACCATCCATCTGAAGGATGCGATGGACAAGCCGACCGGCGATGTGATGTACACGGCTTACGTGCTGGATAAGGACAAGGGCGCGCCTGACCGGCCGGTGCTCTTTGCGTTGAACGGCGGACCGGGGGCGTCGTCGGTGTATCTGAACCTGGGCGCGATTGGGCCGAAGCATATTGTGTTTGGGAATGAAGGCGACTCGGCCTCCGACCCCGCGACGCTCAGTGATAACCCCGGCACCTGGCTTGACGTTGCGGATGAGGTCTTCATCGATCCCATCGGAACGGGTTTCTCCAAGTCACTGGTGGATGAGGCGACGACCAAGAAGCTGTTCTACTCGCCGACGCCGGACATCGAGTACCTCTCGCTGGTGATCTACAAGTGGCTGGTGAAGAACGACCGTCTGCTGGACAAGAAGTACCTCATTGGCGAGAGCTACGGCGGCTACCGCGGCCCGAGGATTACGCATTATCTACAGTCCCAGCTCGGCGTGGCGATGAACGGGCTGGTGCTGGTGAGCCCGTATCTGAATCCAGAGGAGGGCGATGGGAACCTGTCGCCAATTCCGTGGATGGTGACGCTGCCTTCGATTACAGCAGCGCACCTGGAGGCGCAAAACAAGCTGACCGACGACGCCATGCAGCAGGTCATCGCCTACACCGAGGGAGAATATGCGAGCACGCTGATCGCCGGGCCGAAGGACAAGTCCGCCACCGACGCAATGATCGCGAAGGTGACAGAGATGACGGGGCTCGATCCCATGTTTGTGCGCTACTCCGGCGGCAGGCTGGAGACTGGAGCATACCTGCGCGAGGTGCATCGTGAAGAGGGTGAGATCGGCAGCGTGTATGACTCGAATGTAAAGCTGCCGGACCCTTACCCTTACTCGCCCTATCAGCAGTCGAACGATCCCATCCTGGAGAGCATCATTGCTCCCACGACCACGGCGATGGTGGACTTTATCACCCATACGGTCGGATGGAAGACAGAGGCGCGGTACCATGCGCTGTCCTATGACGTGAACAACGCCTGGGACCGGAACTCGGAGGATCTGCGTAAAGGGGCCGTGGAGGACCTGCGAGAATCCATCGCAGCGGATCCTAAGTTGAGTGTGCTGATCGTGCATGGATGGAACGACCTCTCCTGCCCGTTCATGGGCTCAGTGCTCACACAGAACCAGTTGCCGGCAAAGCTTGCCGGACAGGTTCAGATTCATGAGTTCCCCGGCGGCCACATGTTCTATACGCGGCCCGCGAACGGCAGCGGGCTACACCAGTTAGCCGCGACGATGGTCAGCACGCATTAGACGGCAGGAGTGAATCTCAGGCGGCAACCGGTCGTCTCCAAAATTGGGCCTAAAATGGTGCCATGAAGCGTCTGCTCTCTTTAACATTCCTCCTCACCGTTGTGGGTGTGTTCGGCTCCAGCGCGCTGGCCCAGGCTAAGTACATCCCCACGGAGATGCGCAAGGGATATGCGAGCATCGATCAGGGCGACCTGCGCGCCAAGATTACCTATCTTGCCTCCGACAAGCTGGCTGGACGCGGAAGTCTCCAGCCGGGAGATGAGGCGGCGACCGTATGGATCGCCGGGCAGTTTGCGCTGGCCGGCATCGACCCTGCTGTCACCGAGCCCACCGGCCTGCCGGGTTATCTGCAGACCTTCAAGGTGATTGAGTACCGGCCGGACCGAGTCAACTCCACGATTACGCTTCTGCGTGCGGGCAAGCAGACCGTGTGGCACGCGCCGGAGGCCTTTGGGACTTACAAACATGCCGTCGACCTCAGCGCGCCGGTGGTCTTTGCCGGTTATGGCATCACGGCGCCGGAGCTGGGTTACGACGACTACGCCGGCATTGATGCCACGGGGAAGATCGTCTTTGTCTTCGACCACGAGCCGCAGGAGGACGATCCGCACTCGATCTTCAACGGCACAGGGAACACGCGCTACGCCACCACGCGGGTGAAGCTGCTGAACGCGCAGAAGCACGGCGCGGTGGCGCTGGTAATTGTGGCCGAGCCCAATCGCAAGCACCCGACAAACGCAGAGCGGGTGATGCGCATCGGTGGCAGCCTGGCGCGCGCCGTGCCGATTCCGCTACAGGCGCTGGAGACTGATGCGGTGACGATTCCTGCGGTGGTGGTGCTGGATGATGTAGCGAAGGAGCTGTTCGCAACCTCCGGCACGACAGGCAGCGAGTTGCAGACAGCGCTGGATAAAAACCTGCAGCCGCGCGGGATGGACCTTCCGGATACAACGCTGACGCTGCACCTGGTGAACAGCAGCGAGCGCACCGGCAGCATCAGCAACGTGGCGGGCATGCTGCGTGGCAGCGATGCGACGCTTGCCGCAGAGACGGTCATCATCAGCGCGCACCACGACCATGAGGGCTCCATACCGTGTCCCGATGGGCAGGGCGGCGTGGATGAGAAGGGCCAACCCACTCCGGCGGGGCCCAACTGCATGCAGATATGGCACGGCGCCGACGACAACGCCTCCGGCACTGCGGGCGTGATCGAACTGGCCAGGGCCTTCGCAGAGAACAAGGACCGCCCGCGGCGCTCGATATTGTTTGTGGTCTTCGCGGCCGAGGAGCGCGGGCTGCTCGGCAGCTACTGGATGGCCGCGCACCCGCTGCGGCCGCTGTCCACCACGCGGGCGATGATCAACTTCGACATGATCGGCCGCGATGAGAAGCCGAGCCCACAGACCGATGGATTGTTGGACGTTCCCGCCGACACCGAAAACCGCCTGAACTTGGTGGGGGCGCCGTACTCGCCGGACTACGACCGCATCGTGCGCCATGAGAACCAGCTCATCAACCTGCAGATTGACGACCGCTTCGACCACGAGCATGTGCTGAACGTCCTCTTCCGCTCCGATCAGTTCCCTTTTATGCTGCACAACGTACCGGCGATGTGGTGGTTTACCGGCTTCCATCCCGACTATCACCACATCAGCGACACAGTGGAGAAGATCGACTTTCCAAAGATGCAGAAGATTCTGCAGCTCGCCTACCTGGTGACCTGGCGATTTGCGCAGGACCCCACACCGCCGGTCTTTGTCGCCAATCCGGAGCCGGTGCGCGCCGTCGCGCCGGTGGCCATTCCAGCAACGATGGCGAAAGGTGGTCCCCGTGATTAGCTGGATGACACTTCTAGGAATCTCGACCGGCATGAGGACCATGACCGCAACCACTGTGCTGTGCTGGTTCGCGTGGCTGGGACTGCTACCGCAGCACGGATGGACGTTCTGGGCAGGAAACCTGATTTCGGTGATCGTCTTTACGTTGATGGCGCTGGGTGAATACGTGGCGGACACCCTGCCGATGACGCCAAGCCGGACATCGCCGCCCCAGGTGCTGGCGCGGCTGCTGTTTGGCTCGCTGGTGGGTGCCATGGCAGCGCGATCGCAACTAGAGCCCGCGGCCGGGGGCGTGCTGTTTAGCGTGATCGGCGCGCTGATCGGAACGTACGGCGGCCATCGCCTGCGCGCTGCGGGAGCCAGATGGCTGGGCCGCGATCTGCCGATCGCGTTGAGCGAGTCAGCGCTGGCGCTGGGATTGGCGTTGCTCGCTGCGTATCGTCTGCACGCGATGGGCGCTGTGGAAGGTCTCTTCCCCTACTAGCATCGAGCTCGCCTGCATCAGGCCCGCTGGGCGAGCACGATGCGCGGAATGCCGGCATAATCTTCCACAAAGCGAACATCTTGCCAGCCTTCCAGCAGAGCGGTGAGCGGCTCCTGCTGGCCGAAACCGAACTCCATGGCCAGCAGGCCGCCGAGGCGCAGCGCAGAATGGGCCTGCGGAATCAGACGGCGATACAGGTCGAGTCCGTCCTTGCCTCCGAAGAGCGCGACGCGTGGCTCAAAGTCACGCACCTCAGCCTGCAGCATCGCGCCATCGACGTCCGGAACATAGGGCGGGTTGGCGACGATGACATCGAAGAGCGTGTGTTCGGTGAACGCGGCCAGCAGATCCGAGGCGACGAACTGAATGCGTGCTCTCTGGCGCTCAGCGTTGTCGCGCGCGACGGCTAGCGCTGTGACAGAGACATCGCTTGCCGAGACATCGGCGTCCGGCAATTGCTTCGCAAGTGCAATCGCAATCGCGCCCGATCCGGTGCCGACATCGAGGATGCGCAGCCGGGAGAGTGTAGGCGGCTGAGCTGTGGCCCAGGCCAGCACGGCCTCGACGAGGTGCTCGGTCTCGGGGCGCGGGATGAGCGTGTCCGGCGTAACGCGCAGCGGCAGGCCGAAGAACTCCTGCACTCCGGTGATGTACTGCAATGGTTCATGAGCGGCGCGGCGGGAGACCATCGCACAGAACTGCGCTAGTTGGGTCGGGGTGAGCTCCGACTCCGGATAGGCGAGCAGCCAAGCGCGATCACGCTCCAGCAGATGCGCGAGCATCGTCTCGGCATCGCGGCGTTCGATGCTGACAGAGGCTTCGGTGAGGGCTTCGCGGAGGGTCATGCGTCGCACTCCAGCATAAGCGTTACGTGCGACTACTTCTTCTCGAAGATCAAAAAGTAATCCTGGCCGTCGGCCTTGGTGAAGTCATAGCGACCGACCTGGCGAAAGCCGGCGGCTTCGACCTCGGCGCGTACGATCTTCTCCTCGAGGCCGTGGTCCGCGCCATTGCCGTTGCGGTCGATGATGCCGAAGCGCGCTCCGGGTTTGAGCGCAGCGCGCAGGTGAGTGAGCAGGATTTGAGGTCGGGCTATCTCGTGATAGACCTTCAGCATCAGTGCCGCATCGAGCGAATCCGGCGCGAGGTGTGGGTCGTCGGGCGTGCCCAGTACCTCCACCACGTTGGACAGATTCTCATGTTGAGCGCGCTGGCGGATCGCGTCGATGTACTTTGGATTGATGTCCTCAGCGAGGACCTTGCCGCCACGACCGACGCGGCGCGCTGCACGCACGGTCAACCAGCCGCCGCCTGCGCCGATGTCCGCGACGGTCTTTCCCGGGGTGATATGTAGCAGGTCCATCACGCGGTCGATCTGTAACCGCTGGTCGCGGCCCGGCGTCTCAAAGATGCTCAGGTCGCCAGCGTAGGGCGTGCTGGTGGGATGCTGCGGTAGAGCCGGAGTCTGAGCGGACAAGCTCGGGCCGGAGAGAGCAACGCTTAGCAGCAGGAGAGGCAGAGGCCGGATACGAGGCATATGCACCATTAGACGCGCTGGGCGGACATCATGCCATCTTCCCGAAACAGGCTTCTCACAGGGCTCAAAAGGGAGTCCAAAGTTATTACCGACCTGCAATACTGGCTTACATAGCCGGAGAATAGACTTTGGCTTAAGGGGACCTCTGGTGGTGGCGCCATGAGAATTGACTCCAGATCGCTGGCACTGGCAACAATCTCCGCGACGCTGCTATGCGGTGTGGCCTTTGCTGAGGTGGCGCCGATGCCGCAGAGCATCATTGAAGCGATGATCGCAAATGAGAACGCGGCAGCGGCGCGACACGACCACTACCTGTACATCACCTACGAACGCTCCGACCGCACCGGCGGGCATCTTTGGCAAGAGCGCGTGGTGGATACCGACGCCGGCCGGCTGCGGCTGCTGCTGGCCGAGGACGGCAAACCGATCTCCGCCGAACGGCACATGCAGGAGCTCGACCGGCTCAGCGCGATTGCCGCGGACCCCGCGGCTTTTGCGCGCCGCCAATCCAGCGTGCTGAATGAAGAGAAGCGCGCTCGCGAGATGCTGGAAGAGCTGCCACACGACTTTCTATTCGACGATGTCGTGCTGGAGAACGGCATCTGGAGAATGAACTTTCGGCCCAACCCCAGCTACACGCCGAGCAGCATCGAGGAGCGCATACTGCACAACATGGCCGGACGGCTGGTCATTGACGCTCACGATCTGCGCCTGATTCACATGGACTTTCACCTCACGCAGGACGTCAGCATCGGCTTTGGGCTGCTGGCCAACATCCGTGCCGGCACCAACTTTATTAGCGACCACCAGATTGCCGATGGACACTGGCACACGGTCCACATCGCGACCCAGGTGCGTGCCAGGGCCATCCTCGTCAAGAGCCTGAACCTGAACCTGGACCTGGTGCGAACGGACTTTGTGTCGCTGGACCGGAGCCTGACGATTCCACAGGCCGTGGCGCTGCTGGAGAAATAGCGCCATTCGTCCAACCTCAACTAATTCGGTTGCCGGGAGAGATTTTGCATTCCGGCCCATGATTCCCTGCGTATAGGCAGATGAGTGGCTTGATGGCGATGGACGGGACCGAGTTTCGCAGGCTGGTCGAGACCCATCAGCGCATGGTGTTCTCGCTGGCGCTGCGCGTCACCGGAGAGAGCGGCGTCGCGGAGGAGGTCGCGCAGGATGCGTTCCTCGCGCTCTTTCGTTCCGGCGAGCGGCTGGAGAGCGAGGACCATGTGCGCTTCTGGCTGCGCCGCGTGACCGTGCATCGCGCGACGGATGCTCTGCGCAGGCGCTCGCGCCAGCCGGAGGCTGCGGCCGAGGAGTGGATGGAAGAGGACCACGCGGAGGAAAACTCCGCGGCGTTGAATGCAGCCATCGTGGCGCTGCTGGAAGAGCTGCTACGCGGTCTTCCAGAGGCGATGCGCGTCGCGGTGGTGTTGCGCTACCAGGAGGAGATGTCTCCTCCGGAGATCGCCGCTCTGCTGGGCCAGCCGCTGGCGACGGTGAAGAGCAACCTGCAGCGCGGCCTGCAGATGTTGCGCAGAAAAGCCGCAGTGACGATGAAGGAGTACGTGCGATGAACGAGTTCGAGCAGGATGAGTTTGAAAGAGAGTTGACGCGCGCATTGCAGCGCGTCGATGCGCCGGAGGGGCTCGCCGTGCGAATCATGGAACGCGCGGCCGGCCCGGCGGCGGCGAAGGTCGTGCCCATCCGCCGCTGGGCGGTGGTCCAGCAGCGGTGGTTCGGCGGAGCCCTGGCTGCGGCGCTGGCGCTGGGCGTCTTTGCCGGGGAGCAGATGCATCGGCGGCATCAGCAAGAGTTGGCCGACCAGCAGTTCGATACAGCCGTGCGCATCACCGGACATGCGCTGGACCAGACGCGCGCACAGCTGCTGCGCGCCGGAGTGCAGCTTCCGCAGTAGCGCCTATCGGATTTTGAAGCAACACAGGAGACGACGATGAAGAAGATGATGCAGTTGGGACTTGCGGTGGTGCTGACGCTCGGCACTCTCTCCATGGCGGCACAGGCGGACATGTCGCCTGGCTCCTACTCGGCGGCGATGGCCAAGCCCTTTGCCGCGGCAGCGCCTGCGCCGGTCGAGGTTCCGGTGCCCGCAGCCGAACCGGCCGCGGCTCCGAACCCTGTGCCGCCCGCGCCGGAGACGCCGCAGGTGAAGGACGATCTCTTCGCCGGGACGGAGAAGTTCAACGCCGGCGCCTCGAGCGCCACTGAGGTGAACCTGGGGCCGGACATGCTCGGCATGGTGAGCGGAAGCAACGGCGGCGATGTCGCGCACAAGCTGAAGTTCATGGTGGTCCGCACTTACACCTATCCGCACGAGGGTATGTACAAGATGGAGGACGTGGACGTCTACCGGCAGAAGCTCAAGACCGGCAACTGGAACTGCTTCATCCACACCTATGAGCAGAAGTCGGGCGAGTCTTCTGACATCTGCAAGCGCGCACTGCCGAACGATGCAGGCAATGAGATGGTGATCCTGACCGTCCAGCCC